>Ga0256404_1001244_pt1 | contig 63209 bp, 89 predicted proteins | sample RumenRJG_01DNA_FD_185990 | JGI IMG/M metagenome (GOLD analysis project Ga0256404, IMG submission 185990) | Bovine rumen microbial communities from Lethbridge, Alberta, Canada - RJG_01 | ecosystem: Host-associated > Mammals > Digestive system > Stomach > Rumen | place: Canada: Alberta | collected...
TCTCGATAGGCTCGATTACTGCACCAGCATATTCCTGAGTTCCACCGCCGCTTGGGTTCGGAACAACGGTCTTGTTATGAACGCCGTACTCGCCAGACGCTTTGTCCGTAAACGATACCGTAAATTCAGCCATAGACCGATAATTAAATTTTGTATCCCCGATCAGTTCAGATACATCTCTGACCGGTGGATTAAACACTATTGTTACATTGCTTCCCGAAGTAATATCCGAGATTTTTGGCGAATCGAGAAAACGGACAAACTCATCCATATCCTCCACAGCAGTATTCTCAAAATACTTTTCATCCCCAACCTTTACCTCTTTGCCCTTGGTGTATAGGTTGATCTCGAAAATCATGGAGTAATTGTAATAGTTGTCTCCCTCGTCATTCGTAACCGGAAACTGTGAACGATCCAAGTTACTGTACGCCAATGAGATAAACGGTGCCTTCGGTTTTACGCCTCCCGTCTTCGTCCAGGCTATTGTTGCTCCCGGATGATACATTGCGACGAGATTGTATAGGAATTGCTTTACTTCTCCGATATTCATGATTCGTCCTCCGTTTCCTCGTCTTCAACCGGTTCCTCCGGCAACAGGGCAAAGGTCGAAGTCCAATGTTTTATGAAAGTATTCTGGCTTAACCGGGAAGCTGTGCATTCATACCACCGTCCATCATAAAAAAGCCGATCTGGCTGAACACCGTCCTCCTGCTTTGTGCAGCGAATAGGGAAATCACCGAAGGTCTTTAACATCATACTGTCTCGACTGCCGGTGTCCTCTTTGACTTCATCATCCGAAATGGTCTGCACATCGAGGAATACGGTCTGATCTGTATGTCCAGCTGTCTGGTATCCGTTTACGACCTGACTTTCGCCAAATCGGCGTAAGGTGTAATTCTTCCCAAAAAACGGCATTAGTCCGACGCTCCTTTCTCTTGGATAACATAATTGATTGACTGCCTCATGCGGCCGGTATCAATCAGCGGTCTGTCAGAGCCTTTTTTCTTGATCGTTGCCGGGGAGTTCGGTACGAAATCGCCATCCCGAATCTCCTTCTGTATCAATCCCTTTTGGAATACTCCTATTCTCTTCAACGCTGTTTCCGCCGATCCGCCTTTTAGCAGATTACTCTTTGTGCTCTGCAGAAATGAATTGATCTCGTCACCGTGAGCATCCACGCTATCGCGCAGAAATGGTCTGGATGGAATATGCACAGTTCCAAGCTCGTTGAACATGGCAATATCCACAAGGTCAACACCATCCTCACTCCCGGCACCCTGCTGGATGCCAACACGCACTTCCAAACGCTTGAGCTCTTCGATGGTCTGTTTGAATTTCTCTCCGTCCGCAGTAACACGATCCGTCACTCTAACAGCCATGATTCACCCCCGCAGAAACTATTGTGATAATGCAGCTCCTCCGCAGTTGGAGGAACTGCATGCCGTACACCGTGAGCCCATATTCTGCATCAGCGGAAGTATTTCCCGCCTGATTGTTTGAAAACGAAACGGAGGTTTCTCCCTCTGAAACAGAAGAAAGCCCTATTGTATCTCCGATTGTCCCGATTCCGATTGTTGCTCCAAGACCGCTCATTTTCATTTTGTGAGCAGCGAGATAAGCTAAAGCCTGTTCGTATTTCTTTCCGAACCGCTTTTTGCTTATCAACGGCTCTGCCAATTCAATGAACACATTCACATCATCATCGGAAACCTCGGAAAACTCTTTCATTGTTGCTCTGATTATTCCAAAGGCCTCCATGCAGAACACCTCCTACTGCTTGAGCTGATCGAGGATCTTTCCTTTGATGGCATCGGCAGTATCGGAATCAGATACCTCGATACCCATACCGACAGCCTTCGTGATAAGTTCCTCTTTCTTCATCTTGTTAACCGCCTTAATCTCGGCATCCTTTTCAGCCTGTGCAGCTTTAAGAGCCTCCTGCTCTGCCTTGTACTTCGCAACCGCTTCCTCGGCGATCCTTGCCTTCTCTTCATCCGAAATACCAGCGGCACCAGCCCCATTGTCCGCATTAGCCTTTACAGCATCCACCAGCATTCCATTCGACATATAGTCAACAATGGAGGGGTGCTTGTCGTACCCCTCCGGTAACTCCATACTCTTTCCGGGAAGCAAAGGCTCGCCTGCGATAGAGATAATCTTTCTGGATTTATTCACAACTCTCATAGTATCGTGCCCTCCTTCTTATACGCCGTATGCAAGAAGCATTGACAGCGGGTAGTAGATGATCAGTCCTGCCGTTCTCTGCTCACAAGGAATCTCTGTCTCAAGCTTCGTTACCTGGAGAGGGAACTGATAGAACGGAAGAGGAATCTCCAAAGAGAACTTCTCCGGATCCTTCGTGTACATGAAAGCCACATTCTTGCCGCTGGAATTGATATCTGTTGCAGTGCTCTGAAGCTCTGACATAGATTCAAAATTCTTCAGATACGGCGCATGCTCCTTGATGAAACTGAGGACCGTTGTGTCCGTATCGGGGATGCGGCGAGTTGCCAGATCCATATATACATAGGACGGAAGTGCCAGGGTGTCCGGCTTCTCGATGCTCATTGTGATCTTGTCGATGAACATCTGCATTCCGTTGATATCCGAAAGGATCTGCTCTGCGTTCTTGTGCGCAAAGTCCGTGTACTGTACGCCATCAACCGTAACGGTCGAAAGGGTGTAGATCGGGATATCATTCCCAGAGCTGAAAATGCCGACAAGATTGTGCTTCGCATCTCCTGCAAATGCAATCTTATTGACCGCATAATCAGATGCACGCCTTGCAGCTGCTCCCTTTCTTGCATCCAGGGACTTGCCTGCCATACGGGATGCACGCATCTCCTGCACATTGTAGCCATAGGAATCACCGATAGAGCGAATATTCGCTGTGTGAGATTCGCCCTTAACATCTACTCTCGGAAGATCCGTAGCGTAGTTATTGATGATCTCTGCCATGCCGGTGATGTCATAGCTGTAATAGGTTGTGGTCTCTGCTCCCTCATTCACCTCGGAAGTGATAGGGAAATAAGCCAGAGCGGAAAGCTCCGGATACTGCTTGTCATAGGTCTTCGCCTTTACCTGATCCAGCTCACGAGCAAAGAACACGCTGGCTGCCTCTACGCTGTCAAAACGCATATCCTCGCCAACAATGCCCTTGATCATATTGGAGCCTTTCAGAGTATTGTAATCGTCTGTGTTGTACTGTCTCATCTGTTCTTACCTCCTTGATTAAAGTACGATTACCGCAATACCGTTGTCGGTATCTGCGGCAGTTCCGAACACTGCACCAACATCAAGCCCTGCACCATAAATCTGCACGCTCTTGACATAATCGCCTGCCTTGGGGGTGTAGCCGTCTGCAACAGGCGCTACATCCGAAATCTTGATCTCGCCGGTATCGGGGGTAGCGGTATCTGCCACAATCAGCTTTGCCCCGGTATCAGTAGATTCGCACTGCTCATACACGGAATATGCGGAAGACTGGCTTGTGAAATATCCTGCATAATCCCCATCCTTGACGAGATACGCCTTGGACTTGTAAGACGGAACTGCACCGGGAGCGAGAGACGCCCAAATCTTTCCGCTTACAAGGCAACCAACGGTGCGCTTCGCCTTGATAACCAAGTTGTTATCCATATCCAGCTCCGTCATAACGGAATTGTGAACAACAACGCCCTCAAAATCTGCTGCGCTATTGGATGAAGTGGGCTTCTTAACATCCACGCCTGCATTCGTTCCCTTTACGACACCGAGGCCAAAGGTAAGATTTTCCTCAGCCTGTCTTGTGGGAATCTCATGTGCGGACAGATCGAAAAGTCCGCCGGAAACGCCCTTGGCGAAACCGAAATTGTAAGAAGTCTGTGCTGCCATACTCATTATTTTCTACCTCCTGTCATTCTCTTGATCATTTCCTCGCGCGCCGTTGCCGAATTGGGCTTCTCTGCCGCATCTTTGCGTGCCTGAGTGTATGCCATCTGCTGACGCTGTGCATCGGTATCTTTGCGGCTCTTGAAGGAATCCTTTGCGATATCATAAGCTGCCTGGATGTATGCCTCGCTCTTTCCGTCGAGATTCATCTTCGGATTAACCGCCTTGATGATGCGCTTTCTTCCCTCGGTAATGGAGAGGTTTTCAACGCCGTCCAGATTGAGCTTATCAGCCATACGGCAGATATCCAAACGATCCTTGAAACGCTGATCCACAGAATCCATATTGACGCCCTTGTCCTCTTCCGGCTTCTCGCCGCCCTCGGCAGGAGCACCCTCTGCACCTTCGGAATCCTTGTTCTCTTCCTCGCATCCACCATCAGCAGCTGCTCCCATATCCTGTGAAGCCTGGAGTTTGTCAATCTCCTTCAGCAGAGTGTCAAGGTCTGCCTTCTGCTCGGCGATAATAGCCGCCGGATCAGCACCCTCGCCCTCGTTGTCTCGACGGTCAATATTATCTCTGACCTGATCGATAGGGCTTTTAGCCTCTGTTCCCTCGCCTTCCGCTTCGCCGGCAACCTTCAGCTCTACGCTGTCCGCTCCCTCGCCTCCGGAAACGCTCTCCGCAGCTTTCTGTGCCTTGAACAGTGCGATAGCAGCCTCCATCTCTTCCGGAGTGAGGTCGCTGTCGTCTGCTCTGTAACCTGTTGCATTTGTCTTGTCCATAGATAACTTTCCTCCTTGTAAGATTTTTGTATCATCATCCTTGCTATCGATATTAAGCCTTGCCGATTCTCCGGCTCTCGCTTCTCCAACGAGTGCAAGGTGATTGATCTCGATGTTCTTCTGTATGCAATCATATTTCTCTCCCTTCCATACACCGGGAGTATCATCCGTATCGAGGCTATAACCAAGCGACAATTCTTTCAGCCCACACCTCTGCAGAGCATTGGTATCGTGGATGATTATCTCGCAGCGGACATTATTGCCGTCACGATAGCCGGCGCTCATAATTGTTCCGATCTGCTCCTGATGAACATTGTTCTTGTCAACCTCCCCAGCATCGTGGGTAATGATGATAGGTTTGCCTTTGTAGCTCTCCAAGGACTTTTCCTCAAAGACATACTCCGGCAGGCGAAGCTCTCGCCTTGTCGTGCCGTCCGGATTCTTATACTCGAAGATTCCGCAGGTAGTCACTATCGGGTGATCCACCAAATATCCCTCTTCCGTGTAATAGGTCTTATCCAGCGGCATACTGTCTAATCGCTGATTCTTCAACAATTACACCTCCTGTTCCTAAAAGTTTTCATCATGTCACTTTAACTCGCCTCCTTTCACACCGGCAGATCCAGATTATCAAGGTCAAATACCGGGAGAGCGCAGCATCGGCACTGATAATCTTCTCCGGGATGGCATCTCCGCCCACCATCGGTTTCGGGCGGGTTATCCCAACTGAAAATTTTTCCTTCGAGAGCTCTATGGCTTTCCCTTTCTCTCCTATCAAGCGTGCCAGACCATTCATACTTGGATACTCCCGCATCCCTCTGCTGGCTCTGCGTGATTTCGGAATTCAATTTCGCAGTCTGGTCCCTGGCAATCAACTGTGCGTGCCTCTTATCCATTCCATACTGCGCTTGCAGCTCCTTCACAATGTTGGAAGTGCTTCTCCCCGACATATAGTCCTTGTAAATCAGCTCTTTCATCCTGCCGAGTGATTCCCTTGGCTGCGTCTTAATCAAATCAACATTCGCCGACACCCACCGCTCTATCATTTCACGGTAAAAGTCTCCGGAATAGTAATCCTCCAAAATATCAATGCCGAGCGTTTTACTTACTGCCTTTTTCCACTCCTTGATCGAGAGCTTGTGGTCGAGACCGGCGATCTTTTCAATGCTACGCTTTAGGTCATACATACCGAATGCAGAATCAAGCTCCTTCTGGATGCTCTCAAAGAGCATTTGCAGCCGCCTTATCGTGTTGTCGATTTCCGAAAATCGGACGAGGCGGCGCTTACGGTCATTGTCGTTCTTGGCATCCGTGTTAAACTTAGGCGTTCCCTCATTGATGATTCGTTTTATTTCCGGGACATACTTCATAAGGACCTGCTTTTCGATAGCCATATACTCATTAACCGTCCGAAGATACTCACGCTCTGCGCTGTCCGGATACTTCACCTTGTACTTGGAGCGAATAACCTTTTTCCCGTGATACCTTTTTTCCAGCTGCTCCCGGAGTATGATCTTCCTTACTTCATCATCCAATCAACCGTCTCCTCTCGTCCTCTCTGTTGGCGTTTTTGCCTGCAAGAGTATATTTGACTGCTTAAACGAAAAAAGCCCCACACAGCCACGATTAGGGGCAATGTCGGGCAAAAGAAAAGAGCCTCACGCAACCGCAAGGCTCTCTGCTCTACTCTTTTTCGTTGTCAGCTTGCTAACAGAACATCATCCACATACTCCATCACATCATCGGTCTGTGCCGTTGGATTCTGCTTCAGATAATCAAGCAGCTGTTTCTGCTTATCCTCTTTCCCTCGTAAGTCCTTCGTGTAGCAATTCACGAAATCATCATAGGAATCGGGAACATTCTTCAATGCTTCTTTGATCTGTTCATCCATACCAGCTCACTACCTTTCATTCTTCGTTTTCTCGAAGATATTATATTCATCAAAGCCGTGGCACTCAAACTTGTAATCATAGGCAATATCATCGTCCGGGTTGTAGGTTGTGATTACACCCCTGCGCTTTCCTTTGAACCTCGCATGATACACATTGTTGATATCGTGTCCGACCTTTTCCGCTTCCCCAGGAGAAACATTCTCGGCGCGGGGCTTTTTGAACGGCTTTCCATTGCTGTCATTCGGTATCTCCATATTACCAGATTCACCGGATTTTTCAACCGTTTCTTTCTTGGTTTTGCCCTTTCCTTTCTGCTCTCCCTTTCCGGATTCCTTTGTGCCATTAAAAATCGGCTCTCCGTTCTCTCCGATTGGTACCGGGTGTCCGTTGATCATTCTGAACTCAGGCTTTTCCCCGCCGCCTTTTGCATCTGTATTCACAGTCTGGAGCACTTGGGATAATTCCTGCAATGAAAGAGCGAACGGCAAGAACATATCCTTTTTACGGATGTTCGCCATCGTCTCAAACCTCGCATCCTCCATCTCCATATTGAAGCATATCGGGCTACCGAAAAACTCCGTACACAGAAATACCATGGATGGATTGTACTGTCCCGGCATATCGGCAACTACTGTAAGCGGGATCAGTTTCTCGGCATCAATATTGATTCCAAACTCTTCCCTCGTCTCCCGGACAGCTGCCTCTTCCGGTGTTTCTCCCATCTCGATATGACCTCCGGGACCGCAAATCTGTCCGTTGTCCTTTCTGGTACCGATCAGAATCCTTCCGTCCTTCACAACGATTACTCCACAGCCTGTCGGCGTAATCGGCTCGTTTTGTGCGTCTGCCTGCTCTGCAGACAAAGCCGTGTTGGATGTTTCGGAAGATTCAGAGGTCTTTCCGTTATCTGCCGGAGTAGGTGGAGCCTGTTCCTCTATCTCGTTCCAATCCCCATCGTCTTCATCCAAAACATCATTGATGGTAAACTCTCCGCTTTCAGCCAAACGCTTCCTGATTTCGCTGGCATCAAGAGCCTGCATATCCACATAAACCTGTGCCGTCTGCGCCTTCACCAGCTCCGTATCCGCTTTCGTCTTATCGACATTCGCCTGCTCCGTTTCGCTCAAACTCCACAGAGGGTTAAATTCAAGAACATAGTCCGGTACTTCGTCGAACTCTCCCTTGTACTTCCCGACAATCAGAATGATATCGATAAGCGTTCCGAGGTTGTTCTTTAGGTTGAGCTTCTGGATTTTGCCAACGAACTTGTAATAGTTCTCCATATCGCCCTCGCCGGTGGCGTTTTCACCAGCTGGAGAGCGTCCGAATAGCTTTGTCTGCGGAATCTCCGTTATCGCCGAAAGCATATTGCAAGTGGCATCGATGATGTCCTTTACTCCGGTAAAGGTTACGGTCTTAAAATCATAATCCTCTCCATCGGAATCTATGGCGATACTGTTGATAATTCCTTTTGCAAGATCGATGATTCGCAGTCTTTCAAGCACCTGCTCCTCTCCCTCTTCTGTCGTGAGCAAGTCAGCAAGGTCTTTCATCTTGTAAACTGCCTGCACCGCCCTGTCGAGCAGCTTCGCTCCGTTTCCGTGTGATGTGACCGTCCTCTGCAGATCCTTGTGGATCTTCGCATATTCCGGCATACCAAAGAAGCGGTATTCTGTCCTTGTGCTCATAGATGGGAGAATCCCATTCTTGAACAGCAGGCACCGGCTTTCATGCACCCGAAACGGCGAACCGTATATCGGGGAAATGTCATAATACTGTGGCATGCCAAATTTGGACTTTTTATCTTCCACCTTTGTCTGATATATGCTGTTGTAGTCTGGTGTTACCAGCGGACGCTCAAACACAAGGAGCTCGTCAATGCCTCGTATATTATCCCAGTCAACCGGATCCGTCAGTTCCTTTCCATCATCAATCAGCATAACCATCAATGCTCCGCCGTAGAGCCTCGACCATTTGATTGCGGTGGATGCCTTTTCCTCGAAATCCAGCTCGTCAAGTGAATCATTTATGTACTTCTCAATATCCAGGTCACTCAATCCGTAAGAGAATCCACTGCTCACGGCATCATCAGACGGTATATCAATAATCTTTGAGAAAAGACCGTTTTCCTCATAGTTTATCGTCAGTTCGATATCCGATACGGGTTCGTCACTCTCAAAGCGATAATGCTCTGATACATCATCCTTGGTGCCGTATTTGCTTAACATATTTTTGTATCCGTCTTTGCGGACTTCTTTTTCCGGCGCCTCGGCTGTCTCTTTCTTTCCATCGCTCTGCATCGTCTCACCTCCTAACTCGTCAAACTGCCGATATTGAACGATTTTTTCTCATAGCACGACAGAGCAACGGCGTCCGCCCTGTCTGGGGAATCAATGCCCCTTTTCTTCATATCCTCCTTGCTCTCCAGGACCATTTTGCCCCGGCTTGTAAGTCGGTATTTTCTAATTGAGAGCTGCGCCACCAGCTCATTGTCATTCTGGAGACTGATTTCCTCCGCTATCAGCAGGTCTTTCACAGTTCCCCACAGGAATGTTGTCATATTATCGTAAATGTCGGAAGCCTTCTCTTTTCCGCTCACCACATCATCAGGCACCTTTCCGGCAGCATTCACCGGCACGATCACCATGCGATTGAGCTTCTCTTCCTTCTTGACCTCTTCCAACCGGTCTGTCACTCCACCACCAAGGCCGCAATCGTCGATATTCACAAAGATTTTACCTCGGTATCTTGGGAACTCGTTTATAACCGCTCTGTACTGCTGAACGATTTTTCCCACAGTTGTCATAAGGCTTTGCCCTCGGAACATTACCGGGAGCGTGATATTGCCTCCCACATTCCGAGCAATGATTGTTTCGTCAGATCCATATCGGGCAACATCTACTCCAAACGATATCCTCTTGATTGCTTCGTCCTCCGGCAGATCCAGCATTGTGCAATGCTCGATGATGGAAAGCATAATGAATACATCATCTTCCTGCTCCGGAAACTCGCCATCCACACGCACACGGACAACATTGCTGTTTCTCCCATACTTTCTATCGAGGGATGCGATATTGTCCTTATTTGTTCGTGGGCTGTTTCTCGATGATACCGTATGGCATCTGTACTGTGCCCTGTCTCCGTTGAATGCATCAAAAAATGTGCCGGAAGTCTTTGTAGGGTTTCCACACATCAATAGCTTGTTGTTTTCGCCGGACAGCGTACCAAGAATAGCCTCCATGATCGGATCAGCGACACCGGAAGCCTCGTCCACGATAAAGAGCATGTTGTCCTCGTGGAAACCCTGCATATTCTCCGGCTTTGTTGCTGTCCTCGCAACTGCAAACCAGCGTTTCTCATATCCAACCATGTAGATATAGGTCTTCGTCCATTTGAGGATTTCCGTCAGAAGCGGGGATTTTCCCATCCACTTGCTGACCTCGGACCAAAGAACATCGTGAAGCTGTTGCTTGGTGGGAGCCGTTGCAACGATTCTCGGATAAGGAAAGCAGCAAAGAAACCACAGGAGAGCAACTGCCTCCATACCTGTCTTTCCTACGCCTTGGCCGGACTTGATGACTACCTTCGGAGTATCAGCTAAATCCTGCAATGCCGTCGTCTGCCACTCGTCCGGCTCAAATAGCAATACTTCCTCAGCAAACAAAACGGGGTTACTGCGATATACCGGAACCCTTTTCTGAAAGAACTGTTTCCGGCGAGCTGTTGATTTATTCTTCATCATCAGCACCTCCCAAGACCGCAGCGATCCAATCATCAACCGCCTCGCTGCCTGCCGCCTCATTCTCCATCTTCGTCCGTTCGATACGGATCTTCGACAGAGCCTCGATAGCCTTTGTCTTTTTATTCTGAACTGAGGAAAGCTCCTGCTCCAATCTGGCAACGATAAGGTCTTTATTTGTTGTATGTGTCTGTATAGAATAGGATTCCCCAGGGAGCCGCTCGTCTTTCTCGACCTTTTCCCTTATTTTCTTTTCATACAACTCCTTTTCATCATCGTCCTTAAAGGAGCGTTTGGTTTCGGATCGGTAGAAATCGGCAACGCTGACATCGCCCTTCTGCTCCCGATACTTGTTTATGGCTTTCAATATCCTGCGCTCACGGATGGAGAATAACTGTATCTGCTCCATAAGGAGCTGCTCTTCATCCTCCGGTACCATTCCAACAAGCTCCTGCTCGTCTTCGTCCAGCGCATCCATAAATACTGCCCGGTATCCTCCGTGCTTTGTTGCATCAGGCGGAGGCTTCGGATTGGGATTGCCTTTGTTTCCTACGGCGTTCTTGTTCCCTTTCTGCCCGCCTTTCTTTCGCTTTTGCAACGTTGCATTTTCTTCATCATCGTTTGCAACGTTGCATTTGTTTTTTTTTGAATCTCTACTGCCCCACTTGCCCCGGTTCTTCCAACTTCGGACCGTACCCTCTGGAACGCCCAGCTTTTTGGCAATATCGGTCAGTTTCATTCCCTTGTTGAAGAGCTTCTCTGCTTCACCTTTTTTCTCGCTCGGCGCCTTCGGCATACCGTCACCTCCTCTCCTTTCGTGTTGCTATCGTGTAGAGGCGTGACGGACGGGGAACAACCGCCGCCGACTGCTCCCCATACGAATATTTATTGTTATAACATCATATTTTCGTTATAAACTCCGCTTTGGAGAACTTCTGCTCCGGTTTAATCATCATTTGCAGGAAGTCCTCTTTGGAGAAGTCAGACAGGCGGAATATTTCCTCCGGCCTCATTCCAAGCTGCTTTCCGATTTCCTCAACCGACTTTCCTTCGTTCATCAGTTCCCGAACAATCGCTTTCATCGGCTCCAAAAGGTGTGTACCTCTTGCCCTGTTATGGGTTACGGTGCCGTAAATATCCTCCGAATGCTCATTGTGCTTCACGACTACGACAGGAACGCGCCCTTCAAGCATAGAAAACAGCGGTTCTTCTCCTGCGATTGTCCAACGATGGAATCCGTCTATGATGGTCATATCGGGGCGGACCACAATCGGGAGCGTCCATCCGTTGGTCAGTATGGATTGCTTCAGCAATTCCAGGTTTTGTTTTGATACTTTGTTTGGATTATAGGTGTTTGGCTTTACGATACTGCGATCCACCCATTGTAGAGTGGATAGCGGTGCTGTCAGCTTGTTATCCATTCTGCAATCCCTCCTTCTTTTTGGCTGTTTCAATATATTTTCCGTAAATCCGTTGATACAATGCCCGGTATGATCGGAGCTTTGGATCGCCAGATATCAAACCCTCGTATATTGCCTTGCAGTCCTTATTGTCTGCAATCGCAGATACCGCCATAAAGAAATTACGGTATCTTTCCGCAACATACCGCTTATGCTTCGTGGTGAAATTACCGTCCATATCGGAGAACAGTTCTAGGAGTGCCGCCTTGTAATCTTTCTCGGTATTCCCCTTTTCGTTCGCCTTTCTGGTCGCAGTATTCCGACCAAACATCTCGCTATCCCAATATAGGGCGGCGAGATATGCATTCGGCTCCCTGCGCACTATCCGCTCCATAAGGTCTGGATAATACTCATTCATTTTCACGAGGCTTTTCGCCGTGTCTACGGAAAAGAACTGTGATACTCGAAGCTGTCCTTTCCGTGTGCCTGATTGCCACAGGAAAAGATATATCTCCGGGATATCCACCTTTTCTCGAAGGAGGTACAGCCACACATCATTATTCGTCCAGTCATATATGGGAAAGACCTGGTGCTTATTCGTCATTGTCTTTCCGGCTCGGAGCATTGTCGCTATGTTCTGCAACCGCTGCACCGATTCCGCTGTCCGGATGCCGGTCAGCGTGATCCCGTCTGCACATATTCTTGGGAGAAAATCTTGATACGCATCAATCCTCGGTCTTAACTGCGGATGATTCCGTATCGCAAATGAGGGAGGCTGTCGCACCCAAACATCTTTTTTATATCTGTCCCAACAGATGAAAGTTTCATCGTTCGACAGTTCATTGAAGCAGTTGAAATGTTTTACTTCAAGGCAAAACCATTCAAACCGCGCCCCAACCAATAGAAATTTCTTTCGCCATTCCTTTACTTTGTCCTCGATGCAGGAGAATATGGCTTCCTCGTCAATAAACTGCACCGTCAGCTGTGCCGCATTGATTTCTCCGGCTTGTATCATCTTCATAACAAGATCTGCGATACAAAGGCTGTCCTTCCCACCGCTGAAAGACATATATACCGGCAATCCGTTCCGAAACACATTCCGGATCCTGATCTTCGCAGCTTCCACCACATCAATGCTCGCCTCACATCTCTTTATAGCCATATCTTTTCCCCACAATTCGGACAGATAACGAATTTCTTGATTTCGGTGGTTTCTTCGTCCTGTTCCTCCTGGATGAGGTCGCTCGTTGCAGTTCCGGGCGCCTCCGGCTCTGCTTTCTGCTCCTGCGGTGGTGTCTGCTGCTCTTTTTTGGCTGCGTTATCTTTTATGCTCTGGATCTCTTCATCATCCAGCGTTCCATATTCGGCAATCTTATCCGTCACTTCCTCTGCTTCGGATACCATCTGCCTCAATATGTCTTCATCAAATCCAGGAATATCCAGATCCCCCTGCAGCTCTTCCAAGAAAGAATTGAGCGTGTCGAGGTTCTCAATGCCGAGACTGAATATCTTATTGTCTGCGATCATGAGCTTTTTCTTCTGGTTTTCCGTCAGATTATCGTATTTATACACATCTGCGGTTTCTTTTCCCATTGCGATCAGCGTGTCATATAATCCGTTGCCGGCCAGAATGACATTGTTCTCGTCCACGACAATCGGACGGATCTGTCCGAACATCGTCACGCTTCGCTCAAACTCCTTCAGCTGCTGTTCCGTGTGTATTCTTACATTCTTCTCCGGCTTCTTTAGGTCGGAGAGCTTCATAGTGGTTACTTTCATCTGTGCCTCCTTCTTGACTTCTCCACCTGTCAAGAAAAAGACAGCCTCCACCATGTAATCACATAGGGAGGCTGCCGCTCTTGAAGGGGGTTACCATATTGTCTTGAAGGAGAAAATGGCGGTTTATACGGATATCTGCAAATATCCGCTGGATTATGCCGGCGGAGCATCCAGAATAGCTTTCGCTTCTGGGAAATACTCTGCGGCTTTTTCCACGATTGATCTGTCTATCTCAAATACTTCTTTCCACCCATTATCTGCAGAGCCGGTCCACTGCCTTGCCGCCCAGGGATGCGTCCCACACAAATATCCGTTTTTCCAATCATAGATAGGCGGAAGCTCCACGCCGTAATAATGGATGAATGCCAATATTTCCTCATGGCTCCAATCAGACAGGGGGCTATATCTCGTCACTCCCTGCCCGTTGGTGTATATGTTGTCGCCTTTTCCCACATAATTCCCATCAGCCCTGCGTCTGCCGAGAAGCATAATGTCAAGGTCGTGTTCCTTGTAGTATTTTGCCTGTCCTCGGTGCTGAACAATGTGGAACCATTGAGCCGCTGTCTTGCTCTCCTGTGGGAAAAGCATCTGCGGATGGGCGGCAAGCCATTTCATATCCTGTCCAGTATTGATAATTTCCAATTCCGGCGGCTTATGAGCCTCCACCCATTCTGTAAATGCTTGATACTCTAAATTGCAAATGACGAGCACACAGGATTGTATGCCCGCCATCTGACTAACCTTTTCAAGGACCAGGGAATCCTTTCCTCCGCTCCATGCGAATGCAGCTTTCTTCCCCTTGGTCTTTTTCTTAATCTCTGCCACCGTCTTCTTGACCTGTGCATCCAGCTCCGTCTTGGATACAAGCTCTTCTATCTTTCCGAGAGCCTCCGTCCAGTCTTCATTCTTGATCCGCTGCTTTCTTCCGAGGGCTTTATTCATGCAAAGCACCCCGCTTTCTGCTCACGATCAGAGCGACGATTCCGGATAGCAACACAGTTGTCAGACTTCCTGCTGTCTTGTATGTGGCAATATTGTTGATGTTCCCATATGCGAATATCGGAAGACCTATCACAAGCGCACTGATAACTCCGGCAACAATGCCTTTCGCCTTCAGCTTCACGCCCCGAAGCGTGAATATTGTCGGCAGTAGCGTACTCGCCCGGAGCGTTCCATACATCAGGAACAGGTGTGTTACCGTCATTCCGGGGATATTTGCGACTGCAATGCCGAGCAATAGCAACACCACCATTGCAATCTTGGTCTTTCCGAGTGTCTGTTTCTTAAAAATGTCTGTTGTGAGGGATGATATCGCGCACAGATTGCTGTCGATGGTTGAGAGCAGCCCGGACACGATCATAAACAGGAATGGTATTACCGCCCATCCGGGAAACAGTGTGCTAATCAGCTCGAAGTTTATCACTCCGGTATCATTCGCAGCATATCCCATTCCTGCGCCAATAAATCCAAGTATTCCCATGGATAACGGAACAATGCCAAATAAAATTGCACCAATAAAGAAAGCTCTTCCGATACGGTCTTTTCTCACGCTGAAAGCTCTTTGCCAGAAGCATTGATCTCCAAACGGTCCGGAAATCAGACCGACAGTAGTGGGTAGCCCAAAGCCGAGGAATATTTCTAATCCCCTTGCCGAAAAGAGGCTTGCTCCGTCTGCGTTTATTCCTCCGAGACCATTCAGCAGATTTCCCATTCCCCCGCCGTTCCGGATCCCGAACACCATAAAGCACACGCTGACCGCCAGCATGAACACCATCTGAATCGCATCGGTCAGTATCGAGGCCTTTATTCCCGAAAACTGTGAATAGGAGTATGCGATTATTGCCATGATTATCGTCATACACCAAAACGGAATCCCTGTCAGCAGGGAGAGGATCTTGCTTCCTGCGAGCAGCTGCACGCCGGTTGATAATATTGAGAGCGCCCCAAGCTGGAACAGATACACATTCTTCACACCATCGGAATTGTACTTTTCGTGCATATATCCCGATAATGTGATTCCCTCCGGCATCTCCGCCCTTATCTTCTTTGCGAACGGAATGAATAAAATGAGGCACAGCACATTCGGAACCAGAAACCAAAAAAGCCCTGCAAAGCCCTTGGTGTATGCGTTCTCTGTTGATGTGAATAGTGCCGGCGCCCATATCCATGTGGCTGCTATGCTCAATGCGGATACGATCCACCCCGTGTTACGATTGCCGACACAGAAGCCGACAACATCCTTTTCTTTCTTCGTGAGAAGTACCGTTGATAGCAGCATCAGAGCCGCATATATCAGCAATACCAAAATCGTGTAATTCATTCTTATCCTCCAATCTTTGCGAATTGTCTGGAGGAGCATTGCGTCCGTTGTGCCTTTTCCATCCCCTTTCCCGGAATAATTTGCAAAAGAAAAGAAGCCCAAGGTTTTCCTCGGACTTCCTCTCTGCGTCTAATTAGAATTTTACATGTACAAGTTTATAATTTTGCAAGTGTGATGTCAATGTAATCTTTTTTTAGACGGAGGATTTATTGTACTTTCAATCCATCCACCCCAAAAATGAGAGCTGTCAGCCTCTCGACGGCAACACGGAGATCGGCGTAGACATTTTCCTTGGACATATTCTGTTTTTCTGCTATCTCCTTTGCCGACAAGGTTTCCTCCGCCATATACATATCCCATACAACATCATACCGCCTGCGCTCAATCTCCTGGTTCGGCGACTTATCGCAGAATGCCGCATACAGACCGATCATCGTTTCCACATGTGACACCATGATTGCTGTCCGTGCTGCACTCTCTTTGATGCTGTCAATAACATAATCGTTATCATAGCTCGACATCATAAGCTCCAGGATATCAAAAGCGTTCTCGTTCATCTGCGCCCTACTGAATACGGAATTTTGTGCGTGCTCTTTCAACATCCGATAATTCCGCAACAGGAGCTTCGTGTTGCGAAGCCTCCGATCTGCTCTTTGCCCGAACTCCCTTTTTCGTTCCTGCTCAAAACGCTTCAACCCCTCCTGTGCTCCGATAGCTGCCGCCCGCTCATATATGCCCTGCAGTTCTTCATCCGTCAATACTACAAGCCTCGGCTGCTTCGACTCAGGCGTATCCGAGTTCTTTTTATTTGCTTCCTTTTCCTCCTGGTACCTCACGATCTCGTCCACCTTGCCTGCCTCAATTCCTACTTCCTCCGCAATTTCTTCGTCGCTCCATCCAGCTTTGCGGAGGCTTGATACCTTCCCGACATCAATGCCCTCGTACTTCTCTTCGCCCTTTTTTGCCATGCTTCCGACCTCCTTGAATTATTTTTCTTCAAAATCCTAACGGATTATGATACAATGTAATTGTCTGTTGGGAGGGTTGCGAAAGCGCCCTCTTTTTCATTCACTCGACAGAAAGTCCGAGATTTCCATTTGTCCCGGTATCACAAAATCGTGAATGTCCTCACTCTCGTCAGCCCTTTTCCCTTTGGATTCCTTTTTCTTCGGAGGCGGCGATCCGAACATTTTCTTGTAACATACCGGTCCATAACCTGTTTTCTTGCTATCCGGATTCTTCAATACTCTTCCACACGCTCCACATATCATATCCTTTTCAGCTCCTCGATAAGTTTCTTATGCGTACTGAGGGAGTTGGCAACCGCCCCAGGTGTCATATGCATTTCGTCCGCGATGTCCTTATTGCTCCATCCTGCATTTTTTAATGCCCGAATCTTGCCATGATCCACTCTCTTACGCTTCGGCTTGTTTTTATCGGCTGTCTTTGCCTTCTCTTTGTCCCTCTGTGCATCTTTTTCGTCCTTTGAGGGTATTTCATCGTCTGCCGGTTCAGACGCTCCCGCAGAGCCCGTCAGAGGTTTATCCGGCTTTATCCTCTTTTTGCTGACAAACTGGATGAAATCGGGTGCTGTGGTCGCCACTTTACCATCGGGCAGCTCCACTATTGCTATCGTGAATTGAGCCGGTCCGCTTTCAAATTCCTCATAATCATCACCGAATCCAAGAAATGTGGCATTGTCGAACTCTTGATAGCTGCCCTTTCCCTCGCTCGTTCCCCTAACCCAATATTTTCCCTTGCACTCACGCCCTGCAAAAATACTATTCATTTTCCCGTACCACCTTTCTAATAACCAATTGTGTCGCAAACTTAATCATATCTGCCTGTGTCCTCTGCTCCTTTGAATACTCTGCAACTTCCGATTCATCATACTCGACACCAACATCATCCAGGAATTTAATCGCCATTTTTATTCGATCTTCGTTTTCAAAAAGAGAGATTTCCTGTCTCTGAAAGAATCTCCGTTTTAGTGCTGGATCTAATCGATCCTCTCGATTTGTTGCCGCCAATACAACCTGCTCATTTGTTAGCATATCCAATTCCTGCATTAACGAAATTGTTGTCCTCGCAAGTTCTCCGCCTGTACCATCACTGCCTCCGCTTCGTTTTAGACCTATGCAATCTATTTCATCGAGCATCAGCACGCAGGCTTTGCCTTTGCAAAAGTCAAAAACTTTTTTCAGATTTTTGCTTGTATTCCCCATATATGAATCAATCAGATATGAAAAATTGACATAGGCAAAAGGTAATTTAAGTTTATATGCCACATATCTCCCAAACATTGTTTTCCCAGTTCCTGGCAGTCCATATAGAAGAGTAGAGTTGAGATAAGGGATACCCAATTCCAAAAGCTGCATACTCACTCGGTTGGTTCTCTCGATATTCTTAAATATCTCTTTTTCCTTTTTCCCCAAGTAATACCTATTCTCTCTAAAATCTGATACATCTTCCATTCGGAGACACCCAACAAGGTTTGCCGGCAATTCCAAAAAATTGACTCCACCATTTTCAAGCAGTGCCTTAATTCTTTTAATTTCCCATTCATTCTTTTTTGTGCTATCCTCTGCGCAACAGCAAATGGCATACTTTTTAGCATCCTGCACTCTATTTTCCGCCAACGCCTTTACCATTGCTATTTGATTAGTAGTCATTCCCATTATCTGGATACCTCCCTTATTTTTTGATCAATAATCGGAATCAACATCCTTGCGCTCATCCGCATATGAAGTGTGGTCGGTGCTCCTACTATCTTGTGAAGCATATCCACATATACATCCTCTGCAGATAGTCCTTTACCATAGTTTTCTGCTCTGTCCTTATTTTCCACAATCATTGAGGCTTTCAGACATTCCTCTGATATCTCGTGAATAAGCCGCTTTGCTTCATCCGTGAATGTAACAGAATTATCTTCTCCGATGATATCCATCTCCAAAAGCTTCTCTATCATTGCATCTACATCTCGCATCGTTTGTCCTCCTTCAATGTAACATCTATCCCATGCATTCCTTTTTGGAGATAGATATATTTTTCTTCGCCCTCGGCTTCCAGCTGATTCTTATGTGTCAGTAAAACTGCTGTCCCTCCTGCGGCCTGGCGGACAAAGCCATACTTTACCGCCAAATCCATTACCTCTTTCCAATGACTGTCAAGTTCTTCAATCTTTGCCATATCAAGCACGCTTGCACTTCCCCCTTTCAATCTGCCTGCAGACAGCTTCCTTATCTGTTATCCCCGCATCCACAACCTCAAATATCTCTTTGCAATCAATACACCGATACCGAAGAGCTTCTCCCATCGTGGTGAGCATTCCAGAACATTTAGGACAAATCGCTTTTCTCTCGAACAGATGAATGTTGTACTGCAAGCTTCTCACCTCTCTTTTCATAATCCCACACCGATCCATCGTCTTCGAGGATAGTGGTGCTTTCTCCTGTGTCCTTTGCCATCTTATCGGCGAATGAAATCGCCTCTTCACTGCTCAATCGTCTTGCAAGGAGCTGTGTTTGTCCTTCATACTTGCCATAGACAAGAAACATCTTCCCTTTAGCCATTTTGTACCTCCTCACTGAATCCATGCTTCCTGTGGCAAAGCCGCCAGCATTTTATTCAACTCGCGCATTGGTTCTGAATACTCATAGAAACGAGCCTCTTCGCATTTTTCATATAGTTCGTTAATTGCCTTTACCACTTTAAGAATGCCGGTATTCTTGTCACGCAGAATATCAAATGCAGCTTTTAGACTGTCGTACCTATACCTTAGCCCGATATACGCATAAAGAACTTTAAGGCATGCCCCTGTGCATTCAATAATCTGATCCTTTGTCATTTGCTTTAGCTTCTTTGCGGCTTCACCCTCAGTAAAGGAATCCGTGCAATTAAGTCCGAAATAATCCTGTTCAAATGAATCCCAACCGAGATATCCACCGCCATAGTCTCCAGCTCCAACCGAAACAAACAGGAGATCAAAGCACTCCGGGACATATTCATTTTCCAAGTCCTCACGCATCTGCTCGCATTCAGCACATAAATCTGCAAACGCCATTTTGAACTCATAAGCCTCGTCTTCGTCTCCATCAAGTGCATTTATCAATGTATCATCATCAGATTCCCAATAATATCGAACCTCATCGCACTCACATGAAATATCATCCAATTCTTCCCGAATGGTCCATAAATTGATATCCTTGACTATCGGTTTTTTATACCGGAGCTGAAAAGCCTTATTTTTTCTCGTTTCCTCTGCCTTCGTCATTTCTCCATCCTCTCCGCATCTTCCCTTCAAACTTCTCCCATACCCTATCGTAATCATCTGCCAGCTTCTCGGTGTATGCTATGGCATCATCCCTATTTCTGAATATTACCTTTTCGACAGCCTCCTTTTTGAAAAATCTTGGAGTTTTGCCATCCGATAATTTGATTTCGGTATATCCTCCTCGAAAGTATCCAACAACCTTTGCTTCGGTTAAAAGATATTCCTTGCAAGGCAGCCACCTTTCGTTGTAGTAAATATGCTCAATCGGGAAATAGAATACTGTCCCTATCTCCGGCAGACCTATTTTCCACCGCTCCTCCCTTGGTACAGGCTTCTTATGGCTTTCCGTTGCTATATTCACTTCTTTGTCGAAAAAGAAATAAAACACCTTATTACAATTCACCTCGCTTTACTTTCTGGTAGGTTTTACACTGACCCATGACGCCGTTACAGTTGGAGCAAATGCGGTACTTATCACAGCGTTCATCATTAGGACAGGTTTTTCCAGCCCATTTATTTCCCCAGTCCCAACAAGTAGTTCCCCCATTTCTTCTACAATGCCAATACATACAATATTTTTCCTTATGTGCCATAATCGCCTCCATCTTTAATCAATTTTATACATTTTCTATTTCTTGCAGCCCCATAGTCAGATAAGACAAATTTATCGCAATATTCTTTAGATCTTTTCTGATGTCTGTTCTCTCCTGTGAACACATGACATTCATCACAGTTGAAACAAGGCTCAATCACTTCATCCGGACGCACCTTGTCCCATACCTCTTCCTCATTGTTTACGCAATACTGACATACACAATTCACGCATAGCAATACCGGATTTTTGACTTTGTATAGGAGCTGTCTGGGAATATCCGGTGATTGCTCCACGGATTGTTTTTCTGACTTTTCTATGAAATCAAAAATATCCATTTGCCCTTCCAAAGCAACCTACCCCTAATTATGCGTGGCATTGAAATTTTCAATCGCCCACCTGTTTCCTGTGGCATAGACCTGTGCCCTCGTCCTCTCATACGGTGTCGGCTTCCTGTCCTTTCCGTATGCAGTATCGAGGATCCTTTCTCGCTCCGTATTCCCATCGAGCAGTCCTGCATCATCCAAAGCCTCTTCCGTTCCGCATTGATCACATATCATAGTCTTGTTATCTTTTCTGGAGAGAGCCAGCAACCGTTCAAACTCTCCGCCACACCTCGGACATATTTTCATATCGCACCTCCGTAAGTTATAAATCTTCATAATGATCCATTTCACGTTCAAATCTTCCTGTTTCAATTTCTTCATTCGTGAATGCTCTCATGTGTATCTTTTGACCACATTTTTCGCAATACTTTGTTTGTTCTTCGTAGCCTCTTTGGATATAAACATTGCATTTAGGGCATCTGCAGCTGAGTGAATAGGAATCGTTCTCTATCGCCTCGGCCGGCTCAAGCTGTTCGGCATCTTTCCGCCTATTCCAAGCTTCTGTGGCGGCTGCAATAATTTCAGAATCATAGACCGATTCTATGGTGGTTTTTCTTCCCTCACACTCGCAGCGACGGCAATACGCCCACGCTTTTCGGATTGATGAACACGGGCAATCCTGTCCTGCTTTGAATTCAAATATATGGTCCTTAATTCCTATATCCGTACTTCCACAGAACGGACATGGCTTTAATTTCTCCATTACTTTCCCCTCCAATCTTTACAAGTGCCACTATACTTAACCTTCTTTTCTTTTCCACCTTTGCGACATACCCCGCCCTTGTAGGACGGGTTGCAATACTCACAGTTCTTGCAAATTTCTTTCTTGCTACCCATCATGCCTAGCCTCCCATTCATCACATATAAAGTCATAATCCGTCCAGTCTGTAACATGCTCACTATCTGAATTGACACAAACCCATCCATCATCAATATCCTCGTGTTCGTGCCACTTACAATTTCCACAACAGCGTTCTCTATCCATTTTTAACCCTCACTTTCAGCCCACGCCTCCGCAATTCGGCGATCAATTCTTTATCCTTTGTTTCATCAATCGCAGCCCTGCGTTTCTTGTATTCCTCTGGTGCCCTGTTCTGGGCTTTCCTTGGGCAGCTATAGTCTTCCTGTGTCGGATCAAACATCATATTTGCGTGCTGCACAAGCTCCACATTATTCTGATCTGTAATCGCCCAGAACTGTTGGTTTGCTCTGTAATAAACCCTTCCTCTCATGAGATAGCCAGTCCACCAATGACGAAAATATTTGATGTCACCATTCTTTACCAACTTACCATCACGATCTTTTGTCTTTCCGGGATACCCTCCCCATCCGTAGCCCTCTCCTGGATCCGTTCCATCCAGTTTATGAATATCAAAATCCTTGTCCGGTAACATCCAGAAGTTACACGATAGGTCTATCACTATTTTTTCTTCCGCAGTCTTTCCAACCGGTTTCGTGATATCCTTAACCTCAACAAGAGATTTCAACGTTTCTACCACTATCCCCATGTACTTGGTATATTGAAGTCTGATAAGATAGGGCATCTTTTCCAGCTTGTCAAAATCGTATCTTCCGCCATTAGGATTCTCATGAACAGCATTCTGGAAGAACTCTATTTCAAAGCCGTTTGGATATTTTCTTGCCACAAATTCAAGATCCCTGCGGCGACCATACCAATGATCCTTTGCTATACTTTTATATCTCGCCCGTGTTTCCGGATCCTGTTCAACCGCAAACCCTTCTCTTTCGAGCGTGTGCAAAATCTTGTAAAAATAACTGTAATGCAAAAATTTCTTTCTCAACCATCCACGACTTGTGTCAGTGCCTCTGTCCGTGTTGTTGGTGTAGTTCATTCTTGTATCATATATTGCAAATGTATCCGAGGTCATTTGGTGCTCCTTTCCGGGCGGCGGAGCCTGCCGCCCTGCTTTATTTGTGATGTGATATATCCTCGACCAAAAGGAGTGCTCCCTATTCTCGTATGGCAACCGGTAATACCATTGCCTTAAAATCGCTGTCCTCTGCCTCGATGATCATAGGCATCTTTGCACTTTCCAAGTTCAATGCCACATTGTCACAGTCAAATGCTTTCAGCGTCTCAATTACAAGTCTTGCGTCAAATCCAATTGTAAGCTCCGACTGCATTTCCTCCTGCAGATTGACAGTTTCGTGATAATCTGTTGTCATATCCTTAATGGCGATATTCAACTCACTGCCTTTCATCGTGAACCTCGCCGGGCTCTTTTCCTCGGTACACATCTTTGCTCGTACCATTGCCTCCAGCAGCTCCGTCCTTGTTATGACCGTATGCACAGGCAAATCCTTAAACATACCGGCATACTTGAAATACTCTCCTTCCACAATCCGAGTATGTATCTCGTAATCATCGGTCACGAATGTGGCACCATTCTTGTTGTGTCGAATGGAAACCTCGCCGACAATCCCGATAGAAAGCAAGCGATCAACCGTCCCCTTTGGAATAAGCAACTCGAATTCTCCATCAAAATCCACCTTATCCCACGCCATCACATGCCCATCCAAACCGGCAAAATTCAGCACTCCGCCGGAAGCCTGCAAGCAAAGGGTACACATTGTTGAATTGTTACCATTCGCCGGAATAGCATAGGACACACGCCTCATTGATGTCAGAAGCGATTCTGCTTTGATTGCAAACTCTCCGCCTCCTGCACTCTCGGCATTCGGTAATGGGAATGAGGACGGATCCATTGTCTGATACTTATTCTTGATCTTGCTTGCCTTGATCGTGATATTGAATGTCTCTCCCTTATGCTCCGGTATGATTTCCACCTCTCCATCCGGAAGATTGTTGATAAGGTCAAAGGCTTTTGCCGGAATGATGAAAGGTTCTTCGTCTGTGCCCTCTACCTTCGCCTTAATCGCCAGTTCCATGTTGTTGGCGATTAAATACCCATCCGATACCAAAATGCCCTGTAAGACTGCCATAGGCGTCCTCTTCGGTACCACCTGCTTCAGCTTGTTGATCTTCTGCGCCAATTCGTTCTTCTCAATTCTCATTTCTCAATTCCACTCCTTCCAGAAATAGTATTGTGCAATTCCGATCAGGCACCTTGTACTGCTCCAGCTCCGCGCCGGCCATATACTTATGCCCGAACAGTTCTTTCATCTGCTTCCAAATATCCCAAGGCACTCGGTAGAAGCTCGTCAGTCCCAGGGATACAACCACATAACACTTTGCGCCCATAGCCTCGTATTTATCGAAGGTCTCCCACTGCGTTTCCGTTATGACACTCTGCTGGATCCTGTCTTTCTCCGTATGCTTCGCATCGAAGATAATGCAACTCCCGTCGCACAACGCTCCTTTGAAATCCGGCTGTGCCTGTTTCGTAAAGCAGGCGAGAAACCTTCCGAACCGGTCCGCTTTACCAAGCGGCTTCATAGGCTCCGGTGTCTTCTCGATAACCGCATATCCCTCACGCTGATAGAAGTCACACGCTGCGGAAATCCAGTTTTCAAAGGTCTCTCCCATTACTCTGCTTCTCGCCCCGGTCATTTGTCTTCGTGGATCAGCCATTGCAGACCTCCAATCTGCTTTCGAGCACTGTCCTTATATCCTCCAGCTTCGCCGGACCGATACCCTTAATACCGCCGATTTCATCCACGATGGACTTGACATCAATCTTCGGTGCCGGTGCTGCTCTCTGCTTTCCCTGATTGAAACCCTCGCTCCTTGCCTTTTCCACCCGATCCTCAACATAGTGGACAAGCTGCTCGTCAGTCATTTTTCGCATCTTGACGGCTTTCTCGTGGATCCTGTTCTCGTCCTCCGTCCGTCTGCAGCTTCTTTTCTTCGCCATATTCTCCATCCTTTCTTTCCTGCGCCTTTCTCGGTTTACATTCTGGAGGGCTTTTCCGGCTGTGCTATCGGTGTAGCCCTCTCCATTCACATAAAAGGGATTCCTACCCATCCACATTTTCCTCATTTGGCTCAAATGTAACGCTCACATCTGCCTCTTTTGCAAACTCGGCCAACGCCGGAATATCTATCCCTAATTCCTTGCAGAACTCCCGAAAACATTTCTTACACATGAAGCCGAACTGTTTTGGCTGTTCCCCCCTCTTTGATCTCGCCAAGAGCGTTACCATGTCACTTTTTTTCAGATAGGCTTTGCACTTGGCGCATTCAGCGTAAAGCTTATTCTGCATTTTCTTACTGACTGTCTTCCGCTGAAGCTCTTTAGGGAAGTCCCTGCGCATATTCTTCTCGCCTACAATCTGGAGAAGACTGTCCTTCATAAAGACCGGAATGCAATATGCCGTATCAGCGCTGACAACAATCTTTCGTATCCAGCCCATTTCCGGCACGACCTTATTCTTTCTGCGTCCGGTCTGTGCTCCTATGATGATCCAGTCCGTTTCAAGAATTGCCTCTTTCCAAATCTCTGCCTCTGCAATGTCCTCGAATATAGGCTCAATGCTGAAAAATGTGTGGTAACTGTCCGGCAAGTCCGCAAATACCCTTGTTGTCCTCTCCAATTGTGCAGCGTTTGTGACTGTTGCTCCGTACCAAAGGTTATCTGATTTAGGTAGCTTTCCAGCATCTTGCAGTTCCGAATATCTTTCCGGGTTCTTTGTGAGAAACATATAATTGTGCTGAGGACGTTCCTCGCACACATTGAGGATATCAAGTATCCATTGCTCCGGTACCCATGCCCCAAACACATCCGCCATTGCTCCGACAAAAATGTTGTTCCCCATTTTCAGCTTGTCGAGCGTATTCATCCGGTACCTGTGATATGTAGGCTCAAATCCGAAAGGATAAACCAGCGGATTCCCTGTTTCGTTCAGCATCGGCTTTTCCAAGTAGTAAAGAGGTGCCGATCCGTCGGCTGCATCTACCATCTGATAATCAGCCTTTGCCATTTTATTCAGCCTTACATCACCGGCAAACCTGGCAGTCATTGTTCTTGCGTAGCAGTAAGGGCATTCGTGCCGGCATCCGGTAATTGGATTCCATGTATGATCACACCATTCTATTTTTGACCGGTTCATAAGCATTTCACCTTTCCGCATAACCGAGCTGCCTTTCCTCCGTCCACTCGGTTCCGCTAAAATCAATCTTTTGTCCGCATCGGTCACAGTATCTTGGCTGATAATTCGGACCGGCGTTCAATGTATATCCACACCGAGGGCAATCATGACACTCATACTCCGTAACCACGAAACCATATTTCAAATACTGCCTCGTCCTCACAAGCGGTTTTCTTGCTATCCATTTAGGTATTAACATCATCTGACTCCTCCCAAAATTCCACGAAATATTGTGTCTGTCCTCTGCCCTCCGGACGCTCTTTTCCAATTCTGACGGAATATCCCGCTTTTGCGATCAGGCACACCAGCGTATTCCGATCCTCGTCATTCAGCTTAAAGAGCAGATTCTTTATCCTATGTCTCTCCTGCTTTTTATCATCCATTTTCATACCGCCTCCTTTTTCAATTCATAAGCCTTCATCTTTTCCGCAAAAATTGTTGTGAACGCTTTTACCTCCGGTGTCATATCTTTATTGTGCAATCCCCTGCACTGAACAATTTTGTGATCTTTCCATTCGAGCGTGTAATAGGGCTTTTCGGGGTTTTCAATTTGCCGAACAAAGAATATAGCCGTTTCCCCCTTCATTACCCTGTCAATATATGTTCCAACGCAGTGATGAAGCATTTCTCCCTCGGTCTTTAACTCGTTCACCTCATAAGGTAATCTGATAAACAGCCCTACCATTTGCATATTGAGAGGATTATCTTCGCTAACCTCTTTGCGGAGCTGCTTCAGAAGCCGGTTGAATTTCTTGATACCCTCCCGGTGTTGCTTGTCCTTAAACTTCTGATATGCTTTTGACATTTCATCATGCTTCGCCACAAAATCCCTCGGATAGATATTGAACTCATTCCGCATGTCGTATCCCATTTCAATAAGCCACCCGGCAAAATCAAAATAATCTCTATCGTGCTTAATATGCTGTTCGCTTATGTATTTCCGCAACTTATGAATAGATGTATACTCCATTGCATCAATGTATTTCTCATACATATCAGACCAGCCATCGTCATGGATATACCTAAGCTCTTCGAGATCACGCACCAAAAGCCTTTTTCCTGTCTGAGCTGCATATTTCAATATGCATACATCCTTTATCCGCGGATTATTGTGAGTTGCTTCCCTTAAAATCAAGAACTGCTCTCTGTTTATCCCAAGAGATTCAGCAATCGTCCTTCCGTTTGTAAGGCCTTTTCTCTGCACCTCGCTTTTATCAACAAACATCTCTTTCGCCATTGAATACCAGCCGAGCTTTAGCACCTGCTCAATAAACGGGTATTCGTGGTATAGATTAAAGAACTGATCTGCTATCCAGGGCGAGGTTCTCTCTATATTGGGGACAACTTTTTCAAGGAAGATATCAAAACAGCTGTATCTCATGCATGTGCCCGCCAATAAACTAAAATCTGTATTGTAGAGAACCGTTGAGGACGGCACTTGCAATTCTGACGGATTCCAGCACCAACCATGTCCCACCGGATCACGCCACCGATACACATAAGAATCGCTGTCTCTACCCATCTTGTAGTACCCCATTTCATAATCCTCAACACTTTTTGGTGTGTGGATGGTCCTGAACAATTCCCTGCTATGAAACTCTGGGTGACGAAAATCCTTTCTGAAATCCTTTGTGTGGCATATGTACCGAACGAGTACATTGCTACCACTGGTCTGAATTATCGTGCTCCAGTTTATTTCAAGGAGCTGCCCTCTCCCCATGCCTGCACTCTTTGCAGTAATCCATTTTCCGCAATGAGGGCACATAAAATCGTGATTGTGGTGCATCTTCTCTTTGTTGTTCCACACGGGAATTTTCTTGTGATAAACTCCATCCTTCCGTATTTCATACTCGTGTCCGCATCTTGTGCAATAAGCCCACTTCTCTTTCCGTGAATAGAAAATGTAATTATGTTCATCGAAAACCGTATGCTCCACAAAATTCTGATAATCATCCGGAAGTTCCGGAAACAAATCCATTCGTGCATCTATCTCGTCACAGACCTTCTGGTGCTTCGCAATGAGCTTCCTGTCTCTTATATCTGCCTGATACGCATAGATATAATCATCAAACTTGTATCCCGCATCACTTCGGTTGCTCTTGGTCTCCTTTCGCCATTTCAACATAAATCCCTTTATGATATCCTCGTCCTGGGGAGATGCGAGAACCCATTTTCCTTCCGTCCGATACCAATCGGTTATATAGTATCCAGCGATATGATCAAACGCTCCGGTTCTCCATTTCACTTTCTTATCCGAAAAATCCTGCGTAATGTAGTCCTCTTTCTGACAGAACAGCCTAAACCACAGTTCAACGCTCTTTTTCCCTTTTGGACGGAAGCAGTTAATAATCAGCGTTTCCTCTCCATTTATCTTCCGGCACTCTGCCTTGACAATTCCGCGCATATCCTTAACCATTGTCCGCAGTTTCTGGTATTCTTTCTTTGCTACCGGTTTCGGAACGGAGGCTAATGCCTTCTTTTTCATCTGCTCCGCCCCCTTACATACCCATCATCGAGAAGAGATCCATCTGTCCTTCCATCTCTTTCGGATTCTTTTTGGGCTTCGGTGGCTCTGCAGGCTTTTCTGCCTCCTTCGACTTATCCTTTTCAGCCACTTTCTTCTCTGCGGCTTTCTTCTCTTCCTCGGCCTTATCATCCTTGTGGTAGTAATCCTCCGCCCACTCATATACCACATCATCCCGAACTGCGGCGGTATTACCTTTTGCCTGCTTCCGAGCCTGACCGTAAATATATTCAAAGCATTTCTTCCAGGTCTTATGTTCCTGCATCACATCCTGTGCAAGCCCATTGTCTTCCTCACAACGCTTCAACAGGTAGTTAATGACCGGTTCAGCAAACTGCTTATTGTCCGCTTTCTTCTGTTCGTCCCGCAATTTCTCGCAGGCTTTCTCTTTCAAATCCTCTGCCGGTACATCATTCTGCACCGCTTCCGTCTTCTCTGCCGGAGCTTCTGTCGCTTCCTCCGGCGGATCCTGTTCCTTTTCTTCGACCGCCTCCGTCTGATCAGCGGCAACATCCGAGGATTCCTCGACAGTCTCTATCGCTTCTGCCTGTCTATCCACCATCTGCTCCAAAGACAAAACATTATCCTTGTTGAGTTCTGCCGTAATCTTCTGGCCTGCCTCAACATACTTTGAAGCATCCTCACACTCAGATTGCTCCGCAAAGCCCTCCTCGGCAGCTGCGACTTCGCTATTCTCCATAGCCTCAATCTCGTTCTGCTCTAATTTCTTTTCTTCCATGTTCGCTTTCCTCCTGTTCTTTAAAGTTGAAAAACATAAAATAGTGCTCTTTTTCCTCGTCATTTTTTGGAGTGGTTCCGATTCCACCGAATAAGTTCTGCATCAGTAAACCAGTTCTTCTTATTTCCCAAACCTGATGCATAAATAGGGGAGTTATCCAAAGCTCCTGTCCCTCTTTTTCCTCCGGGAACAGTACATGTCCTGTCTGCGGATTTGTAAGGCTGTTCCCTACCGTGATATATCCAGGGCATCCGAGTAATGAAATCTGGATATATGCCATCTTCGCCACCACAGGATCCACATCCTGACCTATGAACAATGCGCTGGTGTGATAATTTATCTTGCATTCCCGAAATGCTGTCGCAGCTGCTATCAACATTGCACCCGCTCCGACACAAGGATCGCAAATTGATAAGTAACCTTTTCTCTCAATCTCTGCTTGGCACCCGTCCCCGATCTGCATCTTCGCCATCATTTCGCATACATGATACGGGGTGAAAAACTGTCCGTGCCAATGGCTCCCGAGGTTAAGATTCATGTATAGCCTTCCGAGAAAGTCCTGATTCGGATTATCTTCTAGCGCCATCGTGATTATCCCAAACATCTGTGCTGGAATATCCACACCTCCGAGATCTTTGATAGCTCTTTCATACTGCTTTTCTCGCCTCTCAAAAGGCTCTTTCCTGCGGTCAATGGCATTGCATATACTGCAAGCCATCACCGTCATAAGATCCTCCCACACCTGCCATGCGCTCCGGGAATATGTCAGCTGGTCGAAAAGCTTCAGAAAGGCTTTCTCCCGCTCGTTGACGGTACCAACATGTTTTATCCTTGCCACACAGCCACCACCTCCTAACTCAGCCGGTAATTCAGCTCTTTGCCTTGCAGCTGGACTATGTTCCCCCTGCACATTTCTATGAGCCTACTCCCGATCGCCTCATCAAACACCAGAAGATCTTCCGGAGCTTTCTCGGTACTGATGATGATCGGCATATTGTTCATGTACCGATAATTGACAATCTCATACATGATGTTAATGTCCGTTTCAGTCAGCCTGCCCTTCAGCAGATCGTCTATGTATAGCACCCTCGATGATGTGTATAGATTGAGCTGCCTGTTGTAGCTTTCTTCATCGATGATGTTTTGCTTGATCTTCGTGACGGCGTTCCGGTATGCCATATATATGACCGCCACGCCCTTTTTCATCAGTTCGCCACATATCGCCGTACCAAGGTGCGTTTTTCCTGCCCCGACCTGTCCGCAGAACATTATGGAGTTATAGCGCTCATGCTCTGTCTGATCGAAATTCTTCACATACTGCATTGCTTTGTTCTTGGCGTTAGCCAGCTGCGGATTATTCCTGATTGTGAAATTGTCAAAGGTCTTTTTCTGAAACTCCGATGATATCCCGCTGCGTTCCATCATCTGTTTTGCCTGTCTTACTGCGTAGCATTCACACCGTGCCGCAACCTCGTAGCCTCTTTCATCAGTCTTGAAGATAAATCCCGTATCCTTGCACCTCGGGCACTCATACTGTTTCTCCGGAGGGGGATTGACTTGAGGATGCTCCCGCTTAATCCTCTCAACCATTGCTGCCAGCTCATCCATTCAGATCACCCCTGCTTTCGGTAGCAAGACGGTTAAAGACATCCTGGCTATATCCGCTCCCTGATTGCCTCTGCTGATTGGAGCCGTTGTCAGCCGGTCTTCTGTAACCTTTGTCCTGCTCTCTTGTGAGCCACGAATTGACAAACCTTGTTATTCCTCGCCTCGTTTTCCTCTTCTGGGGATTTGACAGGCACCAACTACGCATCACGTTGAACTGTTGCTTTACATCCACATTTGGGTAAAGTCTTACGTATTCTGCGAATAATGCTTCCGTTGGCTTCCATTCCGATCCGTCATTGAGGATAAGGGCTTCCACATCTGCCTCCGGTTCGGAGGTCTGCTTTCCAGAGCTCCGGGCAAGAGTATTTATACTCTTATCTTTATCTCTATTCTCTATACTCTTATCTCTAATCTCTGGTGGACGAATGTCGGACATTTGTCCGGACATTTGTCCGCTATCTGTCCCGACATTTGTCCCACTGTTATTCTCTAAAAGCCTTGATTTTTCGGCATTTATAGCACTTCGATATTTCCTTTTTCTGTCTCCTTCGCTAGAGCTCTGTCCGATAAAATTTTGAATGTCGAGCATATAAATCGCGCCATTATCCAAAATTTCAATGAATCCCATCTGCTCAAAAATCTTCATTGCTTTTTCAACCGTTCCGGTCTGATGATTAGTAATGGTCGCGATCATGTCCGGCGTATAGGGGATTATTCCCCTATACATCAGACGCCCTTCTTGTCGGAGGCTCTGCAGATATAGCTTCAAGAGTATGTCACTATACAGGTATCCATCCTTCATGGCCTGCAACAGCTTCATATCGTCGGATTCAAAGAACCCTTCTTTCAGCTTTAGGTAGTAATACTTCTTGTTGTCTGCCATCCGGTAAACCTCCTAATAAATTACTTTGCTGCCATGCTCCGTCTTGATTACATCAATGTTCTGCGGAAATCTTGCTTTCATGGTAGGATCGTGAGTGATCGCCATTATCTTTATGCCTGCGTACCGCCTCTGGATAGTCTCAAGGGCATCGCAGTAAGCCTGTATTCCGTCCGCATCAAGGAAAGGAGGCTCGTCTATGAAGAGCATTCCAAGCTGGATCCCCGCCGATGATGATTTGATCTCCGCAAGAGCAAGTATCACAGACAGGGAAGCCTTGACCTTTTCGCCTCCGGATTTCGACAGATACGGCAGTGCCGATTTTCCATACTCCTCGATAAAGATATCCAGTGTAACGACCTCCTTCTTGGAATTGCTTTTCAGCACCTTTTCCGTCTTGAAGTCTATTCCCATCTTTCCGCCGGTCATTTGTCCGAGGATGGTGTTGGCTGTCGCTGTCAGCTTCGGAACAATGGTCCTTATGATCTGATGGGGGATCCCGTCCTGACTGAAAGCAGCCTTTAAGGTGTCATAGTCTGCGGTTTCTTTCGCCGCATCCCTCTCTTTGCCCTGCAATACGGAGATTTCTTCCTTCAGCTTCCCGATCTGCTCCATCTTCTGTGTCAGAGCTCCGATGTTCATCTGGAGTACCTTTATCTCCCCGTCTATGGCTTCAAGCTGTGCATTCAGCCTGTTCACTTCTGCCTGCTTCTCTGCAAGGCCGGTTGTCTTCAACAGCTCCTTGGAAAGTTCCGCCTGCTTCTCCGCGAGCTCCTTTTCCTGTTCAGCAATCTGCAGATCCAGCTCTCCAAACCTCTGTGTGGCATTGGAAAGCCTTTCTCGGATAACCGGAAGCTGCTTCTCCTGCTCAACCCAAGGTACCAGTGTTTCCATTTCCCTTGTGACCTCTGCATTTTCATCAAAGGCGCTGCGGTACTGCTCCAACTCTGCCTTTGCCGTCTCTGCCTCTGTGGTGGCCTCTGTCAGCCTTTTTTCGATGTCCGATATATTTGACTGTGCATTCTCGATAGAGGCTTTAATCAAGGCAATTTCGCCGGCTTTCTTCTTGACCTGTTCAGCCTTGGCAACATAGGGAAGCAGCTCGGCACAATGTAATTCCGCCTTTGATTTCTTTTCCGGGTCGTATCCTATGGCATTACGCTCGGATATCGCCGTCTCAACCTCCGCTTTTTTCTCGGTCAGATCAGCTTCCAAAGCCGCCCTCTTCGCCTTGTACTCTTCCTCTTCCTTGCGGAGCTGCGTTTCAGAAGCCTTCGCTTTCTCCAAGAATTTGCACTTGGCTTTCCCGATATCGATACATCCGCAGTCGCTTGTCAAAAGTGCGATATCCTTACCCAAAAGGCTCTGTCTCGATGCGAACATATCAGTAAGGGAATCAATCGCTTTCTCGGTGCTTGCCTGTGCCGTCCTTGCTATCTGAACCTTCCGCTCCGCTTCCTGATACTTCAAAGCGGTAGCCTGCAGATCGTCCAAAACCTTCCTGCCAATCTGATATTCCTCTGCTTTCCGGAGGATTTCTTCATCTCCACTTGTGTCTTCATAGACAGCGAGCCTCGTCTGTTCCGTCTGCAGCTTCATCTTCGCCGTTGCCAATTCAGAACTTAAAGCTGATACCTGGCTGTTCGTCCTTGCCACATCAGCCTGCTTCGTCCCGAACAACGCCGTAGCCTCTATCAACTCCTTTTTCCTTGCTTCAAGCTCGCGGTACCTTCCAACCTTTTCCATGACCGTCTGCTCCGTATCGAGAACGGTTTTGCAGCTGTTTATAATCTCCGCCTGAGTGCCTCTATTCGTCTCTGTAGCAGCCTTTTTCATGGTCAACGATGAAATAACCTCCGACAGCTTATTGCACCGCTCCTGGGCTTCCTGCAAGGACAATAGCTCGACTTTCTTGCTGTCACGCTCCCTTGTTGTTTCCTTGGAACTGTCGGACTTGATTTTCAGCTCGGCTTTCTTCTGCTCGATCTCCGCTTCTGGATCCCCATGACTTTTTATGGTCGCATTGTGGATCTCTATCTCCTGCTTCAGCTCCCTCATTTTTGCCCCGAACTCTCTCGCCTTATCCCAAGCAATACGGTTCATTGCTTCATATACTCCAAGACCGAGAAGATTGCCGAGGATAACCATTCTGTCCTCTTTGGGTGCCTGTAAGAACAATCCGTACTGATCCTGCATGATCAAAGCGCAGCTCTTGAATGTGAGGCTGTCCATTCCAAGGATGTTGATGATCTCCGCCTGGGTGTCTTTGTACTTTTCCTTGGACCGGTCTCTCCAGTCGCCATCCACCAGCTCCGAAAGATTGAGCGTTCCTTTTCCCGACCTTGCCCTCGTCCTTGTAACCCGGAAGGTCTTCTCTCCGATACGGAATGTGAAGATGATTGCTCCCGAACGAGCCTTTTCATCATTCCTGATCCATCCCGTCAGTTCTCCCTCTCTCGGCTCTTCATAGAGGCAGTCAATAATGGCATCCATGAAGAGGCTGCTCTTTCCGGCTCCGTTCTGCCCGTTGATGGTGCAGAAGCTTATATTTTCAAAGCTGAACCGTTCTTCCTCATAATTGCGGTAGTTCTTAACCTCTATCTCCACCGGCTCAAAGGTTCCCGTTCCTGCCGCCATCGACATACTCGCCTCCGCCTGTGCGATAATCGGTCTTGCTTTCAGTATCAAGCCCTGGATCTGTTCATCCGGATACTGCTTGTCCGAAAGGTACTGCCGCAGGTTCTCTTCCGGATCCGTTGTGTCAGACAGATCATTTCGGTCGGCGGCTTCCTCCACTTTCTCCGGTAGGATACCCGCCACATAGAAAGCTCCGTCCTCATATAAAGCCTTTTCCACCAAAGCCGTATTAAGAGCCTTGCTGTTGTCATAGGAGCAGGTATAAAGGATCCTCACGATCTTGTCCTGCACGCCTCCGTTATATCTCCACCAATTCAGAGCCACCTCGTCCAGCTGTCCGAGATTGATAGCCGTAATGTCCGTATCTGTAAAGCGGAATGTAATAAACTGCCTGTACGGTGTCTGATGGAAGGTCCTGCTCCATCCATCCGCTGAATATTCATGGATCCAGAAGCCCCTTTCCTGACCTTCATCATTAAAGGTCATGGCGTTGATCGCTCCGCAGTAATAGCAGTTATCAAGGTTCGGGAGCTGTTGAGGCCTATGGATATGCCCCAGGGCAACGAGGTCAAAGCCTGCCGCAATTAGGCTTTCCGGTAACAGGATGGGCTCGAACTGTGTGAGCATCATCACCTGTCCGCTCTCCGTATTACATCCCGGTACCGTATAATGAGACATGAGGATACTTTTCTTTCCCGGCGTACACTGTGCTTTCAACCCAAGAACCGCATTCGCCAGCTCCTTTGTCAGCACCTCGTGTTCCTCTTCTTTTCCAAGCCCCGGAAACTTTGCTCTGAATGTTCCCCTGTCAAATCCCGGAAGCACCGCAATGTCGAATTCCTCCGTCTGGATTACCTGTGGGGTAATCACGATATCCACATTCGGCACCAGCTCAAAGTGTGCCTGAAGCTCGTCGAAAGCCTCCCCGCTGTCGTGGTTCGGAGTGCCGCGCATCACGATCACTTTCCCACAGCACTTCGACAATCCCATGATGATGTTACGGGCCTGCAACACTTCCTTGTGACTTCTGCCCTGCCAGATTTCCGCCCTGTCGAAGATATCCCCGGACACCAGAGCCAACTCCGGCTTCTCCGTTTCAGCGACACGCACCATTTCCTCAAGGCACCTCTGCGTGTCAAGAGATCGGAGGTTTACCCCGTCCTTTTCCGGTCCTTTGAAAGAACCGATGTGCCAGTCACCTGTATGTAAAATTTTCATTTCCCGTCCTCCTTCATCATCTTGAGGTATATGGCGCAGGGAATTCCGATTGGCCATAATACCGTTTCAACCAGCCCCTTATATCCGAATGCCTTTCTCCCGATAATCCCTATCAGCAGATAAAGCACAATCCCTACAATCGCTTTCATTTCTCCAACGCCTCCTTTGTCGCTTTCATAGCGAAGATCATGTTATTCAGCTGCAGCTCCAATGTCTTGAAGGTTTCCTCCTCTATTCCACAGAAATCAGTCCCATCTCCGCTCCATTCCTCTCCGACAAAGAGGATGTTCCCCATTATTGGATTGCTATGCTTGTCCGTCTCGTAGAGATAGCTGCCGATCAGGTTGGGAACCATCCCTTTTTTCAAGCGTCCCTCTTCATCTATCAGCATGCTCACACACTGCCCTGGTATCTTGGTCGGGCGGTTCTTCTGGTGGAGCTCCGTATAAAGCCGTCTTGGCATTACATGCTCATACAGTTCACATCCATTTCCTATCAATTCCCGAAGCACTTCATTCTGCTTTCTGTGATTACCGTCGGGAAAGTCGTGTATCGACATTTCCAGGTCGGTTGAAATCTTAATCAGCTTCATTTTCCAGCTCCTTTCTGGCACTTCATGCAAAGAGGTCTGCCGTACTTATTCAGTGAATACTCATATACCCTGTCATTGATGGGAGCTCCGCAGCTATCGCATTTCAAGCTCGGTTCCTCGTGATTCTCTGCAGGTGTGCTCTGCTGTGCCGGCTGTGACTGCACGGCTTCCTGATCGAACCCATCACCTTCTGCCTCTGCTTCCTGCGGCGGCATATCAACATCCACGGGAATGTCAGATGCGAATGCCGGATTGTCAACCTCTGCTTCCGGGTCGAAATCCTCCGAAAAAGCCTCGCTTGCAAATGTGGTTGAAATTGCCGGAGGCGTAGATGCCGTTCCAAACATATTTCCCATGGAGTTCATACCCTGTTGGAGCATCGCATTTCTGACTGTCGGATCTGTGAAATCCGGTGCAAATGTTACCGTCGGTACCACAAAAGGTTTTGACAGCTCTGCCTTGCTATATGTTCCCTTAATTCCGAGCAATGCCCTCACCACCCGGAGGATTGCTCCTGTCTGCGCTTTCTCGGATGCCGTCTTTCGCAGAAGCGTCATATTGACGAGCAACGACCTCTCGATGTACTTTTCCCTGTCGCTGTCAGCAATCACATAGTATTTTTCCGGCTTTCCCCACTGATTTGTCTTTTCGGGATCCTCTTTCCACTCCCCCTTAAACATTTCCGAAGCTGCCTTTGCCGACCTCCAATCATGAATTCCCATAATGGACTTATCCATGAACTCCAGGCGATACTTCGCCTCTTCATCATCAAGGCAGATCCGCTTTGTCTCGGCGTGTGTCTTATAGCTGCCATCCGGAAGCCTCAAGGCTCCGTATGCCCTTCCGACATAGGTGTTGGCGTTCTCTCTTGTGACAGTCGTGTACTCCGGATGAAACTGGATACCTGCCGCAGTCGCAAGCTTCATAAGAAGCGGCTTTGCCGGTGAAAAAACTTCCTCGTAGATTCCCTTGCCGTTCTGATCCTCGCCTGTCTTCACTTTTCCTACGGAGAAAATGTCTCCTGACCGCTCCGATGTGTCAGCGACCACTTCCATAACGGAGCACTTGTAAAAGGGATTGATCTGCACAGATGTAGCTGCTGGTACCAGCAGATTGCAGTTCTGATACTTGGCCTTTATTTCAGCCAGTGCGTTAGAATTGTTGTTTGCCATTGTAAATACCTCCATATCTTGTATTTTTTGCTTGATTTATAAAGCAGAAACTGATAAGATATGGTTATCCGAGGGAGCGCCGTGTTCTTTGAACTAGTGCTCTTTTTCCATATCCCGAAGAGTCCTGCATAAATCCATCGTGAATCGTGAGAAAGCGTTGCTCCTGACATATTCTTCTGTCAGCTTGACAAGGTACCAATGCTCCATGATCACCGGTCTTTTCTCCAAATTAAAGATGTAAAGCTGCTTTCTCTTTGCGCATCCAAGCGCATCAACGAAATCTTTGTCTGTAATTTCGCACCCAAGTATTTCTTCTACCTCTTCTTTTCTTACTTCCATCTCGTTCTGCCTCCAATGTGTTGATGAAAAACTCAAATACCTTGTACGCTACGAAGAAAACCATCGGTATCAATAGGTATTCGCCACCAAAAGCCTCATAACCTCGCTCATAATATGCGTAGTGGATAGCCCATCTGCCGATCATGTATGTCACGATTAGGGCGTATCCGGTGGCAAGCAGGTCGTTAATCAGTTTTCTTTGCATTTGCTCACTCCTTATTCGTGTAAAACATATGATCCTCGTGCTGGAACAGGAACTTCAGATGATTCCTATGCCATGTCGAAGCACTCTCGCTTTCAAAGTACAGAGCTCCCTGGCTCTTATCCCATCCCATTTCAACCATCCGCAGAGCTTCCCAACAATCCTGATTTGGTTCAACTCTGTCGAAGCGTCCATTTCCGACAGGACTGAATTGATTCTTCTGGTAGATCACTTCCCTTATGGTGTCCGGGAAGCCTCTGCTCCAAACCCTGTTGAGGACCACACATATTACAAGTGCTTTCCCCTCTGTGCCCTGGTTCTCTGCCTCGGCCATAGCGATTTTCGCAAGCAGGTATGCATCATCCGCATCCCAATCCCTGCTATACACCAAGCTCTCTGTCGGTTCCTCGGTTGGTTCCGGCTCCGGTGTCGGCGTGGCTTCGGGCGGTTCTTCTGTCGGTGTGGCTGTCGGTTGCTCCGTTGGAGCTTCCGTTACCTCCGCTCCCGCCTTGATCACGAGCTCCTCCGGAACCTTTTGAAGTTCATCCGCAAAGCTGCCTGCGAAAGCCGTTATTGAAATTACCAACAGTCCTATGACCATTCCCGTGCTTATTAGTAGTTTCAGCTTCATTTTTTGAATCCTTTCCATCCCAGTCAAAAGACATCTGTCCGGTAATGGGATTTATTCTTGTATTCTCCATAAATAATTGCTCCCTTTCGGCGGCTTCGCTTTCGCAATCACATCTCTCGCCCGGATCCAGGTTGCAACCGCAGTTCGGACAAGTGTAAAAATATGCCATCCGCCTCGCACCTCCTCTCTATTTGTCAATCATGCAGCGTTCCATAAAATACTTCTTGGGAACCTTGCCGTTCGGGTATGCCGGAGTAAGCTTTCCTGCCTCCACCAGCTCCTTTTTCAAAGAGCGTATGATGGAATAGGCTTTGTTCTGCCTGCATCCGAGATACATCATCACATCCTCTACGCCGAGATAATAGCTGTTCGCTTCTGAAACCACTCCCGGCGCTGTGGTCAAACTGCTCATGTTCTACACCTCCGTTTCTGATAAGTCCTGCTTCACGAATTGGTCGAGTGTTACTCCGAAGAAATCAGCGAGTTTCATTATCTTTACCAACGGAATCTCAACAGCTCCGCTTTCATACTTGCTAACAACGGAATACTTCGTTTTTATTAAATCCCCGACTTCTTTCTGTTTGAATCCATTTTTCTCCCTGAGATACTTCAAATTCGTAGCGCACATCGGCTTAGGAGGGCGGAGATCTTTCCTGATCAAATCGTCTATTGATACCTCAAAATGGTCAGCAATGACTATCAGCTTTGAGATATCTGGCTCAATCTCTCCCTTTTCGTAGACGCTCGCTGTCTGCTTAGATACTGACAGCAACTCGGCTATATCCTTCTGCATCTCGCCTTTTGCTTCTCTTAAATACTTAATGTTCGTTGCCAAGAACATTCACTTCACCTCCGGAAGATTTCTCTTAACCCAGTTTTTCAAGCTCTGTGCTATGCTTTCCAATTCTCCCAGGTTCTTCACTACGGCAAGCATCTCACTTTTCTCGTCCTCCGACACAACGCCATCTGCTACAATCTTGAGAAGCCTCTGCTTCGTTTCATCCGTCTTTTCAAATGAAGACATGGCCATGATTGTTATCCGGTCAAGGCTTGTCACATCTGCCTTTTCGTAGCATTCTCCAATCGGACACATTTCAGTGCAGTAGTAATTTCGAAGCTCCGGAGCGTTATAAAGGTCTGCCATCAGATGAACCTCTTCTGGGTACGGATCGGCGACACCACTCTCTATCCTGTAAAGTCTTCCCCTGTCTATTGACATAAGGTCTGCGGCACCTTCGCGGCTGCTCAACTGCTCATTGTGTGCTGACGCCTTGCATCGTGCTTGATAGAAGATGTTGGATGCCGTCTTTGCAGCAACATTTGACATTTCTCAATCACCTCTTTCATGTTATTATTTTCTAAATACTACTATTTGGCGACTTTTCGGGTAAAAAAATATCCGGGAATAGCATCTCCACACTGCTTTTGTAGTAAGAGGCAATCTTAATAGCGATTTTAAGACTGGGTGTCCTCTGTCCTAATTCAAGCTTCGACAGGTACTTCTGGGAGATTCCCATTGCATTCGCCACATCCGTCTGCGTCCGTTCCCCTCTTGCTTCAATAAGTGTATTCCTCACGGTGAAACCTCCTTTCTATTCGCCTGATAGTAATAATAATATACTACTCATAGGCGATTGTCAAGAACTTTTTACTCCTATTTGTCGGTTTTCTTTTACTCCTATTTGTAGTAAACTTTTTTAGAGAGGTGATGAAATGGATGGTTCCAAAATAACAGCAGAAAGAGAGCGCCTTGGATTAACACAAGCTGAACTCGCAAGTAAGGTAAATGTTTCCCAGAAAAGCATCAGCAAGTATGAGCGTAGCGAACGACGCCCTACTTATGAAACCTTAATGAAAATGGCAGACCTTTTTGGAGTAAGCGTAGATTACCTTTTGGGTAAGTCAAATGATAAGTTTTCCAATAAGGACGAGGATCCTGCCAACATTTCCTCTGCTGAAGCTCTCAAAAAATGCGTTCAGCGAACAGGCTTTTCTTATCCAGAGATTGCAAGAAAGCTCGGAATATCACAAGACCTGTTGGAAGACTACCTTTCCGGCTCCATTGCTCCACCATATAACATCCTGATTTCCTTATCAGATATATGCGAGGTGTCAACGGACTGCCTGCTCGGACTACGGGATGGAAGCAGAGCTGCCGATCTGGATAATGTTCTCCCGTTCCGGTACAACTATCGAATTGCGGAGCGGATAAGGTCGTTGTGTGAAAAGGAGGGAATCACTCAGGAATACTTGCAGGCTCTTCTCTCTCTTTCAGAAAACGAAGTTTACTATTTAATAGAATACGGTTTTGTTCCCCACATAAGCACAGTGACGAAGCTAGCCGACTTCTTTGGTGTATCCTGTGACTATCTGCTCTGTCAGATTGGCGATCAGGACGAAAAGGCAGCAATGGCTTTCCGTATGCTCAATGAGGACAACAAAGACATTATTGTCGGCGAAATCAAGAAAGCTCTTCTCGATCAGAGGCGCGAGGGTGCCGTTGCAGCGGAAATGCCCTTAAAAGAAGCAAAATAATACCCTTCGAGTGGTACCGAAGGTATGCCCAACTCTTTGGAAAAAAGAGAAAAAAACAGAAGCGCAGACCGCCTGTGAACGGATTGGCACAGATAATCCCGTTCCCAACGGAGCGGATCAGCGATACACCAAACGAATAAAACCAGAGGTGGTATTTAATGGGATTATTTGAGAACCTATTCAAAACGCCAAAAATAGCATTAAATATAGACAAGCGTATCAAGTTGGGACCCGGGGAATCCTTGGAAAGAACTCCATCCGACCATAAGGGACCTAAACTTACGCTTGATGAACAATGGCAGAACTTAACAAAGCAATCTCAGGAACACATGAAAGATGGGAAAATCGGTCAATATGCATGCGATCTTTACTCTTTTTCTGAAATTGACAGAAAGGAAAAGCGATATAACGATCAAATGAAGATGCTGATGATATCTGCCTATAGCCATCTTTCGGCGGCTGAATCAATCATAGCATTTCGTCAATATGGAAAAGTTATAGGAATAACAGAACCTATACTTCCTCCAGCAGTAGTAAAAGCTACAAATACCGCAATCAAAAGGCTTAATTGGAGTATACAGGATTATAGGGACGCTTTTATGGATATCATCGAGACCACTATGGTACCTGTACATCTTTTTAGCGTAAAAGACTGTCTTGATATAATCTGCCTTTATTTGGAGGGAAACAGCGATAAAGCGGAAATGAAGATACGGAGCGGAGTGAAAAAATATATCTCCTCTCATTCGTAAGCAGGGAGGTGATTATCATTCCTGCCTACAAGTACACCTTGAAGGATGGCAAGACCATGTGGTATGCCAACTTCTATTATACGGACTGGACCGGTAAAAAGAAGCATGTGTGCAAGAGGGGGTTCAAGACGCAGCGCGAAGCGAAGGAATATGAGCGTGCGTTCCTGGATCAGCAGCACACGAGCAGCGACATTCTCTTTTCGAGCCTTGTAGAAAATTACATGGAGGATATGAAGCACAGGCTGAAGCCTACCACGATTGCCAATAAGGAGCATTTAATAAGAACGAAACTGCTCCCTTACTTTGGTGATATCAAAATATGCGATATCGATACGATCAAGGTGCGCAAATGGCAGAATGAATTGCTCGGATACAGGGACGAAAAGGGAAAGCCCTATGCACAGACCTATCTCAAGTCCGTCCATAACCAGCTTTCCGCCATTCTGAATTATGCCGTTTCCCATTACGGATTGCGCACAAATCCCTGCCATGCTTCCGGCAGTATCGGAAAAGGGAAGGCTTCGGAGATGAAGTTCTGGACCAAGGAGCAGTTTGACAGGTTCATTAAGACCATAAAAAAATCTGCCTTCCGGCTCGGCTTCGATATCCTGTTCTTTTCCGGTATTCGTGAAGGGGAGCTCCTGGCTCTCACTCCCGCCGACATTCTTCCGGACAAGAAGCTCGACATCAACAAGACCTATGTAAAACTGAAGGGCGAGGAGCTGTTCCTGATTCCGAAGACAGAGAAGAGCAACCGGAGAATATCGATACCGGAATTTCTCTACAAAGATATCAAGGACTATATCTCCAAGCTGTACGGTATCGGGGATAATGAGCGTATCTTCTATTTTACAAAGTCTGCCCTCGACAAAGAGATTAAGCGAGGGGCGGAACTGGCAGGCTTGGAACAGATCAGGGTTCACGACCTCCGGCACAGCCACGCAAGTATGCTGATCAATATGGGGGTTGATATAAAAGAAATTTCAGAAAGGCTTGGGCATGAATCGGTAAAGACCACCTGGGATACCTACGCTCACCTTTATCCAGATAAGGACACAGAGCTTGCCAATCGTCTGAATGAGCTCCGCCGTTCCGAGGATCCAGACGAGCCGGAAGATCAGACTTGAAATCACTAACGGTTTGTGTTATATTGGTGGTAGATAAAAGGGTGCCACCGGAAGACGGCTGGCCCGGATTATATTAAGCTATTGAAATAGCCGCCTAGTTTTCCAGACCGGGGCGGCTATTTCTGTGTCTTGTGATTATCGTTACGCCCGATGGCGTATCCGATACTAAAGCAGGTCAGTCCGAAACTGAGCACTGCGAGCAGTCCTTCAATCGTCAACATGAGCGTCGCCCTCCCTTCCACTGGATTCCCTTTCGGGTTTCTATGTAAACGGAGGGTCACAGTCCCTCCGGAGAGGGCCAGCCGTCCACCATCTTGGTGACACCCGAATAGGATTATAGCACGATGATAGGGAGTATTCAACACATTTCGACAGAGCGCAAAATGAGGGTAGGAAAAGTACGGACTTCAATTCTTAACATCATATTAACATCACGGAGCAAAAAATAAGCCCGAGAAACCTTGATTTTATAGGCTTCTCGGGCATTTTGGCGATTATTCCATCTCAATATCTCCTCGGTGGTTTTCTGTACTTTCGTTCACGAAAAATATTGATTTTTCCCATTATTTTTTATTTCCTACTCTCATTACTTTTATTTTGTTCAGTTCTTAACATCACGATAACATCACGGATGGATTTCTACCACATCTTCAATGCCACAATCCAACTCCTTGCAGATGTTCTCGATAATCTTCAGATTTACCGGCTCATTCTTTCCGAGCTTGGCAAGGGTGGCGTTGCTAATGCCGATCCTATCCCGGAGCTCCGTCTTGTTCATGTGCTTGTCTATCAGTGTTTTCCACAGTCTATCATAACAGATCATCGGCGTTGCCTCCTTTGCTTTTTTCCTATTATAAGCCCTCGGTTCTCTTTTGTCAACTTTATTTCTACTTTTTCAGAATATTTTTCCGCTTTTTTGAATAAAACCTATTGACATGCAGTGTGCATATGGTAATATATTCATAGAAACAGAACAAAACTTCATAAAAACGGAAATATAATGCAGGAGGACAAGAATATGTTGAAAAATCAGAAATTCGGAGTTGAAATCGAAATGACAGGTATCACAAGAGAAAAGGCAGCCAGCCTGGTTGCAGAAATCCTTGGAAGCAGACCGACAGGTCCATCAAACGGATGCTACGATACAAGAGAGGTTAAGGACGAAGCTGCAAGAGTTTGGAAAGTAATGCGGGATTCCTCAATCAATCCGGTTCGTAACGACGGAACAAACGAGTACATCGATAATTACAGGGTCGAGTTCGTCACACCGCCTTTGAATTACGGAGACATCGATTTGCTTCAAAAGATTGTCCGGAAGCTTCGTGAGAACGGTGCCAAGGCTAACAGCTCCTGCGGAATACATATCCATGTTGACGGAGCAAACCATACACCCGATTCTCTGAAAAGGCTCATTAACTTCATGGTAGCCCGTCAGGATCTTATCTATGACGCTTTGGAAATCGGAAGCCGTGGTGACCGCTGGTGTAAGAAACTGAGTGGAAACCTCTTGAAAGATATGAAATCTTGCAAGCAGCTTTCCAAGAATGACGCAGAGCGCATCTGGTACAGCCCGGCCAACGATGGATACATGAGCGGTATCGACCATCAGCACTACAACCCGACACGCTATCACGGTGTCAACCTCCACTCCTATTTCTCAAAAGGAACAGTCGAATTCAGACTTTTCAACTCTACCCTCCACGCAGGAAAAATCAAAGCATACATCCAGTTCTGCCTCGCAGTTTCGGCATGGGCGATCACAGATACCGGAAAGGTGGTGTTCAGAAGCATGGCTGATTACACACCGGAGCAGAAAGTGACGATCATGCGGAACATCCTCACACAGCGCCTCGGTCTTTTCGGGGACGAGTTCAAGACCTGCAGGCTCCACCTTATGACACCGCTGAAAAAGGCGGCAGGGATGCCTTGCAGAAACGCAGCGTAATGTTTTATCGGCTGACCTACCGGCATGACGGGGAGAAAGGAATTTCGATGAAAACACGATTGAAGCTGACAGACAAGCAGTTTGACGCACTTGATCCGGACACCCGCAGAGCCATGATATATCAGCTGATGTTCATAGATACACCCAAATATCAATATTGCATCGGAGCCTGCGGACAGTGGTGGACAATGGTCCGGTATGAATGGTTGCACGCCGGCGAGGTAGATAGGGAAACCTCAACGGTTGTTGATAAATGGCTATAAGGAGGAAATGGTTATGAGCAGATTATATGTAGCATACGGAAGCAACTTACACTTGGCGCAGATGGCCGCTAGATGTCCCTCTGCGACGATTTTCAGCACTGGACGATTAAATAACTGGGAGCTGCTTTACAGAGGCAGAGAGGGCAACGCACACGCCACAATCGCAAGAAAGAAAGGCTCGTCCGTACCTGTTCTGGTATGGAATATCGAGCCGGCAGACGAGAAGCGTCTTGATATGTACGAGGGATACCCCCGGTATTACTTCAAACAGGATGTGATGGTTGATATCGGCGGACAAAAGAAAAAGGCAATGGTCTATATAATGGATCTCCAGCAGAGAGCAGCGAGACCGTCCCGCAGATATGTTGAAACCATTCGGCAGGGATATCGTGATAATGATTTGGATATGGAATACTTTGAAGAATCTCTCGAAAAGAATTACATCGAATGTATCAGAAGATTTGGGTAGAAAAAAGACGTTCCTTGCGAACGTCTTTTCTTTTGATGCCAGCGTTGCAGCGCTATGTAGCATCGGGCTCTCGGAAATCGTTCGCTTACTTCGCCTTAGAGCTACCATCCGGCACCCTCACGATCAGTTCATCGAGTTCGCAGTTCAGAGCTTCACAGATAATATCCAGATGTTCCAGATTTACCCTGTCTACTAACTCGTGGTACAATTCGCTGATCGTATTGGGTCGGATGCCCGTAGCTCTGGCGAGGTCGGCTTGCGTCATTTTCCGTTCGCCGAGCCTGGTTGATAGTAAAATTCTAATCATCCGCCATTGCTCCTTCCGTTATAAAATAACACCAATTGGACTATCCGTGGGTGTTTTGTTATTTTATAACGCCTTCTGATATATCCTATCGGTTGGCGATATTGAGCAATGGCGGTCTCTGATATTTACTTTTTAAGGTACCCGCTGTGGCTATAACCGGTATAAAGAACACCGTCGATTGCCACCTGGATATAAAGCCACTTTGCACCATTGGCAGAGTTGTAATATCCGTAGCAGTTTACAGTTGTTCCCTTCGGGATCAGCACCAGAGCTTTTTTGTTCGTGCCGGCGCCATTCCGAAGATACAGATTCGCCGTTGCCTTGTATGCTCCGGAAAGCTTCTTGTCGAAACCTTTTGCCACCTCAGTCGCAGTAACCTTTTTCTCGGTAGGCTGGTTCTGATCCTGATCCGCAGATTTCGCTTTCGCAGCGGAACCATTCAAAATCTCATTGACCTTCGCCTGCACCTTGGCATAGTCATATCCTGCCGCAGCGAGCTTTGTCTTTCTCGCCTCTCCGGATCCCCATGTTCCTGCGATAACCTCCCTGGAAATCGTGGTAATATCTTTATTTCCAACTGTCGCTACCGGAGCAACCGTATCATCTGTGTATTTCGGAGTGATATATCCCCGAATGTACCGTCCGTTGATGGAAATGGTGCGTTTCTTCACAGAATCGCTATAATTGCCCTCGACAACCACGATATAGCCTGCAGATGCGTTCACCTCAACGACAGTTCCCACATGATCCGGCGAGCCGGTATTGTCTCCGGCACCGCTGTCCTGCCAATCATAAAGGATTGCGTCTCCGGGCTTCGGCACATAACTGTCCCTCTCCTGCCAAATTCCCATCTTCTTTGCTGCCTCGACCAGATAATAGCAGCTGATCTCAATAGGCATAATAGCAGTATATCCGAGCTTGATAGCAAGGGCGGACCATGTGCAAGCACACCACGCCCAACCATACTGCATCCGAACTTTTCTCGGAAGTTGTGCAGCCGGCAGGGTGTTGTAAATATCGATAATGGATTTATAGCTTCCATCCGATTCTTTCTTTCCGAGCCAGCTGTTGATAAGGTCAACTACCTTTTGTCTTGAATATCCCATAGTGATCCTCCTTACTTATTCTTTGATATTTTCATTGCATAAACGGCAGATTCAATCAGCGTATTCAGCTGTTCATCCGAAATGGATATGTTTTTGGCAAGAAGCTGTCCTTTTAAGAACTCCGTTACAATGGCTTTCTTCTGTGCCCCTGCTCCTGCATCCGTGATTGTCTGCTCTGCGTACTGAACGGCCGCAGTCACAATCTCCATGAGAATCTGATTCTTTGCGAGATCTGTATTCTCCTTAATCCAAGGGATGATATACTTCATCCCAACGATAATCGAGACAATGATTACCGCCTTCAGCACCTCAAACAAAATCTCATTCATTTTCCGTGCCCTCGCTTTCTTCCTTTTTTCTGTCCTCCAGCTCCCATTTCCGCTCCTTGTTGCGGTCCTTGGTTGTCCGAATCCATCCGCATATTCCACACTCTCCGATTGTCGCAGCGACAACAGCGCAGGCGTATGTTTCCGGAATAGATCCCTGCATCTGGAAAATCAAAATCATCTGCCAGTTAAACCACACAAAAAAAGCACCCACAATTATCAGGACGATATTGAGAGTGCCTATCCTGCCGATCCACGCTTTAATGCGTTTCAGCAACCCTATTCTGTTTTTCTTTCTTTCCATCGCTACATCACATCCCTATCTGTGTAAATAAGTAGCCGAGAACAATGCCGACAACAGCCGTTACAATATATGCCACGACCTTTCTCCACATTTCGCCATCCCTGCTCTCAAGAGCTTCAAGGCGTGTTCCCTGCTTCTCCTGCTCCTTTACCATACTTTCCATGTTGGAAGCCAGCTTTTCCACCGATGTTGTTAATGAGCCTATCTGCCGGACATTTCCTTCCAACAATTTGATCCGCTCATTCTGTCGGCGGTTTTCCTCCTCCATTCGCTTGGCAAATTCCTCGTGTACTTCTTTTGTTACATAGTCGTTCTCCAATCTTCGCTACCTCCTTTCCATTGGAAATTAAAAAAGAGCCATTCGGCTCTATTTTTACGGTTTCAAGTAACCCTCGTAATCGTGCTTGACCTCTTCCATGATTGCTATGTCCTGTTCAAGCTTCGGATCGGAGAATTCCCTGTCATTTTTGATAAGTTGTAAATCCTGTGCCTGTCGGGTAATTATCTTCCCCATTCGGAAAATGATTTCATCCTGCTTCTCCACCATTTCCGTGTACAGGTCCAGGAGCTCTAACCAGCTTTCTTCATCCATTTTCGTCTATCGCCTCCTTGGGGTTATGTGTCAACACAAAATCGTCAAAAATCTTTTTATCAAGAGCTTTGCAGTCACAATGTTTCATTAAAGCCTTATAGCTCATAACGGTATCGTGAACCTTTTCAAAGGTAATCTCATAGTTTCTGTATAGCTCCTGCTTTTTCTTTAAGTTGCGTTTCATCCGCAGACTTGTACTTTTTCTCAAAGTCACCTTGTGTGGCCATACTCTATATCCAACAAACTCCATTCCCTGCGATATCGGTCTGATTGCAGTTTTATTATTCAGCCGGAGCTTCAATTCGTCTCCAAGAAAATCCACTATCTCCCGTTTATACCGGTGGAGCTTATCCTTGTCCTCTGATAGAATGATCATATCGTCCGCATACCGATTGAAGATTTTCACTCCGAGCGAACGCTTTACCATCTGGTCCAGAGGATCCAGGTACATGTTGGAATACAAGTGTGATAATCCTCCGCCGATGGTAATACCCACATCCCACAGCATATCTTTTTCGTCAATATCCATCGGATTCGTTACCCCCAAAGGCAGCCCAAACGGCATAGACGCTTCACAGATATAATGCTCCATCAGCCGGACAGCTTTCCTGTCCCCGATTTTCTTTCGGATTATCCTCATGAGAATTTCGTGGTCTATCCTATAAAAGAACTTTTCCACATCCATTTTCAAATAGTACCATTCTTTTCCACTACTGTATGCATAATTCACTTCCTCAGCCAGCCTTTGCATTGCTTTCAGCTGCCCTCTTTCCTCGATGCAGGAATATGTATCGGAAATGAAGCCTTTGCACACCACAGGTTTCAAGGCATTGTATGCCGCTCTCTGAATAACCTTTGTCACATAATCGGAGCAGATAATCTTCCGGAGTTTTGGTTCATACACATAAAAAGAGCGGTACCTATCTGGCGGAAAATCAAGGTTTTGTACTCGTTCGGATATTTCGTGCAGGTTTCCCTCGTAGTCTCCCCAGAAGAGCAATTCTTCTTTCCCTTCACGGCTTCCCGCTCTGGTATCCTTATCAGCTTGAAGTATATACTCAAATTGAGACATTTGCGGAAAAATATTTTTTATAGACACATTATCCCCTCCATATTTTATTATTTTGGGGCATTGCGGATTTCGACTTTTAACTACTCTCGGCATTCTGTGCCCAAAGGAATCCGGTTTCCCGGAACCCTTGTTTTTCGCCCGAAGGCGCGGAAATAGGATCCTTTACACCTCGGTACTGACCGGAAACCCCGTAGGTTTCCGGCATCTGACTTTGAAGGTAGAGCGGAGCGGAAGCCGATGTTGCCGTTGGCGTTCGAGCGGGGATTGTTCAGATTGACGTTGAAGACGCCGGCGTTAGCCCCATTGTTCCAGTTGCCACCGCAGATCGGCAGACGCAGTATCCTACTCCCTATTTTGCCTGACTTTTAATCCATCCTCCTACCATTTTCCCAATTTCCACTACCAGACCGGACCATATTTCGTACTTCTTGGTCGGCAGAAACCCCAAATTGTGAGACAGCCGGACATATGCTTTCAGCTTCTCGACCTCTACATCTAATTCCTGCAGAGTGGTCTTTTTGTAATACTTTTTATTGGCTTCGATGATCCTCTCCATGATCGTATCCATGCACCGCTTGATATCAACGCACAGCGCAAACTTCTCACTTTTCGGGAATTGAGCCAATGCCTTATATGCATAATCCATCATGTCGAAGGTCTTCTGCAAAATCTTCAGTTCTTCCATAAGATCCCTCGGTATCGCTTTTTCATTCATATTAACACTTTCCGTTACCTCGCTGTTGAATTTGTTATAAAATATCGTATTCCGATATAGTGTGCCTAAAAATTATAGAGCCCGCTATCGCGGGCTCTTTCAGAACACAGTACATCAGATTACAGATCAACAAAAGCGGAGCGGAAGCCGATGAGGCCGCTGGCGTGCGAGCGGGGATTGCCCAGATCGACGCGGAAGACGCCGGCGTTAGCCCCATCGTCCCAGTCGCCACCGCAGAGCGGCAGACGCTCTCCGGAGTTATTCATCCAGTGATAATCTCCACCATAGTCGCCTGCCGGAGTATCCGGATAAATCAGCAAAATCTTCGCCAACTCTGGAGCCGTCAAGCCGCTTGCAAGCGTCATATCCTTGTACTCACAACCGCGTCCTGCATCAGCCTGTGTCGTGATGGATGTTGTAAGCTGAATCTTGCTTGAAACAAAATCATATTTCAGCGTTCCGGAAGTGCCCGGCTCAACGAGAGTTCCATCAGACTTAATTGCTTTCCACAGAGTAGATGTTGCACTCTGATCACAGTCTGCACCGAGGGCGGCATTGTTGTAAGGGATAATCTGAATCTCTCCATCAACAAGACGCATACCGCCATTCCATTCCCATACATTTCCGTTCATATCCTGGATGCCGTGCTTCGTCCAATCATGTCCCCATGTTGCAGGACCAGAGCCCGTGAATGTTCTTCCGGTGTTTGCACCGTCCTTGGCAGCCTCCTCGCCACGTTCATGCGTATAGGTCACATCCCTACCATAATTGTTGTTGCCGTGGGGCATTGTACTGTTCTTTCTGCACCAAAGAGCGATATACGCCCACTCTGCCATCGTAGCAAGATGGAAACCGGTTCCTTTTGCATCACAGGCCGCTTTCGCCGCATCAAAATTGATTGAAACTCTCGGGTCTCTGTGTGCGAGGGAGTATGCCCTGCCCTGCTCCACGATGTTCTGATACTTCGAGTAGTAAAAAGCGGACTTCTCCACGCTATCCACCGAAAAAGCGGGGTGGATATTCTCACTCAGTCCGGTAACAAGCTCCGAATTTTTCCCTTTCGGGATTCTCACATAGATAGAGGGCAATCCGATATCGTCAAGCAGAACAACATTCTTACCCCCGGACAACTCGCTTACCGCAGCTGCCATCTGATCATAATTTCCCATGATTCTTGTACCTCCTTATTCGATTGCGTATAATTTCAGCGTCACATTATCCATAGAGAACGGAACCGGCTCCCTCGTGGTAATGTATTCCTGACTTGTTTCATCCTCCGGATCATAATCCGGGTTTGGGATCTGCTCCTCGGTGTACTGCCTTGCCGAAATCTCAATCTGTGCAGCGTACTTGTCGCCGAGCACCCCGGCTGTCAGCATCCCGTACTTATCAATGCAAATATCAATCACCACATCGAAGTCCTGCTCACGCTTCTCACAGTTAAGCGTCAGTTCATCATCGAATGTGATTTTGTTCTTTGTTACCTTGTAGGGAATCTTTGTTCCTACATTTACTTCAATAACATTCATACAGCTTTTACCTCCTTCTCATTTCAGCGTATGCTTCATCAGTCTTGCAGGATATGCAGTCTGCCATATCCCTCTGCTCCTTGGTTGCTCTATCGGGATCAACACCATAATCTCGTAAGGTCTGGCGCTCTTTCTCCCGCCTTTCATCGGAATGGATAATCACATTTGCCATCATGCAGCACCTCCCGATACATAGCATCTGACGGTCACGCTGCTTGCGCTGCCGGTATAGGCAATCTTGAAACCATTCATCTGCTTGTCAAAGACAACAATATCTCCGACATTGATCGTGTTTCCCTGGATTTCAGTCTCAACACGATAATCTGTGGTGCTCCGCATCGTAGACAGAGCCACCGTCTTCACGGAATTGTTGAAATAGAAGTCCTTCGAGTTTGTCAAATTGACCTCGATTTCCTCTCCGCTGGTGGAAGCCACCTGTCTTGCGTTCTCATGTACACTCTCCAGCAACACGGCCAGCATAAGGGAATTGTTGTGGATTCCCTGCTCCATGTGATTGAAATGCTCCGCATCAAGCGGTGTGCCCTCCTGGATCACTTCTTTGGTAATGGAATCAACTACCTCGTCAAGCCATGTTTCCGGGGTGTACTGACCTGTGCCATTGCCGTTGTAATACTCCGGTAATACCATTGTTACTCATCTCCTTTCTCGTAGATTGGGAACTCGAATTTTGCCAACACGCCCTGCGAAGCGGTGCGCTTTACTGTTACCGCCTGTTCGGCACAAACAACGCCGGTAACATCCCATAACCGCACACCGGTAATCGTATGTGCCGTATGGGGAACGGTTGGCAGGCTGACAATGAATGTGACGGTGTTCCCGCTGATCGTCTTACTGTTGACGTGTGCATCATACCAAGATCCATTAACCTGATACTGGAACTTGTAGATTGCGTCCATCCACTGTTTCCTGCGCTTTGCAAGAAAATCAGTTTTCCAAAATGACATGCGCCTATACCTCCTTTATTTTTTATTTCCACAAGAGACTGTTCCGCACCTTCGCACCCTCGCAGTCGCAATGTAGACAGTAACATTGGTCTCCGATTCATCAGATACGGAAACCGTCTTGTTGTCACCGCCGCTCTTCCTGGTCGGTGACGCAGAGATCTGTGTGGCAGCTCCGATTGAAATATCACCCGAAATCTCAACATCATCCTGCGATTGCATCAGGACACCATCTTCCATATCTCCGCCGCCAGCTGTTTTCTTTCCGGACAGGTCTGTCCGATACTTATTAGTGTAGAAGCTTCCATCCACAAGAACATCCTTGGGAATTATGATTCCCTTTGCTGAATTGTCTGGATTTATGCCGGAAACGCTCTGCCCCGATTGCAGGAAGTCCACTATATGAAGGTTGCTGTCAATCTCAATCTCGATATCCTCTCCATATGTGCTCCCAAGCGTAGCATTGTACGCCCTTCCGCCTATCCGGATCGTACCTGTCGGGTTTGCTTCAAATGCTGCAATAATGGAATTAACATCATTCTCACAGTCGATAGCCAGGATATTTCCGAGCGTTGATCGGTACGGATATGCGCCGCAAACGATAGTATTGCAATGAGGCACATCGTATGAGGAAATCCAAAAATTAAAGGCTATCTCCACGATAGCCTTGATATAGTATTGAAACTCTATTCGCACCCCTGCTGGCTTTACCATCGGCACTTCTCCAAGGGTGACAACCTTTCCTCCAGGTGTGAGGAACGGCATTGTCAGTATGATTACTGCCGGAAGGGCGGGATCCTCTTTGTAATAAATCGGTGAGACATCCCACAGAAGAGCCAGACCGTCCATCAAATCATGGTAGGTGCATTCATTGGTGTTTACCAGCATTTGATATTTCAAAAACTGTCGGTACCGTTCATCACTGATAACCGGATCCTCAACATCAATACCGGCCAGAATACCCGCTTCCTTCCTTGTCAGTGTTACAATGTCTCCGACCATATCCAGATTCTTGCCGATCGCAACCTCTAAATCTGTCTGTGTGTCCAGTTGTTGGAATACCTCAAGCAATTCCTCAATCTGTCTTGAAAACGCCCTTATGAGCGTTTCTATGTTCTCCTTGTTCTGAAACTGCTGGGGCAGATCTTCAATCCATTCATCAAGAATTGCCACTATACACCACCTCGATTCTCGTATCCGTCACAACGACCTTCTGCCTGCTCGATACCGCAACATTGACCTTGTTGTATTCAGTCGATGCCGGAACATAGTTCGGATTCGTTGTTGTAGCACATTGGATATTCACATAGGTAACACCGCCGACAGTAGCGTATATGCCATCATTGAATACCTGGGACAGCATATTATCCCCTGCATGAAGAGACGCTGCATCAGACACAACTGAATCTATCGTGAGGTTGGCGTAGTTAGTGGGGAGATGTGAGCTGTCTGCGTCCAGAGTGATCTTCATCCAAACATAAACATATTCCGGTCTGTTGAAGCTGATTGGAACTGTATCTCCGTATTCTGTGGCAACATTGACCGTTACATCTCCAAATGTCTGAATGCCGGCTGCTTTCTTATCCAGAATAACGGTAGCAATCTCGTTTTCGTCTCCACCGTCCACCACGATTTCTACGCTGTGAGGCGGGCGTCCTTCGCTATCCGTATCGTCTGTATCATTCTCATACCCTGTCGCACTTTCCACATTCGCCACATTGTCAATCAACTGTGAACAGATGCTGTCAATCATCCTTGTGGAACGGATTGCCGACTTCGCAAGATAAGAATGGCGGAGCTCCACATCCGTCTCCTGCAATCTTCCGTATGTAGGTAAAATAAGGTTCTCCACGCTATCAAAGCCGGTAATAACCGTGACTATCTCGGTAATGGTGCCGTTCGGGAAAATATATCTACCATAATCATTTGTGGCAAAATCGGCTATTACTGTGACGGATGCCGTTGTGAGGTTATCCGATAGCACCAGAACACCGCTTCGGGCTGCCGTCTGATCCTCGATTTTAAGCAAGACATTGGTCGAATCAACACTGACTGTGTATCCCGATATGGTAATGGCAGCTGCAAGACCATTCAGAATAGCAAGGGCATCTGCACTTGTGCTTGTGTAACTGTACTGAACGCCATTGATTGATACCGAATATATCTGTCCTGTTTCCTCTGCAGCAACCTTTACCACAGCCTTATTAAATGCGCTCCTGGTTATCTCAAATTCAGATACCGCATTGAGCTTCATCTGCGGAGCTGTATTTGTGGCAACAACGGCCCCCTGCCGGATAATTGTCCCATCCACTCCGGTGCAATGGAGTTTATAATAGGTGTATTTGTTAGGACCTCTCCGAATACCTCCATACTGCACCGCATTATCGAGGCTCGCTCCCTCTGCCGTGGAAGGATATTTTGCGTAGTAACTGCTCTGTGCCACTTCCCAAAGCTCCGATATTTTTCCTCCGAATGTAACTATCAGCACATTCAAAAACGACTGCGGATCCATTCTTGTGTTGAATCCGAAGCCGTCCGTCAAATCCGTATGGATTTCTTCTAAAATTTCATCAAGACGCTTTATGACAAAGCCCTTGTCTGTCACTCCATAATCAGCCATAAATCGTTTCCTCCTCCTTAATGGTTTCCTCGTCCGTCACCGCTTCAAAGCTGATAACAGCCTTCCGTGTAAGGGCATCCACGGTGATTTCCACATAATTCACATCTGTAACCTCGTCCACATCGAAAATGGCATCCTCGATCATTTCCTGGACCTGCTCCAGATCGGGATTTTTAATGAACAGGTATTCAAAATACTCAATCCCCGCTTCATCATCCCATCGCCATTCTTGAAAAAACCATTTCAGCCGGATTTTTATTTTCTGCCGGACGGAGTTGGCGAGGACGATATCGGCATCTTTGAAATAGATATCCCCTTTTTCTCCAAGCAATATATCCACGATACCACCTCCTAATTCGGCTTTGTGGTAGTTCCGCCTATGCTGTCAGTATGCGTATGATTTTTGAGCGATATAGAACCTGCTTTTACATCTCCACTTACTTTCAGATCTCCGACAATCTCCACATCCGATTTATTGACTTTCAACATTGTGCCGCCATTGGCAACAATAACAGATCCGCTTCCGCAGGCTTCCGTTAGTACGGCACTTCCTTTGTTCGACAATCCCGGAATAGCAATCGCACTTGTGAGATCAAACCTCATATCGTTGTCCGAATCGCCACCTCCGAGCCATGCGTCCAATTCCTGCTCCGAGACGAGCATTAAGCAATCGTCCCCTGCTTTTATAGGGAAGGCGATAAAAACTGTCGCAGAGGGGCACTGAGGGATGATTACGGGCACCCCAGTAACTCCGGGATATGCAATCTTCTTTCCTGCTCCTGTCGTGTATGTTCCGTATGGCTTCAGAGCTGCCATACCGGTTGACGGATCGAAGGATGTTATCTTTGCCGGTATCGCAGTATGCATTTCTGACATAACCGCCTGAGCCGTCTTCTCAACCTGTTCAGAAAATTCTTGTAACATCACTTCACCTCCAACAGCTGGGCGGTACAGGTCCACTCGCCCTCCATATTGTCACCATCAATAGTTACCTTGTACACACGGAAAAAGCCTCTTGCCTTTGAGCTTTCCAGCCGAACATAATCATTCACGCCGATTGCTCCGTTCATCAAATACCGAACCTCATAACCAATCTGTGATGTGGTGCTGCTCCCACCGCCGCTTGAATCATCACTTTCGGAGGAAATCGTAATCCTCTTTGGCACATCAAGCAGTCCTGTCTCGCTATTCAAGAGATATGCTCTCGCCGTGATGGGCTCATTCGGCTTCCTGATCTGCAGCACCTCATTCTGAATCGACCACGCAAGCCCACAGGTCTTGCACAGCTTTTTCAATGCGTTCTTTGCGGGTCCAACAAAACTAAATCCGTTCGGAAGCGTCTTAAACTTTGCATTCTTGGAATAAACCACAGCCACGCCCATCTTTCCTGCGATATGGTTGAACACATCCTTGCTGTTGACCTTTCCCTTAAACGAAATGGACAAATATGTATCACGAAGAGCCACTCTGCCGTCAACCACTTCAATTTCGGTCATTCTGTCTGCCCCGTCCATTGATGTCGTGACCGTAACCACATTTCCCACAAGAATAAGTGCTATATGGTCTGTGTAACCTGCGTGAAGCTGCACCGTACAGTCTTTTGTATCGAGCACCTTCAAGCTCTTGTCAGACAAATTCCACACCTGGACCTTTGCAGTATTCGGTGTTTCGGAGGTTGATTTCTCAACGCTGAAACTGATATGCAGGGCGTGAGGGTTCTTTGTGGTGGTGGCGCCAATCTCAAAGCCCGTTCTCCCCATTGCTCCGGCTTTCATTCGATATTTCCGGATAAAATTCTTCTGTGCCACTTCTATCCCTCCTTTGCCTCCGACCAGGGAATAAATACAAATTCCGCTTTCCCAGAATTGAAATCATCCCGCCCTATCCGATCTTCTGAAGATAGCGCTCCGAAAATTCCATTCGGAAGGTCTGTATAATTGAAAAAATGTGTAATCGGGAAATTAGGCACTATCTTTGTCATGGCAACAATCGGTTCATCATCAATCGTAGAAATGCCAAAGCTCCAATAATCTCCCGTCCCGTTATAAGTAAAGCGAATGAGATACTCCACTTCATCAATCACTATCGAGGATACGCTATCATTCATATCCGGAACCGTAATATATAGCATCTCGTCCACCTCCTTAAATGAATCCCATACTGCTTGCTACTCCGTACAGTATGGAACTCTTTGATTTACTCCCCGAAGAGCTGCCGGACGATCCACCGCTTCCTCCGCCAGAGGATCCCGAAGCTCCTGTGCTGTTCGAACCTTTTGAAGTTGTCGCTGCGCCGGCATTGCTTTTTGAGTCACCACTCTGGAGGATATATGTAGGGATGTTTACCGTTTTTCTTTTTGTTACATATACTTTTTTCAAAGACAAAGAAATCTGCCTTGCATAGCCAATCTCGGATGAATGGGATATCGAAATGGAAGTGATTCCCATATTGGTGTAAATCTTATCCCTTGTAACCACCTTGACCAGCTTTCGCTTGAAATAGAGTTTTTCAAACTTATCGCAAATTTTCTTTGTTCTTCCGCCTTTCGGCTTATGCCCCGATCTGTTCCGCCAAGTAGCCGGGCTGTCGCTGATATAAAGCGTCAGCCCAAGCTCTATTGGTTTCAGAATGATTGTATCGGAAACATTGAATCCCTTTTCAACAGGATACTCCGGAATGTCTGCAGAGTAAGTTCTGTCCTCGCTGATAAGGGCATCAGCTTCAATCCCCGCTACCTTTACGGGCTTTAATTTACTTCTTGCCATTCCTTTTCACCTACCTTGCGTATGCCAGCCCCTTTGCCAGATAATCCGTGGCATCTTGGGCGGACTTATTCATTCCCTTGGAAACATTCTTCTGTGCTTGAACATCTCCGCCGGAATAACTGTTATTAAATGTGTTGTTCTGCGTGATGTTGGTATTGTTGCTCGTATTGCTTACAGCCCCATTCGCAGCTGTCGCAGCATTGGCGGTAGCACCTTTCATAATCGTGGAAATACCGCTCGCCACGCCCTTGACCTTATCAAGCAGAGTGCCTTCGCTATCTCCAATACCTTCGGCCAGCCCACTCATAAAGTCAGGCATCCAAGACTGGAAGTCTGTCAGCGGTCCCTCATCCGGTACCGAGAAATGCAGGAAACTCTTTATCTTATCAGCAACACCGCTTACCGCATCGGTAACTTTGCTGATTGCTCCCCTTATACCGTCCGCTATTCCGGAAATGATATCAGCACCCCACTGTAAAGCCTGTGCCGGAAGCCCTTTAATCCAATCGATGGCTGCTGTTAATCCGTTTACGATGGCATCTTTGATACTTCCTACTGTGCTTGTGATACCACTCAAAATATTGGAAAAAGTGGTGCTCACAAAGTTGGCAATGCTGCTGAATATGCTGCTGAAAAAGCTCTGGATTGCCGTCAGTATCGATACAATGATGTTGTATGCTCCCGTAATAGCTCCGGAAATAATGCCTGTTATGGTATTCCAAATTCCGGTAACGAAAGCGACAATCCCATTCCAAATGCCTTGGAAGAAACTGCTGATTGCTCCCCATACGGCTTCCCAAATTGCCTGCAATGCCGCAAGCGCCATTGAGAACAACATTTTTATGGTCTCCCATACTGCACCGATAAAAGCTACAATGGCATCCCATATTGATGTGAATATCTGCTTTATAGCTTCCCATGCACCTTCCCAGTCTCCCCGGAACACGCTGGAAATAAAGTTCGCCACGCCCTTGATGATATCGAGGAAGTCTCCGAGGATCCTGCCGAGCGTATCCCATAGGGTTTTGAACCATGCCAAAATAGTTGAGCCCCACGCATTCCAGAACGCTTCTATCCAGCTGAATACAACCTCTATCACTGTCGCTATGGCATTGAAAACTGCGCTCCCTACTTCATATAGGGCATCCCAAATAGCCGAAAGAGCGTCCAAGATAGCCTGCCATACTGCGAGGATTTTATCCTTTGTGCTCATTGTTGAGCCGTCAATGCTTTCCTCGGTATCCCCGAATAGTGTGGAAGCCAGCTGTGAGATAAAGGTCCATACTCCGTTGAGGAATGTTTTGATGATTCCCCACACCCTTTCAAAGTTCGCCCTGATGGATTCCCCATGCCTTTCGAAGAACCCTTTTACGGTATCCACGAACATTCCGGCTGCGGTCTTTATCAAGTCCCACGCAGCGAACAGAAATTCCTTTATCTTCTCCCAAGCCTTGAATATTGCCTGCCTTGCGTTCTCTGCGCCTATTCCTGCCTTGTCAAATATCGTTCCTATCACAGAATCATTTCCCATTAGGAAATTTATGAAATCCTCAACCACCAAAGCAAGCAGGACGATCAGTGCCACAATAGCCAATATCTTCAGATTTGCTACGGAGAACAAGCCTCCCATTTTCTTGATCAATCCCAAGAATGCGGAAGCACCGCTGATAATCTTTCCCCAGTTCAGAGCCACTACAAACGCCGCCGCTACGATAGCAAGCAGCTTCAATACTTTATCTATGCCTCCAAGCCTATCCACGACACGCTTTACCATATCAAAGCCTCTGGAAGCTCCGGCAGAAAGCGTCTGCATCATCCGATCAATGGAAGGCTTTAATTTCTTTACCAAATCAAAAAGCGAATCAAATGCTCTCGTCATGATACCTGTTTCCCCGGTTATCTTCTGGATGCCCCTTGTGGCACTCTGAACCAAAGAAGACAGCAGTTTGAGAACTGCCACCGCAGGTTTTAAGAATCCAGCACCAGCGGCGGCTTTCAAGTCCTGCAAGGACTGTTTCAAATTGCCGAGCTGGTTAGTCCAGGTATCCGATTCTCTTGCAGCCTGCCCCATTGCACCGGAAGCCTTGTTTGCATCCTCAACCATTTGCAATAATGTCAGCTGCTTCTCTGCTTCCGAGAGATCCTTGAATGACTTTCCGTATAATTCATTTGCAGCTATATTTCTCGTTGTCTCCGTACACGAAAGACCGAGAGCCGCATCATTGGCAAAATTACCTTTCAAAAATGATTGGAGGGAATTCGTTACATCTTCGAGTGACCGGTCATAATATGCTGCTGAATCTGCCACTGCCACCATCGCCCGATCAGCGAGCTCCAAGGCGTCAGATGTTTCCATTCCCGTTGTCTTTGCAAAGGCTGTGATTTGAGAGAAACTGCCTTTCATACGGTTTACCATTATTCCAGTATCGTCTGAAATTCTGTCCAGCCTGTTCGCCGCCTCCGATTCCATTTCTCCAAAGGTCTGGGTAAACTGTGATTTCAAAGCCTCTGCATCTGCGGCAGCTTCGGCGAGAGAAGCCATCCCGGCAATCGAAAAGCCTATGCCGATTGCTCCGAGCAGCTTCGTAGCCATGCCTTTGATATTCTTGATCGTGTTTTCTGCGTGGCTGACACTCTTCTCGTCCACTTCGTAACCGAAAGCCACCGCAATATCTCTGATGGTCACTTAATCTCGCCTCCTTTCTCTCAAATCTTCCTCTTTGCCTCTCTGAATATCTAAATCCATCTGATGTAATGCAAAAAGCTTCAAAGCCTCGTCCAGAGTGTAATATTCCTCCAGCTCGAACTTTGAAGCTAATTGCGCCTTAATCAGTATATACATCCGAAGCTCCAGCTCCGAAAATTGCGAAGTGTCAAAGGTCCCGTATTTTACAAGATCTGCCTCGTCTTCTTCGCTAAAGCCTCGCCGGCTTTTCCAAATCGGCCGGCGAGTTTCTTGAAAAAACCATTGAAGTTCAGACGAATCACATAAAAAGCAAGAATGAACATATCCTGCACTTCTCCGCAGAAAATCTCATTCACGAGATCCATATCGAGGATCTCCTGCTCCGGCTCTTCATCCGTTTCAACACCGTCCTCATCCAAGACAGGCAGCTCAACCACGATATTCTTGTGAGCAACCAGGAGCTTTTTCATCATAGATTCTACCTTTGCCCCAGAGAATCCCTCCATGCTCTTTGCCATTGAAGCTGCCGCCGTATTCACATCCACATCAAGCAGACCTCCATCTCCCTCGCCATTCTCTCCGTCCTCGCCATTGCCAACCAAAGGGATCAATGCCGCAAGGACGGGAGTAAGCAGGGAGGCCAGCTCTCCTGTCAGATTTGCCGCTACCATAGCGGGAAACGGTCTGATGTAGAAATCATAATCGCCGATCCTCTCATGTGTCGGCTCCATCTGCTTTAATCTCGCCATATCCGATTAACTCTCCTTTCCTTCCGCAACCACGATTTCCCACTCACGGTTGTTCTGTGCTTTGCCATAAGTCTTTGCAGCCGGCTTTGTTACCCACGCCGTGGTACCGGAAAACTTCTCATTCCCAACCAAGTCCTTGACCGTAAGGGGAAAGAATCCGTTGCCGTTTGTCTTCATCTTCTCATACATCTTGCGAAGATACGCATTCGTACGAGAGTTCTGAAGAACTGCAACCTTGACCGTGTAGATTGAGGACGGATCCACGCTTACGCATACCTCTCCGTCTGCGCCGGACACATAGCTGTTACCATCTCCGGCGGGCTCAATCGTGATAAAGCTATCGTCAGCGAAACCGCTGGCAATATGGTTTCCCAAGGAAAGGGAAACCTTTTTGGGATTATATGTTGTAACTCTCATGTCGCTTTACCTCCTTATGCATATACGAGATTACCGTTAATCTCAACCGCCTGGATCGCTCCTGCCAATTTTGCCTTGAACTTGCACCCTTCAAGCCGTCTGGAGGCTTTCTGTGCATCTGTAAGGTCCAGTGACTTCGGAACAGTGATGGTGTAGCCCGGAATCTCGTTATCATCATCGTCATACTCCGTAGGAGCAATACCACCGACATTCTGCCCTGCCTTCAAAGATTCCTCCATCTTGCCCTCAACGGCAGTAATGCCATCGTCGGTATAAGGTACCTTCTGATTCAGCACAAGCAGATTGAACACACGCTCCTGCATATCATTTTTGAGCCAGTCACGGAAGCGGATAGTGTCAATCCACTCATTTCCAAGAACCTTGCCGCCCATTGCGCTGGTGATGTTCTTCTTGGCATAAGTCGTAAAGTATGTGATGTTGTTGTTGTCGCAGTATGTCTTCATGGTCGAAGTGAGCTTGCAAGGGTTCACTGCAGCAAGTGCTTTCAGCGCCCAGGTCTCGCTTCCCGGATCATAACCGAAACACTTCGCCATCATAGCCACATGGATATAGAAATTCTCGTCCGGAGTAGTAACCTGATCGGGAACACCGCCTCCATATACCGCAAAGCTGCGGAAATAGTTTGTGGTCGATACCGGGAGAGTTGCTCCATCGAAAGTGAAGCCGAACAGCTTCTTGTTACTCTCGGTCCACTTTATCGTAGCCTCCAAGTCTGTGGCATTGTTGAATGTCTTCGCAAGTGCGATACCATACCAACCGCCTGCCGCAAGAGCACGATCCAAGCAGTCCGCCATGCTTTCATAGGTTGTCGTTTCCTCTTCCTCGTCCACTGTGCTGCTTCTGACAATTACGAAAATCTTATCCGGCTCCGGTGACTGTGAGAATGCTACCGTAGCCATGATGTACGCCTGGTGCTCGGAAGTGAATCCATAGTCTTTCAGATCCGAAGGCTGGGTAATCGAAATTACAGATGTGCCGATTGTTTCCGTTCCTGTCCCGTCCGGAGCAGGCACAACAAAAAGGATGTTGCTAAAGCTCTCGTCACTGGACGCAGGAGTGGAAATCTCAATATCCACATTCACAATTTCATCAAGATTGTTTTTGATTGCTGACATTGTTTTGTGTCCTCCTTTATGATTATTCTTCGCCGGTGTCCTCTTCGATGCTCACACTCTCGATAGGCTCGATTACTGCACCAGCATATTCCTGAGTTCCACCGCCGCTTGGGTTCGGAACAACGGTCTTGTTATGAACGCCGTACTCGCCAGACGCTTTGTCCGTAAACGATACCGTAAATTC
>Ga0256404_1001245_pt1 | contig 63195 bp, 54 predicted proteins | sample RumenRJG_01DNA_FD_185990 | JGI IMG/M metagenome (GOLD analysis project Ga0256404, IMG submission 185990) | Bovine rumen microbial communities from Lethbridge, Alberta, Canada - RJG_01 | ecosystem: Host-associated > Mammals > Digestive system > Stomach > Rumen | place: Canada: Alberta | collected...
AATTCAAGGGAATTTGGTTCAGTAAAGGTTAAGTTTTGGTCAAGTTGTACCAGTTTTGAAATCCTGAAACGCAATGAAATCAAGGGTTTCAAGACCTTTACTTAATCTAAGGGACGCATCGTCGGGAGTTTAGTATCATCTTTGCACGTTTGTTGTTTTCTCCTGTATTTAACTTGATGTATCTTGCGGCGTATCCCTTACAGTCATTGGCGTTTCCTGTTTTATCTTGTTGTACGGCGTGTTGTTTTTGTCGTACCATTTGTCGTAGTGCTGGTACGACATTTGTATCTCCCGTGAACCCTTTGTCGTACCTGCTGTCGTACTACGACAAACCGCTCAAATATGATTTTGGGGTCCTTCATAAGAAGTGGAAATAAGTGAGGAATCGTTCCCTGATTAAAATGTAGTTTACTTCACAGCTGTCAGTCATAAGGACGTAGCATATGTTGATATTTGATATTTACCCGGTCAGCGATATTTGTTTACAGGCTGTAAATCAATAGAATGAGTCCTTGTAATATAATCAGATTAGATATTTATACATAAGGCTGTGAATATGGACTCTGATTATAAGAACAAGGAAGCAGACATAAAGAAGTCCGGTGATTTAAAGGCACCGGAGTCTAATAGTTATGCTGATATTACATCGATCCCCGGTTTGAGTATTCGCAGCAAGAATTCTTTACTCAGAAACGGAATTAAAAATGTTATTCAATTAAAGGCTGCTTACGAATCAGGCACTCTGAACAACATACATGGTATTGGTCCCAGTGCTATTATCGAAATCGAGCGAATCCTGGAAAATGCAGAACCCGTTGGTGCGAATGGCACCGGCGAGATTGAAGAACAGCTTTCAGCTCCCGGGATCGAGCCGCTTTCTGATGCTGTGGAAGAACCGGCACAAATACCATTGATGTTCGTTGAACTGGATGAGGAGCTTTTTGATTTTAATGTTAATCTGTTAGAGTTTTTCAGCATTCCGCGTAAATGCATATATATGCTGCGGGCTAAGGGAATTGAAAAATTAGGTGACTTATATAAGATTCCGAAAGCACAGCTCACTTCAATAGTTGGAGAAGAAGCAATAGGTATATTTAATGAGTTGGAGAATAAACTACAACTTTCGACGGAAGACTTAATATGCGAAGTGCTTGCCGTTCAGCGTAACGATATATGTTATCAGATAGCATTAGATCGAGCAGACAGAATTACGATCCAAGATTTATCAGAAAAGTATTCCATCCCCAAGACGAGAACGAGTGATTACGATAAAAAGTTCCTCAGCTTCTTAGGCAGTCTCTTTGGTCCTCTTATAAACAAACATACCAAAGAAACGGGCTATGTTACATTCCGGGAACTGAATGAGATCTTTGATAACGATGAATATACCAAGCTTCTCATGTATTGGTGTGATAAGTCAGGTAATATAAACCAACTTAAATTTGCTCATATATATATTCCTCAATCTATAAGCGTTATAAAGATCACAAACGGGTTGAATGAAATAGCTGATTCTATAATCGGTGACGGAGCAGATATCCCGAGCTGTAAAGAAGCAATTGAAACCGAATTGAAGAATCGCGGGTATTATTACATTAATTTGGATTCCTTTGTCGATTTTCTTAAAGCAAACGGGTATAAGATGCATAATGACTTCATAGCCAGAAGTAACGTTTCATATGGATATCTGTGTTCTAAACTGATCGAAAAGTATTATCCGGATGGGTTTAAGCTTTATGATGCAGAAGCGCTGGATCAGTTAAGAATATACGCTATACAAGAATACGGTGATATTGAGCTCCCGTCCAAGAATTCTTCTGTGAGTTCAACTGTTTCGGAATATACCGTCTTTTGTTCGAAGGGTGTTGTCGTTTCACCTAGTTATGTTCAAGCGGAAGCCGGTCTGTTTGAACGAATCAGGGGATATATTGATTCGCTTCCTTATTGTGAAATAGATTGTTCTGAGCTGTTCAAGCACTATAAAAAGATATTGGCCAAGAGCAGTAATATTGATAATCCTATTTTCCTTTATAGTGTTTTAAGATTTCACTATAAGGGCAAATACGATTTCTCGAAACGCGGCTTCATAACAAAAGCTCCTGGTCAGGTACCTCCTGTTAGGGGTGCAGTTAATACCATGCCGAAAAGCACTCCCAAACCTGCGCCTGTTCGCAAAGTGACTCTTGAACCAGATTATTATGTTGGCTGTAAGGTGCACCATAATTATTATGGTGTCGGTGTAGTTGTAAAATGTTCATACGATGATTTCTTGGTTGATTTCAAGAAGCATGGAGTTAAGAAAATTTATTTTGAATATTGCGTTCTTCATAATCTCTTGTGGAGAATCAAATGAGTGTTATTACGCAAGTTTTATTTTGCCTTCAATTTTCTCCATTTCTTCCTTATGCTTATTCTCTGTGATCGACAGATAGATCTTCATGGTGGTGCCGGCATAGCGGTGTCCCATCAGATATTGAACACTCTTGATGTTCACATTGTTCTCTACAAGACGGGTACAGAAGGTGTGTCTGAGATGGTGACACGTTATCTTCGGCAGCAGTTCCGGTTCACGTTTCTCAAGTGTTGCTGTAGCCACCTCTACGAAGTTATAGTCGTTAACGATGTTTTTGAGTGTCCTGTTGATCCTGTCGAACTTCATGAGGTTTCCTCTTAAGTCGCGGAAGATAAAATTCGTATATCCGTCGACTACAGGTTGGTAGTCTTTGTTGAAATCGTCTTTTCGTCTGTAGAGTTGTTCAAAGACCTCTCGAACCTCTTTGAGCATCGGGATCTTGCGCATTCCTTTCCGGCTCTTTGGATAAGTTATGTAATACATGCATCTGCCGTTCAGGGCGAGCTTATAGTTCAGTGTATGATTGATGTCTATCACGTTCTCGTTGAAATCAATGTCGTCCCAAGTGAGACCTGTTAATTCGCCGCATCTCATTCCGGTTCCTAAGAATACCGTGAGATAGGGGAGAAAGGACCTGTATTCGAATGATCCCGATACATAATCCACAAGACATTTTTGCTGTTTTTCAGTCAGTGATTCCCTTACTTTCGGATTCCAGTCTTTACGGCGTTTCAATCCTTTAATGACTCCTTTTGCGGGGTTGATATCGATATAACCTTCACTGACTGCGAGTTCCAGAATGGGTTCCAATATCTTTGACATTCCATCCACATAAGAGATGCTAAGGTTATCTTCGCCGATCTTCTTTATATAGAATCGCTTGATATCAGTTGAATGCAGCGCTGTGACCAATTTGCTTCCGAGCTCCGGTCTTATATGTCTGTTATATGTATATATGTAACCGACGAGAGTGCTTTCAGCTACCTCGCATTTCAGGGACAGGTATTTATCCCAGAAATCATTCAATGTATAACCGGGTTTGGGAAGTCTTCTTCTGTATCTCTTCTGTACGCTTTCAATCTTGATCTCTATGTTTCGAAGGCAGTCGCGTTCGTCATCAGGATCCGGGGATTCATCTTCAGGAATGAGCCGCCAGCTCGTAACGCATTTCCTTTTCCCGGATATCTCATCGAAATAACGGTAAGTATAACTTCCGTTTTTGAGCTGAAATTCGTTTCTTAGCAGTACTCTGCCTCTGTTATCAGTTCTGATCTTTCTCAAAGTGAAAGTCCTCCTTTAGACCTCAGTCTTACTGTTGAGAAATTCTTCGAAGAGTTTTCTTTTTATATAGACCCTGCCACCATTCCAGAGCAGATACTCTGCATACTTATCTTTCCTAACGATCTCTCTAAGCTTGTTGTAACCAAGGTGGAAATATTCGGCAGCCTCCGGAAGTGTTAGTGCATATTTGGCCCAGAGCGGCACTTCCGTAACTTCGGTATTAACGCACTCGTGAGGTGTATACATCTCTTTCCTGGCACGCTCCATATCAGCTTTTCTGTATTCCTCCAAAGTTTCGGGCTTGGGAGATGCTTTGGGGTGTTCGGTTATTTGATTCCCGGTCGTTTTCCTGGAGTACGGTCTGTTCTGGCCGGCCTCGTTTTCTTCTTCTTCTGCAAGCATCAGTTTCAAAAGCTTTTTCATTTCATCTGTCATCTGTATTCCTCCTTGATCCTTTCTTCATCTGTCATGAGACCTTTCCATTTTTTCCCTATCGTGCTTTGGCACCGTATACAACCCTGTCCGAGCTTTTTTATTACTGTTCGTGGTTGAGCCTGATATTCAAAACTGCACTGTTGGCATATCCACCAGACCTGTTTTTTATATGTCGCCCTGATATCGGATGGTTTAAGTTCACCGTTCTTATCTGACCAAAGTTTTATTACTTCCGGATTTGTAGTCGCCAGATCATTCACGCCTCTTATAACGGGCTCTCTTGCGCATATAGGGCACATACCTCCGTGAACTCTGGTGTTGATTGAAGTCTTCCATTCGTGACCTTTATCACATCGCCACCAGACTTTTACCTCTGACCAATGCCTGAACTGTTCGGGTCTGACATCTTTATTCTTAGGAGACCACTCTTTGCAAAGATCGGGATCCGTTGTAGCGAAATCATTGATGCCGACGACGATATACTTGCCGGCACAAACAGGGCATCCCTTTTTGAGTGCTGCGCGGGTCCTTATCATGGTTTTCCATTCAGAACCACATTTCCTGCATTTCCACCAGACTTTATCTTCGGATTCTCTGTGTTCATCTTTCGGTTTGAAAGGAAAGTTCTTCTCGGACCATTCTTCGCATAGCACTGGGTCAGTTTCAGAAAGTGGAATTGGGACCTTCTTTGAATGATTCCTTATTAGTCCCGGAACATCCTTAAATGCTCCGCCGCCTTCGTAAGGTGTATCTCTATAGTCTTTTCCGTAGAAATCCTTTTTCAGGGTTAAAATATCGTCCTCTATTTTACCTGTGATATTCACTCTATTTTGCCGGAAGAGACGTCTGACACTTTCAGATGCTGCTTTAAGATTTTCGGCTCGGGGTAATATTCTTAAAGTAATTCCTTCCTTTTTTAACGCTGAACTTCTCTTCCTTTGTTCTTTCTGCTTTTCCTGAGATACGCATTCGGTTTCAAAGGCAAGCTTGAAATCAGGGAGGAAGAGTTCGGATACTTCTGATCCTATTTCGTAGCGGATTCCTTCTCTCTTGGCTAAAAGCAGTATCAGAAGCTCGGAAAAGGAGGTTTTGAACGTCATATCACAGATAACACAACCTTTGCCTTTGACCGTGCGATCCGCGACCTTCATGCCGTAAGTATGACCGTTAGCACATTTCCACTTAACAAACCTGAGCGAAGTCCGAAAGAGAGTGTCGGGCAGAAGGGATCCGTTTGATTCATAATCCCAATCCTTTACTATCTCGGGATCCGTTGTCGCAAGATCGTTAAACCCGGCAGCCACTTTGAAGCCTTTACAGTACGGACAGCCGTATCCGTAGTCGATACGATGTGAAAGGTAGTTCTCGAACTCATTGCCGCACTTCGAGCATTTCCACCAATATGATTTATGTTTTCTCCAGAGAACAGCATCAGGCGTAAGAGGGAGGTTCTTATCCGACCACTCTTTTGCAAGATCAGGTCTTTTACTTTCAAGATCGTTGAAGCCTTTTAGTACGATCTGGTTGCCGCAGATCCTGCAACCATTGCCTTTGAGCCTGCTGTTACAAGATGCCTGCCATTCATGACCGTTTTTGCACTTCCACCATACCTTTTTATTTGAGTATTCCCTGAACTGATCAGGCTTTACATCACCGTTTTTATCTGACCACTCACTCAGAAACTCCGGGTGCAGTGTGGCGAAATCGTTAAATCCCTTAAGGACTGCTCTGGTAGTACAGTAAGGACAGCCGGTATTTCTGAATGTTCGGTTACCGATGCCGGTCTTCCACTCGTGTCCGCATTTTCCTTTCCACCATACTCGCTCATGGCACCCGGCTGTTACGTCACTTGGTTTTAAAGGATAATTCTTTTCCGACCACTCAGCTGCTATTTCAGGATGAGTGATTAAAAGTGACTCGTCGTAGAAAAACATGTATATACCACCTTGTTCCTATAGTGAACAAGAGATTACATTGCTCTACTTCTTTAGTCGAGTTTCTTGAATCTGCGCGATCTTGGTCTATTTCATAACCAGGATTCAAAACAAAAGGCCGCATTTATTTGCGACCTCGTGTTTGTTATGCTGATCCGATAAGTTTTCTTATATTTAATCTGACTCGCCTTGTTTGAGAAATTCGGTCATGTGAAGCACATCTTCAGGGCTGATTATGCCAGCTTGACCGGAAACAGCCAGAATAGATGAATTCATATAATCCTCGAAAGATTTTGTTTCTCTCTGATTGAACTCGTCGGTAGTCGACACATAGATATCCATTGTAGTCTGGATCTCTGAGTGTCCTAATGTTCGGGAAAGGTACTTTAAGCCTACTCCGCTTTCCATAAGACGTGTCGCGAATGTGTGGCGCAATACATGACAGGAGAAGTGGGGAAGCATATCTTCCGGATCTGTTTTACCTTTTTCAGCAGCCTCGACATTATAGTCTCTTATAATCCTTCTGAGAGCTTTATTCAGCGTTCCCTGATGCTCTACATGTCCGAATCTGTTGATGAAGATGAAATCGTCGTAGCCATCGATCTCGTCCAGGCTTTTAAGCTGTGCCAGTTCCTGATACTGTTTCTCCAAAAGAAATGCATTTCTTACGGCCTCAGTCATGACGATTCTGCGGTTACCGTTTTCGGTCTTGGGTGAATTGATTGAGAAATAACTGCCTCTGTCATCTCTGTGATTGAAATAAGCCAGCGTATGATTGACATCGATTGTTCTTTTTTCCAGATCAACATCTTGCCAACGGAGACCGGTAAGCTCTCCGACACGCAGACCGGTATTTGCCATGATGAAGAATGTCGGAAACCAATGCCGGTATTGATCACTGTCATGTAGATACTTCAGAAAATTAATCTCTTGATTTATCGAAAGAGCTTGTCTTTTCGTGCTTCTTAGTCCGCTGTATGAAGCCTTTATTTCTTTCAAAACACGATCACAAGGATTTTTCCTTAAGATGTCATCATCAACGGCATACTGAAAGACCTGCTGCAATACATTATGAACGTTCTCAACGGTGCCCATTGATACACATCTCTCATCCAGAAGACTTATATAAAATGCTCTTACATCAGTTCTTTTCACCTGAACTACACGCTTCTTGCCGAAAGATGGTCTGATAAGAGAATCAAATACATAGACATAACCGGAAGAGGTGCTTTGCTTAATTCCTCTCTTGAGCATTTTCCATGTTTCATAGAGTTTTTCAACAGTAAGAGTTGTGGGAGGTTCTTTTATCCCTTCCAGCTTATTCAATTCAATCTTCTGTTCCTTTATACGAAGATCATCAAGATCCATAGCGTATATTGAGTGACGCTTGCCGTATGCATCAGTCCATTTGTACTCATACATGCCATCGGCTCTTTGATACTCTCCCTTTTGAAGAGCATAGCGCCTTTTATCGTATCTGGGTTTAGACATGAGAACATCCTCCTTTGAGGCTGATATTAATTCGCATGTGCGAATATTTCCAAAGTGCGATTGCAACTATGCGAAGCAATTCGCACATTTGACTTTTCGAGATTAAACGGATATGGCATTTTCGAGATATTCATCAAGCTTTTTCCTCTTAAACATCTTCTTAGAACCCACATATATGATGAGTTTGCTGTTTTTCTTTGATGCCAGGAGCCTCAACTTGCTGACCCCGATTCCCGTATAGTCTGATGCTTCGTTTATCGTGAGAAGAGCCCTTTCCCATATAGGAACTTCCCGGATCTTTTTTGAAGGAACGTTTTTGTTATCCATTGTTCTTTTCTCCTGTTAATTCCTTAATGCTGTAGACAAATCCCAAGTTTTGACCGCATCTGTCACACCATTCTTTTACGCCGTTAAGGGGTGTAATGCGTCTTATTCGATAGAAAGGATCGTTTTTGTAATAACGGGCGCAGTTTTCACAAAGGCATGTTGTTTCTTTGCTTGTGACTGACAGTTTCTGTTTTGTTTTCTTCCAGGCGCCAAGACCGAGTGCCTGCTTAATTCCAGTGTTGATCTGTTTCCATGTTTTCTCGTTCTTAACACAGCCGCAGTAGCCCTTGAGTTCAATAAAGTCCACAGTTTTCATTCGTTCTAACAAAACTGTTGATGCTTTGGTAAGACATTCCTCAACCGGAAGATAAACATGGCAGGGAATACCAGATTTCTTGGGCTCTGATGTTGTTAACGGTGCGACGACTACAGTAGCCGTTTTTGAACTGAGCTCATCAGCCTGAATGACCATAACAGGACAGAAACCATCCTTTTCAGAGTCGCTGTACTTACCGAGATTGCAAAGATATATTTCTCCGCGCTTAGGGCGGAAGATGATTGATGATTCGTTTATCATAAATTGACCTCCATAATTGCTTTAGTTACTAAGTCGTTTGCGTTTTTGCAGCTGAAGAAGATGGTTGGAACACTCTTGCCTTCTTGTTCTGCTATTTCTTGGAAAGAAAGACCGTTGATAAAATGAAGAATCCAATGCCGTCGTTGTTGTGGTGTTGCGGATTCCAAAGCTTTTGTGTATATCTCTTCCAAGCGTTGCATTGCCCAGCTTTTTTCTTGCTTTGTCTGTTCGTCCTCAACGGTAAGGGCTTGTATTGTTGCTTCGTCTCGTTCGCAACAAGTGATATAGATGTCACCTCTAAGGTATCTATGAAGGAACTTGTCCTCGTTTTGATCCATATCCTTGATCGCTTGTCCCATTTCACGAGTGAGAACAACGTAAGGTTTCAATTGCTTCAATTCCGAACTGTATCTTCTATGAAGCTCTGATTTGGAGAGATCTGTTATGATCGCGTAGCGTTCTTCGCCTGTATATCCGTCATATTCGGATTCAAGTTTTATTACTTCGCAATCATGCCAAAAATCGAATGATTCTGCTGCCATTTCTGTATTCCTCCTATGGCTCTGTATGAGACGGAGAATTACGGAGTGGCCGTTAAGCTGACTTTTCATTGTTGTCACCTCTAAGACCGGTTCCCCGGCTCGGAAGATGACGATCCATAAAGTAAAATCGGCAACTTATTTCTATGACCTCTGCAGCTTGTTACTTTATGGTCTGATCCGTCGATCCGACAACAAGTGCTTGGTCTGTTATTGGTGTCAGGTTTGTGCTCCTGACAGTTTTCAATTTACTGTGTTTTGATGGAGATTAGAATGATAATCGGATTAACATGTTTGGGGCCTAAAATATGCGTTTCTCAGGGTTCTTTTGCTGGAATAATCCCGTAAACACCTTATGAAATAAGGATTTCTGACCATGTTAATCGGATTAACATGTTTTATGTATCTGCTGGAAATTTAATGTACAATTCTGAGCCTATTTCAATAAGAAACTGACGGATATCTGACAATGATTCCGAATACTTGTTTCTTAGAAGATAGTTGTAGATGATGTGATCTTCATTGGACAAAAATAATGCGTGTCCCGAAAGCCTTATGAGATGTTCGCTCATTTCACTAGGTAAGTTTGCAGCGAGACATAGCAGAACTACATTGTCTAATGTTCCGATTCGCTGACCGCTTATTGTGGTTGTAACAGTTCTTTCTGTTATGCCTGTTCTGCGAGATAACTCAGCCTGAGAGATATGCTTCCATTGGAGTACCTTGTGCCAGGAATCAGCAATATCGTTCGTAAGGGAACGGTATATATTTGCTTCTTCGAGTATCTGTTCTTTCGTAATTGTCATTTTTTGTCCTATCCGATCTAACGGAAAGGACAGAGAACACGTGCGATCACTGGATAACGGAGCAATAAAAAAGGCGTCCTACCAATCTTCAGGCAATACAGAAAATGTATTGGCTTGAAGACTCGCACGACGCCGGTGTCAAGACCGCTTAAAAGCGACCGCCCATTAGATCACATGTGAGTGTTAATGTTTTATTTAGTTGTTTTTGATGCTTAATGCACCTTGTTTATCCGTATTCTGCGTTGTTTTCATCACAGAAGAAGTTGAAAGGAAACAAGTAGCATCCGTTTTTCGGTCTGCGGAAGTACTCGAAATTTACCGTAAAGATATGACAGCATTTAGAGCATTTGATCGAACAATGTCCGGACTTAAGATCCTCATAAAGAATCATCGCAACATGTCCGCAGTTAGTACATCTTAATGCTCTATCTGCCAAACCTTCTGCTTCAGATGCGGATAGTTCCGCTTTATATCGATTCTCATCGGAGAGGTACCAGTTAGTATGTTCATTTTTCATGACTGCATACCATTCCCGCAATAAATATCGTAAAGCTGTAACTCATTGAGCCTGTATATGAATGATGTCATAGAAACATTTAATTTATCCGCAATCTCTCTAAGAAGAGCCTGATCGTATGTGTTCAGATTCCCGTGTTCATCCAACGGAACCTTGTCGCGATCGAAATAGGCCCGGATGTATTTCTTGACTGTTTGTGCAGGCATCAACAAGCAGGATGCAAACTTATTAGCAAAGTACTCGTCCATAGAAAAACGATTTACGAGATCTTGTTTGGTTCTGACTGCAATACCGTCATTTTCGTGATAGCAAGCCTCTGCATATGACCTGTTATTAATCCTGTTGGTGATGAAATGACCGGCCTCATGTGCCAAAGTAAATCTGCGCTTTGTTTCCTGACCGGAACTGTAAAGATATCTGTCTAAAACAATAGTGTTAGCAGGGAATATGATCTCACAAACGCTGCCATTACGATAGACACGCAAAGGTTTGATACCATAGCTGAGATATCCCAGACAATCGCTGCTTTGATAGATATCTTCGATAACGACGTTGCACTTAAGATATTTTGCAACGAAATCGTCGATATCGATGCAATCAGGAACTATATCACTCATGCCTATCCTGCGGAGGTAAGAGATAATAACCTCAGCACTTACACGTTCAACATCATTCTGATTGATAATTCTCTTCATTTTGGGTTCCTCCCTTACTGTTTTGCTCATGCGATCTAAGAGAAAAAACGCAGAGCTCGAAAATTGCCATATTTAACTAAACGCACGAGCATTACTGCTTTTGCGAAATTCCTTTTGCTTGAGTTGTAGTTGGTACTACTTGGTCTTAATGAACCGGAATCCCGGCCCGCTGGTCTTGATTAGGGAAGAGGTGAGAAATGCAGGGTCGGAAAGGAGGGACATGGTGCGAGTAAGAAACACCAGGTTAATTATCTTTGTCTGCATTTATCTCACCTCCTTGCTAAATATTGCAAGCAAACGAATGTTCTGTTTTGCTTGTGGTTTCATTATACGGACCCCAAAATCTCAATGCAATAGCCATTTTTTGAACTGTTAAGACTTTTTAACAGACCGAAGGAGCGACAGCCTGAATGCCCCTATTTTGTGGGATTTGTAACAGTGTTATAGCCTTGCCATTGCCTTCGATACCAGGCGGATATACTGATCTTTAACCTTATTGGGACCGGCTATCATGACCTTGCCGTCGAATCCGAATAACCATGCAAAAAACATATTATTGACGGGCACATTTACCTGAGCTGTGCATTCAGTCTTGTGCACAAAGGTTATGTCCAGATCCTGCCCGAAGCGATCGATCATGGCATCTATAACGCTGCTGTCAAATCTCAGGGTGATGGTAGTGGTGTCACCGCTCATCATGTGATATGTCTCGCTGATATACTTTTCCACATTAAGATCTTCCGGTTCATCCATGCCAGTTGTCTTTTTGATCTCCGGAATACCAAATATGCGATCCACTCTGAATGCGACTATTCGTTTATGCTTTTCAGAGTATCCGAGTAGGTAGTAGTAATCATTGGAGCAAACGAGCTGATAGGGAGAAACGGTATATTTCTTTCCGTCGTTCTTAAGCACCTTTTTAGAAGCTGCATTGTATTCAAAGTATTTGAATTCTATCTGCTTATTGGCTGATTTGGCCTTAAGTATTGCATCTATGATGTAGTAGATTTGCGTGTTATCAGAGCGAGGAATCGCTTCGACATGGATTGTTTCCATCAAAAGATCAACGGAAGGGCCACCGAGTCTGGCAAGCTTCTTGGTAAGTTCCTGAGCTTTGCAGACGGGGAGGGAACGAAGAGATTCTACGGCATCTATCAAAATGCGCAGTTCAGCAATATCAAAGTCGCGTGACAGAACGTGATACTTATTCGGATTGCTTTTTACGCATTCAATATCGTATCCTGCATCGATGAGCATATCGATATCAGCAGCAAGCGTCTGACGGGTAACGGTAGTGTTGTAATCTGACTTCAAGATATCGGCAATCTCATATAGGTTTATGAAATGTTCCTCATCCGAATGCTCGAATATTATCTCCTTCACATACATCAGTCTTAAGCTGTTAATTGACTTTAAATTGGTTTCGTTTGCCATAGAAAACCTCCCCTCCCATATCCCGGTTTTCACGCCGGAAATATGTCATTCTGATTACATCTGTTTGGATTATACAGACCGGTTTGCGTCATTAATCGGACATTGTCAGACCCACCTAAGAAAAGTACGATTAAAAGTACTATGCGATTAAAAATCAAAGGAAATTTAAGATTAGTCTCAACTTTTGCTAAACCCATTGAAATCGGAGTTTTGCGGTGCCATAGTAAAAGCACCCACTCGAAAGGAGATCGATAATATGTCAACTAATAAATTTCGCAATACAGTAGAAAAAATAATGAATAGTCCCGAATTGTATTCAAAGGAAGATCTCCATGATCTTTTTCTTGAAATGACTGAAAGATATCTCAATGAACTCTTATCAACAATGAACTATGAGAAAGCAATAATAGAATCCGTTGGTGAAGAAAAAGGAAATGAGATTATTGAAAAGGTAGCAACATCTAATTCAGACATAAACGAGTTGGATTACGTTAATGGTGGGGAAGAAGATGCTAAGAAGAAGATAATCAATCTGTTTAATGCTATTGAAAAGATGCGAAATAACGACTCATCTTCAGAGGATTATCCTATAGGCATAGAATAAGAAAACGACTTGTTCTTGAACGAATAATTTATTTGCAAAATGAAACCAAGAAAAAACGATGACCATCTGTGTCATCGTTTTCCATGGAGAGTTTCGATGATACAAATCTTTGAAAAAATCGTCAATTAAATAACTGTTAATATGCTGCTGTTTATGATCAATCATACCAGCGTTTTGGTCTTCCAAAATTCTTGTTGTCGCGTTTCTGTCTTTCGGCAATCATTGTTTTTTCAGCTTCTTCTTTTGTAGGGAAAAGCCTGTGCTTCTTAAGCCTTATGCCGCTTCCGCTGTTCTCAACAGAACGAAGAGTATAGAAATCACCGGAGACGCGTATGATCTTCATCTCCATAACGTATGAGTTATTGGAGATTATGAAAACGTTTTGCCCGACTGAGTATTTCCTGTCTTCCATAGCTCAATAATAATTTCAGAGAAAAGCAATATCAACCTTGAGCATCAATTTTACGGGCATGTTCGATTATGTACGGTTATGTATGTAATTTGTCCCATTAATGGGAATACACTCGTATTATACTTTGGGAAACGATATCTAATGGAGGTTTATTATGTCTGAAAATATGAATTTTAATGATGATGAAAAGCAGCGAAAGATACTTGCGGAATCTATTTCTAAAAGTTTTTATAATGGCGAGATGCCGTACATTTTTTATAGATTGATAGATAAATGCCTTTTTGAGTATAAGTTTGAAACAGAAGTAGTTTATCAACTCTTTTCAATAAACTTTGAACAGAATACACACAGGTCTTTAACCTTAATGGAAGAAATGGCTTTGAAATGGCATTCAAAAGGATATAACACTGCTGAAAGCCTTAAGAAATTTCTATGGCAAGATTTGAGAATTAAAGAGATTGTAGCTGTCTGCGGAAAACTTATGCGCAAAAGGCTTAATGGCATTGATATTGAGCGCATAATCAGTTGGGTAGAGAATTATGATGTTTCTGCAGAACTTGTTACGCAGGCATTCAAAGCAAATGATTATAGAGCCAATCTGACGTTGAAGAACATTGGAGATACTCTTGCTAAATGGCATGAGAACGGTATTAAAACAACTGAAGAAGCCATTGATTTTTGCGAAAAAGAACACCAAGAAAACATAAGGAAAAAGATAGCCAGGGAGGAGTTAAAAGAACAGCAAAAGTCAGGGATTATGGCAGTGGACCCAATCTGGCACGACTGCGCAAAGGAAATGCCTACAAAAGATGGCCCATATCTTGTTACTCAGAAACAACATATTCCGAACGGGGACAAAATAACCGTTGAAAAGCGGTGGTTCCGTTATGGTGAGTGGTCATTTTCTAATTATGAGAAAACCATATCTACTAAGATCGAAATATTAGCTTGGGCAGTACTTCCCAAGCCGTATGTGCCACCGACTGAATAATAAGACTGATTCTCAATACAAGTAGGGTTCGTTTTTATCGGATTGATAGGTTATTTCTCTTTTTGCTAAATGAGCGATCTGAATAAGTCTACTGATTTATCTTTCTTTCAAGAGAGCTAACAAACCAAGATTATTTGCTTGGATATTATACGTTAAAATAGTCAATTACAATGCTGTTAAGTTGAGCAGATAATTCGCTGAAATCAGTGTACAGATCTAAAGTGATAACTTTTATCTGATTACCACTCATTTGATATGTGAAATCCGGTTGTATTCCGTTATCTGTCTTTGCATAAAGAAGCATTCCAGATACAGTATTATTTTCTCCTTTATTTATGGAAAGGTTTTTTACATAAGTGAATATTTGATATAGATTGTTAGAGCGTACAGTATCTACATCAAATTGAGTTTGAAGTATTTCCCCATAATACTTTGCATCTATTATTAACGTCTTGTTTGCGTATTCTAAAACGATATCACTCTGCATAGTTGGAAGCATTGTTCCAATACCATCGTCTAATGCCCATTTTATTTCAGGTGCTGATGCAGTAATACACGGCCATTCCTTAATATAATATTCAAGTATAAACTTCTCATATAGTCGACACATGCGTTGATCATCAACAAATGAAGATAATTTATATTCGCCGTCGGTTGTTGTTAATAACATTCCCTCCACTACAAGTTGACAAATACTAAGCAACAATCGATAGGAAGCATTATTCCGGTGTAACTTTATGCCCGACCAATTGATTGTAGTCGGGTTAATCAAATCCACATCAGAGAAGTATAGTATTTCTTTCTTGAGTTCATTTTTATATTCAGCATCGACACTCTCGTGTTTGATCAACAGTAGAGAAGTAGTCTTTAGAATCTGATTAAGCGAATTGTTTACAGATAACTCATCATAATCACATGACAACTTCCGTTTTTGAGAAACATAGTTCTGTACTGTCCCGGGCATATTGATTTTTCCACGCAAAGTTGGAAGATCTTCGTTAAAAGAGACGTACTCTCTGTAAAGACCTTGTTTTAATTGCTTACTAATGCCCTTAACCAGTATTGCCGTGAACAGGTTGTGAATATTATCAAACTCTTCTTTGGCAATATTCTCATATACTCCTTCTGACAATTCACGGAAAGCATATGAAAGCATGTAATATATATTCTTAATGAATATACTGTTATTGCTCATTAAAAATACCTAAAAGAGTATTTGACCAGCGCTTCAGCTTTGTGTCATCGTCAAACCAGTATTCTTCCAACATCGGAATAATTTCGTACTTTACAATAGTTTCAAGTAATTCCTCATTACAATCCTCTATATTGCAGAAGTAGCTGTGACCTATGCAAAAACCTTTTCCTAATGCTTTGTCGGCAATGATTTCCTTGTTGAGATCACAAATTCGAGAAATCAATTCATCAAAAGTGTCGTTGCCAATATTGTTTTGATAATTGATAAATCCTTCAGATTCAAAGCCGGGACTCATTTCGAAGAAACTGAAACGTCTTCTGAGCGCATAATCAATCATGGCTAGACTTCGATCTGCAGTGTTCATCATACCAATGATGAATAGATTATCAGGAACTGAAAACGGCATTCCATTATATGCCAAAGTTGCCTTAGCACCACGATAGTCTTTTTCTATGAGCATGAGCAGTTCTCCGAATATTTTGCTCATATTGCCTCTGTTGATTTCATCTATAATGAAGAAGAAAGGTTGTTCAGGTTTATTAGCTGCCTTCTGACAAAACTTGTAGAAGATGCCATTCTTCAGTTCAAATCCAGTATCATTTGGTTTGTATCCCATTACAAAATCTTCGTATGAGTAATTTTGATGAAACTGGACAAATTCAATGCGATTCTCATCCTTCACGCCCATAATCGAATACGCCAACCTTTTTGCAGCAAATGTTTTGCCAACACCAGGTGCACCTTGAAGAATAATGTTTTTCTTAGTTTTTAGAACAGCGACAAGATCTTGATATTTCTCTTTTGTCATAAAAACATCATTAAGGAAATCAACCTCATTGTATTTCTCGTATGTATCTTTTTCCTCAGAAGGATTGACCTCGCGAATAAGATCCATTATGAAATTGAACTCTTCTTCGGTTAATTTAAATAGCGTTCCTCTCGTATTAGCAAAGAATTCCATATCTACTAATTCTTCGCTATCTTTTAATTCTTGATAATCTATAGGATTTTCAAGATTCTCTGTTTTCCTGATGAGAATTGTTTCTCCATCTTGAGCTTCCGCTATTTCTGCTAACGCAACTATTTGTTTAACCGGATTGGATTCATATCCAATCACAATATCTCCAACCTTAGCATCAAGATAGTTCTGGAATATCCGTCTTTTATTACCATTCGTACTGTACATTGTGAAATCTTCGCATTCACCAACGCCAATGTCAGAATAGCTCCACATATTAGGATTAGCAACTAACCACCAATACTGGCGCCCTACAGCATTATCAATTGACCATTGATAACGCATAATATCAAATTCTGTTAAAGCTTCATATAATTCAGGGCGTATTCTCCAAATATAATCACCGGGAATATCACTACTAGCTTTTTTCCCCTGGAACAAAATCGGCCAATACCTTTTCTTTCCATTTTTTCTAATTGATAAAGGACAGTTTGTTTTCTTATAAATACTTTTTGCCAGCTGAGTGCAATTTCCACTTATGCCTGACGGAGACTTATGATATTTCTGAGCAATCTGAGAACAAGTTGCTGAGCCACCAAATTCATAAAAAGCTGCAAGAACCCCGCCCCAGACTGGACCGACTATGTTTTTATCCTTTAACATATCGAGCCACTGTTCTTTGGTAAACCCAGGGGAATACGCTTCAGGCGAAGGGGACCAATCTTCAGAAACCAAATCAGGATCAGCCTCATCAAATACTTCTTCATCTATTGAATCAATTTCCTGTATATCAGTAGAATAATAACGACCAATAAAATATCCGAAATCGACAGTAAGTGTATTAAGCGAAGGATCATCATAGCAATCTGAATCTAGGCAGTCTGCTAAGATGCTTTTAACTTCACTATCTTTTTGTAATTCATCGCGAATCTCATCATAAAGCTTCAAGAAGGAGCGCACATTATCGGCATATGCACCTTTTTTAAATGCATAGGTGCTACCAAGCTTTTCTGTTACTGTTTTAATAATATTAAGCTTGAATATATAATATTTGTTAGGATATCGTAACCATAGATAGGTTGTAACGGCATTAATATTCTGATAATGCATTCTACCTTCAGGTTTGTTACGAATTGCGCTCCATCGAGGGAGCAATTCATCAGATTTATCTATAAAGTGTTGGATTCGCTCATATACATCTATACTCTCGTCAAAGAGATTAATAAACATTGCACGAACTTCATCAGGAAAAAGTGTTGCATATTCAACAATCATGCCTTTCGCATATCTTCTAGCTGAGGTTAAGAGATTATCTGTATCTTTCAATGAAGCATCCAACATCTCTGCAAGATTACCAGAATCTATATTCCAATTGTCCTGAAAAGTTTTTATAGCTTTCCATTTGTAATCTTCTTTTTCCCATATTTCAGGTTTTAGACGTTTTTTATAATCGTCTAGTATTACGTGCAATTTTTCGATATCAAACGATCTGCTTTCGCTCATTAGTAAAACCTCCTTATTAAAGGGATTCCATAATATCCAGCAAGTGTTGATAGCTATCAACGCTATCGTACACAACATCAGCAGAAGAAAGTGATTTAAATAGCTTCTTTGCACAATCGATCTTTGCTTTTTCAATCGGCTTCAGATTTAGAGTTTCCATTGTTCCCTTCGTTTCCGCTATAAAGAAAATATGCTTTACTGTTCCGTTATTAAAGGCGATTGCCCAATCGGGAGAATAATTACCTACTGGTGTTGGTATGGAAAAACCTTTAGGCAATTTGGCATAAACACATACTTCATCAGCTAGATCCATATCTTCTGCAAATTTACGTTCTACACTTTTGCCATCCTTGGCATAACCATCTGCAAATACATAATCCTGAACGTTTTTCTTAGCTCGATACGCTTTTGCAAAATCAGTGTTCTTCTCAGCAGTAAAAATAGCACTGTCGTATGTACCATCTGCTTGATTGTAAGTAATCTGGTCAACGATCATAGTAGCTTTTTGCTCGGAAATCAGTTTGATTGCTTTTGTAATGAATTCTTCTGGATTGTTCTGGAACATAGCAAATGTAGCGGGTTTGATTCCTTCTAGAATTCTTGCGACAGAACGTCTAGTTAGTTTAGAACCCTCTGCTATTTTACCAACAAGATCATAAGTTACTTGGCTTCCTGAAGTTCTCTCAAGGGTATAGGTTTGACTCTTTTCTGCTGCGAATCCTGAGCCATTTTTAATCATGTCAGCCGTCAAATCTTTTCCTTGTTCTCCGAATGTCACTGTATATTGCAACTTAGCGACAAACATCTTATCATCGATATGTGCAATTGCCTTTCGAATTAGTTCTTCGCTATCAAATTCAACAGTATATGCATATTTATGATTGATATAATTCCACAGCGTTTGGAATTCTTTCTTATAGAAGTTGTCATTCAAAGCATTTTCTTGAATCTTTGTATCATGACCATTACTGATCATATCATCGAGTGCATGTTCATTGAATATGCTTTGAACAAGTGCGTGGACACCACTGCAGATATCTTCACAACTTTCAGGGACTGGTGCTAGAACATCATTTGCTAAATCAGAATGATACTTATCAGTTACGCGATCATCCTCATCAATATAATCATTCTTGATAAGATATCGATAGAAATCTTTTCCTTGTTTTTCAGAAATGGTTATAGAATTGCCATCAATAACAAGTGTCTTACCAATAAAGAATTCAGCTGTTGCTTTTGTAGGACGCTCATAAAGATCCTCGCGAATACCTTTCTGCAAATCAGAAACAAAGTCCTTGTAACCATCAGATGCTATAACAGTCAATTGATTAATTTTTTGAACTAGATTTCCAAGAACTTCACCATCCATACGATCGCCGTTCTGATCGACACAAAGTCTAAGACCACGACCAACCTCCTGACGCTTCTGTGTAGGAGAGCTTCCGCCATGTTTTAATGTGCAAATTTGAAAAACGTTAGGATTATCCCATCCTTCACGCAATGCTGAGTGCGAAAAAATAAATCTGACAGGATTGCTAAATGACAATAATCGTTCCTTATCCTTAAGAATAAGATCATAAGCTGAAATATCATCACTTTCATCGCTTCCTCTTTTAAGCGAACTATCTACCTTATGTCCTTTTTTATCAATGCTAAAGTAACCAGCATGAGTTTGGGTAGTTTCAATGCCACGTAAGTACTGTTCATATGGAGTATCAAAGTGTGTTAAGTATTCATTTAAGATGTCATTGTACTCCTGTTCGAATATTTCACCGTACAAAGAATTTAGTTCATTGCCATCTTCGTCATATTTTCGATACTTTGCGACCTCATCTATAAAAAACAATGACAGTGTCTTAACACCACGGAAAAATAAATCCTTTTCTTTTTCAAAATGTGAACGGATAGTCTCTCTGATTTGAACTCGACGCAAATCAGTTTCAGATACATCTCCTATTACTTCACCAGCACGAATAGTCTCGCCATTTGTAAAGCTTACCGTACCTCTAATAGGATCAATCTCGCTAATTCTATATCCGCGATATTGTTCCATATTTTTTGAGAGAGAATATAGGTCATCATCGACTCCTAACAGACGAGTTTCACGATTGATAGATTGATTGTATTTAATCTCGAATTCAATGCGTGCCATTGGAGGTTTGTTGGGAGATATTACTACTCTCGCTAAATATAGATAACTATCAGTACCCCTAAGATTTTTAATATCAAAACCCTTGACCTCTATTTGTTTAACCAATCGCTTATTATAGGCATCTAGTGCATCTAAAACATATACTAAATCGTGGTGTTGCTTGTGAGTCGCAGAATAGTTAAGAATGAATAATGGCTTAAATTGTTTTAATGCCTCCTGAGTCTTTTCTCCGCCCATTTTCTGTGGTTCATCCATGATGATTATTGGATTGTTTGATGCAATAACATCAATAGGTCTACGAGAACCAAAGTCATCTCGTGTGGAAAAAATAATTCTTGCAGCAGCATCACCCGAGCGACCTTCTCTGTTCTTTTCTGGGTTGAACGAAGAATTGAATGCTTGAGTGTTAATAATCATTACATTTATATCGTTGCTTTCACTGAAAGAATCAATTTCAGATAAATGCTTGGAATCATAAACAAAGACTCGGGGCTTTTTACCATAATGCTCTTGGAAATGATCCTGCATAGTCTTAAAGCTTTTGTGAACGCCTTCGCGAATTGCTATACTTGGAACAACTACAATAAATTTACTCCAACCATAAAGCTTGTTGAGTTCAAACATTGTTTTGATATATACATATGTTTTTCCGGTACCTGTTTCCATCTCTACATCTAGAGAACATGCTCCGCAGTTGCATGTGGTTAAAGAGGTTGAAAGTTTAATGTTATTTCTCGTCTGAATTCTTTGAATGTTATCCAAGAGATTTGCACTGCTTATTTGAAGCTTTGAATTAGCAAACCCTCTATACAGCTCTTCATCAGAAAGCATATAGTTCGTCAAATCTCGTTCGATTTGAACATCGCGTCGATAAGTGAAACGATCGTTGTATGGTTGTCCGGAAAAAACATCGACAACGCTATTTACTGCCTCAGTTTGGTAAGGTTGTATTTTGAACTTAAATTTCATATTTGTCATTACAATACCTTCCTTTGTGTCTTTGGACTATATGTTTCGAATATTTGTTCAAAGTTGGTTGCAACGCTATCACTAGCAATCCCGCTATCGCGGAAAACAGCATAGAATGGCTTCTGTTGTGCAATAGCTTTAACAGTATCTTCGGTAACATCGGAATCAAAACATGCTAATAAATATCCATCAGCAACGGAAAATACTTTTTTCCCGCCAATTACTGATTCGGTGATTTTTGAGGAAAGAAGAATGCCAAGATCCAACATTACTTGAATAAGTAAATCCTCTGGAGTTCTGTCAGCTTTAATGTTATTAGCAAACAATTGCATTTGTCCCTGATTGATTTCAGCTGGACGATAGTAAATATCCTCCATGTTTGTTGAATCTACACGAAATACTCGGAAACCAATATCTATGTTGCAAGCTATTAGTGGATTATCATTTTTGATTTGTTTCCCGGCACGGCGAATGCGTTCTTCTCCGACATCACAAATTGTATTATATCCTGCTAGCCGCGCCTCGCTTTCTTCATCTGTTTCTTCGGGAACTTGAACTAAGATGAATTTCCTGTTCTTTCCATCTGCATTTAATTGCATTACAGCATGGGCTGTCGTTGCGCTGCCACTAAAAAAGTCAAGAATAATAGAATCGGATGTATCAATAAATCCAATCAAATATGTTAATAAATCTACTGGCTTTGGATAATCAAAACAATGAACATCATCAAAAAGAGTATCAAGTAATTTACCAGCTTGCTCTGTAGTATCAACATTTACAGATTTGTCAATCAAATTAGGTGGAACCTCAGGATCATACTCAAGTTTGTCGTATGAAGGCGAAAATGAATCTGTTCGAATTGATATTTTAGTTCCCTTGGATATCTCATTATCCAGGTTTTCTTGCGCCCATTTGAACTTTCCTTCTAATATTACTTCTGTTGTAAATAGTCCGTTTTTTACTTCAACATCATTAAGAAGATTAATTTCATAACTCTTCGTACCATATTTACCGGCCTTGTAAACACCATCAGCTAGACCTGTTTCAACACAATTAGCAGGAAAAACTAATTGATGAAAAGAGTTTGTTTGATTCATCAATCCGTTACTGCTTTTACTTGTCTTTTTTATTCCTGAAAACTTCGTGGAATTGTGACGCTTTTCATAGCATAATATGTACTCAATGTTCTTCTTGATTTTGTTTGAAAGATTTGGTGGCGTGGCGCTCTTATACCAATTCCATTGACCAACAAAATTATTAGCACCAAAGACCTCGTTGCATATCTTTTTAAGGTTTTCCAATTCGTTATCATCAATTGAAATAAAAATTATTCCATCTTCTGTTAACAAGTCTCTTGCAAGCTTCAAACGAGGATAAAGCATATTAAGCCAATCAGTATGGAAACGGCCTTTGCTTTCGACATTTTCAACAAGTCGATTATGTTCCTCGTCGAATTGACCACTATTAGCAAGATATTCAGTAGCTCCAATAGCAAAATCATCTTCGTAGATCAAATCTGAACCAGTATTATATGGGGGATCAATATAAATCATTTTAATTTTGCCGAGATAAGTTTCTTGAAGCAACTTTAGAACATCAAGATTATCTCCTTCAATATATACATTCTCAGAATCAACACTTCCAATGGTGCCATCTCTTCCTACAGATTTTTCTCTTTCGAGACGGAGAGTCTTTGCAATAGGTTGGTTAGCTAATATAACGGATTTTTTCTTATCCGGCCATGTAAACTGATAACGTTCCTGCGTTCCTTCTACAACAGCAGCAGAGATTTCTTGGCGAAGAACATCGGCATCGATTGCACGTGCTATTTCGCCAGCTTCATTTATAATTTCAGTAACAGCGTTTGGAAATAAAGCGGCAAGTTTCCTGAAATTTTCCTCTGCCAAATCAGGGGTGTGCATCTTAAGATTGTCCATTTCCATAGTCCTCCAATATTTGTTTTTTTTCTTTAATCATTGTGTATAACTCAAATTTTTTCTTGGGTTGTGGTTCAGACCAAGCTCTTTTCTCAAGTCTATCGATTTCTGCTTGAAGCTTTTTCTTTTTCTCAGACTTTTCAACAGATTCTTTCAGGGTTTCTCCATCAACCGATTCCAATGAGGTTCCTGCAATCTGTCGAACGAAATTTTCATAAACTGTGTCTATGCACAAGCCATCGATATGTAAAGAAAGTTCGCTTTCGGACATCCAATCCGTATGGTAATAACAATCAACCTTAAAAGGATTTTTCCCACTGGCAACAGATTCTTTATATGAAGTCCACACTTGAAAACAATTGTTGTATTCTAACAAGAAAATAATGTGATAGTGTATTTCACGATCAATCTGTCTTAAGACTGACTCGTCAAGAATTGGATGCTCTAATTTAATCTCAAATATTTCTATCTCTGTAACAATCTCGCCAGTTGCGACATTTATTGTTGATGGAGCGATTTTGTTTCTCCAGTAAATAGATTTAATGTTATCTATGAATATTCTTTTCATGGAAGGCGTTACAGTAATGTTGTCATAAAACTTCTGCTTTGGAATCCTTTTGTTATATTCAGTTGTAGCAGGCAATCCTAACATATTACTCAACCACCAAAAAACAAACTAATTCGAAATCATCTAGACCGGATATATCGGACATAAGCGCAGAAGTACCACCATCTCTAAATAGACTGTCGATGTCACTTCCTTCTTTTACATCTATTATTGAATTAATAGAATCTGAGAGTAATTCTGATACTGCAACCATATCTCTGCCATCATCGGTATGGTTATTAAATGCCTTACACAAAGTAATATCAGGCTCCGTTTTGTTTTTGCATAATAGTCTAAAAGAATCTAATAGCTTTTTTGGATTTAAATAATCACAAACTACGGTGCCATCATTTGCGATATAAACCATATAAAACGGGTGAATACGATTCATATGATTTATGTTTATATCTTCATTTATATTCTTCAAAACAAAGATAATTCCCGGAGGATTATCTTCATCATGTTTTACAACAGCGTGTAATCCTTTTGGTACACTGTCCATATCCTCGTGATTTTTAACATAATCAACAAGATCCATTCGGAATTCGTTTAGGCCAAGGTCAAGAATTGATATGCCATTTGACATATCCTCAATATCAACGACTTCATCTCTGAGTCTTTTGAGCTGATTGAGTCTATATTCAAGGTCACCTTTTTCTTCTGCATTTATAAGATCATCGTCACCAGTAGATGTTAAAACGGAAATCTTCATTCTAGTCTCTACGCGTCCCTTTAGATTTATATATTCATCAAGGGCCATATCAGGCCAGAAGTTTACCAATTGTATGAATTCGTTTTTGCTCCCTATTCTATCGATTCGCCCAAATCTTTGAATAATCCTTACTGGATTCCAGTGAATGTCATAATTGATTAGATAATCACAATCCTGAAGATTCTGACCTTCTGAGATACAATCAGTTGCTATCAAAATATCGATATTATAGTCATTATCCGGCATTAACAGATGTTTCCCTTTGGAGACAGGTGAGAAAACCGTTAGTACAGTATTGAGGTCACACTTCATCTTTGGAATAGTTGTCTTACCATCGACATTTCCTGTTATTTCAGCTGTGTTTAAGCCAAAAGTCTCCTTAACATAGACACTGATATTTTCATACAAATAATCTGCTGTATCGGAAAATGCAGAAAAGATGATTACCTTCTTATTGTTTCCATTAATTGGTTTTTCAATTTTGTCCTTTATTATTTCTTTCAAAGCATTTAACTTATAATCATGCTCAGGGGTAATGTCATCAACCATAAGAGCGAGAAGATCCAACTGTTCTTTATCTTCTTCCAAGTCTCTCAACCAAGATATATAGTCCATATCTGCTAGGTTGATTTGGACTTTATTGCCAACAGTGAAAAAATCAATGTTCTGATCGTCTTCATCAAAATCAACATTTTCAAAGAATTCATCAACACTGATTTGAGAATTACCAGCTTTAAAATCTTTCACTACCTTAATCGTAGAATCGAGACGCTCTCGAATCTTATTCATAGTTGACCTAAAGGAATATACAGAACTTTCTAATCGCTTGAGTAGATTTATACTCATCAAACGACGAATACCTTGTTCACGGCCAACCTGAGAAAAACCTTTTCCATCTGGATTATTGGGATCGACATATTTATATGCTTTAGAGGGCAAAATAAAATGAGACGGAGTGTACAGAGTAAGATTCAAAGAAATGAGAACCTCATATATCTGTCTGTAATTGATAGCATCATTCAGATCGGTAAGCTTAGGAGTTAATGCTATAGGCTTTTTCCTTTCAGGAAACTTACCTATATCTTTAATGTCGTAAAACTTCTCAATATGCTTTCTTGAGCGAGCAATAGTTACACTATCAAGTAATTCAAAGAAGTCAAAATCGAGGGTCTTAAGCAAATTTTCAGTTGTACGCTCTACAGCATCTAATTTGCTCCATGCATTGAAAGCCTTTTGTGCCGCCTTGAATATCTCGTTAATAGGCTTTGTTGTATCAAGTTTATCCTCTAACTCTGTTGGATCCTCTCCGTATGACAATGCTAACTGATTACGAAGATCATAGAATCTATTATTAACCGGAGTAGCGGACAACATTAACACTTTCGTCTTAACTCCACTTTTGATAATCTTTTTCATCAAGATTTCGTATCGATTATCGCCCTGACCTTTGTGAACACCAACACCGCTAGAACCATTACGGAAATTATGGGATTCATCAATTACTACAAGATCATAATTACCCCAGTTGATGAGATTAAGATCCTGGCCATTTGAATAACCAGAAGTGCGCGAAAGATCCGTGTGATAGAAAACGTCATAGCGCAATCTGTCATCGGCGATTGGATTATTAATGTAATTTCCCTTGTATGTGTTCCAATTCTCTGATAACTTCTTTGGGCATAATACGAGAACCCTCATATTCCTGCATTCGTAATACTTTATAACCGACAATGCAGTAAAGGTTTTACCAAGGCCTACGCTGTCAGCAAGAATACATCCGTTATATTTTTCGAGTTTGTTGATAATTGCAAGGGAAGCATCCTTTTGAAAATTAAACAAGAGATTCCATATTTTGCTTTCTTTAAATCCTGTCTTTTCGTTAGGCAGAACATCTTCAGAAATATCATCAAGGAACTCACTGAAAATGTTATAAAGCATGAAAAAGTATATATAATCTGGTGCATTTTCTTTATATGCAGTTGAAATATTGTCTATAACGATATTGGTAACATCCTGCATCCTCTTTGAATCATTCCAAATAGAATCGAATGTTTTTAGATAATATCGACTGTTCTCTGATGAATCAGATTTCTGAATGGGATAATAAACGTTATTGCCTCTCTCACAGCCTAAATCTACAGTCGTGAATCCATTGAGCGGAGCATAGGATGTGGAATCAACATTCATAAATCCCATCATTTGTTCATTTGTGGTATTGGATTTGAAAACTGCTTTTCTTCTGATCCAATCAGCACATTCTTTAGCTATTGCTTTCTGAGTCATCTCGTTACGTAGTTTTACCTCAAATTCAGTTCCGTAAATGCTCCGTTCACGATTTAAACGTGGGATATAGAACTCTCGGCTTGCTTTGGAATTCTTTTCTTTAAGGAATGTTGGAGATGTAAAAATAAAGCGCAGCTCATCAATGGATTCAAGTTGCTTTTTCAATTCTTGATATGCATATATAGAAAAAACAGCAGCCGCAATTGATACCTTACTGCCTTTTTTCAATCCAACTTTTAAATCGTCATTAAGTCTTGAATTAACATTATCCAGTAATTCCATTGTTCACCGCCTTAAAAAGCGCCTGTTGTAATAATTTTACTCTCATCTTATATCTAATAATGGGACTAAATCGTCCGAAGAGAAGATTCAACCCATGATAATGCTTAAATTATATAATAATTAAAAGGAAATTGATTTATTTCTTCAAATCTCAAAATGTATAAATGCCCCTGAATCGCTCAATTTGTGGGCGTTTCAGAGGCTTGTAAACTTTTAATGACGTTAAACTATTAATCCAAATCCAAGGATGTCATCACTTCCAACAGGATAGCATCCTTCAGCAACGGCATCACCTCTGTTGCCCTCAACGGTGTAGATATAGCCATTTTCCACTTTGGTGACTATTCCTACGTGATCCCCGTCACCATCTCGGACACCACCTTCGAGCCAGTCAAAGAAGATGATCATGCCGGGATATACGATTTTATCGTAGTTGGAACTGTTCACATCAGAGCCAGAAATCCATTGACCTTTATCCTGAAACCATGTCATTCCATCTCCGACAAAAGAGAAGTAGGGCATCTTTCCGGAAGAGAGAAGACCAAGTTGATCACCGCACCATGAAACAAATAGGGCACACCAAGGGCATCGTTCATCAAGTCCTGCCCATTTCCAGAACTTTTCACCGCCTTCATTGCCAAGCTGAGACAATGCCAGATTAGCAAGCTCACTTGAACTTAATCCCATGCCTCTTAGGAGTTCAGCCCATAAAGAGGCATTCTTAGGATCCAAGAGTTCATTAAGCTCGGCCATTTGCTCAGCATTGAAATAGAGAACATCGGCTTCTTGTTGTGCTGTTACATGATCCAGCGTTATGTGAAGGGTGATAGTTGTTTTTTCTTGCTCTATGTAGAGTAAGTTTCCGTCAGCATCTTTCTTTTGGTTGCCATCGTCATCAAGATCTGGGACTTTCTCTGTTACTGTGACCTCTTCGGTAGTATAGGTAACTGAATTCATAGTCCAAAAAATGTCGTAGAGAACTTTCTCGTGTTCTTCCGTCATATGGACTACATCCGTAGCGCCATCGGTCTTGGTGGTCATATAGACAGCATAGACGGCAATAACATCAGGCCAAGAAGCACCATAGCCTTCAATGACGAGATCATCATGGGTTATGGTTGTTTTTATCTCTTCGATATAGTTGTTATAGCCTTGGTTGATCTCCAAAACAACTTCCTGAAGAGTTTTGGTGCTTTCCCCGGATACATCACCTGTGAAGAATATGCCGAAAGCTGAGGCGACAAGAGCAGCAATAGCAGATGCTATAACAATTACCAGCATGATCGGTATGGAGGCAATTTCCAGTCCGGAGCATAGTTCTTTTATGGCCTTGATTATGCCTTTGACGATTTTCTTGACACTCTCGGCTGCTTTCTTAGATAGATGTTCAGCCTTCTTAGCAGTAGCAATCTTCTGCGAAGCAATAGCAGCCTGTTTGGAAGCTTCGATTGTACTTTTGACGGCAAGTTGTGTGGATTCAGCTGAGGTTTTGACAGCCTTATCAGCTTTTCGGATTGTTCGCGTACTGGTTTTGATATCTTTTGTGTTCTTGATATCAGGACGTTTCTTCCTAATCTGTTGTCTGACAGAATCTTTTACATCTGAGGTAACGTCATGCGCATCGAATACAGCATCTCGGCCGGTAGACTCAATCTTGTCGATGGCTTCCTGATCCTCAGTCTTATCAGAGCTTTCAGTAAGAGTTTTTGCATGCCGTATGGCTGCAATACTTGCTTTCTGAGCTGCCTTAAAGGGTGCTGACGGAATATCATTAACAAGAGTTTCCTTGGGTTCGATTTTTGTATCGACCTTGTTTTGGACCTTAGGAATGACTTTTGGAGTTATCTTTTCTTTGGCAGGTTGTAAGTCTTCAAGGCGCGATACCTGCTTGATGTTTCTTTCGCGCACAACTTTGTTGATCTGAGGCATTTTATTTATCTCCTTTGTGGCAAAAAAATAAAACCCCTGTCGGTAAACCACTCCGACAGGGGCAAAGAAAGTGAGGACATACCATGAAAACACACAAACCAAGAAAGGAGGTACGTCTAATGACTACAATGTCATTTTATACCCCCGGACAGAACCATGCGTGACATTAATGGTACTAACCACATCTTGAGAGCCGACAATTGGCATTATTTCATGCCGGTCTGCCAGCTGTCAGTCGGTTTTGTGGTCATTAACCGATAGAGCTTAGTGTCCTTGTTGAACTTGTTCACGAAGGGAACAAGGGTAGAGCCGCACTTGATAAGCCCGGATCCTGCAGGTGCGTTAGTGATGTAGCGCATCTGAATCTCAGAGATGTTGAGGAGCTTTGCAAGTTTGGCTCTGTCGGATGCCGCCTGATTGAGCATGATTACAAACTCAGAGTTCGAAAGCATCGTAGATGCCTGGACGGAATCTAGAAGATACTCGACATTCTGAGTGATAGCTGTCGGATAGGCGTTTCTCTTACGGAACTGTCTCCAAGCAGAGTTGAAGAACTGAGCGGAGAACTCATTTTCGAATACGACATGGAACTCGTCGATAAAGACATGTGTACGCTTACCTTTCTTCCAATTAAGGGTTACTCGGTTAAGCATAGTGTCCGTTATGACCAGAAGTCCCGTGGGTTTAAGCTGGCTGCCTAAACCATGTATATCGAAAACGACAACACGCTTATCCATATCAACGTTGCTTTCACGCCCGAAGATATCAAGGGAACCGGTAGTGAAGAGCTCTAACGATAATGCGATCTTCTTTGCCTCACGTTCCGGCTGTTGTAAGAGCTTTTCACGGAAGGTGCAAAGAGTAGGGGTAGCACCTCCCGAAGCTCTCAAGCGATCAGCTTCACGGTAAACGGCAGCCGCACATCTGTCGATAATGGATTTCTGTTGCGGGCCGACACCGCGCTTATCGATCTGTTCAACCAGGGACATGATGAACTGTGATTTTACGACGATTGGATCGTTTTCACCGTAACCGTCGACCATATACATGGCATTGAGTCTGTCACGACCGCCTGCCGATACACGAATAACAGAACCTAACTCAGGTCCCATTGCTTCTACGAGGGGCGCATATTCTCCCTCTGGATCGCAAATCAGGATATCATCTTCCGTGTTGAGCATAAGGAAGGTGATAAGTTCTTTGGCGGAGAAAGACTTACCGGAACCAGGTACGCCTAGAAGGAAGGCGGACTGGTTCAAGAGGTTAGCCTTGTTACACATAATGAGATTATGCGAGATTGCATTCTCACCATAGTAGATGCCGCCCTTATCCATTATTTCCTGAGTCTTGAACGGAAGAAACACCGCCAGAGATTCCGTGTTAAGGGTTCTGAAGCAGTCAATCTTTCGAACACCGATAGGTAATACCGTGTTGAGACCATCAGCCTGCTGCCATTTAAGAATTGCCATCTGACAGTGCCTGCCTTTGGCTGTTGCCTGAAGACTTTCTGTATCGAGATCAAGCTGTTCTTTTGTATCTGCCGTGATTGCCATCGTGATAAGACAAAGCATCATGCGCTGATCACGGGTTGTCAGATCGGCAAGGAATTCCTTTGTCTTGGTTCTCTGGAGTTCCATATCGTAGGGGATAACGGCAGAAAAGTTGTTATTCTGATTCTGCTTGCGTTGCCAGTTTGTGATGTTAGTCTCAACACCTAGAAGTCGGTTTTCAACTTCCCGGATTGCTTCATCAGTCGGAACGGAGAGAACATCAATCGAGAGCATGAGGTTCTGATTCATGTCCGTGAGCTCCGCAACTGTGTCATCGCTGATATAGTTGCCGTAGTCCTTAAGGAATAGTACGCGAACGTATTTATTGCCAAGCTTGATATAGTCGTTGCCTCTCTCAATAGTGTCAGGACAGATATAGTCCTTGAAGTCATGACCGAGCTTTGCCTTTTGCGACATGTCAAACTCGAAGTTGATCTCTTCACCTTGACGATAAAAGTCATGGAGTATTCGAAGCTTGGCAACAGCATCAAGTTCTTCAAGCTTGCTTCCTAAAGAAGAAAAGCGCATCTGAAGATCGGCACCGGTTCTGGCAAAGTAAGTGCGTGCATCTTCAACAGATTTCTTGTTGATCGACACGGTAATATACTTTTCCTGCGTGATGCCGTTAGCTCCGGTAGCCTTTTCGAGAAGCATGTCGTTATATTCTTTGCGGTACTCATCGAGGCCATCATTTTTCATAGGCATGAGGATCGATTTCTCAAAATCCTTCTTATTGAGACGGTGATTGTTTACCGTGATCTTTGTGGTGGCAGCACTGTCGAATGCATTGAGGATATCGGAATAAAGCAGGAACATATTCTCTTTATCCTCTTCGCTTGCTACCTGATAATTGATGTCTGTGAACTTCCAAGTTTTTGAATACTTATTCGGACCGACCTGAAAGATTCCGTCAGGCCATATTCGCTGAACCGGGATCAGGTCCTGAACCCGTCCCGGCACAGAAAACATTTCCTTATCCTGCTTCAGTATTGTCTGTATGCTCTTGAGCATTAAGTGCCTCCTTGTCTTTCTTAGCGAAATAATCCCCAAGTGCTTTCAGATAGATGTTGTTGGCCTTAACCGTCAGCCTTCTGGGATACAGGAAGTTATCCGTAAGCCATGCCCAGAAGATCTTTTCCATAGGCATGCCGTTATACTTGATGAATCCCATAGCAGCAAAGGGAGCAGCTGCTGCTATGCAAAAATAGGTGATTACTTCTTGCGATACCGTGTTACGGCAGTAGAAGTAAACACCCACAGCAGAAGCAACAGCGAGTCCGGAGCATATAAGCTGTCTTAAGTTAAGACCGAAGAAAACGCCTTCGGTATATTCGCGAATGTCTTTGTTAATGTTTATTTCCATGAACGAACCTCCTTACAAACCCATCATGTCGTGGATGATACGGTCCGAGCCCTTAACCAAACCCAGTAAAACCAGCATATTGAAAACGACACTGACAACATATCCCCACACCATCTCTATAGGTTCTAATGTTGTATCTATAGCAGTCGGTGAAGATGCTGCATAAGCGGTGAAGATTATGCAGGCAAGGACGATAACGACGCCCTGAAGACAAACACCGGCGAAGCTTTTAAGGAAACTTTTACCAATGTTTTCTGTAGGCTGACCCGCTATTGTAGATAACGGGATTGGTGCTATAGCTGCATAGATAAAGATCCTGAAGAATCTTCCGTATACGGTAAGAAGCAGGACCATACTGATCACGATAAGAGCTATGTGAGCTATGAAACATACAGACCAAAGCGGTATCGCACCGTCAAGAATGCCGACACTATCGAATTTGGATGAAACATCAGATGGAATAGTAAATTCCAAGGCGGTGCCGATTGGATTTGCTGCCGTTATAGTCGAAATCACGCTTTGAACGATGATAACGAAGTTGACGAGCAGTTTAAGACAGTTATCGACCAAAGCCTTAGCTATGGCAAAACGGATAAACACCTTAACTGCTGTCTCAGGCTTCTTGAGCTCGGCAAAGCTCCCGCAGGTCTTGATTACACCTATCGTGAAAAACAAGACCAGGAGAGCAGTGCCTACCGCACCCAAAACACCATTGATAGTCTCAATGATGCTCCAGATCGTGCCGCCTTTGAACGATTGAGGGGAAGCTGTAAGGATGGCCCACATCTTGTCGAGCATATCTCCAAGGTATGCGAGACCTTGCATAAGCTCATACCAAGCAGCGGTACCCATAAATGCACCTCCTTAACTCAGGTGAAAACACCAGGAGCGATCGCAGTAAGGATAGACTTTGCGAAGACGATAATGAGACCGCCTGCCAGGCAAAGGAATCCCTGAGATCTCTGGGACGGATCGTGGCTCTGGAAGCTCATACCGACCTGAACTAGACCCCAGCCTGCAAGGATAATGCCGATTGCTCTGATAATGCCGAAGATGATATTCGACATGTTATTGATAGCAGTCTCGGCTTCACTCTCAGCCAAAACAGGAACCATAAAGACTCCGACAATCGCACAGGTTATGGCGGTCATGAGATATCTCTTTAAGATTGCCTTTTTCTTGTCTTTAGCAAGAGTAGTTATTTCTTTGTTCTTTCTCATACTAATTCTCCTTTGTTTGGTATTTGTTTTCGAGTTCCTCATTAGTGAGAACCTCAAAGTCGTGTTGTTCCGTAACAAGGTCTTCAATATCGACGGCCCTGTTTCGTAACTCCGGATCGTTGCCAACCAAAGAAACGGTTGCAACAGATCTCGTATCTCTTCCGTGGATGAAAGGCTTTGCACCGCCGTCTTCCGTGAATGCAATCTTGGGATGCTTCATGAGATCGTATTTGAGATCCATTACCGGATACTCACCTCTGATGAATAAGATCGCGTAGCGGTTATCCAGCATTCGGACTTCATCGGGTGTCATGAGTTCTCTTGCCTGAAGCTGATCATTCTTTGTGTAGGACCCGTTCCGACCTCTGTTGAGACCATAAGAGTTCGTATCGATCGTTTCTTTACCCAAGAGCTCACTGACGTATTTATGCGTGCTTTGCTCATTTCCGCCTAAATAGAGGAACTCGTCGCAGTTACCCGTAATAGATTCCCAGTTCTTTTCAAAAAGGGCTTTAAGTTGAGCCATGTTCTGCAGGATTATACTTACGGATATCTCACGGGATCGCATCGTTGCAAGAAGTGAGTCAAAAGAGTCGGGAAGACAGACGTTTGCAAACTCGTCCATAATGAAATGAACGTGATAGGGAAGACGTCCGCCGTGTTCAAAATCGGCGCTGCGATATAACTGCTGGAAGAGTTGCGTATAGAGCATGCCGATGATGAAGTTGTAAGACTGATCGTTATCGGGGATGATCGCGAAGATAGCGCCCTGTTTCTCACCGAGTTCACGTAGCCTCAATTCATCAGTCTGCGTGATGCTTGCAAGGGAAGGAAGATTGAACTTCTCAAGCCTTGCCATGAGTGAGATTTGGATTGACTTCAAAGTTTGAGCAGCACCGGAGTGATAACTTCTGTAGTACTTCAATGCAATGTGCTCAGGATCACGAGTTTCCAGTTCCTTGAAAAGGATGTCCAAAGGTGATTCATAATCATCATCGTTCTCTTTGACATCTCCGGCACGGATCATATCCATGACCATCGGGAAGTTCTGCTCATCAGGCGGAGCCTCATAATAGAGGTAGAAGATAAGTGATTTCAAAAGCATCTCGGCTGCCTGATCCCAGAAAGGATCCGTTGTTTGACTGCCTTTCGGTGTCGTGTTCTTGATGATGTTGGTTGAAAGACGCTGAATGTCGTCATCACTTTCGAGATACACGAAAGGGTTGTAGCAGTGACTTCGGTCGAGGTTAACGAAATCCAATATTCTCACGTCATAGCCCTGATCGATCAGATATTGACCGCAGGACCGGACCGTTCCGCCTTTTGAATCGAGAATGACCATGGAAAACTTGGAGTCTTTGTTGGCCTGCAAAATGTTGGGCATACAATAAAATCTTGTTTTGCCGGCACCGGCACCACCGACTACAAGCACATTAAGATTTCTCCTGTGTTCGCGGCCGTCAAATCCGATCCTGACATTCTGAGTAAGGATCTTATTGGCTTTTTCAGGTTTAGCCTGGTATTTCCGGTTGATTATTCTTGCAATGCCCCATTTGGCAGAACCGTGTTCTTCTCGTCTCCGGTAGTTTCTTTCAATCGAGAGATAGATTCCGATGCCAATGCCATACAGGAAACAAAATAAAAGGACAACCCGAAGGCTGCCCTCAACAAATGTTATATGAAACGGATCACCGAATATCTCATCTGCATGTTCGAGAATTCCCACAAGTCCGCTGGCGATGAAGTAAGGTGCCGACCGTAACGACAGCCATATGACCGGGATAAGACCAATAAGGTATAGGGCGATCATCTGGCCGGAGAACTTATTGGTAGATCTCCTCATAGGCATCACCTCACATCAGGCTTTTTTGGCGGAGCTATTTTCTCCAATTCCTTCGCAAGGGTCTTAGCTGCTTGTTTTTCATCAGAGATCTTCTTGCATTCCTCAAGCTTTTTCCTGACCGAAGGTCTGCTCTCGGGTTCAGTCGTAGATATTATGGTTTCGTCTTTTTTCGATTTCTTCCCGGATTCTTGCCCGGACGCTGGGTCTCTTGACGTTCGGGCCATAGTAGGGTTTGCCGTCTGTTTCTCCTCTTTTGCTGGAGTCTTCTCAGGCGGATCGGGTTCTTTGGGAGCATCGGTGCGTTCCTGAGGCGGACGGCTGTCTACGTTTTCCGCTCTGACAGCAATTTGTTTCTCCTTGGGAACCATAATGTCGGCGACGGCTGTTTTATAACCGGCGAGCCTGAATGCCATTATTCTCTTTGCACCTTCGCCAGGAATGAGTTCATATCTACCGTTAGGTTTACCCAAGAGTTTGACAGGCTCTACAACCTGAGGACCCGTCTGCTTTATCTTGGACGCATACTTCTGAAGCTCAGCCAAGAGTCTCTTGTTATGCTTTGGTGTTTCAGGTAATCCGTCAATGAGCTCAAACGGTACCTGCATCTGGTAGTTAAATGCACTAACAAGATCTCCGATATCGGTTTTGATCTCGGATTTGACGTTAACTCTTTTAGCCGTAATCTTAAGAGTTTCCATAACACGATCGACCTTTGGCGCATCTGAAGCGTAGGCCAAAATGCTCGTAAAGCCGTCTTTGCTGGACTTGTCTTTCAGTACGACGAAAGGGAAACCATATTTCTTGCTGGCCATGGTAAACGCTTTAAGGTGAGTATCAGGTATTGAAAACATCTTCTGTTCTTTCCCTGACTTCATGAACTCCCATAGCGTTGCACGGCCTTTGGTCGTCAGGTCTCCTTTGAGAGCGTTATAGATCATAGAAGCGACCTTTAACGCAGCTTCGCCGGACAGTTTCAGGACAACTTCGCTGCCTTGAAGAACCATTCTGACGACCTGATCAGCTGTTTCATTTTCAACTGCCATTGTTTTTCCTCCTTGTATTTATTTGTTTCTGTTTGGTTGTTCCGGTTGTTTTGGTTTTGGGGTAGGTAACGGAAGCGGAGATTTCTTTAGTTCCTCATATGCAGCTTCCATTACCTTGTCTGAATCGATGTAGAGTTCTTCACACATCTTGATCTGCTTTCTGACTTCGCGGATCTGTTTGGAGATTTCACCTATCTCAGCAGTTTTGGCATTGATAAGATCCGAATCGTGATGTCGGATAGCTTTTTCTTTTTCTGTGTTAAGCCTTCGTCTTTCCGCTAACAAGTGCCTGAGCTCAGAAACAAAGTTGGCTTTCTTATCTTCAATGGAACCTTTATCTCCGATCTCATGTTTATATATGAAATCCAACTCAGCGATATACTTATCCAGCTTGCGGATATCCTCGCGGATTGCCATTGATATAAACTCGCGCTTTGCTTTCTTGGGCTTGCAGATAAACGAATACAATCTGATACAGTAACTGCGATAGGCGAACGGAAGACCACATCCTTTAGGTTGATCTTCGCGGTTTTCGTTTTGTTCAATTAAAAAAGGCGTACTTGGAGAAAGAGAGTTCTCGATGATACGCCTTCGGATCGATACCAGATCATAATCAGGCCCCAAACCACGAAACCTGAAATAACCTTTAGCACCGGGAGGTTTTAGTCCGGGGTGCTCCAGTGGGGTACCGTCTTTTTGGAAGAACTTGAATTCATATCCGAGTTCTTTCATGATCTTGGCGAATTCTTCTTCGCTTCGGGAGATCTTTATTGCATAATCGATGTCTTCCCGGATCGTACCCCTGACGGTCATCTTGCCTTGTCGATCAGCTTGCCATTCGTCATAGGATCGTCCGCTTTTACCGAATGGATCCACGACAATATGAAGACCATACTCTTTGCAGAGTTTGTCATTTGCCAGACGCATTTTCCAATAATCAGATTTGGTCCGACGATATTTATAACCGTCTCTGAATGAAACCGAGTTGATTACGAAATGCGAATGGTAATGATCGGTATTAAGGTGAGTGGCGACAACAACTTCGAATCTGTCACCCCAGACTTCCTGAGCCAGCCTTACTCCAATCTCGTGAGCCGTTTTAGCTGATATCTGACCATCGCCTTCGAGGAAAGCCTGATAACCGTGATAGGCAAGACGGCCTCCGGTTTTGTTCCACATCAGTTTTGTTTCCATGAATTCTTTGGCAGCATCTTTGGGATTGCAGTTGATCCCTGTGACATACATCATCTGTTCTGTCTTATCGCTATTGCTGGCGTAGTTAATAACATCGCCGACCGCTTTTCTTGCAGCAATGGCTTCAGGACTTAGCTCAGGTTTCTCAATTGTCTTCTCGGGATTCATGACATATTCGATTGCTCTCTCATAATGAGTCGTTACCGCCCATATCGATGTTACTGCCATCGGAATCTCCTTTCCCGGGTTGGTAAGTTTCGATCAGCAATCTTTTCATATCCTTGATGTCGTCTTCGCATCTTTCCAGATCGAGACTGTATGCGATTCCAAAAGTGTTAAGTTTCCGAAGAAGCTGGTCGAGGTTGCTTCCAATCCGTTTTATTTGCCAAAGCAGAGTGTAAAAATCGACCGGTGGAGCAGTAGTGATCTTCTGACCGTTAAGAGATCGTCTTATGAATTCGCTCATACTCAGACCGGACTTTTTTGCCTTGCTTTTTATCGCCTCACACTCCTTGGGAGTAACCCGAAAGAGGATAGAAACGGTCTTGTTTTTTGCTTTGTCTGACATATGTTTTGCCTTTCTGTTTCACTTCGGAACAGACGAACAAGCATCGCGTTTGTATATACAAACACAGGAAGCTTGTCAGGGACGTATCCCTGAGACCCTTGGGAAGCCTCCGGCTTTTTACTCAGTTGAGTTTTACTAAAACTCATTTGAGTAAAATCATCGCCGAATGGTTTTCGGCTGCTTTGCCTTCTCATTTTTATGAAGCAAAAAGTCATTGAAGTCTTTCCCGAAGGGTGGGGGATTGTCCCTGAACTTGTATCTGCTTCCCAGAGCTTCCTTTATGTTTTTGGCGGCGATCCTTCCCGGTTCGTCGTTATCCAAATGGAGATTTATGTAACTGATTTCGGGATAATCCTTAAGAAATTGCTCCAAAGCTTTCGGGATGGATTTTCCGCTCCCGATACCGGCTAGAGAAAGATAGCTTCTCTTGAGCCATTTCTCGCCGAACTGTTTTTCGAGGGTAGCATATGACAGAAGGTCAATTGCTGCTTCGAAGACATGAACAGTTCTTGGACTTTGGGCATTCACTATTTTGAAAGAAAAACGTTTGTCACTGCCTTTGACATCGCCTTTAAAACTGTCAGTAGTTGATCTGACTGCTCCATATTTGGGATTTCCGTCTTGATCGTAACCGATGAAAAGGACATTACCGTGTTTTGCAGTCTCGAATATGAGCCTGTGATCAATACACCACTGAACTATTTCAGGATCGATTCCTCGTCCTACCAGATATTGAAATGCGCGGGAAGGATTACTTGCCACTTCCGGCATTATGAATATCTTGGGTGTCTCGGGCGGTGGCCTGATCGATAACGGCAGCGGGTCGGTCGGATTACCGATGATCCGCGCAACAGCATCAGGGAAGCGAAGCCCTTTGACTTTGATCAGATAGTCCAAAGCAGTTCTTCCGCCAATTCCTCGTGAGAACCAACACCACTTTCCGTTGTTGATCATGAGTGAGTCATGCTCAACGGTAGAATAGACATTCGCAGATACCTGTTTCAGATTGTCAGGCTCAAAGCAGGCAAGATAGGTCAGCAGATCCATCTCGCGGGCTTTTGCAATATCTTCTTTGCTGTAATGCATGGGTACGCTCCTTTCTGAAGAATGAAACAAAAAAGCGTCCGAGTGGTCTCGAACGCAGTTTGTGTTTTATTGTTGCTTAATGATTTATGGTAATCGAATCTGTTCGGCAATTGATTGAACTTCCGTCTCAGACAGATGCCCCATTACCATATAAGAATAAGGAAGAGGTATCTGTGCCGGATACGTTTCCATTACCCTGCCGTCAGTCTCAAGCAGAATCTGATCTCCGACTTCACAAGTGATTTCATTTCCGAATATGTCCTTTGTCGGCATGAATGCAATGCTGTTTGGATCGGAAAAGTAATCATTCCAGCCGTAAGTGCAGTATTTGATTCCGGCATTGTCCAAAACTACGTTGATAAACATCGTTTCGGAATTATAGATGGATATGACCTTGCCGTCTTCAACATACGCGACCAAATACTTTGTTCCGCCCGTAACGTCAAGCTGCCAGAGTCTCTCATTATTTGCAATTATCGGTTCACCCCAGTTTTTAATAAGGGTTTTCTCATCGACTGTATTTGCAAACTTTGTGAGTTCGTCTAGGGAGTATCTGGATACGGTATCCACATCAGGGACGCGCTTACCGCATGCAGTCACAGAAAATATGACGGCACAAACAAGAACAAGAGATATTGTTTTAATGATTCTGCCCATTTTCACACCTCCCATATAACTGTATTTACTTTATATACTACTGTGAAAGGTGTTTTGTTGCATCATCCCAGATACTTTCTGTGGGAATCTGCTCCTCTTAATCTGAAATGAAAAGGGAGGAACCCGTCATTGGATTCCTCCCCGAATGCCTCAAACTCTGGCGGAGCACTTTCGCGGTGACTCTGCTTCTCGTCTGAGTCGCTTCTCACGTTCCTCTTCGACAAGTTCGTTAATGCTGATATGCTTAAGCGCAAGACACCGTGCGACAACATCTATTGCCTCAGGACCGTATGCCATAACATTCTGCATATCCAAGCCGACCGAATTGAAGTCGGCAAGGAACTTGCTGTTAAAAAGGACGCCTTTAATGTTTTCAGCGGCTTTGCCCTTTAATGAAGAGCAAACACCGCTGATCACGCCGGTTACCTTGTCATCCTCCCAGAGGATCCTTCTCAGGTACTCGATGTTTTCGAGCTGACGATTCGTGCAATCCGCTAAGACCTTCTTGCAGTTCTCTTTAGTCTCTGCGATATATTCATCGTAGGTCATCTTGCACCTGCTTTCTTCTCCTTAGCCTTATCGTACTTAAGACCCGTTTCGAGAACCTTGGTCTTGGCATCGTAGTGATAGCACTGGTCGGAGAGAAAGTCTCTGGGCTCAAGAACTGTCTCATTGACGTTCCTGATCATCTTGTTGAGATCCTTAGCCTTCTGTCTGCCGTCATCCTTGATGAGAATGAACTCGTGAACGGATGAAGGGAGCATGAAGAAGCTGCCACCCAACTTCTCGGCTGCCTGTTCACAGAACTCGGGATAAGCTGCTACGGCCGCACCGTGGAAACCGGTCTTGTTAGTAGCGATATAAGTTACGATACCCATATCCTCAGGAGAAGGCATGTTATCTTCATTAACAAGGTGCTTTATCATGTCGAAGAGTGGAGTGAAGACGATAGGCTCATTTGCAATGGAGTTTCTCTCTGCATCAGCAAAGAGCTGATTCTCGTCAATGCCATACATCTCCATGAGAGGCTTTGTAACTACTACAACGGACTTGCCGTTATCATCGGAGAAGTTTACGAGGTGAACGCTGACTACGACCGCCATGTCCTGAATCTTCCTGTGAGGTGCTTCCTTCAAAACAGGGGAATTACCCGGAACGAGTCTAAGGTAAGTGTAGTCCTTAACCTGATTGTAGTCGGTGATGAAGGCCTTAACGTCGCCTTCCTTTGCCTCGATAACGGAGATGTTCTCCTTGATAGTGTTGCAGATGCGGTCAACACATCTTTCCATATCCACGCCATTCTCAAAATCAGTGAAGATCTCCTTGAGTCTGAAAGCCATGGACATCTTGGAGTCGCCGACTGTAGCAATGAGTCTGTCGGTCATGCCATCGGGGGAGTTGATCGTGTTGAACTTAAGTGAGATGTTCTCAATCCCTCTGTTGTCGAGCTCCTGTATTACGAGCTCCATCAATTCGTTCTTGAATGTTTCAAAATCCATAAATTTACCTGCCTTTCTCATGCATCGAGCTTCGTCTTTTCAAGTTCTTTCATCAATCCGGTAGCACCGGAACCGTTCTTTGCCTTGTTATCAAAGGCACTGCCTTCTTTTCCGCAAATTGCACTGGAATATGCGAAAAGTCTTACGCCGTTGCCGTTGCAGTTGAAAACTAACTCCGGCGTCAGCATTACTGTTTCATCTGATCTCATGTCAGATACCTCCTGTTTTATTTATTTCTGCACCCGTTTTCGGGGTTGCAAACTTAGTAATAAAAAACCTGCCATCCGGGGACAGCAGGTAAATGTTTCAGACAACCTTTACCGTTATCTGTATGTTTTCTTCACGTATCCTGGTTACGCTTCTCATCTGAATGGTTGCGTAAGCAAGACCAGTTCTGGCGTTATTGACTTCTCCAGCAAAGTCGCCCAAACGCTTGACCGTCTTGTTTACCTCTCGGGGATTAGTAGCAATCCAGTAACCGGAATCGTCGCTGCAGATGGGCAATCCTGATTTGCGCAGCTTGTTAATGTAGGTGCGGACAGTTCTCGGGCAGATGCCGAAGTGCTTTTCCAATACCCTGCTGTGAACCGCATTGTCTTTGCCCTTGTGGTTTTCTACCAGAAAGTCGTAGAGTTCTTGATCTTTACACATAAGTAATTCTCCTTGTAGTTATTCTTCAGGTACACAGATAACGATGAATTCCGTATTCCGTGGCCTGTATATGTCTTTGTTGTTTGGATCCTGACCATAGCCGCACGTAATGAGACAAAGCGTTTCTGTTTCGAATGAATCCGATCTCATATACGGATCGAGACCTGCATCTTTTACATAGACCGTATCTTCTATCCGATATTTGTGCTGTATGCCGTCAGTGGTGGTAACGATAACCTCTTCGCCGATATAGTTCTCAAGTGATTGAAGATTCCAAAAGATCGTATGACTCTCCATCCGGTGACCGAAAAGAGAACATGTTCCTTCTTTCCCGATTTGGCATGTCTGAGGGAATCTTCCGACACCAAAGCGAAGGGCAGTTGAAGAACATGAATCCCAAATTGGTTCTTTAAGTTCGATGCACGGGACCTCAAGTATTCCGAGAAGCTTTATCTCTTCGTGTTCTGCGGAAATGGAATCCATCTCGCGTAGCAGATCCTCGATCGTTTTATCCTCTTCGCCGTTCTCACCATTGACCATAAGGTAGTCGGTTACCGGGAGTTTAAAGGTGAGTTCCTGACTGCCGCCGTTATCGATTGCGCTTTCTACGGCTTCGATCGCTTCATCTTCAACATTCTGCCTGATCCGTGTCTTGATCAGTTCTGTGCTGAGAAGTATCAGACCGGTTATCAGGATCAAAATCAGCAGGATCCTGTGAAGCTTTATAGTTATCTTTATGTTTCTCATAATGCCTCCGTGGAAATGAGTAACCCCCGTGAGTTTTGAAGTTCTCACGGGGGCCAGAAGAGAGGGGATGGAAGAAGAGGAAAGTTGCTTAATTAGGGGAGATAAGTCTTCTCTTTCTACGCACAAGGAAAACAGTCATGAGAGCTGACAGGGCTATAAGTCCTGCTCCGAGATATATGTAAGACGGAGTGATCTCGCCTGTTGTAGGTCTGAAGTGGATAGTGATCGTCTGATCGTCATCAGAGAGATCTTCGTGTCTTGCGATAAGAAGATCGTTTGTCTGAGTGCCGTTCAGGGTCTCAGCTTCGGTTGCAACATCGAAAACCTTCTCGAAAACAACCAGTCTGTCGCCTTCGGAAAGTCCTTCTGTTGAGAAGGTAATGCTGACCTCTACAGTACCGTCCTTGGTTGTTGGTGTGAACTCAACAATGCTCTTGAGCGGCTGACCGCTTACTAAGATCTGTGTGCCGTCTGCCTTATAGAGAGTAGCTTCTGCTCTGTAAAGTGTGCCGACCTGAAGGCCTGTGTAAGCGATTGTGTCAGTGATAGTAAGGTTGCGAACCTCAGTTGAAGCAAGCCATACTTCCTTATTGCCGTTGATCGTTGCAGTTGTTCCTGCTGTAGGTCTTTCGACTGTCTGATCCTTATCGGTAATGTCAGAATGAGTCGCGATCTTGATGTTCTTATCCTTATAGGACAGATTCTCGAATACGACGATTTCTGTCTTTGTATAAGGTACGAGAACTTCCTTGAAGACTACATTGACAGTGCCGTTTGCCTTGACAGGTGTGAATTCGGCAGCTGCCGTATATGTCTTGCCATCGATATCCGTATAAACCTTTCCGGTTGAAACATTGTAAAGAGTTCCGGTTACAACATAGGTCTTGCCGGGAATGAGGTTCTCGTAAGCTACTGTATCGATAATTGTTACCCTTTCCTTATAGGTCAGGGTCTGTGTTCCGTTGTCAGCATCAGATGCCTTCGTCCAAATCAACGGTACACTGACAGTTTGGTCGACATCTTCGATATCAGCATGAACGACAAGTGTGAAGCCCTTGTAATCAAGAGTTTCGAAAGCTACGAGAGTCTGTCCCGCAACGGTGTCGGTATTTACGACAAACTCGACATCGACATAGCCGGATGCTGTTTCAGGCTTGAATATCACTGTGGTGATATACGCATTACCCTTTGCATCCTTGAAGTCTTCGCCAGTTTCCTTGACCTTGATCGTGCCGGTAAGAGTGTACTCAAGACCAGGCTTAAGGTTTGTGAAGTAAACGCGGTCAACGAGTGTTACGTCCTGACCAGCTCTTACGAAGTCCTCTGTTTCACCGATCTCAAGATCGAAGAATGTTGTATGGATATCAGGGATATCAACTGTCTGGTCGACATCGTTAATGTCGTTGTGAACGGCAACTTTCTTATCCTTGAGTCTGCATTCCTCGAATGCTACGAGTGTATCGCCCTTGAGAAGTGATCCGTCAAATTCGAATTCGATCTCAACTGTGCCGGATTCGGCAGTAGGAGTGAATGACTTCTCGGCTGTAATGGGCTTTCCATCTTTATCGAGAAGAGCTTTTCCTGTTGTCTTATCCATAAGCGTACCTCTCATTGTGTATGTGAGGCCGGGCTTAAGCTTGTTATAAGTGACTGTATCCACGAGTCTGATGACTGTATTCTGACCGGCGATATGCTCTTTGGTCTCACGGTCAATAAGGGTTGTGTGGATCTCAGGGAAGAATACTGTCTGCTCTTCATCCGTGATATCCGCATGAGTAGCTATCTTGATGTTCTTGTACTTAAGATCTTCAAACGCTACGACCTTTGTACCCTTTAAGAGCTCGGGAGATACCGTGAACTTAACTTCGATTGTGCCGGCCTTGGTCTTAGCCGTGAATACTGTCGTGCTTGTTATGACCTTGCCGTCCTTATCCTTGATCTCTTTGCCTGTATCAGCGTTTACGAGGATACCCGTAACGGAATATTCCTTGCCGATAATGAGGTTGTCATAAGCGACGGTATCGATCAGGGTTACTGATTCGAGGGCAGCTACGTGATCATCAGTTACGGAATCCTTCAAAGTTGTGCGAACCTTGGGAACCACGATTGTCTGGTCGACATCGTTAATATCCGCATGCTTTGCTACCAACTTGCCCGTAATCATAGATGCGTGCAGCTCTTCAAAGGCTACGATAGTTACATTTTCAAGGATTGTAGTATCGAGTGTGAAAGTTACCTTAACAGTTCCGGACTGGGGAACAGGCTCACCATATTCATCGAGAACGGTCTTAACATCAAACTCTGTGCTGCCGACAATCTTGTTGCCCTTAGCGTCAAGAAGTTCTTTGCCGGTATTCTTATCCATAAGCACACCACTCATTACGTAGTGACCGGGAAGAAGATGCTTGTAGGAAACCGTATCTTCAAGAGTAGCGGTTGTTGAACGTTCAGCAATGTGATCCTGAGTTGATCTGTCGACCAGAGTTGTTTTGATCTCGGGAGCAACATCGTTGTAGACAACCATCTTGCCTGCATTAGTGCTGCCGACAAGTCTGAAGGATTTGTTCGCAGAACCGCCGAGCCAGTGTGTTGTCCACTTGGAGTCAGCTCCAACTTCACGGATCTCGTACCAGCCTTCAGGAAGACCTTTTAAAGTAGCTGAACCCTTGCTGTTTGTTGTAGTGATTGTGACCTTATCGATGAGTGTTGCCGTATCTGAAGCAGAAGCACCATTACCACGATAGTAAACCTCGAAGTTAAATGTCTTGCTTGTGCTGTCATCAGAACGCTCAACCTTTACGATGTCGAAAGAGCCTTCGATCCTAACGTTTGTTACGTTAACGCTGATGGTTTTGTAGTCACCCTTAGCAAGCTCTAAGTCCTTATAGAACTGGAGTTTGCCGTTAACTGTCTTGGCAGTGAATCCTTCAGGTGTCTTGTAGGTAAAAGGAACCTGAGTGTTCTTGTAGTAGGTCTCAGGGCAATATTCGATCACTCTGTACTTACCAACGGGTAAAACAAGAGTATCAAGACCAGCCTTGGTTACATGAGTTCCCTTGTAGTCCCAAGTGAATCCGTAAGTGCCAATGCCGTTTGTCTTACAAGAACCGGTCGAGATCAGAGTGTACTTGTTGTCACTGATAAGGTAGAGCTCTGCCTTGATTGTTGAAGCATCGCCGGCAACCTTAACTGTCTTTGTAAGATTGAACTCCTGAACGAGAGATTCGTTCTCAACGCTGAGAGAAGTGACCTTTCCGTCATTGCTCTTTGCTGAGAGATCAATTGCGTAGGAGTAAGTGTATGTGGTCTTTGTTTCTATCTTAACCCAGCCATTATTGTTCTTTTCCTCAACAAGAATGGAGATCTGACTGTTGAGGTTGAGGTATTCCTTGTTCCAGGATTCCTCAATGCGGTAGTGTCCGAGAGGAAGGTAGTTGAGGACATTAACGCTGGTCTTTGGAGCTGTTCCAAAACCTGCATCATCTACTCTGTACCATGTGACATTACCCTTGCTGTCGACATTGCCGTTAGCGATAAGCGTATCCTTACCGTTATCGGTGTTATAAACCTTGAAAGTTACCTTTGTTACGTCAAACGGGTTGTTTGTGGGAACGACTTTCTTAACGTTAAGACCTGTAAACTCTTCGTGGTTTGTAACTGTCATGGAAGTTACAGGTGTCGAATTGTCGGCAACAGGGTACTGCATTGAAGTTGCAGCAGCATTGCCATCGAGAGTAAATGTCGTCTTGAATTCGTGATCGGATACCTTTGTCCAACCGTTAGGAACGCTTGCAGAGTATTCGATATCTGTCTTGCCGTAGTTGGTTTCAGGACGATACTCATGAACTGTGTAAGTGAACTTCTCTGTGTTTGTCTTCCAAACAGGGAGAATGATGTTATGAGTTTTACCGGCAGCCAGACCGGACTCAAGAACTCTCTGAGATAACGGAGTGTTATTGTCGTTGCCCTTAAGAGCTAAGCCCCTTGTGCCTGCATATGTCCACAAAACGCTGCCGTCAGCATCAACGGTACCGGTTGCGATAAGCTCTTCAGCACCATTAGCCCCGGAGTTGGCATAGAGACCGAAAGTATAACGCTTGATCTCTGCGTTCGGGATGATGTTGTTATCACTCATGGACTTTGTGAGATGATAGCGTCCCATTACTACAGGCTCATTGATATTGATATAAGCTGTGCTTGCAGTATTATCAACAATGATATCGGATACGGTAGTCTTGCCGGATGCCGTGATCTTATAGCTTGTTCTGATTACCTGATTGTCAGTATTCGGATCATCGTAGATTGTCATGATCCAAACATCAGGTGCGCAAGCGAATCCGTCAGGCGCATCAATTTCCTGTAAACGGTAAGTTCCAAGAGGCATTGTTCTTCCGGATAATGATGCGAAAGTGTTTGTGCCTTTAACAGGTGTTAATCCTGCCAGGAACTGTCTGTTGATCAGTGTCTTTTGGCTGTTAACCGTAAACTCGAATACGATATCCGCATTGGCATAAGTCAGAGTGCTGAAATCTGTGACTTCTCTCTGATAATACTCAAGACGGAACTTCGCACCATTATAAGCGCCAGCACCATTGGAGATAACAGAACCGTTTACTGTTTTGTTGATCTGGATAGTGAAATCATCTCGTAACGGCTTATCACAAAGTTTGAGATAGTAGGTGTTGTTAGAAAGAGAAACGGACACACCATAGTTTACAGAGACAACACCTGAGTTATTTACTGTTACGGTGTATACAGTATCATCAAGCTCAAAGCCCTTGCCGGCTTTAGTTTCCTTGAGGTAATATGTCTTTCCGTAAGGTGTGTTGTACTTGGTTGTAGTGTTGCCGGAAGCATCAACCGTAAAAGTCGTTAAACTGTTTGTGCAGGCGGAGTCACTGTAAAGACCGTAAGTTGTGCCTGCGATAGAGTAACAACTATTTCCGTTTACGAAAGTTGTATTAGAAACCGCCTTAGTAAGACTGATGTCAGTAGTCTCGCCGGGATCTGTTACATTGAGAACATTGATATTGTTGCTCTTTGATACGGATACTCCGTTGTTTACGCTGACTGTACCATTCGAAGAAACTGTAACGGTGTAAAGAGTGGAATCCAGTTTATAGCCTTTTCCTGCAACTGTTTCCTTCAGGTAATAAGTCTTTCCGAGTGTGGCTTCAAAGGTAGTGGTTGTTGTTCCGTTGCTGTTTATAACGAACGTGGCAAGTTCGTCTGTCTGGTTTGAATTGGCATAAAGCTTATAAGTTGTGCCGTTCAGATCATAAGCGCTATTACCATTCGTTACTGAAGGGTTAGATGAGCTCTTGGAGAGTGTGAGCGTTGTGGTCTTGGTAAGCTTTGCACCGCCGATTGCCATACGCTGATACTTGTTATCAGTTGAGGATCCTGCATTGCCATAGATATAAACCTGTGCCCACCAACCGGAACAATACTTGCTCTCAGGCTCATTGCCACTTCTGAGACTCTTGATATAAGAGTAGTAGGCATCCATTGCCGTGCCGAAATTACCCATGCCGTCCCATCCGTAAGGATCGTCGGAATAGATATAATCGACCATGAAGTGAGTGATTAGATACATGGTGTAATGAGTACGCCAGGTAGCTGTTCCGAGCGTGAACTCTGATGTCTTAGGTGTGTACTGGCTCCAATCCGTGACCTTATTACCATTGGACCAATGCCAATCGTCACAGCTGTAATACCAGTTCTGATCCATCCAATAATCGCCTGAATTCCAGCCGGGATGGGCCTCAGCGTAGTCTTTCCACCACTTTAATCCGAGCTCATATAACTCACCGCCGGGACCTAAAGCCAAAGCAGCTTCAAGGTTACGCGCCCATGCTCTGTCTGAACCGCTGTCGGAGTCTGATGCGGGGAAATCCCAGTAAAGACCATATTCGTAAGTAGCCCAAGGATTGTCCCTCTTGGACCATGCACAGTAAGCGACATCATCATAATCGGATAATGTGTTATGTTCGCCGGAAGAGTTAACAGGGCTGTTCAGGTTATAGATATACGTCATACGGGAGCCGCCGATCCTGACTGCTTCGTTTGAGTTGGGGAACGTTTCGTCAGTGACGAAATAGTATTCGGAACCTTCTGAGTAGTAGATATTGGCATCAGTTCTGTATCCGGAAGTGCTGAGTTCATCAGCTCTTCCTGCAATGATCTTTCCCAGAGCAACAGCTGATGCTTCAGAAGTGGATTCAGCATCCTTGACGTAATACTCTACGCAAGTGCCGTAGTTTGAGAAAGATGTGATGAAGTTGTGCTCGCCGATAGCACCGACAGTGATAACACCATCAATGCCTGCAGGAAAATACTTAGCTGCATCTGTTCCGTTATTGCCGGCTGCAGCAACTACAATTGCCTTTGTGCTCTTGATAAGAGATTCGAAAGCATCGTACTTTCCGCTGTTTCTGATGGAGATCGCCATAAGGATGTAGTCAACACCGAGATCTTCTGCGAGCTGAACTGCTGCATATACATCGGACATGTTGCCTTTTCCGTTATCGCCGATAGCCTTGATGGAGATGATATAAGCGTTATCTGTCTCGTTAAGGATATAGTTGCACATAGCGGTACCATGGCCATCATGGTCTGAAGTGTCATCCCCGATAACGGAATACTTCTCATTGGCAAGTTCTGAACCGGTATCGATAACGGCAACTTTTACTTTAGCGTTGGGATTGATGCTGCCATATGAAATGACAGAACCGAAATTACCGCAAACACTTAATGTGCCGTCGATTGCATATTCATAACCTGCGTCACTGATTGACTTGATTCCTTTGGCATAGGTGTTGCCGTCATCGAAAACGAGGATATAAGTACCGTCATAGTAAACGCCACTTGCGACCTCAAGTGAAGTGAGATCATCACGGGTATCAACGATAACTCTCTGATAGCCTTCGGGCAGGGAAGAGATGAGCTTAAAGTATTCGTCAGCTGAACCGGCGATTACGATATTGCATGTCTTTTCCTCGACTGGTGCTTCTGTTTCAACTGCTGCAACCTCTGTTTCCGTTGAAACCGTTTCTTCAACGGTAGTCTCTGAAACAGATGATTCTGTCGCAGTAGTTTCCTCAGATGTCTCTTCAGTTGTTTCTTCTGTCTCCATAGGTGGAGCAGTTGTGTCGATCGTTTCTGTCGGATCGGCTACGACAATGTCATCGTCTTCAACGATCACTGTCTCTTCAGTTGTTGCTTCCGTAAAGTCAGGAAGAGTGGTTTCTGAGGGGATGATGACCTCAGTAATCTCTTCCTCAGTAGGAGCAACGGTTGTTTCCTCTATAACATCGTCCTGGTGGATTTCATCAGCTGCAATGACCAAAGCAGGCGAAAGAGGGGAGAGAGACACGGTTAATGCAAGAACAGCAGAAGCCACACGCTTTGTGGTGGACCCGCCAAAGATTGCATTTCCTGCATGATTGATCGAAGAAACGATCTTTTCCAAGAATTTCTTCATGTGTTTGCCTCCATTGTGAAAGATTAGGAAACCCCGCTTAATGCAGGGCAAATAAATAGACCCCGATCAATGTGACCGAGGTCTATCTAAAAGCTTTATTTGTTTTGTTTATCTGTAAGCTGTGCCGGTTACTGCTTTAACGTGACCCATACCGCAAAGATTCGGATACCGACTTTCAAGCCAATCCCAAACAGCGTCTTCTGTTTCAGCCGTGGCTTGAGCGCGGCCGGTCAGTTCACCATCACAGAGTTCAACATCTACGGGCATGCCGGGAATATCGATGGGGATATTTCGGTCAACACCATCGTCGTATGTCGTATGGATCGTTGCGTAACCACTGACCCATTCATAAACCGGTTCGTGTTCAGTTTCAGGTACCGGAGTAGCTGTAGGTTCGGGTGTAGGTGTAGCTGTAGGCACCGGTGTCGGTGTCGACGTAGGCACCGGAGTGTTGGTTGGAGTTGCCGTATTCCCGCTGCCAGAACCGCTTCCTGAAGACGAACTGCTGTTATTAGCCGGCTTTGGCGTCGGGGTTGCGGTAGGTTTCGGATCTTCATTCACGGGATCCGAATCATCTTCACGCGTGTTACTTGCGCGTTCTGTATTATTATCAGCGGGTTGTTCCGTTGGCTTTGCAACATCTTCGTTCCTTGTTTCATCAGGCGTTTTCACATCCAAATTCTTTTGTGATTCGTTGTCCTGCAAAATAAGAGAAGAAGTTTCAGCCGTACTGCTTGGAACTGGAGTAATGTTTTCTTTCAAAGACTCAGAAGCATTACTAGTTTCTTGAGTAATGTCTGTGCTAAAAGAAGAAACCTCAGGTGCATTGCAACTGTTACAGCCAGTAAGACCAACAGTAAAAGCAAGAACTGTTATTCCAGAAATTATTCTGACGAATGGCTTAACACTAGTCTTCATAACGATCTTCCCCTTTGTTCTAAGATTACCGGTCAGGTTCTGAAACAGTCTGTCAATTTCCTAACCACTTACCCGAATCTTAAAACAGCAATCACAAAAGGTTAAATGTGCGATTTATCATCAGGGTTACTACTAACCTGATATTCTTAGTTTACTGCTCTCTACCGTAGAACTTAAGACTTTCTCTTTTAGCTAGAGATATTTATAAATCTAGAAAGGGTAAGTTAGGGGGTATGGGGGGAAGAGAGGGAAGCGCTAATTAACACCCACACGCATCACTACACGTGTTAATTAATAGCGCCTCCCACGGTTTTGATCACCTTGCACCCTGAGTCTTGGGCTTGAGCTTGTAAGCCTCGACCATCGACTTCAAAGTGTTGTTGTCGACGGTTCTTTCCTCCTTGGTCCAATCGCCACCCTCTACAGAAGGCTTGATGTTCCTTGTGAGGGTAGTGGAACCGTTAGCCGGGAGCTTCACCCAAAGAGCCTTGCTGCCGTAATGATCGCTGTGGACCATCGTGACGGGGAGAACGAACTCTTCCCAAGGTCTCTTGTCGTTGGGATCTACAGGCGGAATCGAGATGGCTACAACATCCTTGCCCGTCTTGGTTGTGAAAGCTTTTGCAAGCTTACGTGAGAATGTGATCTTGATCATCTCGGCTGCCTGCTGCTCGGGAGCCTCGACAGGAGCCTGAGCGGGTACTGTTGCTTCATACATTTCCTGATTTTCCATTTTTCTTTACCTCAGTTTGTTCTTATTATTTATTTGTGAGACTTTCGAGCGGTACTTCTGATAGAACTCCAGAGCATCCAAGATGTAGTTGCCGGTTTCCTCAAAAGGAACGCTCTCCGGAATGAATTTCCGGACTTTGTCATAAGAAACGCTGACCTTCTCACGTTGGTTAGGTTTCTCTTCAAGCATGATGTCTTCGATCATGGCAGCGTTAAGGCCGCCATTTTCCGAGATCTTACGCATCCTTATGGTCTGAGCGTGCGATGGAGTGCATTCGCAGATTTCAATCTGCTTGTAGACCATACTTTGCTCATCCTTCGAAAGATACGAGAGTTCAACCGCAGGACGCAGTGCGATTTTGCCTTCATCTACAAGATCGAGAAGATCAGGAATAAGTTCAGTTAAACGTATGTAACGTCTAATCTGTTCGCGGCTTTCACCAACCTCTTTTCCCAATTCTTCATTCGTTCTCATTTTTTCTGACACCACTGGTGTCAGATTTCCAGAAGGTCTTCCGGGAAGGCGATTCATCGCCTCCAAACGCATCTTATAAGAGAAGGCTTTTTCGCTGGGTAGGATTACCGAGCGCTGCAGGTTCGACTCGACCATAAGGATTATGGCTTCATCACGGCTCATTTCTCGGATATCTGCCTTTACATAAGAAAGGCCTGCGATTTCGCAAGCCTTCTTTCTACGGTGCCCGGATACTATTTCGTAGCGTCCGTCTTCTTTTGGTCTTAAGGTGATGGGGGTGATGAGACCTCTTTCCTTGATGCTCTCAACGAGATGATCCATGTCTTCATCCATCTTTACCTTGAACGGGTGATCAGGAAAGTCGTCGATCAGTTCGATTGGAATGTCATAGATCTTCGGGAGCCTGCTTTCTGCAAGTTCCGTATCATTTTTGAAGAGATCATCGTAAGCCGTGAGGCCTAGGTCTAACTTGGGCTTTTCTCTCAAGGCCGATCACCTCCTTTGCCAATTCTTTGTAGGCCATAGCCACTTTGCCGTCGGGATCATGCCCGAATATGCTTTTACCAACATTCGGACATTCAGTTGCTCTGACGGAGCGGGGAATCTCTGTATTAAATACATTAATATTGAGTCCCACGGCCTCGCGTAAGGCACATGTGATCTCTCTGGCGTTTATAGTGCGGGAATCGACCATTGTCATAAGCACACCGTCTATCTGAAGGGAAGGATTGATCTGTCTTTTAATTTTTGCTATTGAACGTAGCAGAAGGTCCAGACCTTTCACAGACAGAAAAGACGGTTCACAGGGGATAATGACGGAATCAGCAGCGACCAGCGCGTTGATCGTCATCATTCCGAGTGAAGGCATGCAGTCGATCAGGATGATATCATAATTCTGTCTGAGTGGCTCTATTGTTCGCTTAAGCACCGATTCACGGCTCATACAATTGAACAGAGTCGTTTCGGTACCGGATAAGCTGATATTGGACGGAATAAGATCAACAGTTTCAAACTGTTTAATAGAATTATTTATTAATATATAATCCTTATCTTCTCCAGTCATCTCATAAGACATGAGTTCAGACAAGGTTGTCTCAAGAGCATCAGGGTCATTGATCTTACAAGAACGTGAGAGGCTCGACTGAGCATCAGCGTCCACTAACAAAACCTTTTTTCCCATCTGCCCAAGGGCAACTCCTAAGTTGACTGCTGTGGTCGTTTTTCCAACGCCACCTTTTTGGTTAGCTAAGGCAATTACTTTGCATTTGTTTTCCAAAGTATTTACCTCCGTAAAATAAAAATGTTTGTTAAGTAAAAAATCCAAATAATCGCAGTATTTCTCCTGTAGCCCCCCTGCGGGCGAGAGACCTACGGGCCTTTCGGCTTTCGAATCTCCCTGGGAAACCGGAAGGCTCCCGTACTGCTGATTACGGGATCATGGGAGGGATCTTGGAAACCCCACCTCGGAGACTGATACGTCCCTCGCTGCTCTTCACAGAAGTATCTCCACTTTGTATCTGTCATCGCCTCCCTCGGGTTGCAACCCCGATTCTGATCCATCCCCTTTATCGCTCTCTCCCTTTCGGAAGGTCATCGCGCGGTCGAGATCAACTTGGCTTGGTATTTTAACGCCGATACAAGTGAACGTACCTTTCGGTTTAGTATTCAGTTGTCAAGTAACGGTGAAGTTCGAAGTTATTTCTCCCTTCACTACTACTTGACTGAGAGGGGGTGTTTTTTAGCATCATTTCCGAGTTTTTTTGAAAAACTTGAAAAAATAGCCCGATCTGTTAAGACTTTTTAACAGACCGGCCCTTTTTTGAGCCCAATTTGACATTTGTCTGAGGGTCGTTTTTGGCCATTTTTGGGATTTTTCTTCAAAATTTTCGATTGTGAGGGTGCTATAATACGCTTCCGGTAATGAAATAAATCGAGGGATTTATCAATGGAACAGTATGAGTGGGAGAAGCTTTCTCCCGAACAAAAGAAGATACAGTTATATTTGGAGCAGAAGAAGACTCTTGAGGCATTCCTGGAGCGCGGAGCCATTTCTAAGGCCCAGTTCGATAAGAGTCTTGGCGATCTTACGGTTAAGATGGGGATGTCAGGCTTAGCTGAGCAGGCATGATATAATGATCCTTATCCAAGAGTAATTCTTGGATCAGATAATCATCAGCACTCTGAACTAATATCCTCGTTAACAAAAAAACAATCTGTTATGAATCTGTGAAATCCGTTTTTTTCGGTTTTTGCTGTGATAATATGCACTTATGGAACGCAGAATAGGAGGACAAGACCATGACAGACGATAAGGATGAAATCAAGCTTTCAAGCGAAGAACTTGAAACGGTTGCAGGTGGATATATTTCTCAAGGTGATGATGGATCTTATAATGTCTATGATAATGAAGAAGTGTCTGTTATTATGCATGAAATAATTTCAAGAGGTGTGTGTCCAATTTGCGAAAAAAAAGTAGATTTGCCTGAAGATTATTTTAAAAAAGTAATCAAAGCAAGTGAGCATGCAAAACAATGTTTCAGTTGATTGAACTCGAATAATTGCAAAATGCTGGAAACGCCCGTAAATAGGGCGTTTCGTTTTTTTAAGCCAACAAAAAGCCAACCAAAACCGAATTCAGACCTTTTTGGAAATAAGAGAAGAACTACTTCTCGTTTAATGTTTTGCAGCTGAAATCTGACATCAAGAGATTTTTTCTACGATGTTATAATAGGGGAGGCAGAGGGATTTCCTTTTTCGATGAAATTTTAACTAAATGAACTAATGGATAAAAGAATATGAATTACTATTCAGCTGTAATGATATGCGTAATGTTCTCTTTGATCTTGCTATGCGTTCTTGTTCATGAAAATGAAAGACTTGGGAAAAGAGACAAAGCAATTTATTATTTGACTTACGCTTTGATAGGTATTTCTGCATTATCTGAATGGATAAGCATATTTATAAGCGGGAATACTGAGATTAACAGCATATTTCTTCGGATAGCGAAATGCTGCGATTATGTTTTCACTCCGATGTCGGGAGTTGCAATCGTAATGCAGATGCGTTCCCGCAATGTTATTACGAAGATTCTGTACGGAGTTATTGGTTTTAATACATTATTTCAGCTCACTTCATTCTTCACCGGGTGGATGACTGTTATCAGTTCTGACAATACTTATTCTCATGGGCCGCTTTATGGCTTGTATATGGCAATGTACCTCGTAATTGTGTTTTTAGTAATAATACAATTTGGTATATATGGAAGGCTTTTTCGCAAGCAGAATAGATTGTCACTTTATTTGATATTGCTTCTCATCCTTCTTGGAATTGCGCTTCAGGAAGTATTTGGTGGAGGTATTAGGACTTCATACATGGCCTTGACTCTTGGTGCTGCGTTTCTTTTTATCCATACTACCGAGTTATCGCAACAGAAATCTGACGAGCGTATCGAGCAACAAAAAGTACTGATCACAACGGATGCACTTACGGGATTAATGAGCAGATATGCATATTCCATGGCATTAAACAATTTCAATAATGAGATGCCGAAAGATATGGTGGCATTCTCTATAGATATAAACGGCTTGAAAGAAGTCAACGATAATCTCGGCCATGATGCAGGCGATGAATTAATACAGGGTGCATCTTCATGTATTGAGAAATTCTTTCCCGGATGTGCTTACAGAACCGGAGGAGATGAATTCGTAGTGCTTTCAAGAATGAACAGAAAACAAGCCGAAACAATCACCGAATCCTTAAACAAATGCGTAAAGGCTTGGCACGGCAACAAGGTCGAATCTATGCATCTTGCCATAGGATTTGCACTGGCCGAAGAGAATAAGGATGCTAATTGTGAAGATCTCGTAATTATAGCAGACAAGATGATGTACGAGGCTAAGTCAAGATACTATAAAGAAAGCGGAAAAGACAGGCAGAGAAGATAAATGACTTTGATGAAATGACAGGAGAATCAAGGATTTATCGCAAATCTACTGGTAGACAAGGTATAATCTTAAGAGATAAAGGAATTGTTCTTCGTCGAGAATCTTTTAATTTGGATTTAGAATGATAATTAGAACAGAAATGGAAATAATGCGCGGAACCTGTATAGGTCAAACGCGTCGTGGTGTGCATTATATTGTATTTGAAAGTGAAGGCAATAGCGGAAGAATAGCTATTGTCGGGGATGCTAACAATGGTATTTGGCAAACGATAAATGGAAATGTTAATGTCCAGCCTAATTTTGTACATGGACTTGCTTTGAATAGGAAGTTTTATAGTGAAATGACCATTGATGAAATAGAAACGGCAGCTTATAACGCATATATGTCTGGTGCGCACTCTTAATCACAAAACCATTAACGGACAAGGTATAATTTTGTCTAACGGAGAGATTGACCTTCTTCAATAATCTTTTAACAAAATGAACTGTGGGGATAAGCTATTATTTGTTACATTGTGTCCTTTTAGCTATCTGGTATAGTTCCATCCAATTCTTTTCAAATCCTTAGCGCTTTGTAGATAATGATCCTAATGTAAGACAGGCAGCAAAGAGAGCGTTTGATAAACTTAAGGAAAGCGTAATATAACATACGCAAAACTTGAAAGCATCCCAATTCGTCTGCGGTGGGAAAAATATTAGCTTGAATTCTTTACAAAATCGATAAATCCCATTAAAGAATAATGGATACTCCTTATAGTAAACTAAAGTAAGTGTTGGTACCCTTTGGAATAAGAAAGGTCCTGATTATGAAGAGAGTTTTTAATGTTGCTGCTTTTGTTTGCGGTATGGATGAGGAATATCCGTATCAGATCATACAGGGTATAAATGAATTCGCCAGGGAACACGCTATAAATGTTTCGTATTTTGCGTCATTCGGCGGAATAGTAGAGAACAGTACTTTTGATGACGGCGAATACAGTATTTATAAGCTCCCGAATTTTGCCAAGTTTGACGGTGCCCTTCTCCTGACAAATACATTTTCGAATCCGGTCATAAGGAACGCGATAATCGACAAAGTTAAGGCTGTCGGAATTCCTTCCGTTATTTTCGAGTGCAAGGATTATGAAGAGTTCTACGACGTAAGCATAGATAACTATGCGGTTATGAAAAAACTCGTCGAACACCTTATAAAAGCGCATGGTGCCAAAACATTCAATTTCATTTCCGGTCCGGAAGCTAATCCTGAAGCTAAGGCAAGATACCAAGCCTTCAGAGATGCTCTCGCTGAGAACGGGCTGGATTTTGATGAGGATAAACGTCTTTTCAAAGGTTTCTTCAGAAGTTACGACGGAATCAGGGCAATCGAAGAATTCTTCCATTCTGGTTTGAGCCTGCCGGATGCATTTGTTTGTGCTAATGACAGTATGGCTCTTACGGCCATGAACAAACTCCAGGCAAACGGTATCAAAGTGCCGGACGATGTTATCGTGACCGGATTTGACAATACTTTTAATGCCAGGAATTCGTTCCCGGTACTTACGACGGTTAAGAGACCGCTTTTTGCTTCGGGAGTTAAGTCTTGTGAAGTCCTGTATTCTCTTATGAGAGGTGAAGGACAGCCACGCAGCACGATCATGGATGCCGAACCTGTATATGCTGAAAGCTGCGGATGTCAATTGAAAAATGATGAGAACGCGTTGGAATTCAGGAAAGAGACTTCCATTAAGATCGAACGTACTTATACCGGCATTCATATACTTAACAGGTTGATCGCCGCATTAGCCATAGCTAAGAATATCGATGAATGCTCCGATGCCATCAAGAAATGGCTTGAAGCGATCGACTGTAATGATTTCGCGCTCTGTCTTGTCAGTGATTGGGAAAAAACTTATAATACCGTTTCACTTGAAGAACAGGAGGATAATTATCCTGCAGCGATGACGGCACCTCTCATCTGGGATCATGGCGAGAGGCGTGCTGTTAAATCTTTCCCGAGCAAGCAGCTCATGCCTGAAATGCAGATGTCCAGCGGAAATATCAGTTACTATATTCCGCTTCATTTCGGACCAAGGATATTGGGTTATTACATCATGACCAATACTGATTTCCCGATATACAGCAACCATTGCCATACGATCACAATGTGTATCGGAAATGCCATAGAGAGTATTTCAAAATTGAATGTGTTGGATCCGCTGTGCGGGATTTACAACAGAAACGGCTTTAATATTAATGCAGGATACATCTTTGATGAGTGTGTAAGGGAGCAGTCGGCCATTTCTGTTATCTTCATTGATGTTGACGGATTGAAAGTGATAAATGACACATATGGCCACAAGGAAGGCGACGCTACTATATTAGCCATATCTGATACTATTGAGTTGGCATGCGGAGCAATGGATGTTTGCGGAAGGATCGGCGGAGACGAATTTGTTATTGTCGGCAGAGGCGAAGGATTCGCCAAGATCTTTGAAGACAGGTTCAATGCCGAACTCGAGAGGAAGAATAATAGCTCAGACAAACCATATTTATTGGATGCAAGTATCGGTCATATTACTTCAGTTCCGGAAGAGTCAGATACTTTGCTGGAGTTCATACAGCAGGCTGATGCCGAGATGTATCAGGTTAAGAAGACAAAGAAGAACCATAGATGATGGAATGGCAAATCGCAATTTTTTAGCCTAAGTCATGGATACAGCCCATGACTTTTTTGTTTACAGATTCGTTATCTAAGGATAATTACCAGTTTTTATTACAGATTTAAACTTAAAGCATCTTGATATTAGGAGGAAACCCCTATGGCAGAAGATAAAAAGTTAAATCCTGAAGAACTCGAAGCCGTAGCTGGTGGAGAGTGTTTTGAAACAATGGAGGAAGCTGTTTTTCACGCAAAAGGTGTTGGTATTTGCCCGTATTGCGGAAAGGACTTTGATAAGAAATGTCCGAAGTGCGGAGAACCTTACGAGAATTCGGGTGGCCTCATTCAATGCAAAAAATGCGGAAATGTCTTTTTATCTAAATGATCAAGATCAAGGAGAATACAACTATGGCAGAAGATAAGAAGTTAAACCCGGAAGAACTGGAGAACGTTGCGGGCGGAGCAATTCTTTATAATGCAGACGGAAGTAATATTGATGGGGTAAAGAAATATAAAGTCGCAGGGATTATGAAAACTGGTCAGTATCTTAATATGTATTTTGATGATATAGAAGAAGCAAAAAGTTTTGCTAGAGCAACAGGTATTGATTCAACGCTTATAGAACTCGAATAGTCTCAAAACCCTGGAAATGCCCGTAAATAGGGCATTTCATTTTTTTAAGCCAACAAAAAGCCAACCAAAATCAGTGATATGTATTTTTCAGAAGTCCTCCCGTAGTCATAGGTGGACTAGATTTGTAGCTCAAAAAGTTATCAAGAGATCTTTACCCGGATGATATAATTATCTTGTCTGAGGGAATGATCCCTTAGTCAAGAAAATCGACAGGATAATGCACCAACTTGAGAATAAATTCTTCTGCTTTGATTATTTCTATGATAATAAGACCCCTCGGAGAAATTAAATGTAACCAAACTGGTGAAAATGTTGCTATATAGGTTGAAGACATTTTTTGAAGGAGAAGATAATTTGTGGACGATAATGCGATTGTAGAGCTCTACTTGTCCAGAAATGAAGAAGCAATCGACCGAACTTCCGAAAAGTACGGAGCACAGCTTCGAAATATAGCAAACAACATTCTTAATGATATCGAGACAGCAAAAGAGTGCGAAAACGATGCATATCTTGAGACATGGAATTTAATACCGCCTCATGAACCACGCAATTACCTATTTGCATTCATCGGGAAAATTATCCGTCATATATCAATAAATGAGTGCATAAAGAATCGGCGCCAAAAGCGGTATGCACTGTTTTGTGAATTAACCAAGGAAATGGAGGAATGCATTCCTTCAAACAGCAATACAGAGAAGGATGCCGAGTTATCTGAATTGAGCGGAATAATAAACCGTTTCTTATCTGGCTGTACAGAAGAACAGCAAAACGTGTTTGTCAGAAGGTATTGGTATTTTGATTCGGTAGAGCAGATAGCTGCCGCTTACGGATTCTCCAAAAGCAAGGTAAAAACTATGTTGTTCAGAATGAGATCAGGCTTAAAAGAATACTTGGAACAAGGGGGATACGGAGCATGAATGAGACGGATATTCTGGAAGCAATCGGCGGCATAGAGGAGAAATATATTTACAATGCACAGAATGAAGATTCAAAGATGCAGATCAGTACAAGCATAAAGTGGCTGGCTATTGCAGCCTGCCTTTGTGTTACAGCAGTTATCGCCGTATACATCATTACTTCTATACCTCGTCCCGGATCAGGCAATAGCGGACCGGTGACACCGGGGGGAGCTGTTCAGTCAGGTCTTGATCCTAAACAGGCAAGTTATGTAATCTGCCCCTATTATGCAAACATTGATGATGTTACGGCTGCCACTTATGCGGATCTTACAGAGGATGAAGCCTGCAGCGTTGATGCATTAAACGGATATTATCCTGCATATGTAGCAGAAGGATATCATTTTATGAATGCGGGACTCTATGAGACTACGATGTCAGACGGGACAAAATATTATATGTTACGAATGGATTATACCGCAGGCACCGGTATAATGGATGATCACGAGAACTATTCATTGCAGCTGACGGCTTTTGAACCACAACATAATGATGCTGTCTTGACTATTGATACGATCCCTGAAGATATTTCTTCTTTCTTTTATGTGAAGTGCGGTGATTTATATGTTGGTGTAAATCGTGGTGACTTAAGTTATGACGAAATGATTAGAGTATTAAGAGGAATTAGAAAGTCTGAATCTTACGGCTGCCTCGACGAAATAATATCTGCCTATGGATTCCCGTTCACTCTTCAGAAGCTTGGTGGTCAGGATCTGCTGTATTTCACCATAAATGAGAACTCGGCTGAAAGATCCTGGAGCATGAAAGATGGTGAAAAAGGCAATTCATTCTACGATAACCTCTCATGGCGAATTGAAGATAACCGCCTGATAATCAGCGGAGACTGGGAAGAAGAATTCATTATAGATGCGGAAAACATGCGTGCAGTATCACAAAAAGACGGTAAAAGATACCGAATATGGATGAAGATAGATGATGATACTTATTATGGTGGTCCGGATGAACCCGGTTAATGGGAATAATCTGTGTTTGAGGAAGTAATTTGCATAGGGTGCAGTTTAGATTGGAAGATCAGGAATATAATCTACTAACGCCTCTGAGAAATCAGGGGCGTTTTGATGTTCCAGCGGCGCTGATAATCTACGCTTATCAGTTAATTCCTTGCTTCGCAAGTAATTAATGATATCTATTACCAAATAATAGTGAGATTAGCCATGGCACGTGAAGACGCTCTGAAAGACAAGATAATGAAGCTGGGTTCTAAGCAGAAGCTCAATGGCGTGCTCAAATATATTAACCATCCAAGTGATGAAGTAAGAGTGACTGTTGCTATAGCTCTTGGCATGATCCCAACGTATGAGTCCGGCATGGGGCTGATTCCGCTTTTACGTGACCAGTCTACTATAGTAAGGTCATCTGCATGTGAGGCGGCAGCTAAGATAAAAGCCAAGCATTGTGAGCAGTACGTGAAGAAACTAGCTTTTGCTGATCCTGATCCGGATGTAAGACAAATTGCCAAAAGAGCCTTTGATCAGCTGAAAGATCCAGTAATAACCTGATTCCTACGGCTGCTGTTTCCATCGGATAAACCATTTCCTGATATATTCCAAATCCTTAGCGGCGGAAGAATCTATATAGACGTGAGCAGCAGCGAAGGCGGCTCGGACTTGGGCGATGCTTTCCTCTTCAGGAAGTCTTTCTTCTATACTTATGTACTTTATTTTATTTATAGAACAAATATAACCTTTGAGCTTTTTCTCTTTAGCGGCACTACATACATCTATTATCAGTTTGATATCAGGCAGAAATGCTGTTACAGGGATTCCGATGAAGGCTTCGGTGTCAGTTCTCACGGCTAATCCACGCCTCCCAGCATAGTAGATAGTAGCCAGTTGTGGAAGCAGATAAACGAAATCCTTGGCGATCTTCTTGCGGGTTAACCGATCTTCTCGTAGCCTTCCGATCTCAATAGCTATGCAAAATGGACAGACACGACCATTGGCACGTGCGTAAACAACAGCCTGATACTCATTCCCACACTTGTTGCAGTGCCACCAGACGTTTGAGCGATTTTTATATGTTATTGAGTCAGGGGAGAGTTCATTCCTATCAGACCATTCAGGGATCAGCTTTGGATGCGTTGTGGCAAGGTCGTTGTAGCCTTTCCAGACTCTGTGACCGGCACAGTAAGGGCAGCCATGTCCCTCAGCCCTGTCAGCAACACGAGCCTTCCATTCGTGGCCGTTCTCACAGACCCACCAGACTTCTGTATTAGAAGAAATAGCGTATTCCGAAGGCTTTTTCGAATTTTTGGAAGACCAGGACTTAGCCAGTTCAGGATTGAGTGTAGCAAGATCGTTATAGCCTTTAAGGATAGCTCTATGCTCACAGTAAGGGCATCCGCTGCCTAGAAGCGCCCTGTTCTTAACGACAGCTTCCCACTCATGACCTTTAGCACAGATCCACCATACCTTCAGATGGGAGCCGCATGAGACTTTATCAGGGGATTGAGTGTTCTTAGGAGACCACTGAGAAACAAGATCCGGTCTTTCCTCAGCTACAGATTTTCGTCTCATAAAGGGAGATCGTCAATACAGAAGAGATAGACTCCGTATCTCTTGATCGTCTCTTCGAAGCTATCTTCTATCTTTTCGACCTTAAACAGAGTTCTCCAAAGCTTATTCAGGAGAACAGCAAGGGAACCGCACCAAGTAATAAGCATATCCTCTACCTCCAGCATAAGGATAATCAGAAGGGAAGAGGGATTCCAATGTGCGATTTCTGCCTAAAAGGGACATCGAGGGACAATTGACGGATATAACACAAAACAATACCCTGAGAACAAGATATCTCAGGGTATGTATCTGAATCGTAGATTTGAAAATTTGGATTCTGGAGAAATTCTGGAGATTTGTCGTACCATTGTCGTACTTTCGTAGTGGTTTTGACAAAACTCAAATCCGCAAACGCAATAAATTATGGCATCTTCGGATTTGAAATTAATCCAAGGGTCTCATTGTCGGGAAAAGCAGGACGTCTCTTATGCTCGGACTGTCAGTAAGGAGCATTACGAGACGGTCAATGCCATAGCCGATTCCACCCGTAAGGGGCA
>Ga0256404_1001246_pt1 | contig 63178 bp, 52 predicted proteins | sample RumenRJG_01DNA_FD_185990 | JGI IMG/M metagenome (GOLD analysis project Ga0256404, IMG submission 185990) | Bovine rumen microbial communities from Lethbridge, Alberta, Canada - RJG_01 | ecosystem: Host-associated > Mammals > Digestive system > Stomach > Rumen | place: Canada: Alberta | collected...
TTTTAACACTTTTTTCGGCTTTGTTCTATGCCGTCTGCGAGGTGCTGTGAAGCTACCCGAAACCGGGCTATTGTATGCGTAAGTAATTGAAATTTATATAATTGTTAAATTTTTAACGAATCATTGTATTTATGCATTGGTGGCGGCATTAGGTGCGCTAGTCGTAGGCCTTAACCTCGGCGGAATATCTGGTGCTATTGACATCATAGAGAGGAACTTCGGGCTAACAACATTCTCAAAAGGCTTTGTGACGAGTGCTCTTATGGTAGGTTGTCTCTTTGGAGCATTCATAGGAGGAAGTTTGAGTGACAGGCACGGAAGGAGACCAGTCATGATGGCGTCTGCCATACTTTTGCTCCTATCTTCCTCTGGTTGCTCTTTACTTTCGTTCAACGCTACTCACCTAGTCATCTTCAGACTCATCGGAGGCCTTGGTGTAGGTATGCTTTCTGCCGTAATACCGACTTATATTGCTGAAATATCCCCGGCGGCTTACAGAGGGACTTTCATATCTTTCTACCAGGTTTTCGTTGTCATAGGAATCTTCATCGCATACATTTGTAATTATTGGTTCTTCGGGATGGATTCAAACTGGAAACTAATGCTTGGTTTGCCTATAGCCTTTGCCATTCTGTATATTGTATTTCTTATCGGGATTCCGGAGAGTCCGAGATGGCTTGTTCAGTGCAACAGACAGGACGACGCAAAGTCGAGCATCAAGACTTTCTGCTTCGGTCCCGAGGATACCGAGGATATCCTGAACTCAGCAAACGGTAATAAAAATGAAGAGGTGGCTTTTTCTGAACTGTTCAAAGGCAAGACAGGAAAAGTCGTATTCCTTGGCTGTATGCTGGCGTTTTTCCAACAAATTACAGGAATTAATGTAGTCATCAATTACGCTCCAAGCATATTCAGTAGTTTAGACATAGCTGGTTCAGACCCGCTTCTCCAAACTATTTATGTAGGTGCTGCCAACCTGGTCTTCACTCTCATCGCATTGTGGCTTGTGGACAAATTCCCGAGGAAGATATTGCTTGTTACAGGATGTATCGGTTGTGCCATAGCGCTCGCTTATCTTGTCTATGCTTTCGGTGCGGGAGTGTCCAGCAGCATTGGCGTGCTCATAGCCATACTTGCCTACATTGGATTTTTCGCCCTGTCTTTATCTCCACTTATGTTCGTAGTGACATCAGAGATGTATCCTTCCAGAATAAGAGGTACAGCCATGGCCCTTTCAACTGCAATAAGCTGGATATGTTCTTTCATAGTAGTGCAGTTATATCCATGGCTTGAGGCCAATGTCGGGCCTAGTGTCGCATTCGGAATCTTTTCGACCTTGCTTGTGGCCGCAGCTCTTTTTATATCATTCCTGATACCTGAAACCAAAGGCAAGACTCTGGAACAGATTCAGAAAGAACTTAAAATTGACTGATTAATATGGAAAAAAAACCGATTGTTCTCGGAATAGGAGAATATCTATGGGATTGCCTTCCTACGGGGAGACGAGCAGGCGGGGCTCCTGTAAATTTTGCATATCATGCTTCTCAGCATGGCACGGAAGGATGGGCGATAAGCGCAGTTGGCAAGGATGTGCTTGGCGATGAACTTGAGAGAGTTACTCGCGAACATGGCATTAAAATGTGCGTCAACAGGGTTGATTACCCCACAGGCATTGTTCAGGTTTCTCTGGTTGTCGGACAGCCGACATATTCAATCTGCACAAATGTAGCATGGGATCACATTCCGCTATCCGAACAGGCCCTTAGACTTGCCGGTGAAGCTGCTGCCATATGTTTCGGAACGCTTGCTCAGAGAGCGGAGGAATCTAGAGCAACGACTAAGGCCTTGCTGGAACATGCTCCAAATAAAGCTATTAAGGTTTATGACATCAACTTGAGACAGAACTTCTATTCAAAAGAAGTGATAGAAACTTCGCTGAGAATGTCAAATGTTTTCAAGATCAATGATGAAGAACTTGTAACTCTGACCGGCATGTTCGGACTTGATGATCTTGATACTGATGGAAAGTGTCGGTATTTTGCTGAAAGATATTCCCAGAATATCGTGATACTGACAGGCGGAGATAAGTTCAGCTCAATCTATTATGATGGCGAAGTTTCAACAATCAAGACTCCGAAAGTGAAGGTTGTTGACACGGTCGGAGCTGGAGATGCTTTTACAGGAGCTTTCGTAGGGATGATGTTGAACGGAGCTCCAGTCAGAGAAGCCCACAGAGCAGCTGTAGAAACATCGGCCCGTGTTTGCACTCAGGCTGGTGCATGGATACCAATGAATAATGAATAACACCATGAAAAAGAACGTTCTTTATATCGGATTGATTTTATTGGCTGTCTCTTGCTCTGAAATTGGTAAGAAGAATAAGATGGCAGAAGATGTGACATTAGCCTCATTGCTTGAAGAGATGACTGACAGAGAGGCAATGGCGCGTTTCCCCTCACCTGATTATACGCAATCCCAGGTAAGTAGCTATGATCGCCGCTCGATTGCAAAGGGTCAGCCTGGCTGGTTTGCCAACAATGACGGTGCAGGATATGTAAGGATGGATAGTTCTGCCGGCAGGAAGGAGAAGGTCTTGTTCGACGAGACCGGGCCAGGTGCAATTACAAGAATCTGGATGACCACGAATGACAAGAGAGGGAAAATGAGGTTCTATTTTGACAGGGAAAAAGATCCGAGTTTTGTCATACCTGCCTATGATATGCGTCGGATTCCTTTTGACGTTCCCGAAGGGCTTTCACTGACGCATACTCATTATGTCAGTGACATCAATGGAGTCGGCGGAAACACTTTCTTTCTCCCTCTTCCATATTCTAAGTCTTGCAAAATAACATTAGAAGAGCCAGATTCTGAGTTCCGGCCGAGATATTATCAGATAAATTACAGAACATATAGGACCGGGACCAAGGTGCGCACATTTACTGTTCAGGAGTATGACTCACTCAAATCCATAGTGAGCGCGGTTAGCGGAGGTCTTTGTCATCCTGCTGACGCAGTGGGGAAACTCAAGGAAGAGGAAAGTTTAATTGGAGCCGGATCCGAGGTGAGTTTTGACTTGCCTGCAGGTCCTGGACAGGTCAGCCAAGTGACGTTTAGTTTGAAAGCTGATAGCATTGCAATAGAAAAGTTGCTGGTCAAGGCTGTATTTGATGGAGAAGAAACTGTTGATGTCCCTATCGGCCATCTTGCTGGGGCAGGCATAGGCATGCCTAAGGTCTCATGCTGGTGGACAGCATGTGATGGGGTGGGAACCGTGACGCTGAGATTCCCTATGCCTTATCGCAAAACAGGTAAATTGATTCTTGTAAATGACTCAAACAGCGTAATAGACGCTAAAATTGCTGTTGTTACGAATGATTTCATCTGGGATTCTAACGCAATGTATTTCCATGTATCGTATAGGGCAGAAGAGGGCATCCCTGAAGATAATGGGAGAAATTCCGAAGATGGCTTGATTGACTGGAATCTTGCTACTCTCCAAGGTCGGGGCAAGCTCGTAGGTACCCTCCTTTCTGTCAATAATCATACTCCGGCTTGGTATGGAGAGGGAGATGAAAAGATCTATGTGGATGGAGAATCTTTTCCTTCTCATTTCGGGACGGGAACTGAGGATTATTTCAATTGTTCGTGGGCTCCGATTGTCACGTTCTATACTCCATGGGGCGGAGCACCGAGAGCCGATGAGGAAACATCACATGGTTATAATGCTTTCTTTAGAACTAGAATTCTTGATGATATTCCATTCAAGAAAAGTCTGGTTTTCGATATTGAAATGATTTCATGGGAGAAGGGAGTCTCTGATTATTATGCAACAACCTTCTGGTATGGCGACGCGGGCGCGAAGGCAATTGACATCTAAATAGCGTACAATATGGCGAACATAACGAGAATAGAAAAATTGCTTGCCTTCTTGGTAGTTGTGACATTCACGACAATTCAAGCTTCTGCTCAAAAAGTGACTGTGACCGGATTGGTTATGGACGAAGAGGGGCAACCAGTCGCAGGCGCGAATGTTATTGACAGGGCCGGCAAAACAGGGGTAATAACTACACCCGATGGCCGGTACAGCATCAATACAGAAGTAAACTCTACACTGGATTATTCTTTCATAGGCATGAAGACTGTGACGGAGAAAGTGGCTGGAAGGAATGTCATAAACGTAAAGTTAGAGATGGATGCGATAGGTCTCGAGGAGGTTGTGGCTATTGGCTACGGTAATATCAAAAAAGAAGAGGTGACGACCGCCATCGCTCGAGTTTCCTCTGATGATTTTGTCAAAGGAGGAGTCGCAAGTCCGCTTCAGCTCCTTCAGGGAAAAGTCGCGGGATTGGGAATGGCGACAACTTCGGGGGATCCTTCTGCTGCTCCTAGTATTACGCTAAGGGGAATATCTACGTTGGCGGCATCTACTTCTCCACTCGTAGTTATTGATGGTGTGGCCGGGGCTTCAATCAATTCGGTCGCACCTGAAGATATTGAATCAATCTCAGTCCTTAAAGACGGCTCGGCGGCAGCAATATACGGCACCAGAGGAACCAATGGTGTCATCATTGTGACCACCAGGCGTCCGGAGTCAGGGATTGCGAGGGTTTCCTATAGCGGTTATGTCAAGTTTGACAAGTTGATAGACGATGAGAATTATCTCTCCGCGGACGAGTACCGGGAGAAGACAAAAGAATTCCCAGGGATGCAAGATTTCGGCGGCTCTACAGATTGGGTAGACGAAATCACAAGAAAACCGGTAAGCCATAACCATTATCTGACAATTTCTGGAGGAACGGATAAGACAAATTATTCTGCTTCTATAACATACGCTGACAAACAGGGCCTCTACAAACCTTCTTTTGACAAGTCGCTTTCTGCAAAAGTAGCAATCAGCCACAGTATGTTTGACGACAAGCTCAGAATCTCTCTGAATATCCATGACAAAGTTCTGAAGAAAGGACTGTATCCATCGGAAATATATGGCCAAGCTACGCTAAGGAATCCTACCCTCCCTGTTTATGATAAGAATGGCGATTATTACGAGACCAGCAACGGGGAGAATCCTGTTGCCGCCATGAATGAGTACAAAGGGGCTGATAAAGATAATCTTCTTTCATTATATGGGAAGGTTGAGCTCCGGCCAGTTGATGGTCTTACTCTCAGCGCATCTGGCGCCTATCAAAATTATTACAACGAGAGAGAGTGGTCAGGTTCACATAAGACCTATGCTGCCAGGTATGGCAGTGAGTTCGGAAGCGCGACACTGAATGGCGGCCACTATGACGACAGGACTCTTGAATTACAGGCCGATTACACCAGAACATTTGGATACCATAGCATGACAGCGACAGCTGGATATAGTTACAATAAATATGTCAACCAAAATTGGTATATGAAGGCATATAATTTCCCGATTGACGGATTCGGAGCATGGAACATCGGCTCAGCTGAATCGACTCTTGACGGGCTTTCTACTATCAACAGTTCCAAAAGCGAGAGGAAACTTATAGGCTTCTATGGAAGGTTGAACTACAACTACCATTACCGCTACCTGTTCATGGCCAGTATCAGGCGTGAAGGCAGTGACAAGTTCGGCGAAAACAACAGGTGGGGCTGGTTCCCTGCAGTGAGTGCAGGATGGAGAATAAGCAACGAAGAATTCATGAAGAATATTCCTTGGGTAAACGAACTCAAGTTAAGGGCCGGGTATGGAGTTACCGGAACTGAACCTTCTGCTTCCTACCAATACATAGCTCTATACAATTTCAATTCTTCCTATATGTCTTACAGTGGCGGGAAATGGGTCAACGGCATCATCCCTACTAACAATCCTAACCCTAACCTCAAATGGGAAGAGAAGCATGAGACTAACTTAGGTATAGACTTCTCCATGCTCGGAAACAGACTCTATGGTTCAGTAGATGCCTATTACCGTCATACTAAGGACTTGCTCTACACTTATAATGTACCTACACCTCCGAACATTTCCAACAATATGCTGGCAAATGTGGGTTCCATCATGAATAAAGGAATTGAAATCGAGGTCGGCGGAGAAATCATAAAGACCAAGGACATCAGCTTTACATTAAGTGGAAATTTCTCTCACAACAAAAATGAACTTCTAAAACTTTCCAACGACAATTACGAACTTAATTATCTTACACTAGGTAATCTTACGCATGTCCAGACTTATTCTCATAGGCTTGAGGAAGGATGGGCAATCGGAAATTTCTATGGTTGGAAGACTGTCGGCCTGAAGAGTCAGGGTACCCAGTGGAGAATCGTAGGTGCTGAGAATTCAACTGCAGGAGAGGAGCAGAAAACCATCCTCGGTAATGGAATCCCGAAGATGTTCGCGGGCCTCAAGTTTAATTTCAGATACAAAAGAGTCGATCTGGATGTTTCCTTCCATGGTGCATTTGATTACCAGATACTTAACCAGTATAGGATGATGTATGAGACCTTAGCTTGGATTTCTAGCTATAATCTTCCAAAATCGGCTTTCAGGAAGGTGGGCGAGTATTATAATTATGCTCCTTCAACATATTGTGACAGATATGTTGAAGATGGCGACTATGTAAAGCTTGACAACCTGACGGTCGGCTATAACTTCAATGTCACGAAGGTGCCTTACATCAAGAGCACAAGAATCTATGTTACAGCGAAGAATCTATTCACTATCACTGGATATAGGGGACTCGATCCGGAAGCTGTTGCAATTACGGGTCTCACCCCAGGGATCGACAGTTATCTTAAATTTCCGACGCTAAGGTCTATTACTGCAGGCGTTGATATTACATTCTAAATACACGATGTAATGAATAGAATATTAATACCGATAATCGGGACTATTGCAGTGGCTGTGGCTTCTTGCACGGACCTCGACCCGAAGGTCTATAGCGACATAACGCTTGACAAGCTGATGGCTGACGCAAACGAGAATGCACCTTATCTGCTTGCCCCTGTCTATGGGCAGATGCGTTGGTTCAACGAGGACAGAAGTGTCTGGGACTTGTATGAAATAGGCACTGACGCATGGGTGATACCTATCAATACAGATGGCGGATGGAATGATGGAGGCATTTGGCAGAGACTCAACAAGCATGAGTGGTTGACAACTGATCCGCATTTTCAGAACGTATGGAACCATTGTTGGTATGGTATCTCATCTTGTTGCAACAGAGTACTTTACCAGTTGGGAAAAGCCAACGTCAACCTTGATGAACAAACAGTGGCGGAAGTGAAGGTTGCCAGAGCTTTCTATTATTATCAACTTCTTACTTTCTTCGGCAACGTGCCGATAGAAACTACCTACGATGTTCCAGATGGTTATCTTCCGAAAACATGCAGTCGTGAGGAAGTCTACAACTTCGTCGTGAGCGAAATCCGCAGCAACATGGACAAGCTCTCAGAAGACAAGCTTTACAGTCGTTTCAATAAATGGGCCGCTAAAGAAATGCTCGCAAGAGTGTATCTGAATGCAGAGTCTTGGCTTGGACCTTCATATGCATCGAAGCGGGACAGTACCATCATACTCTGTGATGAAATTATCAATTCTGGCAAGTATTCCCTGGACGATGATTATTCCCATGTCTTCAGTTTGGATAACTCCAACTCTCCTGAAATCATATTCGCGATTCCATATGACGAGACAACGGGGACACCGATTCTTCACTGCATTTATGCTAAGACTCAGCATTATCAGTGCAAGCCAATGTATAATGCTGCTTCTGCCGGATACAACGGACTAAGGGCTGTACCATCCTATGTGTCTGATACTTTTGATGCGGAAGAAAGTCCGACCACGCACAACTGTGTGTCATATCATGACAAAAGATATGTCGAAACGTATGTAATGGGCCAGCAGTATGATTATGTGACAGGTGATTCTCTATTCTTTGACTCTTCTCATAAGAAGCCGTTCAACTATAAGAACTTCATTCAGAGCCCAACTGCAGCAGATGAGTACGATGGATACCGTTTTGGAAAATACGAAATTAAGATATGCCAGAAGTGGGAGACAGACCAGGATTGGGTCGTATATAGATATGCTGAGACTTTGCTGATGAAAGCAGAATGCCTGTTGCGTAACGGCGATGCCTCAGGGGCTGCTGAGATTGTTAATGAAGTGAGGGCAAGAGATTTCAATCCTGGGCTTGATAAATCAGTAAGGACTATCTCTGCGGCAAAGCTCTCAGCTGTCACTAATGTGGATGGCGTTGATGTAAAGTACGGGGAATTCTTGAATGAGCTCGGAAGGGAGTTTACCGGGGAGGCCATGAGACGGGAACAGCTTATCCGCTTTGGCGTTTACACTAAAGGATCATGGTGGGGGCATTCCCCGAAGAATGATAAACATTTGGAACTATTCCCAATCCCTGAGAATGAAAGACTGACAAATAAAAACCTCGCTCAAAATGAAGGATATCCTGAATAGAGTAAAGCAGATTTTGCTTTTCTTGGCAGTATTGACACTTTCTGCCGGCTTCTCCGCTTGTTCATCAGAGAGCTTAGGCAGAAACCCCGAACCGGACGGCTTGGATACTACTAATGTCAATCCGGATACGACGGCAAACGGTGACGACTTTAAACTTATAGCAGGCGGTGAGACTGTGGGTTCTATTCTTGCAGTGAACACCGAATGTGTAGCCAGAGTAATCGGGCAGAGTGCAAATGGTGAAAATATTCCCAACCCGAATTCTTCACTCATGAGGTTCGGCATAGGCTCAACTGATTACGGAAATATGTGGGATGCGGGGAATGGGACAGTATGGAGCGTTTTCGGCGACAACTTTAATGCGACTGGCGGCGACTGGAAATCAAATGCTATAGCTATTAGTTCTGACAGAAATCTTGCTGACGGACTTTATTATGATTCTGTTCTACGGGATGCCGGAGGAGCAAGAAAAGAAATAATCGACCCTGCAGACGGAGAGGTTACGTGCATACCGACCGGAGGGTTCTCTGTACAGACAGCGACCGGGTACCGCCAGTACATGAGTTTCATGGATGTCCGGCAATGGGCGACTGACGGCAATGATAATTGGTCGGCAAATTACAGTGAACTCGTATATACCGATGATTACGGAGATACTTGGACCAGATCAGGCGTAAGGTGGGATGGAAATAGTAATTTCGTCCAAACGGCCTTCGTCGTAATGGGAGAAACAGTCTATATGTATGGCACGAAAGCCGGACGATACGGGAAGGCTTATCTTGCTAAGGTTCAAGCCGGTGATGTGCTTAATAAGACAGCTTATCTCTATTGGAATGGATCTTCTTGGACACCTGACGAGTCTGCTGCCACACCTGTCACCAATGGAACGGTATCTGAGATGACTGTGAGGTATAATACGTATTACAATAGGTACATAATGATGTATCTCTCTGTCAATCAGAGAAAGCTAGTCTATAGAGATGCTTCCGCACCTGAAGGTGAGTGGTCTTGCGAGAAAATAATCCTCAATGGAACTTATGGACCATCGATACACCCATGGTTCTGTGACGGCCGTGACATCTGGTTTGTATCATCCAGCGTGACGACATCATCTGCTTCTTATGATACTTGGCACATCTTCCTTTATCATTCCAAGTTGAAGGCAGATCCGGAAGGCTTCAACATGATTTGGGAAGGAGGTTTCGAGGATGAGCCGACAATGAACATTACATATAAGACGCTGTGGAATGCCGCCAATTCTACATCATGTCATGATGCACATACCGGTGATGTCTCATGTAAATTATCAAATGGGACAGAGGGAGAATGGAAGGATGCGTGCACACAGAGTATCACGGTGAAAAAGCGCAAGGAATATATTCTGACTGCATGGGCCAAATCTTCGATTGCCGGAAGTGACAGGTCATATCTCGGAGTAAGACTCCATGATGGTACTATTATCGATGCTCATCCTGCATTGAACTCAGACAACTGGACCAAAATTACAGTGGAGTTTAATTCGGGAGATAACACCAGCTTGGATGTATTCTTTGGTACGTGGGGCGCTTCCGGCCTTCAGGTCCTCGTAGACGATTTTTCGCTTGAACCGAAGTAAACATAATTAATAAGATATAATAACCAAACACTTAAGATCATGAAAAAGTTCTATCAAGTTTTAACAATGGCTATTGCAGCCGCCATGATAGCATCTTGTGGTGATGATGGCAATGGAGGTTCGGACGGACCTGATTCCCCAGAAGTGGTCCCAACCAAAATTATGGGCTTTAAAGTTCTCAATGCAAGTCTTGAGGCAGATCCGGAAGGTTTCAATATGCTGACAGATGGTGGCTTCGAGTTCTTCCCAGGTGATGCTGAGTGGGCAAGTAAGTCTCTATGGTACATCCCGGAATATGACAGCGAAGCTGAAACTGCTCATAGTGGCAAAAGGACTATCCATGTTGACGGAAATTCTCATAATTGGAGAGATTTCGCGCTCCAGACCATCGCCTCAAAGAAGAACGTTTCTTATACGCTTACACTCAATTACGCAGGCTCGTGGAAGGGACTGAATGTCTACATGGGATTCAGAAACGCCTCTGGAGCGCCAGCTCTTGACCAGAACACCAACAATGTGGACGGAAACGATGCATGGGCGGAGTATAAACTTAGCTATGGCAATACTGACAATACCGAACTGACAGCATTCATAGGAGGCTGGTGCTGGGACAATCTTTGGGTAGAGATGGATGACTTCAAGGTAATTCCGACAGGGACTTCTTATGATACTTTCAGGCCATCAAGAGCAACTTTGTCCAGCCTCGATATCACCAATAACAGTGCGAACGTAGTGTCTTCTTCGGACAAGATAGTTGCATGGAAAGAAGCCGACGGCTCTATTTCAGCAGTGTTACACAATGCTGTGATAGGATCAAGTACTCTCGGAAATGTTTTCGCGACATCCAAGGATAAAGATATTTCGGATGGTATTACATTCACCTCGGTTGGGGGCACATCAATTGCCGACAATGCTGTCGTTACTTCAGGAGTCGCTGTAAATGGGACTGAATATGTGCACTATTATGTAAATGCGGGGAAGCCTGCCGCAACAGAAGATAATCCCGACCCAGATTGGTATTCCAACGAGACAGGGACCCTCGTATCTAAGGATGGCGGGTCAACATGGTCTAAACTCTCAGGTGATCCGTCAGGGAATTTTGTCAAAGTATCATATTGTGACCATGGCGGTTATGTCTATATGTTCGGATCTGCAGCAGGGGACAAGAATGTGCGCACGTATGTGGCGAGAACTTCTTATGGCAATATGGGTGATCCTTCCTCTTATGAATACTATGATGGTGAGACTTGGGTGGCTGGAAAGCCGGAGTTCGCGGCTCCTGTCTTCTTTGGCCCTACGGATGATATGAGCATTGTATATGATCAGAGTAGATACACTTACATGATTTTTTATCGCTCTGCAACTACCAATAGGTTGGTATATCGCGATTCCGGCCTCCCGGAGGGAGAGTGGAGCGGTGAGAAGATTGTAGCCGACGCCGAGGACATATACGCCCCTTCTATCTTGTCTTCGGGTAAGGACGGCATTGTCATGGTAGTATCTCCATTCGTATCAAGTGACAAATAGAATATCTTCATAGCTTGATAATTTATTTTTTACTCATCTTAGGGCGTCCCGGATTCTCCTCAGCAGGACCGGGATACCCTTATTATCTGTCAACAGCATGAACAATTTCGGAATTAAGGTTCTGGCCGCGATTCTCTTATCCTCGCTTCTCTTCTCTGCATGTTCAAAGAAGATTGAACCGAAGGAGAAAACTTTTACGGTTGGATTCTCCCAGTGCACCGATGATATGTGGCGACAGATAATGATGATTCAGATGGAGTCAGAGGCGTCTAAGTATCCGGATTTGGAACTTATTATCAAAGATGCTCATAATGACACAAAACTTCAGATCCGGCAGATTGAGGAAATGATTGAGGACCATTACGATCTTATCATCATTTCTCCTAATGAGTCTCAACCTATAACTAGCCCTGCGGTAAGAGCTTATGAATCAGGGATCCCGACTATTATATGGGATAGAAAAATCAATTCGGATAAGTTTACCACAGAAGTCAGCGCAGACAATTATGCCATAGGTCGTGACGCTGGGAATTACATTTCCAAAATTCTTCCTGAAGGGTCAGAGATACTTGAAATTACCGGTCTTATGGGCTCCTCCCCGGCTGCCGACAGACATAGAGGTTTCCGTGATGTAATTGACGGTAAATACAAAGTTCGGCAAATTTCTGGTGATTGGTCGCCATCGGTAGCCAAAGCTCGAGTTGAGGCTCTTGGCAATTACTCAGATATCGACTTGGTTTTCGGTCATAACGATGACATGGCCATTGCTGCCTATGATGCCATCTCGAAGAAGAGTATGAGTGAGGCGAGGAGAATAAAGTTTATAGGGATTGATGCTATTGTAGGTGTAGATGCTGTGTTGGATGGCAGGCTTACAGCTTCTTTCCTCTATCCTCCAGGAGGGGAATTTGTCATACAGACGGCCATGAAGATACTTCATGGGGAGGCCGTGGATAAATCCTACACCTTAAATTCTGAAACTGTTGATGCGAGTAATGCCGCAATTCTTAAGTCGCAGTCAACGCAGATTCTTTCGTACCAGAAGCACATCAACGACCAAAGGAGACGGATTTCAGACATTCAGGGAGCCTATTTAACTATGAAGACTTCCTTTAGGCTTATGTCAGTTCTCTTGGCTTTTTTCTTCGTTCTTGGTGGAATCGTGGCATTCTTGACCATAAAAATGGTCAAGAAGAATGGAGAGCTTTCCGCCCAGTATCAGGAGATTGAGCGAAAGTCGGAAGAACTTGTAGCCCAAAATAGTAGAGTGGAATATGAAACAAACAGAAAACTTCAGTTCTTCACCAATCTGACCCATGAAATCCGTACGCCTCTGACCCTGATACTTAATCCACTTGATAAAATTTCTAAGAATGTGAAGGACCCGCTCATTCAAAAAGATATATGGACTATCCAGCGGAATGCCCAGCATCTTCTCAAGATAGTGAATCAGATCCTTGATTTCAGAAAGGTGGACAACAATAAGATGGGTCTTAATGTATCGGAAGTTGATATTGTATCATTTACCAATGAGGTGCTTAAGTATTTCGAGGCATATGCCGAGAGTGAAAAAATAATCTATAAATTCAGTTCTGATATCCCTTCTCTGAATCTGTGGATAGATACCGACAAGATTGAACAGGTACTTATAAATCTGATATCCAATTCGTTTAAGAATCTCAAACGATATGGTATCATCACTGTAAGGATTATGGACAATGTCGATTCGGTGATCATTGAGATCCATGACAACGGAAGAGGAATCAGTAAAGAAAACCAAGTTCATATCTTCGACAGGTTCTATTCTGTCGGCCAAGAGACTTCTCATGGTATCGGAATCGGCCTCCACCTAACGAAGGAATATGTCGAGATGCATGGCGGAACTATTAAGGTGGAGAGTGAGGTGGACAAATTTACATCTTTCTATATTGAACTTCCGAAAGGTAAAAAACATCTGCCTGCCGACGTGAAATTTGATCTTGCATACAAAGACAAAGATATTCCAGAAAACTCGGAGAGTGATGTGACAATCAAAGAATTGTTGTCCAAGAAATACGATGAAACGCTACTGATAGCTGAGGATGAAGACGAAATTAGGGAATATCTCAAGGAGGAACTCTCGGCCAACTTTAGTGTGATAGCAGTACATGACGGACTTGAGGCGATGAAGAAAGTTGTGGATGAAAATGTGGCTATTGTCCTGAGTGATGTCCTGATGCCTCAAATTAACGGATTTCAGCTCTGTAAGAATATAAAGACCAATATTGCGACATGTCATATTCCTGTCGTTTTGCTCACAGCGCTCACCGACGATACCCAGAGAATTTACGGAATAGCAGAAGGTGCTGACGAGTATATTAGGAAACCATTTGACATACGATACCTGAAAGCCAAGCTTATCAGAATTATGGAAGAGCGCAAGAACATGCAAAAACATCTTTTCGGTGGAGAAGGCTCATTCGTGAAGAAGATGCAAGAGTTCCAGTGCGCGGACAATATCTTCAGAGACAAGCTCATGGTGCTTCTAGACCATAATTATACGGACTCAGACTTCAACATTGAATCCATGAGTGGAGGCCTCGGAATGTCGAGGGTGCAAATATACAGAAAGATTAAAGAGATTTTCGGCATCGCTCCAACGGACCTTCTTAAAAGGTATCGCCTAAGCAAGGCGGCGGAAATGTTTAGGGCGGGAGCGACACAGATTAGTGAGGTGGCTTATTCTACGGGCTTCTCGTCACCAGCCTATTTCAGCCATTGCTTCAAAGAAGTCTACGGAAAGTCTCCTTCCGAATATATGGCCCATTGATGCTTTAAACAAACGTTTCCCTTAGTGCGCCGCAAGTTATATCAGGCTTCTACGGAGGGAATGGAACCTTGAATGTGTCACAGGAAGCCAATATCTGAGGTGCGCGTTGCCCGTTCGGCCGCTCGTCGGTGCGATAAGTGCGATAGGATCTGAGGTGGAACGGGAGCTGATGCCCGGGAATGAGAAATGGCGCTCTTGGTCTACAAGAGCGCCATTTCTCATTTTTTTGCCGGAGGTCCTGTCCCGAAGGATGCCGGGCGGGAGCCTTGGACTTTGCCTTCCTTAGAGAACGCTTGGAAGTATGCCCTGGGCGTGGAGGAAGGCGTTAACTGCTACCGTCGTGAAGCAGAGCCAGATGAGGGCTGCAACTACTACACCGATGACCTTAAGCCTCTTCATCCAAATCTGGTTGTCCCAGCCGATGGTCTGGAACATGCTCCAGAATCCGTGGGTGAGATGCAGGAAAATCGCGCAGAACCAGATGATGTAGATTGCGAGAACCCACCAGCTGGAGAAGGTCTTTTCAAGAAGCATGTAAGGGTTTTCAGCCTCTCTTCCGGTGAACTCCATCAGCTGCATGTGAGCCCAGAAATGGGTGAGATGGAAGAAGATGATCCCGAGGATGACTATGCCCAGCACGAGCATATTCTTCGAAGACCAAGAGTCAGTTCTGGCGCGGCTTGCCACCTCGTAACGCTTCACACCTCCGCGAGCCTCGTAATTGAGGTAGGAAAGGTAGATGCCGTAGATGATGTGGACAAGGATTCCGAGGGCCAGGACAGGGACCATGATCGTGATGACGGCGGTGGACATGAAGTCACATCCTGCCGCGAAGACTCCATCGCCGGCACTCATAAGTTTGTCGGGATCTACATTGCCCCAAGTGCCCTTGAATGAATCGATAACGGAAAAGAAGTTGATGGTTCCGTGGAGAAGCAGGAAGATGACGAGAAATGCGCCGCTGACTGCCTGAATGAATTTCTTCCCGATCGAAGAACGGAAAAAGCTTGCCATATCGTTGATTAAAGTTTTGTCCGAGTAATGTTTACGTTGGGCAAATATAGTCTCTTTCTTGCAAGTTTCATAATATTTCGATATTTTTGTTTCTGCTTATAAATCATTTAAAAGCACTTAACAAATGTATAGAAGGGTACTTTTGAAGCTCAGCGGAGAAAGTCTCGGAGGAAGGGCCGGGAAGGGCTTGGACACCCAGGCGCTTGATGCATACGCTTCCGAGATAGCCGAAGCCGCCAAGGCCGGCCTCCAGATAGCCATTGTCAACGGCGGTGGGAACATCTTTCGCGGCCTGCAGGGAGTAGGAAAGGGTTTCGACAGGGTTGACGGGGACAAGATGGGCATGTTGGCGACCGTAATCAATTCGCTTGCCCTCTCCATGTTTATTAAGGATCATGGGGTAGAGGCCAAGGTGTTTACAGCGACCCCGATGGAGCCTATCGCCAAATATTATATGAGGGATGATGCCGTTAAGGTGCTGGAGGAAGGCGGAGTGGCCCTCATTTCCGGCGGTACCGGCAATCCTTTTTTCACCACGGACAGCGGCGCGGCGCTCAGGGCCTTGGAGATCAAGGCGGACGCCCTGCTGAAGGGCACCAGGGTGGACGGAGTTTATACGGCCGACCCGGAGAAGGATCCTACGGCTCAGAGATACGATGAGCTGACTTTTGACGAGGCCATGGAGAAGCACCTCAAGGTTATGGATCAGACGGCCTTCGCCCTCTGTGGCGAGGGAAAGATGCCGGTAATCGTCTTTGACATGAATTGCAGAGGAAATCTCACGAGGCTTCTAAAGGGTGAAAAGGTCGGGACTTTGGTCCACGTTTAGAATCCCCTGGTAGAATAAGATATGTATTATTGGCCCCGGTAAGAAGTGCCGGCGGAGGGTACCGGAATTATTGACAACAGACTAAAATTGAAATACCATGCTAACACCAGACGCAAAGAAGATCATCAGCGACTCTGACGAGGAGATGCAGATGGCAGTCAACTACCTCGAAGAGGATCTCAAGACCTACAGGGTAGGCAAGGCCAACCCGACGGTCATGGCCAACGTCATCGTGATGTACTACGGAGTTCCTACTCCAGTGACTCAGGTGGCTTCAGTCACCGCCCCGGATGCAAGAACCATAGCCATACAGCCATGGGAAAAGAAGATGATTCCACTCATCGAGAAGGCCATCATGGATGCCAATATCGGCCTGACTCCACAGAACAACGGTGAGGTGATCCGCTGCAACGTACCGCCTCTCACTGAGGATCGCCGTAAGGAGCTCGTGAAGAAGGCCAAGGCCGCGGGCGAAGAGGCGAAGGTTACCGTGAGGAACAGCCGCCGTGACGGAATCGAAAAGTTGAAGAAGGCCCAGAAAGCTTCTCTCATCACCGAAGATGCCGAAGCGGAAGCCGAGGACGAGATGCAGAAGGTGACTGACAAGTACACCAAGATGGTGGACGAACTTGTCGGAGCCAAGGAGAAGGACATCATGACCGTCTGAACCGGAAAAACATTACGGCGGCCTCTCCGAGAGAGGAATCGAGAGAAAGCCGTCATGAGTGTTTGATTTAAGGAAAATTTACTTAAATTTGCGATAGAAAGTCTGGAAAAAGACAATGAGCAAGCGATTTTACTTCTACGCATCTTATTATTACTATTATCAGTCAAGATAATGGTCCGGAGCGTAGTGTAAGTCGAAAGATACAGCGTCGAATATAGCAGGCCGCCCGGAATTTTTCGGACGGCCATTTTTATTGAATGAAAATGACAAGGGTGGCGATACAGGGATTCTCGGGCTGCTTCCACGAGGAGGCGGCTAGAAAGTTCTACAAGGAGACCCTGGACATAGAGCCTGAGATTGTGGAATGCCCGACCTTCGAAGGCCTTTTCCGCTCCATGGAACAAGGGGAGGCGGATGCGGCCGTGATAGCCATCGAAAATACGAGCTCCGGCGGGCTGCTCCAGAATTTCGAGCTGCTCAGAAAGCATCCATACAAAATCAAGGGGGAGGTCTATCTCCGCATCAGCCAGAATCTCATGGCCCTGCCCGGTCAGAAAATAGAAGACATCAGGGAGGTGAGGACTCACTACATGGCCATAAACCAGACCCGCCTCTTCTTCGAGAAAAAGCCATGGATTAAAGTCATGGAAAGCGAAGACACCGCAAAAAGTGCAGCAGACGTAGCAAGAGGTCACCTGATGGGAGTAGGCGCCGTGGCTTCGGAATTTGCCTCGAAGCTCTACGGCCTTGAAATCCTCGCTCCCGACATCGAGACCTACAAGCAGAATTTTACCAGATTCCTCATCCTCGACGATGAGGTGACCGTCCCCGAAGAAGCCATAGACAAGGCCAGCATATGTTTTACCCTGCCCCACTCCCCAGGCTCCCTCGCCCACGTTCTGACGATACTATCCTTCTATGACATGAACCTGACGAGAATCCAGTCCCTCCCTATCCCGGGGCATGAGTGGCAATATTTCTTCTACGTGGACATAAAATTCCAGAGCTATAAGCGTTACGTCCAGGCGCTTGCGGCGGTGCGTCCGCTTGTGGATGACTTCAATATTCTGGGCGAATATCCTGCGGCAATATGATAATAAGACCTGCAAAGAGGACCGGAAGCGTCCAGGAGTATTATTTCTCCAGAAAGAATAAGGAAATGGCGGCCCTGAATGCCGGAAGAGCGGAGAAGGGGCTGGACAAGATAGTGAATCTCGGCATAGGCGCCCCGAACGGCATGCCGCCGGAGGCTGCGATTGTCGCTCTCGTCGAGGCGGCCCGCCAGAAAGGCAACCACGCCTACCAGAGCTACACCGGCCTCCCTCAGCTCAGGGAAGCCTTCGCCAAGTGGTACGAGAGATACTACGGCGTGACCCTCGACCCGTCTTGCGAAATCCAGCCGCTGGTCGGTTCTAAGGAGGGCATCCTCCTGATTTCCCTGGCCTTTCTCGACAAGGGCGACAAGGTGCTCGTCCCGGATCCCGGCTATCCTACCTATACTTCGGCTTCTAAGCTGACGGAAGCGGAAATCCTTACCTATGACCTTACGGAGGAGTGTGGCTGGCTCCCGGATTTCGAGGCCATCGAGAAGATGGACCTCGACGGGGTCAAGATTATGTGGACGAATTATCCCCACATGCCGACCGGGGCGAGGGCCACTCCGGAACTCTTCCAGAAGATAACGGACTTCGCCAGGAAGCACGGAATCCTCGTCGTCAACGACAATCCATACAGTTTCATCTTGAACGACAGGCCTCTCTCCATATTGGCGGCGGAGGGAGCAAAAGATTGCTGCCTTGAACTCAATTCGCTGTCGAAAGCCCACAACATGAGCGGCTGGCGTATCGGAATGGTGGCGGGCGCGGCCGATCTCATAGCCGAAGTCCTGAAAGTCAAGAGCCAGATGGATTCGGGAATGTTCAAGCCGCTCCAGCTTGCCGCCGTGGAGGCTCTCGGCCAGGGGCCGGAATGGTTCCGGGCCTTGAATGAAGAATATAGGAGGCGCAGGGTGGAGGCCGGAAAGATTATGGACCTCGTCGGAGCCCGCTATGACCATGATTCGGCCGGCCTCTTCCTTTGGGGCAGGGTCGGCGCTGACAACAAGCTGCTCGGAGGCACGGACCCGGCCAAGACTCTCGGAGAGAGGGTTTCGGACAGGATTCTCTATGACGCGGGAGTCTTCATCACGCCGGGTTTCATCTTCGGCCGGAACGGCAGGGACTACATCAGGATTTCGCTCTGCTCCGACTGTGACGTGTACAGGGAGGCCTACAAGAAAATAAGCGCCCTGCTCTGAGTCCCCATGAACATGAAAATCAAGATACAATGATAGTCGGAATTATAGGAATCGGCCTCATAGGAGGTTCCATGGCCATAGACCTGAAGAGAAGGGGCTATGCCGAAAAGGTGCTGGGCGTCGAGAAGGAGCCTGTCAACGCCGAAGCCGCCCTGCGTATCGGCCTTGTGGACGAGGTCGTCGGGGTTGAGGACTGCATAGACCGCAGCGACCTCATAGTAATCTCCATCCCGGTCGGGGCGGCCGTCAAGCTGCTGCCCCAGGTTCTGGACCGCTTCAAGGGAAAGGGCTATGACGACAAAATCGTGATAGACACCTGCTCGACCAAGAGCCAGATAACCCGCAGTGTCCATTACCACCCTTACAGGGGCCGTTTTGTCGCCACCCACCCAATGGCCGGGACCGAATATTCGGGTCCATGGGCTGCGGAACCGAATCTCTTCGACGGAAGAGCCGTCATCTTCGCCAATGCGGAAGAGTCTGACCCTAAGGCTCTCGCCATCGTCGAAGGTCTCTATGACACCTTGAACATGAGGCCTACCTACATGAACGCCGACAATCATGACGTCCATGTGGCCTATGTCTCCCATATTTCCCATGTGACCAGCTTCGCCCTTGCCCTGACCGTCCTGGACAAGGAAAAAGACGAAAAGCACATCTTCGACCTGGCTTCCGGTGGTTTCTCATCGACCGTCAGGCTGGCGAAGAGTTCAGCCGATATGTGGGTGCCCATCCTGACCCAGAACAGGGACAACGTCCTTCGCGTAATCGACACCTACATCGACAAGATTAAGCTGTTCAGGGAAGCCATCGCCAATTATGACGAAAAGGCGATAGCAGAGCTGATCTGCGAGGCCAACAAGATAAAGAAGATAATCAGATAGACATATTATGACAAGACCATTGGACATCGCCCCCGTTTCCGAATGGGGCTTTTTCCCTCAGGGACAGATGCCGCTCCTGATAGCGGGTCCTTGCAGCGCTGAGTCGGAGATGCAGGTCATGATGACCGCAAGAGGACTGAAACAGTTGGGCGTCAACGTTTTCCGCGCCGGGATATGGAAGCCGCGCACCCATCCGGGAAGCTTCGAGGGTGTCGGAACGCCGGGACTGAAGTGGCTCCAGAAGGTCCAGAAAGAGCTCGGCATGAAAGTCTGCACCGAGGTAGCCAGCGAGAGGCATGTTTTCGAATGTGTAAAGCACGGGATAGATATGGTGTGGATAGGTGCCAGGACCAGTGCCAATCCTTTCCTGATGCAGGAAATCGCCGACGCCCTGCGAGACACCGACATGCCGGTGCTCATCAAGAACCCGGTCAACCCGGACATCGACCTCTGGGTGGGAGCCCTCGAGAGAATCAACCAGGCAGGCATCAGGAAGCTGGGCGTAATCCACCGCGGCTTCTCCACCAACGAAAAGATACTCTACCGCAACGAACCGGGCTGGCAGACCGCCATCGAGCTCCGCAGCCGTTACCCTCAGATGGTCTTCTTCGCCGATCCTTCCCATATGGGCGGGGACAGGAAGTATCTTCGCGAGCTGTCCCAGAGGGCCCTTGATCTGGGCCTTGACGGACTCATGGTCGAGAGCCATTGCGACCCGAGCTGCGCCATGAGCGATGCGAAGCAGCAGCTTACTCCTGAGGACCTCGGTAAATTGGTAAAGGAGCTGGTGGTCCGCAAGCCAAGTTCGGACAATCAGGAATATCGTGAGGGTATTGACCAGCTGCGTGCCCAGATCGACGTGCTGGATGAAAATCTGCTTTTCACCTTGAAGTCGAGGATGGCCGTGTCTGAGAAGATCGGCCGCTACAAGAGAGAACACAATGTCGCCATTATTCAGACTTCGCGGTGGGACAATGTCTTGGCTGACATGGTTGAGAAGGGGAAGGCCTACGGTCTGAGCCAGAAATTCATCGAGGCCGTTTTCAATGCCATCCATGACGAGTCCGTCGCCGTCCAGAACGACATTCTTGCCGATGGTAAGGAATAGCGCGGCTCGGCTTAGATGCAAAGAGGTCAACTCACTTTTGAGTCAGCCTCATATTTTTTGCCTGTTTTTGGTCGGGGAAGGGATACCCTCCAGGGGGCTTGTCCACCCCCGGACAAGGGCAGGGGGAGGGGCCCGTTGGATACAAGTTCCCGCGACAGCGGGGACGAAGGAGACAATGGGAGGGGCCGGAACGGAGCGAAGCGAAGTGGAGTCCCCCTGGAGGGTATCCCTTCCCCGACAGATGTGACGATAGGGGCCATTAACTTGGCAGGGTAAGAGCAAAAATAGCCATTTTTGACTTTACCGGTCCACTCGCATGGACCCCTATGAGCATCAAGGAACAAAAAAGAGGCTGACCTAAGTCAATTTGACTTTTGGTCAGCCTCTCATTTTATAAGTTTAAGAAAGATCAGCGCTAATTCTTGAGGAAGTGGCGCAGGGCGTCTCCAAGTGTCTTTTCGAAAATTTCCTTCTCGTTGTCCGACAGGAAATAGACCTCGATAGGAACCTGGAACATCCTCTCTTTCAGGGCTTCAGGGACTCTCTTGTAGTCCCTTACTCGCTGGCTGTCCTTCTCTGTCGTCGCAACCACTGCTGTCGGCCAGCTTTGAGTAGCCTGAAGAATATGCTTCATGTCCGAGCCGGTGTACTTGTGGTGGTCAGCGAAGCCGAAACGCTTTACGATACGGTATTTGTCGCTGAGATAGCGCCTGAGAGGAGTGTCCTTGGCGATGCCGGTGAAAAGGATGACGTATTTGGAGTAGATGTATCTCTTGTCGGCGGTATCAGGAAAGACCGGAGTAGGCTCGATGTAATTGATGGTCGTGAAAAGAATCGTGATTTTTTTCCCTTTCTTGTCCACGGCTGTGCAAGTCTCAGGATCAAAGTCTGAAAAATGCATGCTTCGGATCATCTTCGTCCTTTCCCAGTCCTCCATGTAGGCAGGACATTTCGTGACAAGGATGATGTCAGCGTCATGGAGTCTTTCCGGCAAATCGCGGAGCCTTCCGAAAGGGAGAAGTTTATCCTTATAAACAGGTCTGTTGTAGTCGACCAGGATTATGTTGAAGTCTGCCTTGAGGGTCCTGTACTGGAAGGCGTCATCGAGGACTATAAGGTCGGAAGGGGGAAAGTTGTTGTCCTTGCACCTTTTGGTCCTCTTGTTCTTTACCTGGAGTTTTTCAGGATGAGCGAGAAAGTCGCAGCCCTCGATTCTCGGTCTGTCTACCGCAACCGTAACCTCAGGATATTTCTTCTTGATCTGGACAGGTTCGTCTCCGTAGAAAGAGGCGCTTCCGTCAATAGGGACTTGCTGGAAGCCGAAACTCTTGCGTTTGTGGCCCCTCGAAAGAACGGCAATATTTTTGTCGGACCAGTCCTCGCTGGCGAGGAGAGTCTTCAGAATCATCTCTGTGTGAGGGGTTTTGCCGGTCCCGCCTGCCGTAATGTTGCCTACGCAGATTGTCGGGACATCACTCTTATACGATTTCCACACGCCGCTGTCGTAAAGGGCGTGGCGAACTTTTAGAGTAAGATAATATGGAGCTAATAGTAACTTCTCCAGCATAGCTGGCAAATTTAGCAATAATTCTGAAAATTTTCCCGAAATATCTCGCCTTTTGAAAACCCCTGCCTCCCAGGGAACTCAGAGAGTACGTTGCTCCCCGCTGTTCGCGGGCGCTATCCCTCGGTCCCGCTTAGAATCGGAAGGTGAAGTGCGAGAGGCTGCAGGGGCCCGAGGTGGCGGGAATCAGCCTGCCGGAGACGGCGGATTCGGAGAGCTTCAGCAAACTCTCGGCGGCATGTTCCGGAGACCATTCCCAGTGGAGGGTCTGATAGGCTTTAGCGCCGAGGGCGTAGATTTCTTCGGGCCGCCTTGCCAGACGCAGGACTTCCGAATTCAGGGAACGCTGGCTGAATGACCTGAAAATCAACCCGTTATACCCGTCCTTTATCAGGTAAGGCACCGAACCGATTCTGTCTGCCGCGACCACGCCACAACCCGCGGCCATGGCCTCATTAAGCACCGCACCCCAGCCCTCCTGACGAGTGCTGGTAAAGATGAAGACATGACTTCTTCTCATCCTCTCAACAACCTCCCGGTTAGGAATATTCCCGAGGAGGCTTACCCGGTCTTGAACTCCGAGGTCGGAAATCAGCCTTTCGACAGCCCCCAGCCTGTCTCCGCTCCCTATCATCTCCAGACTGAAATCGCAGCCCTTCTCTTTCAGAAATGCTGCAAGGCGGACGGCCATCTCGGGCCTTTTCCAGTCGATCATCCTGGAGCACCAGAGGATGCGCATCCCGCCAGCCCGCTTTTTCTCTGCTTCATATTCTTTAAGGTCAAAGTCTTCTGTGCCAGGAAAATAGCCCCACTTCAGACACTTTCCGCGGAAGGCCCCCATGAGGTTATAGTCCCTTGCCGCGAAGGCGCTTGCGCAGAGGAGCCAGGCAGGCTTTCCCTTGAATTTGGCAAAGTCGGAGCGGCATTTTTTCAGATAAGACGGCTTCGGGAAGCCGGTCCGGGTAGTCTTCAGCAGGCGTTCGCTGTAAAGAAAGACAACTTGGCCGCGCTCAAGCCGTGAGGAATACCATTTTTCATCTGCGGGTCCGGCTATCACCACATCCGAAGTCATGGCAAGTTCCTCCGCCTTCTTTTCCTCTTCACCTCCGAGGTAGGCCTTGACGAGATAGGGCTTGTCGGAATAGTCCGGATAACCTGAGTCGGCGAAACTCTTGGGCATTGGCTCTGTAGCGACGAATTTGTAGGCATCCCCCAGGAGGGAATAGAGCTCATCGGCCACGGGAACTTGGTGATGGTTGATGAAGTTGGTGTAGAAGGTAAGCGTCATTTCTTAAGCTTTCGCATCAGCCCCTTGAAGAAGCTGAATTTGTAGATGAAGACTATTATCGCCAGACCGGAGAGGAAGATTAGGTAACTGCATACTACGGCCCAGGCGGCTCCGGATGCTCCCCATCTCCCTATCATATAGGAATATAGCCATATGCACACGAGGCTTCCGATAACTTTGTTGAGGAAGGTGATTTTTGTCATGCCGGCCGCCTCGACAACTTGCGAGCAGGCGTAGAAGATGCATGAAGAAATTGCCGAGAGGGACAGGATTTTCACGTAGGGCAGAGAAGCGTCGTACCTTCCTGCGGTGAGCAGATGGACGAGAATCGGCGAGAAAAGCAGGAAGACGGTGGCGATGACCGAGACCACGGCGGCCTGGAGGCCGATGAATTTTACGCAGGTTCCGAATTTCCCTTCGCTCACTGATTTGAATATGTCAGGAGAGAAGGTGTCGCTGATTGCGTTCGAGAAGATGTTGAGGTAGCGGGCGAAAGAGTAGCCGACTGAATAGATTCCGAGCACTTCGATCGCCACGGTCTCTTCCAGGCAGACCTTGTCATAACCCTTGGAAAAGAATTCCAGCATGGCGGAAGCCACCAGAGGGGTGCAGAAGGTCAGCATGGCCTTGAAGTCGGACTTGCTTACTTTTATGGAAAGGTATTTTCTCTGGTCTTTGAAGACCAGAATGAACATCAGCATCGGCCCTATGAGAGAGCCCAGCATCCTTCCGAGGGCGCCCATTTTGAAGAGGGCGACGAAGACCAGGGCCGTGCCGGTGGTGAAGGCCATGTTGACGATGTTCAGCTTGAGGTAGGCCTTGCTCTGCCTCTGCATCTTCAGGTCGACGCAGCGGAGACTGTAGAAATTGATGAACCAGCATGGCAGGACGGCCAGGATGCCATATGGGAGGAAGGGCAGGTCGGAGTTGTCGTTGAAACGAGTGTAGACGGCCAGGACGGCTATGGCCATGGCCATGAGAATCAAGGAGAAATAGAGAAAGGTCTTCGTCATCATGGCCCTTAGCCTGTCTCTTCCAGCCTCGTCAGTTCTGAAGAACATCCTCTGGTAGTAGTGGAGGCTCATGAATATGACGAAAGGGGAGATGAGGTAGTTGAAAGATGTGTAATAGCCTATGATGGCGTAGTCTTTCGGGGAGAGGAATTTTGCGAAGACCGGGTTGGCCAACACCGTCACTATCATCGGTATCAGCGAGGCCCCGAAATAGTCCGCCATGTTTTTCATGTACGGCTTGTATTTGTCTATCAGTTCCCTGGCTCTCAATTTTCTTCCCTTTGGCCGTCAAATTTACCACAATTTCCCCGATGAAAAGACTATTCCGCCGGATTTTGAGTAATTTTACGCAAATAATGACTTTGACATGAGGATTCTGGCCATAGCGGACGACATAGGAGTAACGGCGCCTGGAATCGTGGCGGAGAGGCTGCTCTGCGCCATGCAGGAAAAATGCGAGGTGGAGGTCGTGACCTGTGAATACTCTCGCTCTCAAACTCTTCCGCAAATCCGCAACGTCCATGTCTCCGGCCAGGTCTTCGGCAATCTGAAGATCCGCCGCAGAGCAGTTCAGTGGTCGATCAGCCTCTTTTCGCGGAATCCTTTCGACCAAATGCGCAGGTGTAGTCTCCTCCGCGGACTGGAAGGCGGCTATGACGTCATCCTTGGCTTCTGCTACGGCTATTATCTCCTAGGCCTGAGCCTCGGTACTTATGCGAAAAAGGTCTTCGGAGCCCCTCTGGCGGAATATTTCATAGATGCCATCCCTTCTCCTCTTGGCTGGATTCCGGACGGAAGGTATAGAAAATCCATGGGGAAAATGGTCGCGCGGGGGCTCTCTCAGGCCGATGGCCTTCTTTCCTCCAATGCGAAAATGCTTGGGTATCAGCGCGGCTTCGCCCCTGCCGGTCTTCCTTCGGACTATATCTATACTCCCTGCCTCGGGGACAAGGTGGTCCGCTACCCTCGCGAGGGGGCGGATGGAAAATTCATCTTCCTCTTCACTGGTTCTGTCTACGGTCCCCGCAGGCTTAACTATCTTTTCGGAGCTTTCCGCAAACTGCTTCAAGAAAGGCCTGACTGCGAAATCCGCTTCGTCGGTACTCATGACATAGAGGCCCGCCTGGATGAACTTGAGCCGGAAGTCCGCGCCAAAGTCAAAGTTTTCCCCAGAACCGGTGACCTCACCCCTTATTATATGGCGTCGGGGGCCTTGCTGGACATTGATGCCGATCTCCCGGACGATGTCTTCCTCTCGTCTAAAATCACGAATTATATCCTGGTAGACAGACCGATAATCTCCGAAACAGGCCCGCATTCGGAGTCCCGCCGCCTTTTCGCCGGTCTGGACTCTGTGAGAGAGTGCGGACATTCTTCTGAAGAATTGTTTTCCGCAATGAAAGCCGTCTGCGACCGTACTGAACCCTACGACTATTCGGAGCGGGAAGCCCTCGCAAGGCTTCTCTCGCTGGATGTGAACTCGGAAAAGCTGCTGGCTTTTCTCTGCCGCTTAGCGGGGAAAACCCACGTCTGAGACCGCGCCCGCCGCTTATTTAGCCGTCTCAAGGATGATTTTCCGTTCCTGAGCGGCGGCCTCCTCCAGGCTGAAGTCCAGAAGCGGAGACTCTGGCCGCGGCTTGTTGAGGTAGGAAACAGCCCGCTCTGCAAAGCGCACGATGAAGTCCGCGCCTTCAGGAACGAGATCCTCTTCGCGCAGCACCTCCTTCATCCCGCCGACCTTGGAGGCGACGACATTCGCCCCACAGGCCAGGGCTTCCACTGGAACCAGCCCGAAACCCTCGTTCTTGCTCGGCATGACCACGAGATCTATGCAGTTGTACAGGTCCGGCATCGCCCCGGCGGCCTGATTCCCCCAGAATCTGCACTCAAGCCCCTCGGCCTTCATTCCTGCTTCGACCTCGCCCCTGAGCTTGCCGTCGCCTATCACCCAGAAACATAGCGGGGAAGGGCGGCGTTTCTGGATAGCGGCGAAAAGTTCCGGCAGAAGCCCGGCGTTCTTTACTGGTACCAGATTGCCGACGAAGGCGGTCACCTTTTTCCCTTCGACCCCCTTCTCTCTCCTCAGCTTCGCCCTCTGGGCATCTCCGTAGCGGCGGAATACCTCTCTGTCGACCCCGAGGTAGACTATTGACTTTTCCGGCCCGCGCAAGATTTCTTCGGACTTGTCGAGCAGCTGGCGGCTCACGAAAATGTTCTTGTCTGCTCCTGCCATGACTTTTCTCGTAAGCCTCATGCAGGCCGCTATTTTCCATGGGTGGCTGTGGATGTCGGAGCCATGCCAGGTCACGATGAAAGGTACTCCATGGCGCCTTTTCACCCTGAGTCCTAGCATCCCAGGAATCAGCGACTGACAGGAAAGGAGGTCGAAATCCTTGAAGATGTCGGTGTACATCCCTATGAGATAGTCAGTTATCGCCATGCTGAGATGCAGCTTATAGTAGAGCAGATTGTCCGTCAGGGAGAAGGGGTACCAGAGAATTCTCACCTTCATCCCCTCGAAGGAGGCGGAATCTTCTCCGAGCCTAGGCGCAGGGGGCATGCCCAGGACCTTTCTCGCGAGGGAGGCCGGCAGGGTGTCGAAGGCCGTGAGGCAGAAGACTTCTACCTCGAGATCGGTGCTGGCGGAAAGAGCTTTGGCCATGCCAAGGCTGGCGTTCATGTAGCCCTTCCGGTCGGAGAGATCTCCGTATATTATTATTGCTATTCTCTTCATGATATCTATACAAATGTAGTAAATTATATTGCTATATTTGAAGATAGAAACGAAGTGGAATAAAGAAAAAGTGGGTACATGGAAAAGAAGAAAAGGCTTCTGCAGATAAATGTGACGGCCAATTGGGGCTCGACCGGCCGTATAGCCGAAGAAATAGGTCTTCTTGCCCTGGCCCAGGGCTGGGAAAGCTGGATTGCGTGCAGGGACGGAGCCTTCGGAGAACAGGCAGGGGGAGGCCCCGCGCCGAGCGCCTCCACCCTCATCAGGGTCGGAGGCAAGCTCTCTCACAGCCTCCACTACCGTCTGGGACGCATCTTCGACTGCGAAGGCCTCTGCTCCAGGCTTGCCACCCACTCCCTCGTCCGGAAAATCAAGGCGATCGGCCCGGATATCGTCCAGATCCATAATATTCATGGGGCATGGATAAATTATCCCATCCTTTTCCATTACCTCAAGAAGTCCGGCATTCCCGTCGTCTGGACCTTCCATGACTGCTGGCCCTTCACAGGCCATTGCGCCCATTTTGACGGTATAGGCTGTGGCAGATGGAAGGTATATTGCCATGACTGTCCTAACCTCGGCGGCTATCCACGGACCAGATTTGACGGATCGCTGCGGAACTTTCTGAAGAAGGAAAAGGCCTACGGCTCCATGGACAATCTCTTCATAGTGAGCGTATCGCGATGGCTGGAGGGCTTCATCGAAGACTCCTTTCTCGACGGGCATGGCCATATGACCATCCATAACGGGATTGACCTGAAAGATTTCACTCCTCTTCCCTTGCGGCTTTTCGGCCAGGAAAAACCGGTAGTTCTGGGAGTGGCTTCGGTGTGGGATGAGAAGAAGGGACTCTCCGACCTCGCCGCCCTGAGCCATCATGAAGACATAAAGGTCGTGGCCGTCGGCGTGTCCGAAGAGCTGCGGAAGAATCTTCCATCCAGCCTCATCTGCCTTCCGAGAACGACCGGAAAGAGGGAACTTGCCGAAATCTATTCTTCGGCCGATGTCTTCGTGAATCCTACTTATGAGGACAACTTCCCGACCGTGAATATTGAAGCGCTCGCCTGTGGAACCCCCGTCGTGACCTATAGGACCGGTGGAAGCCCGGAAGCCTTGACTCCCGAAACGGGAAAGGTGGTGGAGAAGGGCGATGTGGAAGGTCTCTATGCGGCTGTCATCTCTCTGACGGGCCGTCCTGGAGTGGAAAGGAAGCTTCAGAGGGATAAGTGCGCGGCAAGAGGCAGACTCTTCGGAGCAGGGGAGAGGTTCCGTGAATATTTGAATCTTTACGCCTCTCTCATGGGAGGCCGGAAGGTGGAGACTTCCTCCGAGCCTTAGATATAAGGCCTTGTCCTGACTTCAGACATTGTAGACGTTGGCCGATTCCTCGAGAGGGGTGTCTCCCCAGCGGTCTGCGATGTAGTCCAGCGTCTTCACCACTTCGTCCGGATCCTGCGTGGTTACCAGCTTGATCCTGGTGTCCTTGAAATCAGGCAGTCCCTTGAAATAGCAGCTGAGGTGGCGCCTCATCTCATAGACACCCCTCGTCCGCCCCTTGTATTGGAGCGAAAGCGCGAAATGGCGTTTTGCGAGCTTGACCCTTTCCCGGACCGGCAGCGGAGGCAGAAGCTCCCCTTTGTCCAGGAAGCTCCTCATCTCCATGAAGATCCAAGGATGGCCGAATGAGGCCCTTCCCACCATGATTCCGTCTACCCCATATCTGTCGAAGGCCTCCCTGGCCTTCTGCGGCGTCGTGATGTCTCCGTTCCCGATGATAGGAATCTTCATGCGTGGATTGGCCTTGACTTCTCCTATCAGGCTCCAATCCGCCTCTCCCCTGTACATCTGGCAACGTGTCCTTCCATGGATTGTCAGGGCCTTTATCCCGACATCCTGAAGCCTTTCCGCAAGGGAAACGATGATTTTGCTCTCCTCGTCCCAGCCCAGCCTCGTCTTCACGGTGACAGGCTTGCGCACGGCCTCGACTATGCGGGAAGTGATCATGACCATCTTGTCCGGATCCTTCATCATCCCCGAGCCGGCCCCTCTGTTGGCGATTTTGGTGACCGGGCAGCCGAAATTAATGTCGATGAGGTCGCAGCCGTAGCCCCCGGCGATTTCGTCGGCGTGGTCGGCCATTTCTGCCGCCTTCACCATGGCGTCAGGATCGCTGCCATAGATCTGGATGCCTATGGGCGCCTCTCTTTCCTCGGTCTTCATTTTGGCTATGGCGCTCTCGGCGTCTCGGATGAGCCCGTCGGAGGAGACGAACTCGGTGTAGACGGCGCTCGCCCCGCATTCCTTGCAGATGAGCCTGAAGGAAGGGTCCGTCACGTCCTCCATAGGGGCGAGAAGGACCGGCATCTGCCCGAGGTCTATGTCTTCTCCGATTTTCATTGAAGCCTGATTTCCGATATTGATTGCAGCCGACGCTATGGTCGGGAGGTGCAAATTTAAGGATTCGGGCTCAGATTTTGCAGCTTTTTCCTATATTTGAACAAATATTTTAATTCTATGGGGAAGTCTATAAAGACAGTTGCGGTTCTGACTTCCGGAGGCGATGCCCCTGGAATGAACGCCTGCATAAGGGCGGTCACCAGAACTGCCATATATAACAGCATGAAGGTCTACGGGATCTACAGAGGTTTCGAAGGCTTGATGAGCGGAGAATTCAAGGAGCTGACCACTGAGAGCGTGAGCAACGTCATCCAGAGGGGAGGTACCATCCTGAAGACGGCCCGCAGCGCAGAATTCATGACGCCGGAAGGCCATAAGAAGGCCCATGACAACTTGCTCAAGTACGGGGTCGACGCCCTTATCATCATCGGCGGCAACGGTTCGCTGACGGGAGCTCACGAGCTGGCTATGGAATATGATGACATCCCTGTCATCGGCCTGCCTGGTACCATTGACAATGACCTTTACGGCACCGATTATACCATCGGCTATGACACGGCGCTCAATACCATCGTCGAGTGCGTGGACAAGATTCGTGACACTGCCAATTCGCATGACCGCATCTTCTTCGTCGAAGTCATGGGACGTGACGCCGGCTTCCTCGCCCAGAACAGCGCTATCGCCGCGGGGGCTGAGGCTGCCATCATCCCGGAGGACCAGACCGATGTCGACCAGCTGGCCCAGTTCATCGGCAGAGGAGTCCGCAAGAGCAAGAATTCCTCTATAGTCCTGGTTTCAGAGGCCAAGAAAGACGGCCACGGCGGCGCCATGTATTATGCCGAAAGAATGCGCAAGGAGTATCCGGCCTATGATGTCCGTGTCACAATTCTCGGCCATCTCCAGAGAGGCGGCACCCCGAGCGCCTACGACAGGATCCTGGCCAGCCGTCTCGGCTATGCCAGCATAGAGGCTCTCAAGGAGGGCCAGCGTAACGTGATGATCGGCATCCAGGACGGAGAAATCGCCTACGTGCCTATCGACCGGGCTGTAAAGCGCGACAAGCCGATCGACCGCGAACTGATCGACGTCCTCTCCGTGCTTTCGATCTAGATTGCGGGCCGCCGTTTCCCTTTCTGAAGCTCAGTTCCCGAGCCTCTTCCGTCCGGATTCGCTTCAGATTGATGAAGATTTTGTAAAAGCCCGAAAATATTACTAACTTTGCGGTCCCTATAATGTGTAGGGATCGCAATATTATTTGTTAAACCATTAAAGATCAAGACAGTGGACACACAAAGCTACAAAACAGTCTCCCTGAACAAGGGAACCGTAGAGAAGAAGTGGGTCGTTATTGATGCTACTGGTTTGGCGCTTGGCCGTCTGGCCTCAAGGGTTGCTCTTGTCCTCCGTGGCAAGACCAAGCCTGGATTCACCCCTAACGTCGACTGCGGCGACAATGTCATCGTAGTCAACGCCGAAAAGGTGACTCTCGGAGGCAAGAAGATGACCAATCGTGTGTATGTCCGTTACACCGGTCATCCGGGCGGACAGCGCTTCACCACACCGGCAGAGATTCTTCGTAAAAGGCCTGCTGAACTTGTAAGGAGGTCCGTTAAGGGGATGCTCCCTAAGACTCGTCTTGGCGACAAGCTCATTAATAACCTGTATGTTTATGCAGGTCCTGAGCATCCTCACCAGGCGCAGAATCCAACAACCATCACATTAAAAGAAATCTAAACAGAGCAAATGGAAAAAACAGTAAACGCCCTTGGAAGACGTAAATCAGCTGTGGCTCGTGTTTATGTTGCACCCGGAAAAGGCACTATTACGGTGAATGGAAAGGATGTCAAGGCTTATTTCGCCCAGGACTCTCTTGTCTACATCACCAACCAGCCTTTCGAGGTGACCGGCACTGCCGGCCAGTTTGATGTCAAGGCTACCATTAACGGAGGCGGAATCAAGGGACAGGCCGAAGCCCTCAGGCTCGGCATCGCCCGCGCCCTCAGCGATATGGACCGTGACGCATACCGCGCCGCTCTCAAGTCCGCCGGCTTCCTCACCCGCGATTCCCGCGAGGTCGAGCGCAAGAAGCCAGGTCAGCCTGGTGCACGTCGTCGCTTCCAGTTCAGCAAGCGTTAGTTTTGCAGAGCTGATTTACATCAAGCACAGTCCGGTTCCCAAATTTTCAGACCTGTTGCGCGATGAGAATCTCGCACAGCTACCGGAAAATTGCCGTGACTGCGGAAAATCCGGAAGACCTGCCGCAAGACAGCTGCTCCCGAATTGAAGTAAAGAGCCCGGAAGGCAACCGTCAGCGGACCTCGAGGGAAAAGTGAAACAACGAAATTTTTATTAAAAGAAATGCCAAGAACAAATTTCCAGGAATTGCTTGACGCAGGCGTTCATTTCGGACATCTCGCCCGCAAGTGGAATCCTAAAATGGCTCCTTACATTTTCATTGAAAGGAACGGGATCCACATCATCGACCTGCACAAGAGCATCGTCAAGATAGACGAGGCCGCGGATTTCATGAAGGACCTTGCCAAATCAGGACGCAAGATCCTCTTCGTGGCCACCAAGAAACAGGCAAAAGACGTAATCGCCGAGAAGGCCGCGTCTGTCAATATGCCTTTCGTTACTGAAAGGTGGCCGGGTGGAATGCTCACCAATTTCCCGACCATCCGCAAGGCCGTCAAGAAGATGGCCACCATCGACAAGATGAAGGAGGACGGAACCTATGACCTGCTCGCGAAGCGTGAGCGTCTTCAGGTTGACCGTCTGAGGGAGAAGCTCGAGAAGAACCTCGGTTCCGTAAAAGACATGAACCGTCTTCCGTCAGCGCTTTTCGTAGTTGACGTCCAGAAGGAGGCCAACGCCGTCAAGGAGGCCAACCGCCTCAACATCCCGGTAATCGCATTGGTTGACACATGCTGCGATCCTACCCCGATTGATTATGTGATACCGGCTAACGACGACGCTACGAAGAGCATCGAGTGCATCACCAATGTCCTCTGCCAGGCTATCCAGGAGGGACTTGACGAGAAGAAGCTTGAGAAGGAGAAGGAGCCGGAGGCTGAGAAGGCCGAGGGCGATGCGGCTCCTAAGAAGCACACCCGCAGGAACTCCCAGAGAATCGACATCGACACCGATGCCGAGGGCAAGGCTGAAGCCGAAGCTCAGAAGGCAGAATAATTAACCCTCTAGAAAAAGGAAAGACATTATGGCAATTACAATTGCTGATATCAAGAAACTCCGCGAGATGACCGCCGCCGGAATGATGGATTGCAAGAAGGCCCTTGAAGAGGCTGAAGGCGATTTCCAGAAGGCCGTTGACATCATCAGAGAGAAGGGTAAGCTTGTCGCCGCCAAGCGTGGTGACAAGGAGACCAGCGAAGGAGCCGTACGCGCCCGCATCGAGGGTGGCAAAGCCATTCTCGTGTGCGTAGGTACCGAGACTGACTTCGTCTCCGCTACCCCGGGATTCAAGGCACTCGTCGACGAGATTGCCGATGCCGCTATCGCCTCCATGCCAAAGGATGCCGAGGCTCTCAAAGAGGTTAAGTGCGCCAATGGCTACACCGTTGACCAGGAGATCGGCGCCCAGGCCGGAAGGACCGGAGAAAAGACTCTCCTCGCCTTCTATGGCTGGCTCGATGCTCCGTACGTAGCCCAGTACGTGCACTTCAACTTCAAGACCGGAGCTATCGTCGCCTTCAACAAGGTTGTTTCCGACGAGGTAGGCCGCGCTATCGCACAGCAGGTTACCGCCATGGCTCCAATCTCGGTCAATGCCGATGACTGCCCTCAGGACGTTATTGACAAGGAAATCGAGATCTATAAGCAGCAGATGGCTGAGGATCCGAAGATGGCCGGCAAGCCTGCCGCGATGCTTGAGAATATTGCCAGAGGCAAGCTCTCCAAGTTCTATAAGGAGCGCACCCTCGAAGGCCAGTCCTTCATTGAGGATGAGAAGATCAGCGTAGCTGACTATCTCAAGTCCGTCGACAAGGACCTCAAGGTTCTCGGATTCAAGAGGTTCAACCTCAACGACTAAGGACTTAGTCTGATACTTATCAAATGCACTCCGGGAGTCTTGACAGACTTCCGGGGTGTTCTTTTTCAGCCGGACTTCAAGGGCGCTATTCTTCGCTGGCTTTCAGGGCGAGGCTATAGCGGCCTCTCAGGAGGCGGGCCGATGCCGCGCAGTAGACCAGGAGAAGTAGGGTATGGATGCCGAGTTGGGCGAGGACTGGACCGGCGGGGCTGGAACCGAGTTTGACGCCGGAGAAGAGGCTGCCGTCAACAAAAATCTGAGCCAGGTAGACAAGGCCTGCCACGACAAAGAATGAAAGTATTCTCGGCCATGAATATGGGATAGGATAGTACTTGCCGCCGAGCCAGGTGCTGACTGAAAGCATGACAAGATAGCTGCCCAGATGTCCGAAGGCCGCCGCCCAATAGCTGAAACGCGGCATGAAGCAGAAATTGATGACCATGGTGACGACAAGACCGGCCAGGGTGATCCATATCGCCATATTCGTCTTCTCAGAAAGCTTGTACCACATGCTCACGTTGAAATTCATTCCGAGAAGCATGTAGGAGAGAAGCATTATCGGCACAACTCCGAGTCCGCTTCTGAAATCATGACCCAGGATGAGGCCGATGAGGTCCAGATAGAGCATTATCCCCACGAAGATGAGTCCGCAGAAAGCAGTGAAAAATTCCATGACTATTGCATACATCTGCTTACTTCCCCGGTTCTTAGCCCTTTGGAAAAAGAAGGGCTCGGCGGCATAGCGGAACATCTGAATGAAGAGGTTCATGATGACGGCCAGTTTGACTGCCGCCTGGAATATTCCGAGGCTTGATTGCCATGACTCTGGATTGGTGTCCAGAAAGCGGAAAAGTATCCTGTCAAGGAAGTCGTTCACTATGCCCGGAAGGGCCGCCACCATAAGCGGCATAGAGTAGCCGAGGAGCTTCCAAAGGAGTTTGCGGTCGAACTGGAAGCTGAAGCGGATCAGGTCTGGAATGAAGAGGGCTGCGCAGACTACGCTGCTGACAAAAACGGCGAAGATGACATAGCTGAAGTCAGGAGTCGGAGAGACGAAGTTGTACAGGAAGGAAAACGGGTGGTGCGGGAAGACCAGGAAAAGGTAAAGGTTGGCGCAGGTCTCTGTGAGAATCTTTACGGTCTTAATCACCGCGAATTTCAGGGCCTTGTGCTCCTGTCTCAGCTTCGCGAAAAGGATGGCCGTGGTGTCGTCCAGAGCCAGAATGCCGCCGACGTAGATAATGACGTTTTCGAAGCCGTCATAACCGAGGGCGTGTGCGATAGGTGTGGCGAAGACTGCCACTAGGGCAAGAAAACCGAAGCTTGTCGCGAAGGTTGCCGCGAGTGCGTCGGTGTAGACTGCCCAGGGCTTCACTCCCTCTTTGTTGGCGTAGCGGAAGCAGCCGGTCTCGAGTCCGAGTACCAGGACGACCTGGAGCACGGCGATATATGCCATGAACTCCGTGACTACGCCGTAGCTTGCAGTTGTGAGAACTCTCGTGTAGATAGGCACGAAGAGGAAATTGATAATCCGGGCGAGAATAGTGCTGAGTCCGTAAATTGCGGTCTCCCCGGCAAGCTGTTTCAAAGGATTCGCCATAACGGGGCAAAATTACTCAATTTTGGCTATTTTTGTCGGCGCGGAACCAAGATTCCACCAATGCATGAACACTAAATTCTATAATATATGAAAAGTATCATTCTCATGACGCTTTGCAGCGTCGGTCTCCTTGCCGTGGCTACAAGTTGCGGCGGAAAGAAAAAAGCTGAACTTGCCGCGAAGGCCTATGCGGATTCCATCGCCCGTGCGGATTCCGTCGCACGGGTGGAACTCCAGAAGAAGGCGGCTGCTGATGCCGAGGCCCTTATCCCTATGCTCGCCGATGAACCTGTCTTCGATATCGAGACCAGCCTCGGGACTATCAAGGTGAAACTCTATAAGGATACTCCGCTCCACAGAGCCAATTTCGAGAAGCTCGCACTAACCCACTATTTTGACGGCCTCCAGTTTCATCGCGTGATTGAAGGGTTCATGATTCAGGGAGGCGACCCTAACAGCCGAGACACAACGGCGGCCGGTCACAAAAGCTACGGCCAGGGCGGGCCGGGCTATACCGTTCCGGCCGAGTTCGTGCCTGCCTATACGCATAAGAAGGGCGCTCTGTGCGCCGCCCGCCGCGGGGACGCCGCCAATCCTAAGAAGGAATCATCCGGAAGCCAGTTCTATATCGTTCAGGATGAGCAGGCTTGCGCGAGCCTCAACGGGGAATACACTGTCTTCGGCGAGACTGTAGAAGGGCTTGATGTCATCGACAAGATCGCCAAAGTCCCGGTAGACAACCGCGACTGCCCTCTCAATCCTGTCTTCATCGTGAGCGTAAAACTTGACCCGGCCTCCATGCCGAAGCCGGAAGAAGCGGCCGACAGTGCCGCTGCGGCCCCTGCCAAGTAAAGCGCCTTCTGCGTCCGGCCTTGCCCCTGACACAAAAGCCTTCCGCGTCCGTCCCCTTCGATTTCCAGCTTTTCAGGCTGATGCGCTGTGGGGCTATCCGCGGAGGGCTTTGATGATTTCCGGGCGGGAGCCGTGGATCTCTCTGACACCTGTGGTCCTGACTATTTCGGCGGCATTCCCTGCCGTGACTCCGCAGCCCGCCATGATGCTCGACCTCCCCTCCGCGGCTTTGACCATCTCTTCTATCCTCCTCCTTCCGGAGTAGGCGTCAGAGGCGGCCCCGGAAGTCAGAATCCTGTCAATCCCGCCGAGGCCGATGATTGCATCAAGGGCTTTCATTATGTCGGCGCTTTCGTCTATCGCCCTGTGGAAAGTAGTTGAAAGGCCCAGCGTCCGGGCTGACTCCGCCATCTGCCGGCAGAAGGTAATGTCGACGGCTCCGTCAGGGAGCAGGGCGCCGAAGACCACTCCGTTGACACGGCGCCCCTCCTCGCGCAAGTTTCCGCAGAAAATGATATCGTCGAGAATTTGTCCGGCCTCTTCCGGAGAATAGACGAAAGACCCACCCCGGGGCCGGATCAATACGTTCACCGGAATCTCTAGGGCCGCGACGGCCGCGCGGATTACATCCCGGGGAGGCGTGAGTCCTCCGACGGTGAGCCCCCGGCAGAGCTCTACTCTGTCAGCCCCGGCTTTTTCTGCAGCAAGGGCCTTCTCCAACCCGTCGCAGCATATTTCTATGGTCATGTCCATGATTCTTTGTCCTCTGGCCGCCTGAAGGCATGAGCTACTGGTACACCAGCCGGGACAGCCTGTTTATGTCGAGGACTTTACGGGCGGCGGATTGAAGAGCCGCGGCGCTTATTTCCAGAATTAGACGCCGCGACTCCTTGTCATCGGGAACTCTTCCGTAGCACATCAGGCTCTCTCCCATGCCAAGGCACCTGTTCTCCCCGTTGTCCGAGGAGATGGACAGCTGTCCTATGATCTGCTTCTTGGCCGCCGCGAGAGCTTCCTCGGAGAGAGGCTCCTCCTGAATCTTCCGGAATTCCCGGTAGATGGCTTCCATGCATTTGTCCACATTCTCTTCATCACAAGTGAAGGATACGGAAAAACAGCCGCAGTCCGAGTAACGGTTGTAGCTCGCCTCAACCCCGTAGACCCAGCCGTTCTTCTCCCTGAGTTCTTCGTTGAGAATCGAATTCGAGGCGGGTCCGCCGAGGATGTTGGTGAGCAGAGAGACGGCAAGGCGGTCTTTGTCATAGATTGAAGGCGCGAGCGCCCCGCAGATAGCATCGGCCTCATGGTTTCCCTTGCGGACAACCTTGTCGAAGACATTGATATCCGGGGAGAAGAAACGCGGTTTGCGTGCGCCTCTCTTCAGTTTTGCCAAAAAGCCCGCGGGGGCGAGTTCGGGTCTGGACCCGGTGAGAGGCTCGCACTCCGGAGCCCTGGCGAAAGATTCGGAGATAAGCCGGAGACAAAGCTCCTCCATCTTTTCCTCGCTGATATCAGCCACCATGGAAAGCGACATCACCCGAGGTGAAAAATTCTCTGAGACAAAGGCCCTCAGTTCGGCCGGACTTATCTTCCGGACCGAAGCTTCGGTGCCTAAAATCAGCCTGGAGAGCGGATGGCCGTCGAAGAGGAGGGTTTCGAAGCGGTCGTAGATGTCGTCGGATGGAGAGTCCTTATAGATTCCTATTTCATCTAGCACTACGCCCTTTTCTTTCTCGACCTCTTCTTCTGGGAAAGTAGGGCAGGAAGCTAGCTCGAGCAGCAATTCCCCGGCAAGAGGGAGGTCTTCTTTCAGAACGGTGGCGTGGAGGACTATGGACTCCTTGTTGGTGTAGGCGTTGAGATCCCCGCCCAGACGGTCCAGACAGCTGTTGATTTCATGGGCGCTTCGCTTCAGGGTGCCTTTGAACAAAGTGTGTTCGGTGAAATGGGCAATCCCCATGTGGTGCCTGCCCTCGGACCTGGTGCCTACGGCTATGGAGAGAGAGCAATATGCTACCGCCGCCCCGTCTTTCTTTACGGCATACCTCATGCCGCAGGGAGCTTTTCCTGTGATCATTTGTCGAGTGAAGAAGATATCTTGAGAAGCTCCTTGCGGGTGAAGCCGCGGTCTTTTGCCGAGGAAACTTTCCCCTTCTTGAAACCGTAGAGCTCGTGGGTGCGGGCATCGATGAGCATCTTGTAAGAAACTGAACCTTTTTCAGGTTCTTCCGGGGCCACGATGTAGGCCACGATGGCATCCGGACTGGCCGACAGCATGATGCTGTCCGCCTGGGCGGGACTTACAATATGGAGCTTCGGCCTTGAGAAGGCGCTTTCGTCCTTGGCGGCGAAGTCGGAAGCATCCGCGGCGAGGTCATCGCTGATTACGTAGGCCTCCTTTCCGCCGGCTTTGGACAGGGGCTGAGCCTGTCTTCCGATGCCCTTGAAGCCGCTGACCAGAGAATTTCCGACATATGACTGGATAATGTCTATTACGGCCGGCATGAAGGCGGAAGCCGTGAAAGGAGCATCGGCGGAGCACATAGGCATCTCGGCCACTGTTATCATGTCGGATATGCCCTTGACGCCCTTATCGCCTCGCAGCAAGGTCAGCATGGTTACTCCTTCCTTGGTCTCTCCCTTGTATTTCAGCTGGAGGGGCACAAGGAAGTAGAACTCATCCTTGGACATCAGGGCCTTGAACTCGTCCATGGAGCAGAACTCATAGGGCGATATGAACCATGAACCTTTGACGGCTCCGCGGATCGCATCGTCCTGGATGCTGTTACCTGACATGACGACCTTCGTTATCTTCGTAGGAAAGTCTTTGAGTTTCTCTTTCTTCGTAGTAATCTGTGCCTGCCCCATGGCGGAAACCGCAGATGCTGCCGTCACGAGCAGGGAAACCAATATGCATAGCAATCTTTTCATGGACCTATTCCTCTTTCGCAAAGTTAAGAAATAACTTCGTATATTTGCAGGTATGCGGACCCACAAAGGGGTCAGTGCGGGAAAGGCAAATGGCGGAGCAGTACATAGTGTCGGCCAGAAAATATAGGCCGGATTCCTTCAGCGAGCTGATAGGACAGGATAACATAGTCCAGACCCTCAAGAATTCCATCATCAGGGGGCAGCTGGCCCATGCCTACCTTTTCTGTGGCCCGAGGGGCGTGGGAAAGACCAGCGCCGCGCGAATCTTCGCGAAGACTATCAACTGTGAGCATCCTACCCCCGAGATGGAGCCATGTGGCCATTGTGAATCCTGTGTCAGCTTCCAGGAGGGCAGGTCTTACTGTATCCATGAGCTTGACGCCGCCTCTAACAATTCTGTCGACGACATTAAGCAGCTGATAGACCAGGTCAACATACCTCCCCAGATAGGAAGATATTCGGTCTACATCGTCGATGAGGTCCATATGCTTTCACAGGCCGCGTTCAACGCCTTCCTCAAGACGCTTGAAGAGCCGCCTGCGCATGCGATATTCATTCTCGCGACGACGGAGAAGCACAAGATTCTCCCGACGATACTCTCGCGCTGCCAGACTTATGACTTCAACAGGATCAGCATCCCTGACATAGTACGAAATCTCAGGGCCATAGCGACGAAGGAGGATGTCCATGTCGATGACGAGTCCCTCCATATCATAGCCCAGAAGGCGGACGGGGCCATGCGTGACGCCCTGACCATCTTTGACCAGACGGTGGCTTTCTGCGGAAATGACATCAAGTATGAGGCTGTCATAAAGAATCTCAATGTGCTCGACTATGAGCATTGTTTCCGGCTAGTGGACGATTTCCTGAGGGCGGACTATGGCGCCGCCTTGCTGAAATTCGACGAGATTCTTTCCAAAGGGTTCAACGCCCTGCATTTCGTGGCGGCTCTCTCGAAGCATTTCCGTGACCTTATTGTCGCCAAGACCAGCGGGCTGGATGCGCTCCTGGAGCTCCCGGATTCTCTGAAGAAGAAATATAAAGAGCAGGCTGACAGGTGCTCTCTCCAGTTCCTCTATGATGCTTTGGCCGCCAATGTGGCTTGCGAGCAGGGCTACAGGGGAGCGGTGAATCAGCGTCTTCATATCGAGTTCACGCTGATGAGACTGAGTTTCCTTAGCGGCGGTCCGGTATCGCTGAAGCCTGCCGTGGCCCGCGCCCAGCGGCTCCCTGCCGCTGAGCGGCCGGCCGTTTCCGCCGCTTCGGCAGCTCAGCCCATGCCACAGGCGGCACCTAAAGCAGTGTCGCAGCCAATACCGCAGACGTCTTCCCCATCGGCGCCTGTCTCCACGACGGAAGCGGAATCTGTCCCGGCAACGGAGCCTGAGCCCGCCCCTGCCCAGTCCGCCCAGGCTGAACCAGCACGGTCCGTAGAAGCTCCCGTCTCAGCCGCCCCGGCTTCTGAGACCGCGGAGACCCCGGCCCGCAGGCGCCATATATCCAGAGCCGCCTCTGCCCTCTCCATGCTGACGAAGTCAAAGGAGGAGACAAAAGAGCAGGCTCCGAAGACCGAAGGGGGCGTGCCCGATGACGACAAAATTCTGGAAGCATGGAACTCTCTGCCGGACAATTACAAAAACAGGCCAAGGCTGGCAGTCGCCCTTCAGAACGCCAAAACCAGTATCGGTGAGGCGGAAGGGGGCAAGATCCTGACCTTCGAAGTTACTAACGTGAACCAGAAAACCTGGATCGAGGGCAAACTCCTCTTCCAACTCGAAGGCGAGATACAGAAAATCCTCGGAACGGACAAGCTGAGGCTTAGGGTTGATGTCCCTCCGGAGAATGATGAAGAACCAAAGAAAATCTACAAGCCGAGAGAGCAGGCTGAAGACCTCATGTCGAAGAACGAAGAGGTGAGGAAGCTTGTCAATGACCTCGGTCTCGATACGAAATAGTCAGAAGATGAAACTTCGCTGCGAAAATCTAGTTAAGAAATATGGAGTCAGGACCGTCGTGAAAGGCGTGTCCATGGAGGTTAACCAAGGCGAAATAGTCGGCTTTCTCGGCCCTAACGGAGCGGGAAAGACAACAAGCTTCTACATGATCACCGGACAGATAGTCCCGAATGCCGGGAGAGTGCTCCTCGATGACGAGGACATCACCAGCCTTCCTATGTACAAAAGATCCCAGAAAGGAGTCGGCTATCTCCCGCAGGAAGCCTGCGTTTTCAGGAAGATGAGCGTCGAGGACAACATCTTGAGCGTCATGGAGATGTCCTCCATGACCAAGGCTGAGCGCAAGGATAAACTTGAATCCCTCATTGACGAGTTCAATCTTTCGAAGGTGCGCAAGAGCCTCGGAATCCAGCTTTCCGGAGGAGAGAGGCGACGCTGCGAAATAGCGAGAGCCCTCGCCGTAGATCCGAAATTCATCCTTCTTGACGAGCCTTTCGCGGGGGTAGATCCTATCGCGGTCGAGGATATCCAGTATATCGTTGCAAAGCTCAAGTACAAGAATATCGGCGTCATCATCACCGATCATAACGTGGGGGAGACCCTCGCCATCACTGACCGTGCCTACCTCCTCTATGAAGGTACTATCCTCCAGCAGGGAACACCGGAGCAGCTGGCCTCCGACGAGGATGTGCGCACGAAATATCTCGGTTCCGGTTTCGTCCTGAGGCGCTCTGTTTCGGTCGAGAAAGCAAGAAAAGAGCACGAGGAACAGCTTGCCGCCACGGCAAAGGATGAATAGGAGCATGGAAACTCCTCAAGAGGCCTATATCAAGGCACATACCGCTCCGCAGGGCCCGGCCCTTGATTGGGTCGAAAGGATGACTAACATCCACACGAACTACCCCAGGATGCTCTCCGGCCCAGTCCAGGGACGTCTGCTCACCATTTTGGTGGAAGCGATTTCCGCCCGCAGGGTCTTGGAGATAGGCACATTCACAGGTTATTCTACGATTTTCATGGCCCAGGGCCTTCCTGAAGACGGCCATGTGGACAGCCTCGAAATCAACGATGAACTCGAAGACCTCATCCGCGCCGGATGGGAAAGGGCCGGAGTATCAGACAAGATAAACCTTCATATAGGTGACGCGCTCCAGACCCTCAGCACCCTTTCAGGTCCCTATGACTTCGTCTATATGGATGCGAATAAGCGTGAGTATTCCTCCTACTATGAGCTCGTCCTGCCCCTTGTCCGCACAGGCGGCCTCATTTTGGCCGATGACGTACTTTGGGACGGCAAGCCTTATGAGACGGCAAAAACCGACAGACAGACCCTGGGGATCGAGCGTTTCAATGACATTGTGGCGGCCGATCCTCGCGTCGAGGCCGTCATGCTGCCCCTCCGCCACGGCCTTTCGCTGATCCGCAAGCGCTGAACCTTTGGACACGCTCCAGGACGCCCTCCGCTCAGAGGCCGAGGCTCTTCAGACGATGTTCACGTAGTCCTTTACGTCCTGGACGGAAACAGGGCTGCCGCCGAGAATCATCAGGCGTTCCACCACGTTCCTGAGCTCTCGGATATTGCCCGGCCAATGTTTCTCCTTGAGCAAGTCTACGGCTTCCGGAGAAAAGTCCTTCTTCGGCATGCCGGATTCTCCCGATATCTGTTCTTCAAAATACTCTATCAGCAGCGGGATGTCCTCTCTCCTATCGTCCAAGGTCGGGACCTGGATGACGATTACCGCGAGCCTGTGGTAGAGGTCTTCTCGGAAATTCCCCTTTTTGATTTCCTCTGGCAGATTCTTGTTGGTGGCCGCGATGACCCTGACATTGACTTCGATATCCTTATCACTGCCCACGCGGGAAAGCTTATGCTCCTGAAGGACACGCAGGACCTTTGCCTGGGCCGCCAGCGACATATCTCCTATTTCATCAAGGAACAGGGTGCCCCCGTCGGCTTGCTCGAACTTCCCCTTCTGCTGCTTTACGGCCCCAGTGAAAGAGCCTTTCTCATGGCCGAAGAGTTCACTCTCAATCAATTCCGAAGGAATGGCGGCACAGTTGACCTCGATGTAAGGCATGGCGCTGCGCGGACTCTGCTGGTGAAGACTTCTCGCCACCAATTCCTTGCCGGTGCCGTTCGCTCCCTGTATCAGAACTCTTGCGTCCGTAGGGGCTACCTTGTCTATGATTTCCCTGACATGCTCCATGGCCGGAGATTTTCCGACCATCTCATGGCCGTAGACCCTTTTCTTCAGCTGGGAGTTGTCATTCTTGAGCTGGGTGTTGTCCTTGACGAGAGTAGCTTTGTCGGTCGCATTCTTTACCGTGATCAGGATGCGGTTGAGGTCCAGAGGCTTCTGAATGAAGTCGAAGGCCCCCTTCTTGATGCATTCAACTGCCGTGTCAATGTCTCCATGACCCGAAATCATGACGATGGCCGAGTCCACCCCGTCCGAGACGAGCTTGTCCAAGACTTCCACTCCTTCCATCCCGGGCATTTTTATGTCGCAGAAGATGACATCATAGTGCGTCTTTTCCGCCATGTCGACCGCGCTCTGGCCGTCTTCCGCCACCTCAGCTTCATATCCTTCATCCATCAGTATCTCTTTCAGCGAATTTCTGATGGCTCTTTCATCGTCAACAACCAGTATCTTTTTCATGTCAATTCCTTCTTTTTCTGCTAAGTTACTCAATAAACGTGCAAAACTTCCCCGGATTATCCAAAAATCGCTACTTTTGTAAGACAAGCAATGAGCATATCAATGAAAGTCCCAAACATAATCATAGCCGTAGACGGTTACTCTTCGACAGGCAAAAGCAGTTTCGCCAAGCTGATAGCCAAGGATTTCGGCTTTCTTTATCTGGATTCTGGCGCCATGTACAGGGCGGTCACGCTCTATGCCATGGAGAACGGGCTCATAGACCCGGATGGGAAGGTCGACGCTGCGGGACTTTCGGCCGCCTTGGACGCTCTTGATGTCCATTTCGAAGCCACGCCGGAGGGAAGCAGAACTTTTATCGGCGGAAGAGACGTCGAGAATGAGATAAGGACGCTCGAGGTCAGTTCCCATGTCAGTCCGGTTTCCGCTGTCCCTCAGGTCAGAGACTACGTTGACAAGAGGCTCCGCCTCTTCGGCAAGAGCGGGCGCATTGTGATGGACGGCAGAGACATCGGGACCACGGTTTTCCCGGATGCGCAGCTCAAGATTTTCATGACGGCGGATGTTGATGTTCGTGCCCGCCGGCGTTATGACGAGATGAGGGCCAAGGGCCAGGATCCTGACTTTGAGTCCGTCAAGAAGAATCTGCTGGAAAGGGATTATATCGATTCCCACCGTGAGACTTCTCCGCTCAAGATGTCGCCTGATGCGATTGTGCTTGACAATTCGGAGATGACTTTCGATGACCAGATGAAATGGATACGGAAGGTCGTCCAAGAGCGTTTCGGATGCTGAAAATGTCATGAAAGTTTCCAATGTTGACATAGATTCCCATTCCGGCTTCTGCGGGGGTGTCATCCGTGCCATTGGTAAGGCCGAAGCTTATCTGGACGCTAATCCGGGCAAGTCGCTCTGGTCTTTAGGACAGATTGTCCATAACGAGGCTGAACTTTCACGTCTCGGAGCCAAGGGCCTCAAACCGATAGGCAAAGACGATATGGCTAAGGTGCCTGCCGGGGGAAAACTCATGATAAGGGCTCATGGCGAGCCTCCCCAGACCTATGCCCGTATCCGTGAACTGGGGATTGATGCGATTGACTGCACCTGCCCTGTGGTGCTGAGACTCCAGAAGAATATCCGAGAGGCCTGGGCCCGGGTCCGCCCGCTTGGGGGCCAGGTGGTGATTTTCGGGAAGGTTGGCCATGCCGAGGTGCTCGGCCTCGTTGGGCAGACTCATGGCGAGGCTGTAGTGGTGGAGTCTTTGGATATGCTCAAGGCGGCTCTGGCGGAGGGCCGCATCCGGCTCGGTGTTCCGCTCGAAATTTTCTCACAGACTACCAAGAGCCCTTCTGAATATGCCGAGATTTGCCGCTATCTCTCAGCCGCCATCTCCGGCGCGGATGCCGATTCTGATTCCGATGCGGATGCCGATTCCGGTGCTGGTGCCAGGATGAATGCCGGTGCCAGGGCTGGTGCCGGAGGCTTGACGATACATGATACCATTTGCCGCCAGGTGGCCTCACGCCATGCCGACCTCTCGGAATTCGCCCGCTCCCATGACATCATTCTATTCGTCTCTGGTTCCGGCAGCTCTAACGGTAAAGTTCTCTGCGAACTATGCCGCGCAGTAAACCCCCGTACCTGGCACATCACTGAACCCTCAGCCATCAATCCATCCTGGTTCCATCCCGGAGACAACGTAGGAATCTGCGGCGCGACCAGCACCCCTAAATGGCTCCTCGAAGAGGCGGCCGCCGCAGTCCGCGCCCTCCAGCTCTGATAACCTCTCCCGCTCTGCCGCCCACCCACGGCTCTCTCATGAGCCTATCCCGCTTTGCTCGAAAAAATATCGGAAAGTTTTTTCCTGCGGAAAGAATCGAAAAGGTGCTTGATTTGCAGTTTTTATAGGGATTTTGTATTTTTGCACGAATATTTCGGTTGAAATCTAATTTCTTTATATATGGCAACTACAGCTGATTTCAAAAACGGCCTGTATCTTAATTACAACGGAAAGCCATGCATGATTGTATGGTTCCAGCACGTAAAGCCGGGCAAGGGCCCAGCCTTCGTCAAGACTAAACTCCGCAACCTCGAGAACGGCCGAATCCTCGAGAATACCTTTACCGCCGGCGCGAAGATCGACACTATCAGCGTCGAGCGCCGCCCGTATCAGTTCCTCTATGCGGACGAGGACGGTTTTAACTTCATGCACGAAGAGACCTTCGAGCAGATCCATCTTCCTAAGGAGGCAGTAGAGAATGCTGACCTTATGAAGGAGGGCCAGCATGTCGAGATGATGTTCGTGACCGAACCGGAGGAAAGGTGCCTTACCTGCGAGCTCCCTACTTACGTAGAACTTGAGGTGACTTACACGGAGCCTGCCGTGAAGGGTAACACTGCTTCCACGAGCGCGCTTAAGGAGTGCACTCTTGAAACCGGAGCCAAGATCATGGTTCCTCTCTTCATCAACCAGGGAGACAAGATCACTGTGAACACTACTGACCGCAGCTACGGCCAGAGGGTTTAAGTCTCAATCAATATACAAAATCTGCAAGCCGGCTAAAAGCAATTTTTAGCCGGCTTGCTTGTGTTCCCGACCCGACCCCGCTCTGTTTCTTCCCTGCTGCTCTCTGTCCCTCAAAATAATATGCGAGCCTTGCCGCCCCGGAAAGCAATATTTAGGAGCTGCCTGAACGAATTTTCCGCTTATTCTGATTTCTGTATCCGAAGTTGCTGGATGCGGTAGTCGGATTTCTTGTTGCTGACGAAGATGGTGACCTCGAAGACTTGCCCGCCTGCGTTCAACGTACCGAGGGCGTATTTCATGTTGGATTGGCCTGCGGTGTGAGTGATGTCGAAAGAGCGCGGTGCGTATGTCGAGAAGAACGACTTCATTATCTGTTTAGCCTGATTCCTGCTTGAATCATTGGTCCTTGAAAGGACGGAAATCTCGAGATTGTCGGCGAACCAGGCCGAAAGGCTTTCGGCGTCACCGGCACTGATGTATTTCGCGATGGGACGGAAGACATCATAATTGACCTTTACCTGCTGTGGCGTGAGGTTTCTCACTTGTGGGGAAGTTCCGGTCTGGACGGCCTTGGCTGCGGTGTTGAGCTTCGGGGCCTTGCCGTCGACAGATGCGGTGCTGACCTTCTCAGTGGCGATGATTTTGCGGGTCGTATAATTGACGGGCCGCCATTGCTGGGCGGTCGCGGTGACGCTCGCCAAGGCTAAGAAAGACATCGTGAAAAGTATTGCTTCCAGTTGCTTCATTACTGTGAAGAGTCAGCGGCATTGCCGCTGTACACGGGTTAATTCTTTTGCAAATAACGAGCCACATTCCTATATTTGCGTGTCGCCTGAAGTGAGTCGCCGGGGAGCTGAAGCGGAAAGAAGATGCGCCCGGATGCTGAGGCGGCGCAGGGGTGTAAGAAATGACAAGGTGAGATGAAGGTAAGCCTGCTCACAATGGGGAAGACTGATGTCGGATGGGTCAGGGAAGGCTTGGAACTTTATGTTTCCAGGCTCTCTCATTATCTCCAGTTCTCTCTGAAGGAAATTCCGGAATTGAAGAAGGCCGCTTCGCTGACCAAGGAGCAGATTAAGGAAAAGGAGGGTGAACTTTTACTTGGGGAGATTCAGCCTAGGGACGAGGTGATTCTTCTGGATGAGCATGGAAAGGAGCTAAGGTCGGTAGAGTTCGCTTCGTGGATTCAAGACAGGCTTTCGCGCGGAGGGCGAGATTTGGTTTTCGTAATAGGGGGTGCCTATGGCTTCTCTTCCAAGGTTTATGAAAGGGCGGACGGCAAAGTTTCTCTCTCGAAGATGACTTTTTCCCATCAGATGGTCAGGACTATTTTTGCCGAACAGCTCTATCGGGCCTTCACTATCATAAAAGGAGAGCCGTATCATCATGAGTAGGAAGCCGTATCATTATGAGTGGAATCATTAAAGGGGAGCTTTGTTAAATGGGCGGATTCTTTAGATATATGAAGAAGAACCTCTGGCTGCCTCTTCTTGTGGCGGCCACCCTTCTCATCCTCTTTCCTGTCTTCGAAAGGCGGCCGGCAGACCTTGCCGAGGTGGTGGCCCGCAGAGCCGAGAAGACAGTCGAAAAGCGCATGAACATTCTCGAGAAGGCTATGAACGAGGCGCTCGCCCAGAGGCAGAATGACATGCTGGATCTCGACAAGCTGCCCAGCGACATGGTGGTCTACAGGTACATCGGAGATACTCTCCAGTCATGGTGCCATCAGTTCTCTACCTATAATGACGACATTTCCCGGCGTTTTTATATCCAGCGGCTTGGCTCCGGAAGATCCGATGCCGACGTCTCCCCTCTATGCGACGCCGATTCGTCCGTCAAATATGTCAACATGGGGCCGAAATGGTACCTTGTTACGGCGCTCGAGCTCGGAACGGTGAAAGTGATAGGAGGCCTTGAGATAATCAATTCATCGGAAGCCTCATCCATGAACGGGGTAAATCCCAAGCTCCGCATTTCCCAGAGATTCAGAGTTTATCCGATAGAATATACCGGAGGGGCGATGATTTCATATCACGGGAAGCCTCTTGTAAAGGTCATTCAGGAAAACGCCATGGTCAGCCCGCTTTTCCCCGGCGCTTTCGCCCTCTGGGCCATCTTGTGTCTCCTGACGATAGGTATTCTCGCCTTCGTCTACACCCACAGGACTAACCGTAGGACCATCCTTGCAGAGGTCGTGATAAGCCTCATCTGTCTTCTTGTCTACATAGCGGGCTACGGCAGCCAGACTACCTCGGACATTTTCTCTCCGACGATTTTCGCCTACGGGACGATCTTCTTCTCTTTGGGGGCCCTGCTCATAATCAATCTCTGGATCCTGCTCATGGTGGTCTGCCTTTACATCGGCAACCGCCCGGTAATCCGCTGGGCATGGAGATCAAAACTCAGGATGGGCGCTTACGGCGCCATTCTCGCGGCCGCTTTCCTCTCCGTCCTTGTCTACATAATCCTGAGTTTCAGATGCGTGATACTCAATTCAAACATCACGCTCGAACTCTATGAAGTTTCTTCTGCCAGCCGCTATACGGTCTACGTCTACATTTCCTACCTCTCGCTCGCCGTCGCGCTGCTGATGATCCTGAAACTGCTGACCTCGCCCCTGCGCTATTTCACAGGAAAGAAGGTCAATGTCTTCTCACGTTCATGGCGCTTTTATTTCTCGACCATCACGGCGGCCTGCCTTGTGGCGGAGTCCAGCTATCTCGGCTTTGTGAGAGAGTCGGACAGGGTGGAAATCTGGGCGAACAGGCTTTCCGTGGACAGAGATCTCGGTTTCGAACTGGATCTCCGCAACCTGGAGTCAGCCATAGCCGTGGACCCGCTCATACCGAAGCTGATAGATGACGGTACGGACTACCGCATCATCATGAACCGTCTGAATGAGAATTATCTCTCCTCGCTATCGCAGGACTATGACATCTCCCTCTACATGTACAGCGACGGGGAGGCTGACCGCGACGTCTTGGCTCTTTTCAACGAGAGGCTCCGCGGCGGCACTCCGATCGGCGACGGATCCCGCTTCATGTATTCCAGAACGGCGAGCGGGCGTGCCCAATACACGGGAATCTTCCTGTATTACAGCGGCGTCAAGGGAGTCACTCGTCTCCTCCTCGGAATCGAGCCCAAGGCCGATAAGGAAGGGGGCTGGTATGCAACCTATGTGAACTCTACGAATCCCGGGAGCGTCTTCGTCCCTCTGAATTACTCTTATTGCAAGTATTATGAGGGGAAGATGTCCTCAGTAAGAGGCGACTATTCCTATCCGACAGTCTTTTCCGGAAAGCTTAAGGATATCTGCGACAGCGTGGACATACGCCATGCCCTGGTTGACGGCTACATGCATTTCGTAGACCGCTTCCCGGGAGATGAGGTGGTGGTGATTTCTCGGCCTAAGAATAGCGTCAGCATGTACATGGTGGCCGGTTTCACCCTTCTTCTGGTCGTCTATTTCGTGATTACCATGCTCGGAATCCCGTACAGGGACAAGAAAGCTTTCGGGAAGAACTACTACAAGGCCAGGATAAATATGGTGCTTCAGGTTTCCCTGGGAGCGACCCTGGTCACCCTGACGCTCATCAGCATCTTCTTCGTCTACAACAGAAATGAAAGGAACGTCAGTACGCTGATGACGAGCAAGATCAACACCATCCAGTCGCTTGTCCAGAATGACGCGCGTTATTTCACCTCTTCCATGGATTTCGCCACCCAGGCGGAGACGGGGAAGCTCGATGAAATCGGCAATTACACCAAGTCGGAGATCACTCTCTTCAGGACGAACGGCAGGGTGCTCACTTCGACGGCTCCGGACCTCTACGAGAGGCTGCTGCTGGGATCGAGGATCGATGAAGGCGCCTACAGGAACATTCGTTACAGGAACAAGAGGTACTATATCCATAAGGAAAGATATTCCGGCTTCAGGTACTATGCCATGTACGCTCCTATCTTCAATGCTGAAGGAACTATGTTGGCCATAGTCAGGTCGCCATATTCGGAATGGGGCCTTGATTTCAAGTCCGAAGCCATCGTCCATTCCATGTTCATCATCACGGTTTTTCTACTTCTCCTGATTCTTGCGAGATTCTTCTCCGCAAGAGTGGTTGACAAGATGTTCGGCCCGCTCATCGACATGGGGGCGAAGATGAAGGAGGCAAGGACGAACGGTCTGGAGTACATCATATATGAGAGGGACGACGAGATTTCATCCCTTGTACGGGCATATAATCTCATGGTTCATGATCTTTCTGTCAGCAGCCGCGAAGCCGCCCAAGTCGAGAGGGACAAGGCGTGGAGCCAGATGGCCAGACAGGTAGCTCATGAAATCAAGAACCCGCTGACTCCGATGAAGCTTCAGATCCAGCGCATCGTCCGCCTGCGCCAGAAGCAGGTGCCTGGCTGGGAGGAGAGACTGGATGCGATTATCCCCGTAATCCTTGAAAGTATTGATACTCTCACTGATACGGCCAATGAGTTCTCGACCTTTGCGAAACTCTACAGCGAGGAGCCTCAGCTGATCAATCTCGACTCTCTGGCCCAGGACGAGGTAACTCTCTTCGACGACAAGCAGAACATAACCTTCCATTACATGGGTCTCCAGGATTCATGGGTCATGGGACCGAAACCTCAGCTGGCACGAGTCTTCGTCAACCTGCTCACCAATGCGGTGCAGGCCATAGAAAATCAGCAGAACGATGATTCCGAGGCTGGCATGCCTGTAAGACATGGAGAGATAATCCTTTCCATAAGAAATTCCGCAAAGGACGGTTTCTATGACATTGTCTTCGAGGACAACGGTCCGGGAGTCAAAGACGAGAACAGAAACAAGCTCTTCGTCCCGAACTTCACAACCAAGAGCAGCGGAACCGGTCTCGGCCTTGCCATCTGCAAGAATATCATAGACCGCTGTGGGGGAGACATCTCTTACTCGCGTTCCTTCACGCTGGAGGGTGCCTGCTTCACCATCCATTTCCCGAAGACGGACCAAAGACCGGCGGAGTGAGCCTCCGATCCTGGACGGATAGGGCCGCTTCTATCCCTGGGTTAACGCAATGTAGTTATTATAAGCGCGATGCAGGCTAGAATCATCACCGAAGCCACGATGCGCTTGTAGACCTTGTTCTTGATTTTGCCGATGAAGTGCATCGCGATGATGTTGCCGACTATCATCGAAGTGCCGACCGTGAGGCCCTTGGTCAGAATATCAAGGTCGATGAGGCTGAGTTTGTTGTAGATGACAGCCTTTATGACGTGCATGGTGGCTGCGGCAGTCGCTTCCGAGGCTATGTAGGCCACCGGCTGGAGGTTCCACGAGAGGAAGACGGCGCTGCTCAGAGGCCCGGAAATTCCCATCAGCCCGTTGATGAGTCCCGTCACTCCGCCTCCGATTATCATCGTGCCTTTGCGGCGGGGAAGCTCCTTGTTCCCTGTCAGCTTCCAGATTGCGAAGATTATGAGGAAGACGCACAGAGCCACGGTCATGGGTTTGGCCGGCACCTCTGCGAAGCCCAGGGCTCCCAGCGCAGTGAGAGGGGCGGCCAGGATGAGAAAATAGCCTACAGCTTTCCAGTCTATTGATTTCCAACCTATTACTATACGGCTCAGATTGCTCATGAGCTGGGCTATGGTGGAAGCTGGGACGGCCTGCTCGACTCCGAACATGTAGGTGATGACCGGGATTACTATCATGGCACCTCCGAAGCCTACGGATCCGGAGAGCAAGCCTGCGAGAAGGCCTACAATTATTAGCGTAATATACATTTCGGGGCGCAAATTTAGTGTATAATTGATATATTTGCTAGATCAAAGACACTATCAACATGGAAGAGAACATCTGCAATTTCAGGGTCGGCAACGGCTATGATGTCCACGAATTCGCCATGGGCATTCCAATGTGGCTCGGAGGAGTCAAAATTGAAGACAGCGCCATGGGCTTCCTGGCCCATTCTGATGGCGATGTTGCCATACACGCCCTCTGTGATGCCATTCTGGGTGCTCTGGCCATAGGTGATATCGGGCATTTCTTCCCTGACAACGATGACGAATGGAAGGGGATAGACAGTAAAATTCTTCTCCGCAAGGTCTGCAACATGGCGGAGGAACGCGGCTGGAAGGTCGGAAACGCCGATATTTCCATCGATCTCCAAGCTCCGAAGATAGGGAGCTACATGCCTGCGATGAGGACGGCGTTAGCCAAGGTCATGGGCATAAGTCCTGAGGACGTATCCGTAAAGGCGACGACATCCGAGAATCTGGGCTTCGTCGGCAGAGGCGAGGGCTGCCAGGCCTGGGCGACCGTGCTCCTCTACAGGTAGCGCCATGAGACGCCTGACATCGTCCTTCCTGGCGGTGCCGCTCGCGGCGCTGCTCGCCGCCTCCGTCGGCTCCGCCCAGGACTACAGGGTCATAGTGGACACCTCCGACGAGCCAGTCCACGAGGGCAGGTACGAGCCGAGCCTGGAGAGCATCGGCGACTACGATTGCCCCGAGTGGTTCGAGGACGCGAAATTCGGCATCTGGGCCCATTGGGGGATCCAATGCGTCCCGGGATTCGGAGACTGGTACGCCCGCAACATGTACACCCAGGGCGGCGACCAGTACAAGTACCAGCTGGCGACCATGGGCCATCCTTCGGAGCACGGCTTCAAGGATTGGATCCCCCTGTGGAAGGCGGAGAACTGGGAGCCCGACAGCCTCGTCGCCTTCTACAAGGACTGCGGGGCGAGGTATTTCATGGCCATGGCCAACCACCACGACAATTTCGACAACTTCGACTCGAAGTATCAGCCCTGGAATTCCGTGAACATGGGGCCGCACAAGGACCTCATCGGGGGCTGGGCGGCCGCGGCCCGCAAGGCCGGGCTTCCTTTCGGGGTGAGCGTCCACCTCGCCCACGCCTGGACCTTCATGGAGTACAGCCGAGGCTCCGATTCGAAGGGCCCGCTCGCCGGAGTCCCATACGACGGCTGGCAGACCAAGGAAGACGGCAAGGGCACGTGGTGGGAAGGCTACGACATCCAGGACCTTTACGAGCAGCGGCATCCCCTGAGCAAGAACAGCGGCGAATGGAACTGGAACCCGGAGCTCGTTACGGTACCCGACCAGGCCTATTGCGACAAGGTCTACAACCGGGTGGCCGACCTGATAAACAAATACGACCCCCAGGTCCTCTATTTCGACGACACCTTCGTCCCGCTCTGGCCGGTGAGCGACTGCGGGCTCAAGATCCTGGCCCACTACTACAACAAGAGCGTCGCCGAGAACGGCGGGAAGAACATGGTGGTGGCGACGGGCAAGGTCCTGGACGATAGGCAGAAGAAGGCCCTGGTCTGGGACGTGGAGCGCGGGGTCCCGGATGACATCCAGACCCTCCACTGGCAGACCTGCACCTGCATAGGCTCATGGCATTACGACAAGAGGCGCTATTACGAGGACACCTACAAGACTCCCGCCCAGGTCATATCCATGCTGATAGACATCGTGAGCAAGAACGGCAACCTCCTGCTGAACATACCGGTGAGGGGCGACGGCACCATCGACCCGACGGAGCGGAAGATTGTGGGGGAGATAGGGGCCTGGCTCAAGGTCAACGGCGAGGGCATCTACGGCACGCGCCCTTGGATGGTCTTCGGCGAGGGTCCCGCGGCGGAGAAGGAGAACGCCCTCGACGGCGTCGGCTTCAACGAGGGCAAGGTCGCGACGACGGCGGAGGACGTCCGCTTCACGAAGAAGGGCCGTGACCTCTACGTGTTCCTCCTCGGCAAGCCAGAGGGCGAGGTCCTCGTCCGCAGCCTCTCGAAGGGAGGGCTCATGGACGGCAGGATCCTCGGCGTGGAGTTGCTCGGAGGCGGGAAGGCGGAATGGAGGCAGGCCCAGGACGGGCTTCACATCGGCTGTCCCGCCGACGTTCCTTTCTCCGAGGCCGTCTGCTTCAAGGTCTCGACCTCAAAGGCCCTGTAAAACAAAGGCTTACGCCTGATTCATCCGGGCCGGCTCCAAGCCGACGCCTACAGTTCGTATGGCTCGTAGACCCCCAACTCCGCGATTCCGGGAGCCCCCTCGCTTCCGGTGATGGTGACGCGGACCTTGTCGCCGCGGACCGTGGCGAAGCGGAAGACCTTCACCCTGCCCTCCTTCACCGGGCCGTCCGCGAGGGTTTCCCAGCGGCCGTTGTGCCTGTACTCAATTCTGCAGGCCTTGATGGACCCGATTCCCTTCCTGGCCTCCGGCTCGGTCAGCGTGACCATGTCGAAGAGCCGCTCCCCGTCGAGGCCGACCTCCCACCATGGATTTTCGACCGCCGCCGAAGAAAGCCAGTACGTTTCGAAGTCGTCGTCGTTCGCGAGGTCCATGATCATCATGTCCTCGCTCCATGAAGACTCCGCCGGGCGGTTTTTGGCGATGTTTTTCTGGGTTATCGGAGCCTCGCACTCCGGCAGGGAGTAGGTCCGCTTCTTTTTCCAGAGCTTCCCTATGGTTTTCAGGGCCTCCAGCGCGTTATCGTCGATCAGGCCCTCGCGGTTCGGGGCCACGTTAAGCACGAAGCTGCAATGGGCCTGAGGAAACTTGTCCAGGACCGTAGAGACGAATTCCTTCGGGTCCCTCAGCTTCCCTGAAGGCATGTCCTCCTTCCAGAACCACGTCCTCTGGATCGGCAGGCATGCCATGGAAGGCAGGCTGTTCCCCTCGTCCATCCTCTGCCCGGCCCCCATCTCGTAGAACTTGATGTCCGTGTAGAAGAGGGCGTCGGACGGGTATTTTGACGAGTTCATGTCCATGACCAGGCAGTTCGGCTGGAGCGACTTGATGAGGCCGTAGAGTTCCTGGAAGTTGACGTCCTCGTAGGAGATGCGTCCCCATGGGGCCTCGTAGCCGTCGAAGATTATGGCGGTCACGGGCCCGTAGCCGGTCATGAGCTCGGTCAGCTGGCGCTTGACCATCTCGACCTTTTCCGGCGTTATCATGTTCTTGCGGAGCCTGGCGTGGGTGTCCAGGATGGAAAAATGGAACATGACCTTGAGGCCACGGCTCCTGAAGGCGTCCACGTACTCCTTGAGCAGGTCCTTCCCGTAGGGGGAGTTCATGACGTTGTAATCCGTGGTCTCGGTGTCCCAGAGGCAGAAGCCGTTGTGGTGCTTGACGGAGATGCAGCCGAAGCTCATGTTGGCCGACAGGGCGGCGTCGGCCCACTGGCCGCAGTCCAGTTTCGTCGGCTTGAAGACCTCGGGAGAGAGGTCCGGGTCCGACCAGTCCGCCGTCACGTAGGTCGGAAGGGCGTAATGGGTGAAAAGTCCGAACTGCAGGTCCTCGAACTCCTGCTGTAGTTCGTGGAGGGGTTTAGCCTTCTCCTGGCCCTGTGCGAGGCAGACGGCCGTGAGGGAGATGGCGATGGCGGATACGAATCTTCTGAACATGGCGGATTGTGTTGGTCAAGGCAAAAATACTCTAAATCCGCCGATCGGCAAACCCCTTCCCGAGGAGCGGCGCCGCTTCCGTCCCGGCCGGGAGGGCGATTTCCCGGGGAAGGGCCGGGAAGGGCGGTGCGATTGCGGGATTTTGAGTATCTTAGCGGAATGTCCCTGAAAGATTTCATGAAGGAGCTCCCGCCCCTGCCGGTGAGCGCGATAGCCGCCCGGGTCAACGCCGCGCTCGCGGAACATGGCCGCCTTGTCGTGACCGCCCCTCCGGGCGCGGGAAAGTCCACCATACTCCCGCTGACCCTCCTCTCCTCCCTCGGCGAGGGGAAGATACTGATGCTCGAACCGAGGCGCCTCGCCGCCCGGCAGGTGGCCGAGAGGATGGCCTCGCTGCTGGGCGAGGAGGCCGGGGAGACCGTGGGCTACAGGATGCGCTTCGAGAGCAGGGTCTCCTCCCGCACTCGCATAGAGGTCCTCACCGAGGGGGTGGCGACGAGGATCCTCGTCGCGGATCCGACCCTGGAGGGCGTCGCCGCGGTGATCTTCGACGAGTTCCATGAGCGCAGCCTGACCTCCGACCTCGCCCTGGCCCTGACACGCGAGGCCCAGAACCTCGTCCGACCCGACCTCAGAATACTGGTGATGTCCGCGACCATCGATGCCGGGGCCGTCTGCAGGGCCCTCGACGCGCCGTCCTTGTCGAGCGAGGGCCGCATGTTCCCCGTCGAGATCGTACGGCCGGGCGTCGAGGCCACGGCGGAAAACTGCGCCGAGACCGTCGCCCACGTCGTGCGCCAGGCCCACCGGGAGCGGGAGGGCGACATCCTGGCCTTCCTGCCGGGAGAGGGCGAGATCCGCAGATGCCGGGAACTCCTCGGCGACTCCCTGGGGGACACCTTGGTCTGCCCGCTCTTCGGCTACCTGCCCCCGGCCCAGCAGCGGCTTGCCATCGCGCCGAGCGCCCCGGGCAGGAGGAAGGTCGTCCTTGCCACGCCGATAGCCGAGACCTCCCTCACCATAGAGGGCGTCCGGGTGGTCGTGGATTCCGGCCTCTACCGGAAGCTGGTGTTCAGCCCGCAGAGCTCGCTGAGCCGCCTGGAGACATGCCGGATAAGCATGGACATGGCCACCCAGCGCACCGGCCGCGCGGGCCGAGTGGCCCCGGGGACCTGCTACAGGCTCTGGTCCGCGGCGACGGAGGCCAACATGGCCCCGTGCAGGGTGCCGGAGATACTCGAGGCGGACCTGAGCCCGCTCGTCCTCGACGTGTTAGCCTGGGGAGAGGCCTCGCCGGAGAGGCTCCCGTGGCTGACCCCGCCGCCGGAATGCCACCTGAGGCAGGCCTTCCAGCTGCTCGGCGCCCTCGGGGCCGTCGAGGACTCGGGCGGAGTGCCGGAGATAACCGCGCACGGAAGGGCCATGGCCGCACTGCCCTGCCACCCGCGCATCGCCCAGATGCTGCTGGCCGCCCCGAGTCCGGAGAAGAAGGCCCTGGCGGCGGACGTCGCGGCCCTGCTCGAGGAGAAGGACCCGCTGGCCGCCACCGACATGTCCGCGGACATCTGCGACCGCCTCCAGGCCCTGCGTTCCCGCCGGTCGGACAGGCAGTGGCGCCGCATCGAGATGGTCTCGGAACAGTACCGCAGGATGGTCAAGGCGCCCGTGGACGACTCCGCCCCCGACCCCTTCGAGGCCGGTGACCTCATCTCCGCGGCCTTCCCGGAGAGGATAGCCAAGGCGCTTCCCGACGGCTACGGACGCTTCCTGCTGGCCTCGGGCGACATCGCCTCCGTGGACCGCGCCGACCCCCTCGCCGGCGAGCCCTTCCTGGCCGTGGCCAGCCTCAACACGAGGGTCGGGGCGGACGGCAGGATCTTCCTCGCCTCGAGGCTCGACCCGAAGGACGTGATTCCTCGCTGCCGTCGGGTCGACAACGTCTCCTGGGATTCCAAGGCGGGGACCGTCGTGGCGCGGAAGGAATGGAGGGCGGGGCGCCTGCTGCTGGACTCGAAGCCACTGAACGAGGGCTTTAGGGACAAGGCTGTGAAGGCGATATGCGAGGCGGCGGTCAAGGAGGGGACCGCGATGCTGGACTTCTCCGACGAGGTCGGGAATCTCCAGCGCCGCATAGCCGCGGTGGCTGCCTGGCATCCCGAGCTTGGGCTCCCGGACTTTTCCACGGAGGCCTTCCTCAGGAGGGCTCCCCAGTGGCTGCCGCTCTTCATCGGCAAGGCCTGCACCCGGGCCGAGCTCAAGAAGATAGATCTCTGCGAGGTCATCTGGAGCCTGCTGGACTATGGCCAGCAGAAGGAGGTCGACCGCCTGGCGCCGTCTCACATCGAGGTGCCCACGGGGAGCCGCATCAGGGTCGAGTACCGCCTCGGGGCCGAGGCGCCGGTCCTCCGCGTGAGGCTGCAGGAGTGCTTCGGGATGACGGACACGCCGAGGGTGGACGGCGGTAAGCGCCCGGTGCTCATGGAGCTCCTCTCTCCGGGCTTCAAGCCGGTCCAGCTGACCTCGGACCTGAAGAGCTTCTGGCAGGACGCCTATTTCGAGGTCCGGAAGGTGCTCCGCCGGCGCTATCCGAAGCATTCTTGGCCGGACAACCCGCTGGAGGCCCCTGCCGTCCGCGGCGCGGTGAAGAAAAAGTAGGCGCCCCGGGAGTCCCGGAGCGCCACAGGCGTGCCTAAGCCTCTTCCGCCAGCAGGCGCCGGTAGATATCCCTGTCCTCGTCCTTGAACACGTTGAATATCACCGTGTCGACGTGCCTGCAGCCCTTGAGGGCTGACCGCACCGTGCCGACGGCTATCTCCGCGGCCCGCTCCTGCGGGAAGCCGAAGACCCCGGTCGATATGCAGCAGAAGGCGATGCTCCCGAGCCCATGGCTGTCGGCCAGCTCCATGCACGAGCGGTAGCACGAGGCGAGCTGGGCCTCCTGCAACCGGCTCGGCCATCCGGCCTGGACGATGGGCCCGACGGTGTGGATTACGTACCTGGCCGGGAGGTTGAAGCCCGGGGTGATCTTCGCCGAACCGGTAGGCTCCTCGTGGCCCTGCCTCGTCATGATCTCGTTGCAGGCCAGCCGGAGCTGGACGCCCGCGGCGGAATGGATGGCGTTGTCTATGCAGTTGTGGAGCGGGACGAAGCATCCGAGCAGCTCTCTGTTGGCCGCGTTGACTATTGCGTCGACCTTCAGGCGGGTGATGTCTCCTTGCCAGAGGAGCAGGCCCTTGCCCTCGGGTTCTACCACGCCCTTCTCCTTCAGCTGTTCCTGCAGTTCCGCGTCCTGGGCGGCGAGAAATTCCTCGCTCACGGGCCTCGGCGGCCGGATGTTGAGCAGGGCCCTCATCATGGCCTTCCGCTCCCTGAGCCCTTCCGGAATCTCCGTCCCGAAGCGTCCCGGCTCCTCGTCCATCAGGGCCTTTATGATGTGCCTGAGGTTTTCCTCTCTCTTCGTTTCCATGGTACAAGATTTCAGTCGTTTGGCTCTGACTTCTTTGCCTCCCCGGCCTTCTCCATCGCCCCGGCCCGTGCGGCGAGCCCGTCTATCAGCCCCTCGTCGAGGTCCTCGGCGAACGGGATGTACCGGCGCAGGCCGTCGAGCATGGTGCCGCAATCGTCCCTGTTGAACCTGACTAGGGTGGCATCCCCGAAGTCCATTGCCATCCGCTCGAAGGGGAAGCGGATGATCGAAGGCGTGTTGAAACCGACCCCGAACTCCAGCAGGGCGAGCCTCTTTTCCGAGGCCCTGCGCACGAAGGCGGTATAGGCCTCGGCCTGGCTGTTCCATCGTCCGTCCTCCACGAAGTTGCCGTCCACCCTGAGGTTCGGGGTCATGAGCTCGCCGTTTTCGGGACAGCGCGGGACAAGCCGGCTCGGAATCCGGCAATCCTCGGTGTTCGCAATCATCTCGTTCACAAGGTCTTCGTCGTAATAGAGCCTGCGCGGTTCGCCGGTTACGGACTGCAGGTAGGCGTAGTCGCCCTGGGTCGCGAAGAGCCTTCCCGCGTCGAAACCGGCCTTCTCGAACTGGCCGTCGACGTTGGTCGTTATGACGAAGTAGTCCCTGCCCTCGACGAGCCGGAGGAGGACCTTGTAGAGCGGCATGGCGGCGGGGCGGAAGCGGATGGCGTAGATGTGCCTCGCCCAGTAGGCCCACTTCTCCTCCTCGCTCGGCCATGGGTAGAAGGACGAGGAGTAGAGGTCGGTGATTCCGTATTTCTCTATCCATGGCCGGAACTCTCTCCGGAATTCCTCGCCGTCGTAACGCAGGCCGGCCGCCGTGGAAAGCCCCGAGCCGGCACCTATCAGCACCGCGTCTGCATGTGCCAGGGCCTCTGCCGCCAGCCCCATGCGTCCGTCAAGCGTCTTCGCGCCTTCCGTCTTCATGGACCCGTCTTCCGTCTTCATGGACCCGTCTTCCGTCGACATGGATCCGCCCTTCGTCAGCATGGATCCGAAAATGTTCCCGAACATCGTCTTCGCCCTTTGATAAATTCCGTCTACATTTAAAAAAGCCCCGTCTGCAAGAGGCGGGGCCTTGGGAGATTTACCCTTAATAACCGATGGTGAAGCGCTCCTTGTGGTGGGCAGGCTTCTCGAGCTCGTCGACCATCGCTACCGCATAGTCTTCGGCCGAGATGTGGCTGGTCTTGGTGGCCTGGTCGACGATGAGGTCGTCCTTGCCGAGGCGGAACTTGCCGGTGCGGCCGCCCTTCTCGTCGAAGGCTCCTGCAGGGGAGAAGAAGACCCAGTCGATTGCGTCCTCCTTTGTCAGGACGTTGAGGTAGAAGTCGCCGAGCGGACGGACGCCGCCCATTATGCTCTCCGGGATGGCTCCGGAATCGACGACGCGGAGACCAGGGGCGCAGAAGAGCGTGCCGGCCCCGCCGACGATGAGGAGGCGCTTAACGCCGCTCTTCTTCGCGGCCTCGAGGATGCGCGGATAGTTGGTCTCGATGAGCTTCGCGATGTCCGGGTTGGTCCAGCCAGGGTTGTAGGCGGAGATGATTGCGTCCTTGCCTTCGGCAATCTTGGCGATGGCGTCGACGTTGGCCACGTCCTCTTCCACCGGGGTCACCTGGTCGTTCTTGGCCAGCTTGGATGCGTTGCGTACCACCGCGGTTACCTTGTGTCCGCGTGCCACGAGTTCATTCAGGATGTGCGAACCTACGAATCCCGTCGCACCGATCAATACTACGTTTGCCATGATTTCTATTGCTTTAAAAATTAAAATTTTCTTCCCGCAACCAGCCTTTCCGCCTGCACCTCGCTCTCTCCTCAACTGATTGACGATGCAAAGATATGCAGTTAGTTTCCTTTTGTCAAGTATAGTTGAAAAAGTAAGTCAGTAACTTAATGCTAGTATTGGAAAAATCGGTGCTTTGCAGTCAAATCTAATTTCCGCTCCCGGTTGCGGCGAGAAGATCAGTATCTTTGCAAAAAATGAACAGGACCGTGTACGGACGAAAGATTCCGGTAGACAAGAAGTGCGGCATTGCCGACATGGCCGGGCAGTCATCACCGTGTTCCGGTCAGCTCCCCATAGCTCGGGAACATCTTCACTCTGCTCATCGCATTAGACGGCGGGTAAGAAACCACTATCTTGCCGTCTTTGTCAAGAAGATCATATAAGTCTTCGGCGGTCAAATCGTAACGGCAAAGGTATTTTTCCGATTCGAAGTATTCATCCCGATTTTTCTTTGAGGAGAGCAGATAGTGGTTCTGTCCGTCAAAGACAAAGATTCTCACGGTATCGTATGGAGACATGTCCTCGATAGAATAATAACCGCTTCTGCTTTCAAGTCTTTCGTTTGGAAATAATAAATCATAACCAAATCCGGCTCTCCATGCGCTGGCAACTGTCGTGTCTCGCGAATCTAAATCGTACATGTTTCCCGATTTTGCGACCTCATTCCTCAAGCCCTTGCTTGGATATCTCTTGAAATATTGTTTAGAGTAGGTGTTTGCCCATACCTCAAACCAAAATGCTTCGCCAAGTGCTCGACGGTGACGCCTCCGTCGGAAGACTGGATGACGGACGTTTCGTTCATCAGCCCTGGCGTTTGTGGCTTCTCGCACGGGCATGGGACAAAGATATCGTTATGCTTGGAGATTAGCAAATTTTTCTAATAATCAATGATGTAAATCGTAATAATATGGTGCGCGGAAAAAGGTTGGATTCGCCGGCCCAAACCCATTGTACAGGCGATGTGCATTCCAGGGCCCTCCAGGGGGGCGCTGCAATCTGAGTTAGGCGGATCTGCGAACCCAGTGACGGCACATCAATGTTCTACGGTTATAGATAAAGCATGGGTGGCTCCGCATTCAGAGATGACCGGGGAACATGTCTGCAATCTATTTCTTCTTGTAGCGCGGATACATGTGTATGTCTGCCATTTCCTCTGTAGGCGGATAATAGATTTGATCTCTTATCTTGTCCAAATCCTTCTTTGTAAAGTCATAACGTTGTAAAACGCAATAATTCTTGACGATATAGTCCCAAGGATGGCTGTCGACGGTATCTTTGTCAAAGATGAAGAAAGACACCGTATCACATTGCCATTCCCACTTGAATAGATGGCTATTTGTCCCAAGTCCAAAATCTATATGCCCATGTCCAAGGTTTCCATCTCCGTCTTCGCAAGGTGTCAGAGAAAGTAACCGAAGATCTTCTTTCGAAAAGCATATGGCAGTATCGTTCACCCAAGTCTTGTTTCTTTCCGGAATGAAACAATATACTGAATCATATTCATCCGGGAGCCAGTAGTCAAATGCAATCCAATCTTCACATCCCGTAAAGCATGCTAAGACAGGAATCAGAAAAAATAAGATAACTATTTTTTTCATGATCTAATATTTAACAATAGTTCGGTAAAATTATAAAAGTTACACCGCGGCGCGAACGCCGTAGAATAAAAGTTCTTTGAAATCAGTGTTATTTAATCGCATGTTCGGAGATTTTCCGGACATTGCAATAAATCGATCCA
>Ga0256404_1001247_pt1 | contig 63172 bp, 39 predicted proteins | sample RumenRJG_01DNA_FD_185990 | JGI IMG/M metagenome (GOLD analysis project Ga0256404, IMG submission 185990) | Bovine rumen microbial communities from Lethbridge, Alberta, Canada - RJG_01 | ecosystem: Host-associated > Mammals > Digestive system > Stomach > Rumen | place: Canada: Alberta | collected...
GAAGTGTCAACAAAAACAGCACAGCTTTTTCGCTTGTGTCTATTGGGGCAGTACGACAAAAAAACATCCGTCTACTATTTCAGCTAATGAAGAGAAAAAGTGTCTAGTGAAATCAGGAAAAGTCAATCAGGCATTAATTGGGTTGCAATTAGGCATTAATTACCCTCTAATTAGGCATTAATTGCATGGTAGTTAGGCATTAATTAGAACCTAAGTAGGCATTAATTAGAACCTAAGTAGGCATTAATTAGAGCCTAAGTAGGCATCAATTAGAAATCGACCGAGGCAAAAAGGCGTCTCCGGGGGTGGTAAAAACAGGAAAACAGGATATTGAAATCAGCCAAACGAAGCGCCTCGGCCGGCAAGAAGGAACGGTAGGACCGGACAAAGAAATGCGCCAAAACCGCGAAAAACAGTTTTGGCGCATTGCTCAGATGTTATCGAAAGAGACTGTTTACTCAGCCGGAGCCTGGTCGATCAGCTCCATGAACTGGTCGAGTTTCGGCGTGATGATGATCTGGGTGCGGCGGTTGCGCTGACGGCCCAGTTCGGTATCGTTGGTAGCCAGCGGATTGAACTCACCGCGTCCGCCTGCTGTGAGGCGCTTGGGGTCAACACCATATTTGTTCTGCAGCGCCTGCACCACGCTCGAAGCACGCAGACAAGAGAGGTCCCAGTTGTTGCGGATGTTCTCGCGGCTGATGGGCACATTGTCGGTATTACCCTCGATGAGCACGTCGTAGTCTTTGTAGTCCTTGATGATCTTGGCAATCTTCGAGAGCGTCTCGGCGGCACGGTCGTTGATCTCGTAAGAGCCTGTCTTGTAGAGCATATTGTCGGCCAGCGAGATGTATACCACGCCTTTGAGCACCTGCACGTCGACCTCCTTGAGCTCTTCCTTCGAGAGCGAGCGGGTGAGGTTGTTGGTGAGCAGCAGGTTGAGCGAGTCGCTCTTCGACTTCAGCTCCGTGAGATGGCGGATATACTGGTTCGACTCGTTGATTTGGTCGACGAGCTTCTCTATCGAGATATTGTTCTGGCTGGCGTTGTTCAGACTCTTGTCGAGCGAGCGCTGCAGGGCGGCATAGGCTTTCTTCTGCTGGGCCAGCTGGTCTTCAAGGCTGGTGACGCGGGCGTTGGCGGCAGCCAGCTGCTCCTTAGTCACCTGATAGCTGGTGTTGAGCTCTTTGTTCTCATTCTGGCAGTTCTGCAGGTCGCTCTGTGCGGCCAACAGGTCTTTCTTACTGGCACAACTGCTCATCACGAGACAAGCAGCGAGTGCGCTATACAATACTGTTTTCTTCATGACTTTTCTGTTTAAAAATGAATAATTCAGATGCAAATATATGAATTAGACGCTAAACCGGTGGCATTTGTCAAAACAGATTAGAAGAATTTAAGTTTTTTTACTCTCCTTTGGCAACTTGCCTGCGCTGCATTTCAAACGCTCCACCAGCTTCTTTAACGGTTATTCACGTAGTAGAGTGCCGCTCCGATGGCGGTGCAGAACTCAGAATATTTCGGAATGAAGAAACGCACGTTGTAGAACTTCTCCAGCTGTGGGAACACATACTTGCACTCGGGCAGCAGGGTGAGGTTGCCGATGAGCACGAAGTCGTGGATGCCCGTGCTGATAGACGAGATGACAGCGGTGCTTCCGATGGACTGCAGCACCAGGCAGATGATGCCCCGTGCCAGGTCCTCGCGCGTGGCATTGTATTGCGCCTTGGCAAAGAGCGATGCCGTGGCATCCATGGGCAGTCCGGGCAGCGGATGGTTGCAGATGTCGCCGATGAGCAGGTTGATGTTCTTGATGTCGCCTTGCTTGGCGAGCTCCTGAATCTCGTGTATGTCGCTGGTCTGCAGCATCACACGCGACAGACCAGTGAGCGTTCCGCCGCCGATGCCGATACCTCCGATGTGCTGGATGTTGCTGCCCTCGCAGCGCACGAACGATGTGCCGGTGCCCATGCTGACCACGATGACATGGTCCTTGCCCGACTCATACATGGCCCCCAGGCCGTCGGCCACAAACTCATCGGCCTTGGCGGTGGGCAGTCCGTAGATGGGATTGTCCACATAGGCACTGCCCACACCGGTCATCATCACCTGATCGATGTCGCAGAGGTCTATCTTGTTGTCAAAGAGATACTTTCCGAAGGCGCCATAGAGCGATGTCACCGGGTCGGCCGCCGATATGCGGATGGGCGACACGACCGCTCCCTTGCGTATTCCTACTATCTTTGTTGTGCTGATGCCAACGTCGATTCCAATTACGATTCCCATGTTAATATTCTAGGTTTGAAGGTTTTCGGCTGCAAAATTAGGCAAAAAAACGAGAAAACCTATTATCCGTGAGCATGTTTTTTTCGAATAATTTCTGTATCCCGCAGATTATTCGTAATTTTGCATCACAGAATAACATACTTATGAGACATCTGAAATACCTTCTCATGGCCATTGTGCTGTGCCTTTCAGCAGGCATGGCACATGCCGATATACTCGGAAAAGGGGTGTCGCTCAAACTGGCCGAGCAACGCGCCGCCCAGTTGAGCGGAATAGAATACGACCTGAAGTTCACCATTCCTGCCGACAGGCGCCGCCTGGTGCGGGGGCATGCCGCCATCAGCTTCTGGTGGAACGGCGAGGGCGATGTGGTGCTCGACTTCCAGGGTGAGCGCAACCAGTTCGACGGGCGCTGCACCATCTTCACCAAGAAGAACCCCAACAAGAAGAAAGAGAAGCAGATAGCGTCGTTTGCCGCCTTCACCAACGAGCACATCATCATACAGAAAGAGTTCCTGAACGTGGGTGTGCGCAACACGGTGCACCTCGACTTCTGGAGCAGCAACAAGTCGCTCAACCGCAACGACGACTATCTCTACACGCTCTTCGTGCCCGACCATGCCCGCAGCGTGTTCCCCTGCTTCGACCAGCCCGACCTGAAAGCCACCTTCAAGCTCACCCTGGAGATTCCCGACGGATGGCGGGCCATCAGCAACGGGGCCGAGCTGAGCCAGGTGACTACCGACGGACGCACGACGATAGAGTTCGAGCAGTCCGACCTGCTGCCCACCTATCTGTTCTCGTTCACCGCCGGACGCTTCCAGAGCACGACCGCCACATGCAACGGCCGCCAGGTGGAAGCCCTCTACCGTGAGACCGACCCGCAGAAGGTGGCACAGCTGCAGACCGTCTTCGACGAGGTGGCCCTGTCGCTGCGGTGGCTGGAAGACTATACCGGCATACCCTACCCCTTCAAGAAATACGGCTTCGTGGTGCTGCCAGGCTATCAGTTCGGCGGCATGGAGCATCCCGGTGCCATCCAGTTCAACGACAAGCGCATCTTCCTAGGCGAGCATCCCACGCCCGACGAGGAGCTCAACCGCCTGGAGCTGATAGCCCACGAGACGTCGCACATGTGGTTTGGCGACCTGGTCACCATGCGCTGGTTCAACGATGTGTGGACCAAGGAGGTGTTTGCCAACTTCATGGCAGCCAAGATCTCACGCGAGCGTTTCCCCAATATCAACCACGACCTGAATTTCCTGAAGACCTACCAGACGCCGGCCATGAAGACCGACCGCACGCTGGGCACACATCCCATACAGCAACCGCTGGCCAACCTCAACGGGGCCGGTCTGCTCTATGGCAACATCATCTACGACAAGGCACCCACCATGATGAAGAAACTGGAGGAGCAGATGGGCGCCATCGCCCTGCAAAACGGACTTCGGAAGTATCTCTACAACTACTCCTACAGCAATGCCACCTGGGACGACCTGATCTGCATTCTCGACTCGGTGAAGCCCGAGGCCATGCTCAAGGAGTTCAGCCATGTGTGGGTAAAAGAGAAAGGCATGCCCGACATCGTGGTGGAAGCCTCCGACCATCACATCACCCTGACGCAGAAAGACCCCTACGGCCGCGGACTGCGATGGCCGCAAAAGTTCACGCTTGTGGCTGGCAACGAGATGGAGCGCAACCGCCTGTGGACGGTCGACATGACCGAGCGCACGGTCACCATCCCCGTCAAGCAGCATCCCACCATGCTGATACCCAACTACAACGGCAGTGGCTACGGGCGGTTCATCATCAGCCGCGAGTATGTGCACGAGCTGACCAAGCGCCTGCTGAGCACCACCAACGACCTGACGCGCTATGCCATTGCCCTGACACTCTACGAGAACTACCTGAACGGGGTGCACGACAAAGACTATTTCACCGAACTGTTCCGCACGCTGAAGAAAGAGAAGAACCCGCTCATCGCAGCCACCCTGTGCAGTCACATGCACCAGTTTGCCATCGACCAGGAACCGACACTGCGCCAGCGGCTGGAGGGTTTCATGCTCGACATTGCCAAAGGCAGTCCTATCGCCTCGTGCCGCCAGAGCATGACGCGGCTGCTGGCCGCCGACGCCATCTCGGCCGAGGTGCTCGACCACCTCTACAGCACCTGGCAGACGAGCAACGACCCTCTGCTCAGCGAGCGCGACTATATCAATATGGCCTACCACCTGGCCATCATGCGGCCGGCGGAATGGCGCCACATCATCAGCACCCAGCGCGCCCGCCTGAAGAGTAAGGACATGATTCGTGAGTTCGACTTTGTGAGCCGAGCCTGCAATCCCAGCCTCAGCACCCAGCGAAGCCTGTTCCGTTCGTTGCTGCTCAAGGAAAACCGTACCGTGGAGCCCTGGGCGCAAAACCTGCTCGCCCTGCTCAGTTGTCAGGCCCGCGAGCCGCAGAACAACGAGTTCATCACACCCGGACTGATGGCACTCGAAGAGATCCAGCACACTGGCGACATCTTCTTCCCCGCCAACTGGCTGAACGCCCTGCTCGGAGCACACAAAAGCAAGGAGGCAAAAGCCCTGGTCAACGACTTCATCGACAGCCATCCCGACTACCCGCAGGCACTAAAAAACAAAATCCTCGAAGCGGCCTACGAGGTTTTCAGAACGAAAGATTGAAAAAACTCATGCCGCAGTTCTCATTCCTCGATTAATTTTCGTACCTTTGCAGTCAAAATTAAAAATATCAATAAAATATCAGTATGATTCTTTTTTTTAGGACTTCCCAGAAGAGCATTATCGCTACCCAAGTAGACCACCAGCTCAATCAGGACGAGATCAACGAACTTTGTTGGCTGTACGGCAATGCCGCAGTAGAACAGGCAGAGAAACTGGAGGGTTTCTTTGTCGGTCCGCGCCGCGAGATGATCACTCCCTGGAGCACGAACGCCGTGGAAATCACCCAGAACATGGGACTGAAAGGCATTCAGCGCATCGAGGAGTATTTCCCTGTTGGCAGCAAGGATGCTGAGCACGACGAGATGCTGCAACGCATGTACGACGGACTGAACCAGGACATCTTCACCGTGAATATCCAGCCCGAGCCCATCAAGCACATCGAAAATCTTGAGGAGTATAACGAGCAGGAGGGACTGGCACTCTCGCCCGAGGAGATGGAGTACCTGCACAAGATTGAGAAGCAAAACGGCCGGCCGCTGACCGACTCTGAGATCTTCGGTTTCGCACAAATCAACTCGGAGCACTGCCGCCACAAGATCTTCGGCGGTACGTTCATCATCGACGGTCAGGAAATGGAGTCGAGCCTCTTCCAGATGATCAAGAAGACCACTCAGGAGAATCCTAACAAGATATTGTCGGCCTATAAGGACAATGTGGCCTTCGCACAGGGCCCAGTGGTCGAGCAGTTCGCACCTGCCGACCAGTCGACCAGCGACTACTTCCGCGTGAAAGATATCGAGAGTGTCATCTCGCTGAAGGCCGAGACCCACAACTTCCCCACGACCGTCGAGCCGTTCAACGGTGCCGCTACGGGTACCGGCGGTGAGATTCGCGACCGTATGGGCGGCGGCACAGGCTCATGGCCCATTGCCGGCACAGCTGTCTATATGACTGCCTATCCGCGGCTGAAGGAGGATGCCACTGCCGAGCAGTCGGTCATCACCCGCGACTGGGAAGACATCCTGCCCGTTCGCCAGTGGCTCTACCAGACGCCCGAGCAGATACTGATCAAAGCCTCGAATGGTGCTTCCGACTTCGGCAACAAGTTCGGCCAGCCGCTGATCTGCGGTTCGGTGCTGACCTTCGAGCATCAGGAGGGTGACAACAGCCAGGACGAGGCCTCAGCCACCAAGTATGCCTACGACAAGGTGATCATGCTGGCCGGTGGCGTGGGCTATGGCACCAAGCGCGACTGCCTGAAGAAAGAGCCGCAAAAAGGCAACAAGGTAGTGGTGGTTGGCGGTGACAACTACCGCATCGGACTGGGCGGCGGCTCGGTATCGTCGGTCGACACGGGCCGCTATAGCAACGGCATCGAGCTGAACGCCGTGCAGCGTGCCAACCCCGAGATGCAGAAACGCGCCTACAACCTGGTGCGTGCGCTCTGCGAGGAGGACAACAACCCCGTGGTCAGCATCCACGACCATGGTTCGGCAGGACACCTGAACTGTCTCTCCGAGCTGGTGGAGGAGTGCGGCGGTGAGATTGACATGAGTCAGCTGCCCATTGGCGACAAGACGCTGAGCGCCAAGGAGATCATTGCCAACGAGAGCCAGGAGCGCATGGGACTGCTCATCGACGAGAAGCACATCGAGCATGTGCGCCGCATTGCCGAGCGCGAGCGTGCCCCGCTGTATGTGGTCGGCGAGACCACCGGCGACGCCCACTTCTCGTTCAAACAGGCCGACGGCGTCAAGCCCTTCGACCTCGATGTGGCCCAGATGTTCGGTCACTCTCCGAAGACCATCATGCGCGACGAGACCGTTGAGCGTCATTATGCTCCGGTGCAATATACTGTTTCAGCCGAGAAACTCAACCAATATCTCGAGCGGGTGCTGCAGCTCGAGGCCGTGGCCTGCAAAGACTGGCTGACCAACAAGGTCGACCGTTCGGTGACGGGTAAGACTGCCCGCCAGCAGTGTCAGGGTGAAATCCAGCTCCCGCTGAGCGACTGTGGCGTGGTGGCACTCGACTATCGTGGCAAGAAAGGCATTGCCACTGCCCTGGGACATGCCCCGCAGGCTGGTCTGGCCTCGCCGGCAGCAGGCAGTGTGCTGTCGGTGGCCGAGGCACTGACCAACATCGTGTGGGCTCCGCTCACCGAAGGACTCGGCAGCATCAGCCTCTCGGCCAACTGGATGTGGCCCTGCCGCTCGCAGAAAGGCGAGGACGCCCGTCTGTACGAGGGCGTAAAGGCACTGTCTGACTTCTGCTGCAACCTGCATATCAACGTGCCGACAGGTAAAGACTCGCTGTCGCTGAGCCAGCAGTATCCCAATGGCGAGAAGATCATCTCTCCGGGTACCGTCATCGTCAGTGCCGGCGGCGAGGTGTCTGACATCAAGAAAGTGGTCAGCCCCGTGGTGGTGAACGACAAGAACAGTAGCCTCTATCATATCGACTTCTCGTTCGACCAGCAGCGGTTGGGCGGTTCGGCTTTCGCACAGAGCCTTGGAAAGGTAGGCGACGACGTGCCCACCGTGCAGAATGCCGAGTACTTCGCCGACTGCTTTAATGCCATTCAGGAACTCATCGAGAAGGGTTGGATCATGGCCGGACACGATATCTCTGCTGGCGGACTCATCACCACGCTGCTGGAGATGTGCTTCGCCAACACCCGTGGCGGTATGCACATCAACCTGCATAACATCTGTGCCGACGGCGATGCGGTGAAAGCACTCTTTGCCGAGAATCCCGGTGTGGTCATTCAGGTGAGCGACAAGCTGAAGTTCGATCTCTTCGACTATCTTGAGGACCATGGCATCGGCTATGCCAAGATTGGTTATCCCATGGAAAACCAGCGCGAGCTGATTGTGAAGAACGGCGACGAGGAATACAGCTTCGACATCGACCACCTGCGCGACGTCTGGTATAAGACCAGCTATCTGCTGGACCGCAAGCAGAGCTTCAACGGCAAAGCCAAGGAGCGTTTCGAGAACTACAAGCAGCAGCCGCTGGAGATGAAGTTCCCGAAAGATTTCACGGGCAGACTCGCCCAATACCGCCTCAAATGGCGACACGACGATGGCGAGCGCCGACCCAAGGCTGCCATCATCCGCGAGAAAGGTACCAACGGTGAGCGCGAGATGGCCTACTCGCTCTATCTGGCCGGCTTCGACGTGAAAGACGTGATGATGACCGACCTCATCAGCGGGCGCGAGACACTCGATGAGATCAATATGATTGTCTTCTGCGGCGGATTCTCCAACAGCGACGTACTGGGTTCGGCCAAAGGATGGGCCGGCGCCTTCCTCTACAACCCGAAGCCCAAGGAGGCCCTGGACAAGTTCTATGCCCGCCACGACACCCTCTCGCTGGGCATCTGCAACGGATGCCAGCTGATGGTGGAGCTCGGCCTGCTGGGCGACGGACAGGCAGAGGACGACAGTCAGAGAGCTAAGATGCTGCACAACGACTCGCATAAGTTTGAGAGCGGCTTTATCTCACTGAGCATTCCGCAGAACGACAGCGTGATGTTCGGTTCGCTGAGCGGTTCGAAACTCGGCATCTGGGTGGCTCACGGCGAAGGAAAGTTCCATCTGCCCAAGGCCGAGAGTGCTTACAACGTGATTGCCAAGTACAACTACGCCGGCTATCCTGCCAATCCCAATGGCTCCGACTACAATGTGGCTGGTATCTGCAGCGCCGACGGTCGCCATCTGGCCATGATGCCGCACCTCGAGCGTGCCATCTTCCCATGGCAGAACGCCTGGTATCCCGCCCGCCATCGCAACGACGAGGTGACACCGTGGCTGGAGGCATTCGTCAATGCCCGCCGCTGGATCGAGGGAAAGGTAGGCAATTGAAAATTGATAATTGATAATTGAAGATTGACAATCATCAACGCATGGCAATTGACAAGTAACAGACTGATGACTGAATGATGAACAACATCTATTGGACATCCTTTCTCACCTTCTTTAAGATTGGCGCATTCACCCTCGGGGGTGGATACGCCATGATTCCTATTATCGAGGCCGAGGTGGTTGAGAAGCACAAATGGATTACGAAAGAAGAGTTTCTCGACCTCATTGCCGTCGCACAGAGCTGTCCCGGTGTGTTTGCTGCCAACATCAGCATCTTCATCGGCTACAAGCTGCGGCAGGTGAAAGGCGCCGTCAGCTGTTGTCTGGGGGCTGTGCTGCCCTCATTCCTCATCATTCTGCTCATCGCTATGTTCTTCCACCAGTTCTCCGAGAACCAGGTGGTGCAGTCCATCTTCCGCGGCATACGTCCGGCTGTGGTCGCTCTCATTGCCGTTCCCACCTTCAAACTGGCCAAAAGTGCCAAGATATCACTGGTCAACTGCTGGATTCCCATCGCCGGCGCACTGGCCATCTGGGCCTTGGGCGTGTCGCCCATCCTCGTCATCGTGGCTGCCGGACTGGGCGGCTGGCTCTACGGCAAATTCGTTGAGGCTCCCGAGTCGAAAGCCTAACAGCGTGAACGGCATGGACAGGACAGCAGTGACGGTCACGACAGACTCGGCTGACCAGCAAGAAAAACGATAAAACACCAAGAAGGAACCCATGATATACTTCTATCTCTTCATCACTTTTTTCCAGATTGGTCTCTTCGGATTCGGCGGAGGCTACGGCATGCTGTCGCTCATTCAGGGCGAGGTGGTGCACCACTGGCACTGGATGAACACGGCCGAGTTTACCGATATCGTGGCCATCAGTCAGATGACGCCCGGACCCATCGGCATCAACTCTGCCACCTACTGCGGCTACACGGCTGTGCAGAATGCAGGCCACAGCGGATTGATGGCCATTCTGGGCAGCTTCACCGCCACCTTCGCATTGGTTCTTCCGTCGCTCATCCTGATGATTCTCATCAGCAAGATGTTCATGAAGTATATGCACACGCCCACCGTGCAGTCGGTGTTCCGCGGACTCCGTCCGGCTGTGGTCGGACTCCTGGGTGCCGCCACCTTATTATTAATGACCAGCGAGAACTTCTCCACACCGACCGAGAATCCATGGCAGTTCTGGATCAGTGTGTTCCTCTTCTGTGCCACCTTCGTCGGCACCTACTGGATGAAAATCAACCCCATACGCATGATTATGTATGCCGGCTTTGCCGGACTACTCCTCCTATATTGATTTCTAACACCGGGGCGCCGACCATCGCAAGCGCCTCATATCAAAGACAACCAGCATGAAAATAAAGCATCTCTTCCTTGTTCTTTCGCTTTTCTTCGCGCTGACCGCATCGGCTCAGCCCAAGTCGTGGACAGCCGACAACGGCAACGGCACCTTCACCAATCCGCTGTTCTACGATGAGTTCTCCGACCCCGACATCCTCCGCGTGGGCGATGACTACTATCTGGCGGGCACCACCATGCACACCGTGCCCGGACTGGTTATCCTCCACTCAAAAGACCTGGTGAACTGGGAGAACATCAGCTACTGCTTCGACCGTTTCGACTTCAACGACGATGCCTTCGCACTGAAGAACCACAAGGAGATCTACGGACAGGGCATCTGGGCTCCCTGCATCCGCCATGCCAACGGACAGTTCTATGTCTATTCGAATGTGAACGGCAAGGGACTGCAGTGCTACACCTCGAAAGACATTCGCGGACCGTGGAAGCACCACAATATGCAGGGACGCATCTACGACCTCTCCGTGCTCTTCGACGACGATGGCAAGATCTATGCCATCCACGGCTACGGCGAGGTGAAATGCACCGAGCTAAAACCCGACATGAGCGGTCCCATCGACGAGACCGAGCGCACCATCATTCCCGAGGGTAATGCCGTGGGCGAAGGCCACCACATGTATAAAATCAATGGCATGTATTATCTCATCTCCACCGACTATAAGCCCAATGGCCGCACGCTCTGCTCGCGCTCGAAGAGCATCTGGGGACCCTACGAGACCATCACCATCACGGCCGACGAGACCTTCGGCTACCATGCCGCCTCGCTCACGCAGGTGCCACGGGGCGAAAAATACCGCATCGGCCACGACGGCACCAAATTTGGCATTCCCGAGGTCGACAAAGACGCTACCGCCTGCACTAACATCCATCAGGGAGGCATCGTGGAAGACCAGAACGGACAATGGTGGGCTCTGCTCATGATGGACTTCCACTCGATAGGCCGCACCGTCACGCTGGCACCCATCACATGGAAGGACGGCTGGCCCATGCTCGGCCTCGAGGGCAACCTCGGCCGTGCCCCCCGCACCTGGTTCAAGCCCAACATCCCGTCTGCTGCTCTTTCACAGCAACAACCTCACGCTCCCTACGAGCGCAGCGAGAACTTCAACGGCAAGCAGCTGGGGCGCATCTGGCAGTGGAACCACAATCCCGAAGAGAAAATGTGGAGTCTCCGGAACGGCCGCCTGCGCCTGAACACCATGCCTGCCGAACAACTCATGTGGGCCCGCAACACGCTCACCCAGCGCGTCATCGGACCGACGTCCGTCGCTACCGTCGAGCTCTACACGAAGGGCATGAAAGACGGCGACGTCTGCGGACTGGGCAATATCAACGTGCCCTGCTCGTGGATTGGCATCGTGAAAGAGGGCAAGAAATACACCCTGCGCTGGTTTGAGCAGGCCACAAACGATACGCTCGACATGCCCGTCGGTATGTCCGACGGCAAAATATGGCTCCGCTGCATCGGCGACTACGACAACGACCAGGCGCAATACGCCTACTCTACCGATGGCAAGAGTTTCCACAACGTAGGCCGCATGATGCCGCTCAGCTACCAGCTCATCTCCTTCCAGGGCTCACGCCATGCTCTCTTTGCCTTCAACAAGAAGGGCAAGAACGGCGGATATGCCGAGTTCGACAACTTCACCGTCGATGAGCCGCAGGCCGACCGCTCTGCCAACATACCGTACGGCAAGACATTGGCTTCCCCTTCGGCCGCCGACCGTTGGTTCCGCATCATCAACATGGCCACTGGCAAACCCATGAAAGCGCTGGAGCACGGACTGATTTACGATACCGAACAGAAAGACAAATCACCGCAGACCCGCTTCAAACTCATCGACAAGGGGCAGGGTAAGGTCAGTCTGCAGTGCGCCGACGGCCGCTATGTGTTTGTTGCCGGATTTGGCATTGCAGGCGATGTGCGCCTCACCAACGACCCCGAGAAGGCCGAGGTGTTCTTATGGCAGGACTATCTCAACCGCGAGTTCATGCTCATGTCGATGCGCACCCACCGCTATATCGGCAAGAGTCCCACCACCGGCAGTCCCTACTCACTCGACTTCACTGGCGCCGATCCCGCCCGCCGTAATGGCGCCGTCCTCCGCTGGGAAGATTGACGAAGTGAAAAATGGCAAGTGACAAGCTTATCTAAGTGACAAGCTTATCTAAGTGACAAGTGAGAAGTGAGAAGTGACAAGTGTGATTACCTTTCCAGCTTGTGACTCCAGCTTAAAAGTCTTGAACCTTGAACTTGGAACTTTGAATTTTTGGAGCAGCGAGCGCCAACAAGCTTGCTTGATTGGCCGAGATTCCCGCTAACGCGCCTACCCGTAGCCTTTCGTGACAAAAATCATGGACTGAAAGGACATAACCAGCGTCAGCCTTGCTCCTCCCCTCATAGGGGAGGCTGGGTAGGGTCTTTGAACTTTGAACTTGGAACTTTGAACCGCAGCTCTGCTGCCTTCTGTGGGCAACATCATAGCTGAGAGTTGAGAGTTGAGAACTGACAGGTATGATATGCTTTCTAGCTTGAGAAAGAATCAGTGAAAATCTGTGCGAATCTGTGGGCAACTTCGGCTCCGCCGCCATCCTGCGTATTTTTTCTAATTATTCTAATTTCTTTCTTTCTCATTTCCCTGCTTTTTTGTACCTTTGCCGAAAAATGGCAATCATCAAATCAGTCAAGGGCCTTACTCCGCGTTGGGGAAAGGAGTGTTATTTCAGCGAGAATGCCGCCATCGTGGGCGAAGTGACCATGGGCGACGAGTGTAGTGTGTGGTTCAATGCCGTCGTGCGCGGTGATGTGGCACCCGTCACCATGGGCGACCGTGTGAATGTTCAAGACGGAGCCGTGGTGCATGTCACCAACAAGATCGGTCCTACCATCATCGAAGACGATGTCACCATCGGCCACAATGCCACCGTTCATGCCTGTACCCTGAAGCGCGGCTGCCTCATCGGCATGGGAAGCACCGTGCTCGACAATGCCATCGTCGGCGAGGGAGCCGTAGTGGCTGCCGGTGCATTGGTACTGGGTCGCACCGTCATCGGTCCCCACGAGATCTGGGGCGGCGTGCCAGCCAAATTCATCAAGAAGACCAATCCCGACCAGGCCGAGTCATACGCCCGCCATTACGTCGAGTACTCCAAATGGTATCTTGCCGAAGAATAACCACAGTTGAGAACTGAGAATTGTTGCCTGCGACTTGAGCAAAAAGATTTTTTGATAATTTGTGGAAATTTACGGGAATTAGTGTTAAGTATAAAACACAAATTGGCACAAATGGCCACAAATTATCAAAAATTCTTTTGCTCAAACTGGCAGGCCCCTCTAAACGAGTGGAGAGCTGAGAGCTGAGAACGGAGAGGTATGATTACCATTGGTATTGTCCAAACTCCCAAATTCCTATAAATAGTTCAAAGTTCAAGGTTCAAAGTTCAAAGTTTCAAAGACCCTACCCAGCCTCCCCTATGAGGGGAGGAGCAGGGCTGGAGCCGGTTCAAGGTTCCAGGTTCAATACTTTTAAGCTGGAATCACAAGCTGGAAAGGTAATCAAACTTATCACTTATCACTTGTCACTTGTCACTTAGATAAGCTTCTCACTTGTCACTTTTCACTTAGCCAAGTTCTCAATCCTTCATTACATCGGGGGGACAGTCGGCGGGATGGCTGCCCCACTCTTTGTTGGGCTGGGGACCCATGACGAAACGGAGGATGCCACCATTCTGAATCATGTCGTGGGTGATGTAGTTGCGGGTGTAGGGCTGACCGTTCCATGTGGCACTCTGGATGTAGCAGTTGTCGTGACTGACATTGTCGGCCAAGATGACGAAACGGCCGATCTGGGCCTGTGGGAAGGTGAGGGTGCCAATTATATAATAAGGTGTGGCAGGACAGACGGGATAGAAGCCGAGAGCTGAGAACACATACCATGCCGACATCTGGCCGGCATCGTCGTTACCGCTGAGTCCACCGGGCACATCCAGGTATTCGGTGTCGAGGATGTGGCGCACCCACTTCTGTGTGCGCCAAGGCTCACCGGCATAGTTGAACATATAAGCCACCTGATGGCAGGGTTCGTTGCCATGCCAGTAAAGGCCTTCGGTGAACATCGAGTCGAGGCGGTTGACATAACGGTCACGACCGCCCATCACCTGCATGAGTCCGTAGGGATCGTGGGGCACGTACCATGTATAGTGGCATGTGGCACCCTCGGTGATGAATTTCATGCGATGCGTCTGGTCGAGGTTGTTCATCCAGCGGCCGTTCTGATAGCGTCCGTCAGCCCAGCCCGTGCGCGGATTGATGGCATTGCGCCAGTTGGCGGCACGGCGCATGAGCACCTGATAGTCGTCGGTCTTGCCAAGGAGCTTCGCCACTTGCGCCAACGCGAAGTCATCGTAGGCATATTCCAGTGTACGGCTGACCTGCTCGTTGGTATGGAAAGCCTCGGGCACACTGTCCTCCAGCGGAATATATCCATACTTCAGGTAGCTGTCGATGGCACGTCTGCCCTTTCCGTCGCGGTATTCCTCGGGCGAGGGAATGGTGAAGGCATTCTTGCGCATGGCCTCATAGGCTTTCTCGGCATTGAAGTTCTTGACGCCTTTCACCAGCGCATCGGCTAGTGCCGCGGTGCAATGGTCGCCAATCATAGCCGCCGTATAGCTGTTCCAGCAGGGGAAGATAGGCAGCCATCCACCCTGGTCGTACATGTGGAGCAGGCTTTCCATCATGCTGCTGGTGGCCGGCTCGAGCAGGATGTTGAGGGGATGGAGCGCCCGATAGGTGTCCCACATCGAGAAGTCCATGTAGGTGCGCTTGTAGATGGGCTTGCCGCCAATCTTTCCGAGCGAGTGCTGCGTTATCTCTTTTCCACCGGCGAACGACGGGTGACGCCCGTCTTTATCGCTGAAGGCGCGCGGCAGGAAGCTGGCACGGTAGAGAGCCCCATAGAACTGAGCTGTCTGTTCGGGGTTGTCGTTATCGGTCACGAGCACCCGGCGCATCTTTTTCTGCCAGGCCTCGATGACACGGCAACGAGTGTCGTAGAACTCCCAGTGGGGCATCTCCTGGGCGATATTGTTCATCACGCCCTTCATGTCGACAAAGCTGCTGGCCGCCTTGACGAGCACCTCCTGACCCTCAGTGACATCGAAAGCCACCCAAGCGACAGGACTCTTAAGCTTGCCGGAATTCCCGGAATCACCGGATTCGCCGGTGTCCTGGATGCCAAACTCCTCGATGGGCAGTTCGAACTGCACGGCAAACCAGCCGTTGAAGCCTGCCGGCTCGCCCCATCCCTGATAGATGCGGTGCACGGGGTTGTAGCCGTAGATGCAGTTGTTGGTGGTGTCGACAGCCACAAAGCCCTCGCCCTCGTCGCTGTTGGGATTGACCACGAAGTAGGCTTTGCCGTCTTTCTGGTAGGTGAAGCGGAAGAAGGCACAATGGCTCATGCCCGTCATCTCGGCCTTCAGATGCTCGTCGGCCAGGATGACGGAATAGTAGTCGGGATGCGACACCTCGTCGGCATGACTGAAACGGCTGGCCCGCTCCTCGGGCTTCAGGCGCAGCTTGTCCATGAGGGGCATCAGCGTGAAGGTGCCATAGTCCTGCGTGCAGCCACCGGTGAGCCAGTGGCTGTTGCGGAACCCTTGCAGATGGGTGTCCTGATAATAATAAGGTGCGATGCATTTACGCTCGGTGTCGCGAGTCTGCGGTGTCCAGAAGTTCATGCCATTAGGTTCGAGCACGGCAGGGATGGTCTGTCCGTGTTCCTCGGAGCCTTTCCCGTAGCGGCCTGCCGAGCGAGTGACGGCATAGTCGGTACCGGTCATGGTGTTGATATCTCTCAGTCGGCCTTGGTTCACATAGTCGATGATGCGCTGGCGGACGAGTTTCTTCATGTCGCTCCAACGGAGGTACATCTTCGTAGAGCGCAGTCCGAGCTTCACCTCGCGCTCGTTTTTGAGCACTTTGACAATGACCTCTTTGCCATTGGTATAGAAAATCATCTGCATGTTGGCACCCATGGGCAGCACCTCGTCCATCTTGTCGGTGCGCTCGTCGCTAAGCGTCTCGTCGCCGATGAGCGCCAGCAGCCGGTAGAGATTGGTGTCGTGGCCAAAGCGCAGGTGAGCCGCCATATTGCCCTTACTGATGGCCTCGTCGGCATCGCTGACGATACGCTCCCACAGCGAGATGGCCGAACGGGCCGCCGCGCCGTAGTTGTCGGGGCACATGCCGTTGACCGTCCACATGCGCAGGTTGTTCTGGTCGTAGACCGAGCGCCACTCGCCGTCGGTCAGCACATCGTTGAACGTGATGTCCAGCTGCACATCCTGCATGTCGGAGGCAATGGTATGCAGTTCGGACATCAGCTTGTTCTTATCGGCTACCTTCGAAGGATCCTTGAACAGGGCAGCCGCCAAGCGGTCGCCAGTAAGCCAGCCACGGGGATGAACGGTGGCCTCAAACGCCTTTAACTCAGGGGAGGTATAAGCAATCCACTGCATGTCGGCCGAGTCGGTGGTCAGCGTGAGAGCGGTTTGGGGCAGTTCCCCGCAAAATGCCTGCATGCTCTTCCGGCAACGGTCGTAGACCGAGCTGCGTGCCTCTATCTTCTTGTGCGTGTCGGCAAAGACCTCAGGATAGTGCTCCATCATGCGACGGGCAATGCCACGGTGCTGCTCGGCACCCAGCGGTGTGAGCTTGCCGCCATTACCCTGGGCATTTTTCCAAATCTTGGCCAGGCGTTTCTTGACGCTCTTGCCCAGTTTCGTCAGGTTCTTATTGTCGGCAAACTGACTGTTCACCCACTCATAACGGCTGTCGGAGGGCAGCCAGCGCGAACCGTGCCGGCCATAGTGCGAGATATAGAAAGGACGGAAGCCCTCGGGTGCCGGTGTGAGTTTTGCATCCTCAGGAGCATGGTAAGCATAGTAGACACCGCCCCAGCGGTCGTATTTCGACTGGGCAACAGCCGACAAGCTGCAGAGCACGACAGCCAGCAGCAACATGTGTTTCAGCGCACGAAATGTATTCATTTGATTTGCAGTATAGGTTAAGATGGTGCAAAGATACGATTTAAACTGAGAACAACCAAATTTATTTGCCGGGAAAAGCAATTCGTTGCCCACAGAGGCGGCAAGCCGCCGGGTCAATGCGCAGCCCCCCACCAACTCCCCCGAGGGGGAGGGTGCCTAGCAGACTGAGTGGTTTTTCACACAGATCTCACAGAACTCACGGATTTTTTCTCAAGCTAGAAAGCATATCATACCTGTCAGCTCTCACCTCTCAGTTCTCAGCTGTGATGTTGCCCACAGTAGGCAGCAGAGCCGCCGGTTCCAAGTTCAAGGTTCCAAGTTCAAGTTTTGCCCACAGATTCGCACAGATTTAAAAGATTTTTTTGAACGGTCTATGACCGATTTAGATCTGTGATATCTGTGCGATCTGTGTGAACGACAACACAAATTGGCACAAATGGCCACAAATTATTCAAAAATTATTATTGCCAACAGATTTTCACTGATTTACATTCTCAAGCCTGCAGGCAATTATCAATTCTCAATTTTCAATTCTCAATTCAATGAAAGCCCCCACACTCCTAAAATAGTTCCAAGTTATGTCCTTTCAGTCCATGATTTTTGTCACGAAAGGCTACGGGTAGGCGCATTAGCGGGAATCTCGGCCAATCAAGCAAGCTTGTTGGTGCTCGCTGCTCCAATAATTCAAGGTTCAAAGGTAATCACACTTATCACTTATCACTTCTCACTTGTCACTTAGATAAGCTTCTCACTTAAAAAGTGTTCTTCTTTCTTCTCCAATCATGTTCTTCAGTTCCTCCAGAGAATGGGCGACGAGGAGCTGGCGGTCGATATCACCGCGAATGACGCCTTTCTGTCGGAGGTCGTCCATCATGCGGATGAGCGAGTCCCAGAACCCTTTCATATTATAAAGGATCACACGTTTCTGGTGGTAGCCGATGCTGGCCTCTGCCACTACGTTAAACACCTCGTCGAGCGTACCCACACCGCCAGGCAATGCCACAAACACGTCGCTTTGCAGTTCCATGAGTTGTTTGCGGTCGCTCAGGTTGTCGCAGGGGATATGCACGTCGAGCCACTGCGAGGTGCGGCCCCGTTCCTCTACTTTCGAGGGAACCACACCGATGACGCGCCCTCCACCGTCGTGCACGGCACGGGCAATGCTCTCCATGAGGCCCAGGTCGGTGCCTCCGAATACCAACGTGTGCCCTTCTTGGGCCATCCATGTCCCCATCTCTGCCGCCATGCGGTAGTAGTCGGGGTCTAACTGACTGTTAGCTGAACAATAAACTGCTATCTTCATACCGCAAATTTACATAAAAAAGTTGAATGAAGGCCTATCGACACACATATTTTGCGTTTTCTTGATGAATTCTGGTGCAGTGCCTGGGGCTAAGAAAAAAACTCTACATGCTGCTTTTTTCTTATTGAAAGTATGAATAATAGCCAATTATTTCGTATTTTTGCAAAAAATCTTAGAGATGATGAAAAAACAACTATTCTTACTGATCGTTTTGGCATGCGCTTTTGTGACAAGCGTCAAGGCCGAGTTCCAACTGGAGCGTCCCAAACTGGTTGTGGGCATTGTGGTCGACCAGATGCGGTGGGATTACCTCTACCGCTATTACAACCAGTTTGGTGAAGGCGGTTTGAAACGTCTCATCAACGACGGTTACAATTTCGAGAACATGCATTATAATTATGTACCGACCGTGACCGCTGCCGGCCACGCCAGCGTGTTCAGCGGAACGACACCTGCCTTCCATGGTATTGCGGGTAACAACTACTACCTGAACGGGAAGAAAGTGTACTGCTGTGGCGACACAACGGTGCAGACTGTAGGCTCGAAGAGCAAGGCCGGCCAGATGTCGCCGCGCAACATGATGGTGACAAATATGTGCGACCAGCTGCGCCTGGCCACCGACTTCCGTTCGCGGGTGATAGGTGTGAGCATCAAAGACCGTGCCGCCATCCTGCCTGCAGGTCATTCCGCCAATGGTGCATTCTGGTTCGACAAGTCGGCCGGATGTTTCATCACCAGCACCTACTACATGCAGGACCTGCCACAATGGCTGAAGGACTTCAACAAAAAGAACAAGAAAGACCTCAATCAGGACATTGCGCCGCTGCCCATTGGCGTCACGCTCACCACCCGTATCGCCATTGCCGCCCTCGATGGTGAGCAGTTGGGTAAGAATCCTACGGGCGATACCGACATGCTGACGGTCAGCTATTCCAGTACCGACTATGTGGGCCATTCTTTTGGCACCCGTGGCGAGAAGACCGACGAGATTTATCTGACGCTCGACCGTGAGCTGAAGGTGCTCTTCGATGCGCTCGACCAGCGTGTGGGACGTGGCAACTACCTGCTCTTCCTGACTGCCGACCATGCCGGATGTCACAATGCCAAGTTCATGAACGACCATAAGATGCCCGGTGGTGTGTGGAAACAGAGTGCGAAGAAGAAAGAACTGAATGCCCTGTATGCCCAGAAATACGGCATTACCAACATCATCAGCGATTTCTTCCAGAACCAAGTACACCTGAACCGTGCCGCCATCGAGGCCAAGAACCTCGATTTCTGTGCCGTGAGACGCGAGATTGCCGCCAAGCTGGCCGAGGATTCCCTCCTGATGTATGCCGTTCCATTCGAAGAAGTGGGCAGTTCGTCATTGCCGCCCGCCATCCGCGACCGTGTCATCATGGGCTACTGTCCCGGTCGTTCGGGCGACATTCAGGTCATCACCCGCTCGGGATATATGGACTACAGCTATGAGCAGGGCACCACGCATGTGGCCTGGAATCCCTACGACACACACGTGCCGTTCATCATCATGGGCTGGCATGTCAATCATGGCTTCACCAACCGTCCGGTAGCCATCAACGACATTGCCCCGACCGTCTGCGCCATGTTGAAGATACAGATGCCTACCGGCTGCACGGGCAATGCCATTTATGGTGACTAAGTAAGGTGCGCGGTTGAGAGACTACTCCCCTGTGTACTTACCGATAAAGAGAACAATGCCGCTTCCACGCTCTTTGATGAGATAGACAAAAGGTCTGTTGGCGTGGAAGTCGCGTTTCTCGTAAACAGTATTCTGACTGGGACCGACAGCCGTTGCGAACCCCATCTCCGCGATGGTGACAGCGGCGGCTTTCGATCCTTTCTCATTCACTTCTATCTTGGCTTTCTGCTTCATCTTGTCGACATAGAGTGTCCCTTCGTTCACCATCCCGGTAAACTCGGCAAAATCACTGTTGAAGGCCAGTGGCATGCCCATCTCGCTCAAGATGTCGGGCAGCTCCTCCATCTCTGTTGCTGTCTCGAAACGTGGTATTTTCACGTCGACATCGCAAATACCCTCCTGATAGGTTTCGCCCACTCCGCAGAACTTTGGTAAGAGGTCGTAACCTATGCGAGGCAGGATGTCGTCGATGGTTTTGCCTTCGTTGGGCAGCACGATGGTCATTGTGAAGGCTCCCTTGCCATAGGGTAGGTAGATGCTGGTATAGTCGGGACACTCGCCAAAGCGCGCTCTTACGCGTTGGTGCATCATGGGTATCTCCTTGCTCTTGCCCGTGATGGTTCTGAATGTCTCGTTGCGTGTGTATTTCTCCTCAAATTTCTCTGTCCAGTCGGCTTTGAAATAGATGGCATTCAGTAGGTACATAACTGCATTTTTCCCGATTTCATCGATGATTTTGGGTATCATCCCCTTCGTTTTGTCGTTACACCAGTCGTTGATGATATTTACCGACGAGGGGTTGCTGAAGTCCAGATTGTCGATGGTGGCTTGGTAGTAGCGCTCCATGTCGGCGGCAAAGGCCTGTTTGGTGGTAGCCTTGTCTTTGTTGACAAAAATGCTGTTGGCGATGTTGAGTGTCACCTGAGGGTCGAGCGTCTGCATCTCATCCATGAGTTTGGCAAAATAGCCGTTGATGGCAGTAGGCTCTTCTGTTGCCATCCCCAACACACGTTGAATCTGTTGACGGGTCTCGCCGGTAGCACCGCTCTGCAGCATGCCCAGCAGATAGCTCACGCTGATGGGCGAGCAGAAGCTGCTTTTAGTGCCATCGATGGCATTGATGCGGTTGAAGAAGTTGAATGCAAATTGGTTGTTGGCTACAGCAAAAGCCTGCTGTTCGCCTGTCAGTTGAATCTGCTGTTCGGGAATGACCATGTTGACTACATAGTTGTCGGGCAGGCTGTCGGGCAATTCCGATGATGCGCAGCCTGTCAGCATACCAGCGACAGTGATAACGACCGCTGAGAGATAGATGTTCCTGATACTTTTCATCATTACTTTTCTTTATGTTGTTTACCCCTTAAACACAACAGTTCAGAAAACCTTGCATGGATTCACCACTTTTTTTCTTCATCACTGCCAATCTACTGTCAGCCGGTGAAGCATGGTGGTGCTTTCGCCACATGAGCCGGTATGCTGGATGGCGATGCCACCAAAAGCATTGGGTGTGATGTCGGTAGTGAGGTCTACCACATGCGGCAACTGAGCGTCGGCAGGTTGGGGCGTTTCTGTTTCCACATGTGCGGTCAGTTTGGTACCCTTCACCTTCAGGCTGATGGTGCATCCTGTGCGATAGCAGGTGGCCGATACGGGGTCGGAAATGGCTGTGATGTGGCCGTTTTCATACCGCACGAGATAGAAATCGACGGCCTTGGCATGTTTCACCGTACGGATGATGCGCAGTCCGTAGCCAGTGAGGGTATGCGTGTCGAACTTCAGACACACGTCCATATATTGTCCGGTGGCAGAGCCGAATCCTTGTCCTGCGGTTTTTGTAGGGTCGACTCTCAATGTCAACGACATATCTCCATATTTATCTTCCACGGGTGTGTACATCATTCTGGCTCCCCGTTGTGCCTGCAGGAGTCCACTTCCCACGGCACCATTGTATCCCTCGCCATATTCCCACATGGGTTTCTGCCGGTCGAAACTCCAGGGAAATGCTGCTGTGTCGGCAGGCTTATAGCCGTCTACTGTCCATCCGCCCTCTGCTATCTCCGGTTGCCAGTCACAATAGAAATGGCTGAAGTCGGTGTCCATCTTACGATGTTCTGTCACTTGTCTTGCCTTCACGCGCGTACCTTTTCCTTTCGTCTCCGTCCATTCGCCAGCGCTGCTCCGGCTGGAACAGGGTTGTAGCCGGGCCTTCAGCCGTCGTCCAGTCTCACCGTCGGTCAGTGTGATGCCATTGCCCACACCTATCGGGCGCCCGTCAGCATACCACACGATGGCCGACTGGTCGGTGGCTCCTTGCAGTTGGAGACGATAGTCGAGCCATGCAGCGCCCTGTTCTATGCGTATGCGGGGATGTTCAAGTATGGCGGGTGGGGGCAGTACCGATGGCTTGACCTTCAGCAGACAAGCAGCCTCGCGCCCGTCGTCAGCATGGGCTGAAATGCAAAAAACAGCCATTTCATCGGTGTTATTTGTAGCTTTGACCTCTATCGATGTGCCTTCTGTCGCCGATAACTGCACATACCCGGCATACTGCGCAGGCACTCCCCATCTGATGTGCTCGTCGGCAGAGCCAGCATGCAAGCATAATGACTCTCCGCCCGTCACCAAGGTGGCTTCATGCTTGTCAATATTCAAAAACATAGGACCGTCCAATGGCCGGTTGCCATCCATTACAACCGAGTTCTGCGGCTGCCGGTTGCCAATGACATACGGCTGGCCGTTCATCGTGAAATCTTGCTGATAGCATCGCAGCCATGGTTGCGGATAGGCTGTCCATCCCAGGTAAGTGTCCTCAGGGGCATGATAGCGGCAACGAATCAGTGTCAGCGGTCCGCCTTGTTTACAGAAATACATCTCACGGTTGTCGCTCTTTACGTAGAAGTCGCAGTCGATGAAGGTGGCACCTTGTCCGAAAGTGCTCCAAAACGGTTTCTGTCCGTACAGGTCGATGTCGCAATGGCGGTAGGTGGCGGTGCCGTTCAGCGCATCATCGGTGCACTCGAAGTGGCAACTGTCGTATGCTGAGGTGGCCGCGCCGTTCAACGGATTGAGGTTCAGCCGGCTGATGAACCGTACGTTCCGGGCCGACAGATAGGCACCGTGCACATAACCTACATGGGCCTGTGTGATGGCCTCACCGCGTTTCTTCCTGTTCAAGGCTGGCAGTAAGGGATAGTCGAGGTCCACATTACAATAATTACCCATGGTGAGATGGCTCACCCACAGGCTGTCAACGTGGAAATCGAACATGGTGAAATTGCCTATTGCCCCCTGCGTCTGTCCTCGTTGCGAAGCCAGGACTACACGGCTGGCATCGGGTGTCAGTCCGATGAGATGGAGCTTTTTGTATCGGATGGTCATGCCAAAAGGCTCACGACCATTCTTCCCTTCTACCACTTCCGGCGTGTCAGGGTTGTCGACCCAATAGACGTAGGGCGCCAGATAGACCCTGATGGTCTGTCCGTCGGTCACCTGTTGCACGTGGTGCATGGCATCTTGAAAGGTGGAAAACACATAGGGAGGCATCTCTTGGCCGCCATTGATGTGCCCATTCACCAAGATACTATGCTCGTTGAGGGCAATGGTTTGTCCGTCATAGCCAAATGATGCGCCCCTGATCACAATGCGATGGCTGGCATCGAGCGAGATGTTTTGCGCCTGAGCCGTCAGACAAAGCTGAAGACCCAGCAGCAGGATGCCGATGAAGGCTGTCGATTGTCGGTGAGTCATTCGTTTGCTTTTTTGTTGGAATCATCCATCGAACCGCTGTGGTGGTCCGATGGTTATGCATTTGCCGACGGCAGATTGACCTCGAGCTTCTTTCTGAGCGTCAGTATGTTTTGTCCGTTTAAGCGCTCGTAGTTCATCGAGTCCATCAACTGTCGTACGAGATAGATGCCCAGTCCGCCAATGGGTCTGTCCTCAGCCGACAAGGTCGTGTCGGCATCTTCTTTGGCGGTGGGATCGAAGGGAACACCGTTGTCGGTGATGATGAACTTCAGTCGCAGGTCGTTGGCTTCGGCAGCTATATTCACTTCGCCCTCGGTGCCCGGCGGATAGGCATAGTTCATCACATTGACCACTGCCTCTTCGAGGGCGAGGTTGAGGTTCATGGTTGCCGACATGTCGTAACCCAGTTCCTCGGCAACCTGTTCGACAAATCTGTTGAGGTCGGGGATGGTTTGCACATCGTTGGGCAGGGTGATGCTTCGTTTCAGTCGCAAAGGCCGTTGCTTCTTGGTATACTGGATGAAGAGCATCGTCAGGTCGTCGCTCTGCTCGGCATTGCCCACGAACGCTTTCACGGCATTGTTCATGTCGCTCACGTTATGCTCCAATGTCGACCGCTCGCTGGCATCCTGTTTTCCCTCCTTCATGACCTCGGCTACCTTGAAGACACGCTTCCTGCCGAACTGCTGGTGCGAGGCGTCCTCGGCCTCGGTCAGTCCGTCGGTATATAAGAATATGGTGGTCTGGGGGGAGATAACGGTCTCTTGTCCCTCGAATTTATGGTCGGCAATGATGCCAATAGGCACGTTGGGCACTACGGGCAGCAACTCTACATGGTTCACTTTCTCCTCGGTGGCATCGGCTCCTGCCGGGGTGATGAGTATGGGTGCGTCGTGTCCGGCATTGCAGTAGCGCAGCCGTCCTGTGGGCAGGTCGAGCACCCCGATGAAGAACGTAACAAACATCGACGATTCGTTCATGTTGGCCATCGACTCATTCATCAGTTCGGTGATGCGTGCCGCATTCGACTCATGTGCCGAGATGGTGCGGAACTGCGATCGTGTGACGGCCATCACCAGCGATGCCGGCACTCCTTTCCCGCTGACGTCGCCGATGCAGAAGAACAGTTTCTCGTCGCGGATGAAGAAGTCGTACAGGTCGCCGCCCACCTCTTTGGCCGGCTCCAACACACCGAAAATCTCCACGTCGTCGCGGTCGGGGTAGGGTGGGAATGTCTTCGGAATCATGGAATTTTGAATGCCGCTGGCAATGCGCAGCTCGCTGGCGATGCGCTCTTTCTCCGTGTGAATGGTCTGTATGCGCTTCAGCTGCCGTGCCGCCCGCCACAAGATATATCCCAGCAGGGCTAGGCCGAAGAGCATGAGCAGCATCAGGTTGAAGCCCACGGTGCGCAGACTGCGGTAGATCTCCTTATCTTTGCAGATGATGGCCATCGACCATCCTGTCGTGTCGTCAATAGGAGCGAAGTAGACATAGGTTTTCTCGCCCAGGTCGTTGTGTACCGTCAGCTCGCCTTTCTCACCGGCTATCATGCGGCGGTTCACTTCGGTGGCCATCGTGTCGTTCATTTTGTCAGACACCTCTAGGGCGTTCTTACGCATCACCAAGCTCTCTACGGGACATGCCATAATCTGGCCTTGCCGCGATAGCACGATATTCTCAGAGGGATAGCCGTGGTCGTCGTTGATGATATGGCTCAGCCAGTCGAGCGATACGTCAGCACCCAGCACGGCCACCACCCGTCCTGTCTTGTCGTGCAACGGATGGGTATAGGTGGCTACCAGCGTGCCTGCTCCACTGTCGTCGAAGTAAGGTTCACTCCACCTGCAACTGTCGGAGGTGATGGTGCTCGTGAACCAGTCCATCTTCAGATAGTCGTGCTGGGCAGAGCCTACCTGCTTGCACTCCATGCGGTTGTTGATGTTTCTCACCACATAGGGCTCAAACCAGCGCCCTTTTTGCGGGTAGTAGTTCTCAACGAAGCCAATGCCCGCTCCGATGATGTTCTTATTGTCGCTCACCAACTTCTCCAGAATCAGGTACATATCGTCGGCATTCCTCAGGTCGCCCTCGACCGCCCACGAGATGTTGTTGGCAGCCACCTCGACGACCGACATGATGCTCTTGATCTTGAGGCTCGTCTCGCGCAGTTCGCTTTCCGCCCGTTGCTTCACGTCCTTGCGGATACCATCGTAAGAGAAATAATAAAAGATGGCCAGGGTCAGGCCTAACAGTAATCCTGGAATCAGCAGAACGATGAGTCCGCGTTTGCTGCGCGGCTGGTCACCTGTGTTAAAAGCCGAAGTATTTTGGTCCATAGGAAAAAGGGTTTTGTGATGATGAGTGAATAGCTGCTTGAAGGGCATAGAATGCCTATCGACTACAAAGTTAGCATTTTTCATTCAAAACTCATTCCATTTCGCCTATTTTTTGTGTTGTTTCTTTCAATTCAGGGATGAAACAGGGGGTGTAGATGGGGAGAATGGGGAATCGATGCGGCAATGCCGCACCGTACAGGACCTCGGTGAGACATTTTCCTGGTGGTCCTGGTTTTACTAGTTTTGTTATTTGTGACTGAAAGAATTAGGGACCTCGGTCATTATTCGGGCAAAACAAGCAGACCTGAGCGGCTGACATCCTCGGCGGTGGCTCCCACGGCGCACGCTCCTGAGCGGTGAATGCGCATCAGGGCACGGCCGTTGGCGGCTTGTATGCGACGGGTACCCGTGCTGGTGCCTTGATTGTCAAGCAGTTGTGCATCGCCCGCGACAGAGAAGGTGATGCGGTTGGCGGCATCGAGGCACCGTATGCCCTTTGCGTCGTATAGCTGCGCCTCAACCAAAAGAGTGTCACCTTGTTCGTCGAGTGTCCTCAGCCGTACCTCTGCAGGGGCGCCCCATGTGGCAGTTTGGTAGTCGAAGGTTATCTCATCGGTGAGCTTGCCAGCCACGGCACGAACCACATTGGTTCCCTCGCGGAAGCAGACATCCCAGTGGAAGCCCTGGGCGGGGAAGTCGGTCGTACGACGCTGGCGACGGCCAGCAGAATGGCCATTGACAAATAGCTCTACTTCAGGGCAGTTGCTGTAGACCAGCACTTCGCGCGTCTGTCCTGCCTTGCCCCAGCGTACGGGCCATGAGTGACCGTAGATGTGGAGCATGGGCTGTTTGCTCCAGTAAGACTGGAATACGTAATAGCTCTCCTTGGGTGTTCCGTCGCGCTCGACGACCCCCTTCTGGTTGACGTATGGGATGGGGTTGTCGGGACGGAGTGGGGTGGAGAAGTCCTTGAAGGTCCAGAAGGCGCTGCCTGTGAGGCTGTCCATCGACTGCTGTTCCTTGAGGTGCCAGTCGAAGAGTCTGACGATGTATGATTCCGACCAGTCGCCATTGCGGTCGCCGGCCTCGGTGTCGGCGGGCATCCGTCCGTCGGCAGTGGGGTATTCGGTATGCCGGCCGGCATGGCTGTCGCCGCCCCACTCGGCATGGAAAAAACGGGGATGGCGGGCGATGGCCTGCTGTGACATCTCGCGGTAGTTGGTGTATCTGCGACTGTACCATCCTGCCCAGATGCTGGGACTGTAGACATCGGTGATATCGCTGCAGAAGTCGCAGCGGCGGATGGTGGTGAGACGGGAGTTGTCGAGTTGGTGGGCCAGTGTGTTGAGCTCACTCATGAAGGCGCGGATGGAGTCTTGCTCAAACTCGGCGAAGTCGCCGGGCCAGTCGTTCTCATTGCCCAGTCCCCAGAGGATGATGCTGGGATGATGGCGGTGCTGGTTGATCATGGCAGTCAGCATGTTGCGGGCCTGCTGGCGGTAGCGCTCTCCGCCGAGTCCGCCACGGCACCAGGGAATCTCTTCCCACACGAGCAGTCCCAGTGAGTCGCACAGGTGGAGCACGAGTTCCGACTGCTGGTAATGTCCCAGGCGGATGAAGTTGGCCCCCATCTGCTTGATCTGGTGCAGTTCGCGACGTGTCTGTTCTTCGGTCATGGCAGCCCCCACGCCGGCATGGTCGTCGTGACGGTGGGTGCCGTGCAGCAGCAACCGCTGCCCGTTGAGCATGAACGGACCATGCTCGCGAAACTCGTAAGAGCGCAGACCGAAATGTCTGCTGACCGTGGAGTGCTGTCCGTCGGCCACAGCCTCGACCTCACATCTATATAGATAAGGTGTGTCGGGACTCCACAGCTGCGGGCGCTTCATGACGATGTGCATCGGGCGGCCGCATGCTGTTCCCCGTTGCTGCTGGCTGTGAATGAGCTTACCGTTGGGATGGTAGATGCGGAGGGTGATGAGCGTATTGTCGGAGTTGCCTGTCAGCAGTGGGGTGACAGTGACCGCCGAGGCTGTGGCATCGATGCGCACGTCGTCGACACCCGCTGCGGGCCGGTAGACGAGGCTGACCGGCCGGTAGAGTCCGCCATAGAGGTTGAAGTCAGACATGTCGGAGGGAATCATCTCCACATCGCGGCTGTTGTCGCAGCGCACGGCAAGAGGCAGTTCGCCGTGGCCTGCGTCGGTGATGTCGATCTGCCAGCGGTCGTAGCCGCCCACATGCGACCCCACCTTGCGCTGGCCTATAAAGACGTCGGTCTTTTGTCCGCTGCCCTCAAATACCAGCAGCGTACGGCCCTGGGGATAAGGATTGGCGACATGGATGTGCGTGCGGTACCAGGCCGGTCCCTGATAGTAGTTGACATCGGGGTCGACGGCATCGAGGGCATTGTAGCAGTGGGGCAGTGTCACCTCCTGCCAAAGGGGCACGCTCTCGGGCTTACCGGCTTTGACGGGGCGCCACACCTCCCATGTGTTGGCCATGTCGTGGCGGATGAACTGCCAACCATGGCTGAGGCGGACCGTGTCGCGGCCTGCCGGCTGAGCCATGGATGACATGTGGGAAAAGAACGGGAGGAGAGGAATCAGGGCGAGAAACACGCGCTTATTTACAACTAACCTAATACTCAACTTTAAAAACAATTTATGTATGCCGTGTTTCATTTTCAATGATCCTTTTGTAATATGTAATACCAGAATCCTTCCTCCCGAATGGTTTTATTGTGCGGCGCTGAGCGCCTTTCGCCTCAACAATGCCTCGAGGTAATAATAGTCGGCATAGTTGATGGGAACGTCGATCTCGTCGCCCCCCGGGTAGTTGCCGGTGGAGTGCAGTAGCAGGAATCCCTGTGCCGTCTGCGGAGCCGGCTGGTAGTGGTTCTGCAGGCTTTGCATGATGCGGTTGGCGATGTCGATATATCGGCGTGCCTCGTCGGGCTGCACATATCCGGCCAGTTCGTAGAGTCCCGAGGCAAAGATGGCCGCTGCAGAGGCATCACGTGGAACGCCACCGTCGGCAGCGGGCCCTTTGCCTGTCTTGATAGCCGGGTCGCGCATGTCCCAATAGGGAATCATGTCGGCCGGCATATCGGGCTGAGAGAAGAAAAAGTTGGCAATGTTGCGTGCCTGTTGCAGGAACTCATCGTTGTGGGTGTAGCGGTAGCACATGGTGAACCCGTAGAGTCCCCATGCTTGTCCGCGGCTCCACACGCTCTCGTCGGCAATACCCTGATGGGTGATGCGTTTGATGACGTTGCCCGTAGCAGGGTCGTAGTCGACCACATGATACGATGAGAAATCATCGCGGAAGTGGTTCTTCAACGTTTTATTGGCGTGGCTGACAGCCATCTCGTAGTATCGTTTGTCGCCTGTAAGGCGAGTGGCCTCGAAAAGCAGCTCGAGGTTCATCATGTTGTCGATGATGACCGCATACTGCCAGCGGGCAGGTGTGCCCCAGCTCCACGAGCGGATGCAGCCCACGCGCTCGTCGAAGCGCGAGGCCAGGCTCTCGGCCGACTGTAACAGCACATCGCGGAACGACTCCTCGCCCGTCAGGCGCCAGCCGTTGCCAAACGAACTGCCCATCATAAAGCCCAAGTCGTGGGTGCCGCGATGGTTCTTCACGTTCTCGATGAGCCATGTGTTGCTCACGGCCTGTTGCCGCCAGAAGCGGTTGTGGCTGTATTCATACATAAGCCACAGCTCGCCGGGGAAGAACCCCGAGCACCAGTCGCGCTCGCCCACGAGTCGCAGGCTGCCGTCTTTCTCCACGCAACGGGGCATCAGCTTCGACTTGTCGGTGCCTTTCTGCCGCGCTTCCTTCACGCGTGCCAGCTGGTAGCGCAGCTGCGTGTCGGCTGAGGCAAAGGCATCGTCGGTGGTGTCGGGCTCGTAGTAGAGCAGGAAGAAACGGTCGCTCCAGTTCATGCACAGATGGTCTTTGGCTTTCTGCAGATAGTCGGTGCGTGTGGGATTGAGCTTCCAAGCGCGGTAAAGGTCCTTGCAGAACTCATTTTGCTTGTAATCCCACTCACTGATTTGCTGATAGGGCCACTTGTCGACGCCCACCCCCACATAGGGCAGCATGAAGTCCATGGCCTTGTAGAAACCGGCACCCTTGGCAGAGACGGCATCGTCGATATTGATACCCATGTGGCGGCCCATCTGGAACACGTCAATCATGTGTGAGAGATTATACTGAGAATAGCCGAATGCCAGTGTGCGGCGCAGCTCCTGTGGCTGACGGCCGTCGGGCATGACCTGAGCGAAGATGCGCTTCTCGGGGAAGTCGCGTACATACTGCTCGGCAACCTTCATATTACCCACATAGAGGGCATAGGCAATGACCTGCACATCGTGGGCAATAGAGTGGTTGTTACGCTGGTTGCCCTCCTCGATGCCCTGCTTGCTGGTTAGAATCCAGTCGAGGAACTTGGTGAACCACGAGCGCAGAGCCTTCTGGTCGCGCTTGCTGAACGATGGCGACTGCTCGAGCAATTGTACGGCGTCGAGCATCTCGACAAATGAATAGCCGTCGATGACGCCATAGCAGCGGCCACGGCCTTCGTAGCGGCCGGGAGCCACCTGCGCATAGTTCAGGTTGGGGTTCATGCGCGTGTCTTTGTTGAGGAACCACACCTTGAGTTGCTCAACGGCACGACGGGCATACTGCTCGTTGCCGCTCAGATACCACGCCAGCGACAGGGTGGTTACCCGTGATGCCATGTCGGACAGTTTGTTGCGGTCGTAGCGCTCCAATTCGGGATTGGAGATGCCGTCGCGCGAGACATAGGGCAATCCGTCGGGCTTGGCTGGGTCGGGCCAGAAATAGCGTGAGAGACTCATGTAGTCGTGCTTGTCGCCGCTGACAGGAGTTTTCTCCTTCATCATCACCGATACCAGCTCGGCGGTCATCTGGCGGTCAGCATCCTTGAGCAGCTGACGGTATGCCGCCGCATAGGCTGGTCGGTCGAGCGACGCCTTCACGTTGGCAAGATGCACAGGGTCCCAGATGGACTGTGCACTTGCCGACATGAGCGATACAATCATGGCCGCCGTTATTACTATAAACCTTTTCATAGACAACGGCCTGACGTTACTGAATGGTTACTTTCACCTTGTAGTTCTGAGTGAAGGCATGCACCTCATACTGTCCTGTGATGTTGTTGGGAGTATAGGTGTTAGAGATCTTGATCTTGCCGGAGTCATCGACATCCTTGGGGTCGAAGGTCAGCACGGTCACATCGCCCTTGGCGCCGTTGAGGGCTTTCAGATAGATGTTCTGTACGCGGTGGTTGTTGGTAGTGTCGGGGCTCTTCAGGTCCCATGTCATCACAAAGGCACCGTTGGCACCCGGTTGCAGGGCGCTGCCGTTGGCATCGACAATCTGATAGTCGGTGCCCAGCGTCAGCTTGCTGTCAACATAATAGAAAGCCTCTGCATCGAATGAGCGTGTGCCTGTGCACCAGAACTGAACGGGAATCTCGAGTGTGCTGCCCTGGCTGACCTTGAACGTCACGTCGTTTTTCAGCTGGCCCCAGTTCTGGAAGCCAAAAAAGAACTCATTCATCTTCTCAGCATTGTCGTTGCCCCACTCATCGTCGTCGCAGGCGGTGAACACAAAGCCTCCGCACAACAGGAAGAGCACACCCATCAGCTTCAATATATTCTTTTTCATATTGCGTTTGTTTTACGTTTTGTTACTATTGTCACTCATCACTTCTTAATTCCATCCCGGGTTCTGCTCGACGCTGCCCTCAGAGGTGGCAATCTCGTAGGTGGGAATGGGATAATAATAGTCGCGCTGCGGATTGAAACTGCGTGTTGAGGCTTCCTCAATCACGTAGATGTCGGCCTGGTCGGTGACCTTGGCACCCTTGAACATGCCGCCTTCGGTGGTCAGACGGGGCTGGATGTCCTCGCGCTTGGTGCTGGTGTCCACCTCGCTGTACTTCAGTCCGAGGATGCTGACGGGCAGCACTTTCTCGGCAATCTTCCAGCGAATGATGTCGTTGTAGCGCAAACCCTCGTCGATGAACTCAACCAGACGCTCGCGGCGAATCTCGTCGAGTATGTTCAAACCGTTGGCCTTCGCAAAGTCGTTGGTCAGTTTGGCGGTGAAACCGGCACGGGCACGGACGGCGTTCACCGTCTTGTCGAGCTGAGCATCGGTGATGCTTCCATTGTACTCATAGAGCGCCTCTGCGTACGACAGCAGCACCTCGGCATAGCGGATGATCATCTTGTCGACGGTCTCCTTGCTGTTGGTGGTCCACTCGTCGAGCATGAAGCCCTTCTTGATGCCGTAGCCGTAGCCGTGTTGGTTGCTGAATGGCTGATAGCCGCCCTTATAGGCTTCCTCGCCGGTACGGTAGATGGTCATGGCCAGACGCGGGTCGCGGTTGGTGAACACATCGTCGTAGCTGGTCTCGGGAATCACTGCCAGCGGGCTCTTCTCGCGCGGCAGACCGTCGGTGCAGAGGAACTGGTTGATGGCCTGGCGCGTTACGCTGACGCCGTTCTCCAACTGACGTGAGTTTCCGTGGGTGATGGTGGCTCCGGCACCGTTGGGACCGTACACTTTCACAAACACATTCTCTTTGTTCTGGCGGCCTTCTCCATCGAAGTAGAACAGCTTCTGGAAGTCGGAGTAGAGGGCATGCTTGCCACTGTTGATCAAACGCTCGGCAGCATCGATGGCCACCTTCAGGTGTGATTTGCTGTCGGCACCGCTCAGTGAGTGGTATTTCACGAATGTACCTTCGTACAGACCGATGCGCGTCAGCAGTCCGCGGGCAGCCGATTTAGACACACGGCCCCAGTCGGTGTCGCTGCTCACATTGTCGATGTCGGGGAGCCATTCCTCGGCAAAGCGCAAGTCTTCGTAGCACTGCTGGATGACCTGCTCGCGCGGAGTGCGGGCCATTTTGATATCGGGATCCTCAGTAGAGTCGAATGCCTTCAGGATGAGGGGCACGTCGCCATATTTCTTCACCAAGTCAAAGAAATGGAATGCACGGAAGAAGTATGCCTCTGCCATCCAGCGGTTTTTCTGGGCATCGCTCAACGGAGCGTTGGCAGCCTTGGCGATGATGTTGTTGCAGACACCTATTTTATTATAGGGACCCGTCCAGTCGTCAGACTTGGCAGGGACACTCCAGTTGCCGTTGGAGGTGGAGTTGGGCGAGCTGCCCACGATGTCGTCGGCACGCCGGTCGTGGTTGAAGCCCGGCAGGTCGACATACAGTTTGTTGCAGGCGCCGCGCAGGTCGGTCTCACTCTTCCAGAAAGTATTGTCGGCCAAGACGGTCTCCGGCTCGCGGTCCAGCTCACAGCTGGTCAGTGCCACAAAGCCACAGACAACGCTGATGACACACATTGATTTGAAAATATATCGTTTCATAACTATTCTGTTTTATGGTTACTGATTACGTTGTTGATGTCATCTTAGAGGGTGATGTTCACACCGAAAGCCCATGTGCGGAAGAAGGGATAGTAGTTACGCCCTACATTGTTGCCCGACTCGGGGTCGAACACCTTCAGCATGTCGGAGTGCTCCCAAACGTCAGAGCCCGACACATAGACGCGCAGTTTCTCAATGTATTTGCGCGAGATGGGGATGGTGTAGCCCAGTGTCACATTCTTCAGGCGCAGGTAGGCTGCATTCTGAATCCACTTGTCGGAAGGCTGGAAGTTAAACCAGTCGCCATTGTAGTTGTAGAGGCGGGGCCACATGGCATCTTGGTTCTCCTCGGTCCAATAGTCGCGATGGATGGTCCAAGGCATCTGATAAGTACGTGCAAACGGTGCGATGGCCTCGCTGTCGATGAGCACCTTGCGTTTGGCTACACCCTGGAACATCAGGGCCAGGTCGAAGCCCTTCCACTGAGCTGCGAGGTTCAAGCCGTAGAGGTAACGGCCGTTGCTGTTGCCCAGGTAAACCAGGTCGCCATGGTTCTCTTTCGTTCCGTCACCGGCACCAATCTGGTGGTCGGGCTCTCCTTGCGTGATGTACTTCACGTCACCGGCGCCGATCTTACCGTCGCTGAATGTCTTGAAGCCCGGGTGGTCGGCCTTGAATTGGGTATATTCATCCTTGCTGGTCCAATAGCCGTCGGTGGCATATCCCCAGATGGTGTTCATCTCATAGCCCTCAAGCAGGCTGACATTGCCGGCAGTGATGACGTCAGCGCCGTCGTATTCCATCAGCTTGTTGCTGCTGTCCGACAGGTTGAAGGCTACCTGATAGCGGAAGTCGCCAATCTTGTCGTTCCAACGGATTTCGAAGTCCCATCCCCATGTCTTCAGCTTACCCACATTGACGCGTGGAATGCCGATACCGATGGTGTGGGGCAGCTGCAGCGACGACAGCATGTCGTTGTTGTATTTCCAGTAATAGTCGAAACTGGCATTCAGACGGCCGTTGAACAAGCCGAGGTCAACACCCACGTTGGTCGTCTCGATGGTCTCCCAGGTCTTGTCTTTCGATGCCAGCTGACTCTGATAGTATGATTTCTCGCCCATGTAGACGGTGCTCTGGGCGATGGTCGGGATATAGTCGTAGAGTCCCAGGATAGCTCCATTACCGAGTTGTCCCCAAGAAGCGCGCAGCTTCAGGTTGCTGATGAAGTCGGCCTTGAACCACGGCTCCTGGTTGACACGCCAGGCAGCTGATACCGATGGGAAGGCCTTCCAGCGCTTAGCGGGTGCTAGGCGCGAACTGCCGTCGTAGCGGATGTTGGCCTCGAAGAGGTAGCGCTCGGCAAAGTTGTAGTTGAAACGTCCGAAGTACGACATCATCGACCATGGCTCAATCTTGTCGGCAATGGTGGTGTTGGTGGCCACAGAGGCATCGTAGTAGTTGAATGAGTAAAAATCGTTCGAGTTCATGTTCTTGGCAGTGCCGCTCATCTCGTCCTTACGGTAGTTCTCGTAGCTGGTACCGGCCAGGAATTTGAAGTTGTGCTGTTTCTGCACGTCGAACTCGTAGTTCACCGTAGCCTCGAACAAATCGTAGTAGTCGTTGTTCTTGATGCGGTACAACTGGTTGGGCGAGTTGTAGTCCTGACGCTTGTTGTCGCCTCTCATGCCGTACCATATCAGGTAGTGTCTTTCGCTGCGGCCGCTGTAGTAACCTGCACGGCGGCTGGCGCTGAGGTTGAGGCGCAGGCCTTTCACCAGGTTCTTCACCGTCAGGCTGCCCTTGCCGATAAATGCCTCGTAGAGGGTTTCGTTCACACCGCCCTCTTTCATGACCTGGATGGCATTGAACTGCAGGTCACCATTGTAGGGATTGGTGGCGTAGTTGACGTCTTCCTCAGGATTGTAGAGCAACTGGCGGGCACGGCTGGAGTAGAGATTGTTCATAATGGCCGATGCGCCGCACGAGGGGGCATTGTTCTTCTTGCTCTGGTACTGTACGTTCACGCCCAGAGTCAGATACTTGTTCAGGTCGGCGTTCACCTTGGCATGCAGGTTGACACGGGTGTTGTTGTTCTTGCCATACTTCAGCATACCATTCTTATAGTAATAGTTGGCCGACACCAGGTAGTTGATGTCGCGTGTGCCACCCGACACCGACACGCTATGGTTGGTCTGGTCGGTATGGTTCTTGGTGCCTTCTGCCACCCAGTTTGTAGCCGAGAACTCATCCCAGCGTCCGTTGGTGTTGTTCGGGCGATAGTTGAAGTTGGGGTTGCCTACCCAGCCGCTCATCTCGTCGTTCCATTCGGCCTTACCGCCCTGGTTCATACGACCCTCGTTGATCCAGGCCTGCTCTTCCCATGCGGGCAGACGCTTCGGCATGTTGGCGGGTGTGTTGAAAGCATAGTAGCCACTATATGTGATTTTCGGTTTGCCGGCAGTTCCGCTTTTGGTGGTGACCAGCACCACACCGGCAGCGGCACGTGCTCCGTAGATGGCACAGGCAGCAGCATCTTTCAGCACGGAGATGCTCTCCACATCATCGGCATTGAGCAGCGACAAGTCGCCCTCCACACCGTCGATGAGCACCAGCGTGGAAGTGGAGTTGGCCGACGAGAATCCGCGGATGCGCAGACCGCTGGTCTCTGAGCCCGGCTCGCCGCTGGAGCGCAGAATTGCCACACCCGGCATCTCACCTTGCAGGGCCGACAGTACATCGGTAGAGGGTTTGGCAGCCACCTTCTCACCGTCGATGGCGGTGACGGCTCCCGACAGGTTGGCCTTCTTCTGGGTTCCATAACCCACGACCACCACCTCCTGCAGCGTCTTGTCGTCTTCGCGCAAGAAGATGTCACCTTTCACCTGCGAGGCCTTTAGCTCACGCTTTACATAGTTGACATACGAGAAACTGACGGTGGCACTCGGGGCAACCCTCAATGTGAAGTTGCCGTCGTAGTCGCTCACCGAGGCATTGTTGGTGCCTCGTTCCATTACTGTAACACCAATCAAAGGCTCACGTGTCTGGGCATCCAGCACACGGCCTTTCACTGTCAGACCGTTTGTCTGGGCAAACAGTCCCACATCCATCAGTAGCAGCAGGCAAAGCATCCAGCCCAGCCTTAATGCTCCTAAAGACATTGTTCTTTTTTCCATAGATGATTAAATTAGTAAAAGATTCTGCCGCAAAGATAGGTACAAAACGTGCGGTTGGTTCAAAAAGTACTACATCACGGTTACTATACCAACACATCAAACATACATCAATACTTTCTCTTCAAAATAGCAAATAGTTAATAATCAGCAATTTAAAAAGATAAATATTACATCATTATATTTTTATGTTTTTTCTTGTTTGGTATTGAAAAATTATTTATTTTTGCAGAAACATTCAGTGACCTATGAGAACTGTCATTCTTTCATTTCTTCTCTGTTTGCAGACGGTTGCACCGGCAGCATCGTTCTGGCAGCGGGCCGTGTTTAACTTCTCACGGCAGACCTATAATGCCGCCAACCAGAACTGGATGGTGAGTCAGGCCGAAAACGGATGGATGTATTTTGCCAACAACAAGGGACTGTTGGAGTACGATGGCGTCTATTGGAATACGTATGCGATTGACAATGGTGCCAAATTGCGCTCCCTCAAGATGGCAGGGCGCCGTATCTATGTAGGGGCACTCGGACAATTCGGCTATTTTGAGGCAGGTAAAAACGGCCGTCCGCAGTACACCTGTCTGTCGAAACAGTTGAAGAATGAGGGTATCATCAACGTCTGGAACATCCACACGATGGGCAATAGTGTCTACTTTCAGGCCGATGGGGCAGTGTATGTGCTGGAGAACGGGCATATCAGCAAAATCCCCTGCCATCCTGGCATCACATCGTCGTACGTTATCCATAACTGTCTTTATGTTGCCACGAGCGATGGCGTATATGTGCTCCGCAACCGTCGTTTTGAGAAATTGGGCGGTATCTCTTTGCCGCACGGAGCCGCTATCGTAGCCTTGTTGCCCTATGGAGACAGTATATTGGTGGTCACAGGCGATTTTGGCCTCTATGTGTATCGTACAGGTGAGTTACAGCGGTGGACTGACGGCGGGGGCGAACTCATCGTCCGTAACAAAATCACATGTGCGGCCGTCAGCGACCGTTATCTGGCGCTGGGCACTACGCAAAGTGGTGTCATCCTCGTTGACCGTCGTTCAGGTGCTACCGAGCAACTCTCGCGTGACGATGGTCTGCAGAACAAAACAGTGCTGGCAGTGACGTTCGACCGCGACGGGAACTTATGGCTGGGACTTGACAATGGAATTGCCAATGTTGTGCTCAACTCACACCTTAGTTTTATGAACAGCCAGTTGGCTGACATAGGTGCGGGCTATGGCTCGGTCAACTATGCCGGCAGCCTCTATATGGGTACTAACCAAGGCCTCTACCGTATTGGCAAGATACAGGACGGGGACGCTGTGCAGGGACCGGTCTTTATCGAGGGAACAGCAGGACAGGTGCATACCGTGGACCTCTTTGATGGTAAGCTGTTTTGTGGTGGGCGTAATTTCTTTGTGATGGTCGACGGCAATCGTGTGGAGCACTTCCCCATTAGAGGTGTGTGGCATGTTTGTCCTGTGGGACATCAGACAGATGCATTGTTGCTGGGTGACTACTGGGGACTGAAGGTGCTGCGCAAGAGAGACGGCCAATGGACAGTGGCAAACAAGGTGGAAGGCACTTCGCTCTCGGCCAAGACCATGATGACCGAAGAAGATGGCAATGCTGTGTGGGTGGCCAATAAAACCATGGGACTTTATCGGCTGACGCTGAACGACAGCCTGACACGCGTGGTGCGAACGAGAAGATATAATACGCCTCAGTTGCCCATTGGCGATAATGTGTGCGTGACCCGTATCAACCATGAGGTGGTAGTGGCTGCGCGGCAGGGACTGTTCAGATATAACATGGCTGACGACCGCCTTGAGCCACACACACAGCTGGAGAAACTGATGGGCGAGGGAACAGGATATACATATATCTATCAAGACGAACGCAAAAATATATGGTTTGTAGCCGACGGCATACTGGGCATCCTTCGCTACGACGCCCGCCATAATACCTATTATAAAAATAAAGGAGAAACCTATCTGAGCGACGAACTCATTGAGGATTTTGAGCATGTGGGCGTGATGAACGGCGAACAGGCCATCATTGGCACGCAAGAGGGTTTTGCACTGCTCAACTATGGACGCAAGCAGACATCGGCTCTGCCGCTAACTCTACACATCAGGCGCGTCATTGCCACCAACGGCAACGACTCGTTGCTCTACAGCCGTAGCTTCTACCATGAGGACAGTCCGCTCAACATCAGTTATGCGCACAACTCGCTGCGCATAGAGTTCAGTGCCAATAACTACGACAAGTCGCAGACCGTGCTCTATTCGTTCCGCTTGCTGGGGTCGCCCGACGACCAATGGAGCAGTTATAGTCGGCAGCACATCAAAGAGTATACCAACCTGCGCGAAGGAAAGTACACCTTTCAGGTGCGTATCGTCACAGCCACCAACCAACAGCCGGTGACTGCATCGCTGACATTCCGCGTGTTGCCGCCATGGTATCGCTCGTGGTGGGCCTACCTGTTGTATGCGCTGATGCTGGCATGCGTAGTGTGGGCCGTTGTCAGAAGACTGAGAAAAAGCACACAAATGCTCAACCAGAAGATTGAGACGCTGGAGGACGAGAAGATGCAGATTGAACTGCGCTCCAAGCAAAACGAACTCATGCGCTCACAAATGAATGTGGTGCGTAAGAATGAGATGCTGCAGGAAATCAAGAAGACGGCTGTCAGCCTGAACAATAGTCTCAGCGAGGATAACCTGCCCAGCATCAAGCGAAAGGTGGTCAGGCTCATCGGCCAGATAGACACCAACATGCAGCATGACGATGATTTGAAGGCTTTCAAAGGTGACTTTGATGCTGTGCACCACGATTTCCTCAAGACACTCAGCGAACGCTATCCGCAGCTTACCTATAAAGACAAGATGCTCTGTGCCTATCTGAAGATGAACATGCTTTCGAAGGAGATTGCACCGTTGCTCAACATCTCGGTGAGAGGCGTGGAAATCAGCCGTTATCGCCTGCGTAAGAAGTTGGGCCTCGACGAGAAAGAGAATCTTAGCGAGTTCTTGCAGCGCATCGGTGGAAAACGATGAAAGACCTTATAGCAGCGATGCTTCATGTGGTTTCGGTGGCGTATTTCTAATTAGGCATTAATTACACTCTAATTAGGCCCTAATTACGTTGCAATTAGGCATTAATTACAGGTCAATTAGGCATTAATTAGAGTGTAATTTGTCGGTTAATTGCAACCCAATCAGGCATGAATTGGAAATGGCTGCGCTTGGAGGCACATTTATAGTCCTAATGAACTAAAGACGATTGGGTTTATTGGGTTTAAATAGTGACTTTGCCTGTTGACATGTTGCAACAGTTAGAAATGGTCTGTTGATATTTGCAACTATAAGAAACGAAAGGAGCCGGCTGCAAGTCCGGCTCCTTTCATGAAGGCAGCACCTGCCCTCGGTGTCTATAAGAACAAATGTGCTTATGCGAAACTGATGACACCCTGCACCGGCTCGTCGTTTTTGTTGCCGGGCTCGTCGGTGACCACACTGCCAGAGGCCTGACTGCGAATGTTGTCGAGCACTTGGCGTGTGCGCTTGTAGGTGGGCGTCGACTCAACGGCCGAGATGACATCGTCGTTGTCGAGGTCTTCGGGGCGGAAGATGAAGATATGTGGACGGCGTTTGTACTGGGTGTTGTTGCCGTCTTTGCCGTAGTAGCGGTTGCGGCGGTCCTGACGCTCAGCACGCTTCTCTTCTTCCTCGGCCAGTCGGTTGGCTTCCTCCTCAGTACGTTTGTTGAAGTGTGTGCTCATACCGTCGACATCCTCGATGCCGAAGCCAGTGGCGAGGATAGTGACCTTTACCTTATTGCCCAGTTCGGGGTCGGTGGCCAGTCCCCATTTGATTTCAAAGTCGTTGCCGAACTTAGCCATGAACTCGTTGACATCGTTCATCTCTTCCATCATCAGACCGCCACTGTTCTGCTTGTCGTTGCAGAAAGAGATGCTCAGCAGGATTCTCTTTGAGTTGAAGATGTCGTTGTCGTTGAGCAGGGGTGAGTTCAGGGCGTCGTCGATAGCTTTCTTTACACGCGATTCGCCTTCGCCATATCCGGTCGACATGATGGCGACTCCGCCGTCTTTCAGTACTGTCTTGACATCGTTGAAGTCGAGGTTAATAAGGCCGTGCACGGTGATAATCTCGGCAATTGACTTGGCGGCCACGCTCAGTGTGTCGTCAGCCTTTCCGAAGGCGTCGAGCACTGTCAGCTCAGGATAGATCTCGCGCAGACGCTCATTGTTGATCACCAGCAGAGCATCGACATGCTTCGACATCTCCTCCACACCGTCGAGCGCCTGGTCGATTTTCTTGTCGCCCTCGAAGCGGAAGGGGATGGTGACGATACCAACAGTGAGGATGCCCAGGTTTTTCGACTCGCGGGCAATGACGGGCGCTGCTCCGGTGCCTGTTCCTCCACCCATACCGGCCGTGATAAAGGCCATGCGAGTGCCGTCGTTGAGCATGTTGCGTACGTCTTCGATGCTTTCCTCAGCGGCCTGACGGGCCCGTTCGGGTTTGTTGCCGGCTCCCAGTCCCTCTTTTCCCAGTTGCAGATGAACGGGCACGGGGCTGTCGTTGAGGGCTTGGTTATCGGTATTGCAGAGCACGAAAGTGACATCGTGGATGCCTTCGCGGTACATGTGGTTGACGGCATTGCCTCCACCGCCACCTACGCCAATGACCTTGATGATGCTTTTCTCTTTTTCGGGCTCACCGAAGTCTAATATGTCGAATTGATTTGTTTCGTTCATAATGGTTGTCGTTTTATGGGGTTGTTGTCTTCTGTTCCTCAAATCCAGGGTGAGCACCCTGGCTCTTGCTCTCTGGTGCTGGTTTTATTCCTCCTCGGTGAGAATGTTGTTCAGGAAGTTCCTGAACTTGCTGCCGAATTTTTTCAGGCCGCTGTTCTCCTTGCGTTTCTTTTCCTCTTCAGCCTTGCGGGCAGCCTCTGCGGCAGCTTCCTCAGCCTTGCGGGCAGCTTCCTCTTCCTCCTGACGGCGCTTCTCTTCCTCAGCCTTTTGCTTCTCGGCCTCGGTGATGACCACGCCGCTCTTGATCTCGTTGGCGGTACGGGCCTTCTGGTGAATGTCGGCAGTGGTGGTTGCAGCTGGTTTCTGTCCGAAGAGGTCGCCGTTGGGGTTGACCTCCTCGCCAGCACAGTTCATGTCGCCTTTGGCCAGCAGTCCCAGTACGGTGTTCATCATGCCGTTGTGGCTGGTGATTTCGGGCTGGTTGCCGGTAATGGTGTTCTGTACGAACTTAGCCACGCGAATCTTCTCGATATGTGTGTGGTTGCGGAAAGCCTTCTCGATGTTGCGCATATTGGCGCCGCCGCCGGTGAGGATGATGCCGCCCAGCAGTTTGTCGGCATACTCAGAAGGTATCTGATACCATACGTTCTCGATGATTTCGGCCATACGACCCTCCACAATCTCGATGAACTTACGGCTCTCTACGGTGCGGTCGGAGTCGATGGGCAGCTGCAAGTTGTTGTCGATATCGCTGTTGTCGGTGAAAGCCGATGCGTATTTCAGTTTCATTTTCTCAGCCTCGCTTTCCTCCATTTGCAGCGATGCGATATCCTTGGTGATGTTGGCACCGCCGAGAGGAATGACGGCCAAGTGGCGCAGGATGTTCTTGTAGTAGACCGATACGGTGGTGGTGTCTGCACCCAGGTCGACCAATGCACAGCCTGAGCGGCGCTCTGCCTCAGTGAGCACACTGTCGGCAAGAGCCAGCGGGGCGAGGTACATCTCTGCGATGGCAATGTGGGCAATGTCGAAACACTTGTTCAGGTTGCGGTAGAAAAGCTTCCTCCAGAGAATATTCAGGAAGTTGCCCTCGAGGCGGGTGCACTGAATGCCCACCGGATCAAGTTGATATTGCGAGTCGACCTTGTATTCTTGCGTGGCAGCATCGAGTATTTCCTGGTCCTGATAAGTCATGTTGCGGTTGGCGTCCATGAGCTCGTTGACCATCTCCTGCTTGACAATCGTATCGGCGGGCAGGTCTTTGATAATGACATTTTTCACGCTGAGGATGGACTGTCCGCCCACTCCAACGTATACATGAGAGATTTCTGTCTTCAGGGTACTGGTAAGTTTCTTTACAATATTCGAGAGGCACTGAGCGGTCTTGTCGATATTGTACACAACGCCCTTGCGGATGAAAGAAGACGAATCCTCCTGAACAACAGCCAGTACCTGGATGCTGCCGTCCATATTCTTCTTTCCGGCGATACCGGTCATCTTAGATGAGCCTAGTTCAATAGCTACGATAAATTCCTTTGCTGCCATAGGGTCTGTATTATTATTTGTCAATTTTCGGGTTGATGTTTCTTTTTCTTGCAGATAATCTGGTTGTCGAACTCCAGGCTGATGTAAGAGTATTTGTTCCAGCCGGCCTCGGAGAGTCCGTATTTGTAAAATTTCTCCAGACGCTCCATCTTACGGGCTACATACTCGTCGATGAGGCTCTGGCGGACGGCCTTGTCGTTGGTCTCGGGCAGACTGCCGATGAAGACGATGTTGTCGCCAATGCGTGGAACGAGCTCGATGGAGCGGTCGGGCAGCACATAAATCTGCTCGATGAGGTTGCGCCACAGGTCGTTGCCCATGATGGTTTTGCTCAGACAGCCCAGATAGGTCTGTGCGAACCATTTGTTGATGCTCCCTGAGGCGATAATCAGGTCGGAAGTATATTTCGAGTTGGGCATGATACCTCCGTGATCGTCAAGATAGTAGTCGTCGCCGTTGTTGCTCTTGATACGCACGATGGGCAGCCGTTGCGTGATGTTGATACATACGTGGCCGTCCTGTGTGGTGTAGCACTGTGCGGTATTGACAAACGGGCTGGACTTCAGAATATCCTCAATGCGTCGTGGGTCGACGAAAGCCATGCGCTTCTCGAGCGGATATATCTGGTTGCGCTCAAGAATGTGCTTGATTTCTGCTGCGCTGAGAAACCCGTTGGTCGACTCATCGGCGATGTTGATGGCCACCTTGGTGCACACCTTTGACGTCTCGTCGGGATGATTGAACGACGTGACAGCCAGTCCGAAGTAGACAGCCAGGGCGATGTCGAGTATGATGATAACGACTTTTTTCCAGCGCATGGGGTGTGTCTTGTTGTTATTGTTTACTATTTATGATACGGGTGATTTCAGCCGCATAGTTGTCCAGGTCACCGGCACCGAGAATCACCAGCACGTCGAAGTCGCGGCTTTTTACCAGATCCAGCACTTCGTTTTTCTTGATCATGCTCTTCTCTACGCCTTCCTTCAGATTGTCGTAGATGAGCTGTGAGGTGACACCAGGGATGGGCTCCTCACGAGCGGGGTAGATATCGCAGAGGATGACCTCATCGAGCTGGCTCAGCGCATTGGCAAACTCGCGGTAGAAATCGCGGGTGCGGGTATAGAGGTGGGGCTGGAAGATGGCCGTAATCTTGCGGTTGCGGTAGAGCTCGCGAATGCTCTTGGCACTCTGAAAAATCTCTTGCGGATGGTGGGCGTAGTCGCTCAGGAATACGTGCCGGTCGTTCTTGATCTTGAAGTCGAAACGGCGGTCAACACCTCCGTAAGTCTTCATGCCGTAGCGAAGTTCCTCGGCAGTACATCCGTTGAGCTGTGCCATGGCCATGGCAGCGATGCCGTTCTCGATGTTGATGGGGATGGGCTGTCCCAGCTGGATGCCTCTCACCGTCTCGATGGGTGACACAAAGTCGAATGTAATCTCACCGTTGTCGATGACTATGTTCTCAGCATGGAAATCGCCCTCGTTGAGACTGTAGTCAAAGGTGCGCACACCGCTCTGAACATCGGCCTTCATGGCCAGTCCGCGATGGATGATCAATGCCCCGCCTGGCTGGATGAGGGTGGTGTAGTGACGGAAACTCTCGAGATAGGCCTCGGGAGTGCCATAGATGTCAAGATGGTCGGGGTCGGTAGAAGTGATGACGCTCATCCAGGGGCGCAGCCAATGGAACGAGCGGTCGAACTCGTCGGCCTCAATCACTACGTAGTCGCTCTCCTTGCTCAGAATGTAGTTGGTGCCATAATTCTTAGAGATGCCTCCCAGGAAGGCATTGCAGTCCTGATGGCTCTGATGCATGATGTGGGCGCACATGGTCGATGTGGTGGTCTTGCCGTGTGTACCTGCAAAGCAGAGGCCTTTGTGAGCACGGGTGAGGGTGCCCAATACCTGTGCGCGTTTCTGTATCTCAAAGCCGTTCTCGCGGAACCACACCATCTCTTGGTGCTCACTGGGTACGGCCGGGGTATATATGACCAGTGTGGTGGCGGCTTTCTGACAGGCATGGGGTATCATATCGACGTTTTCCTCGTAGTGAATCAGCATGCCTTCTTTTTCCAGTTGGCGCGTCAGTTCAGAAGGGGTCTTGTCGTAGCCGGCCACGACCACTCCCTTGCTCATGAAGTAGCGGGCAAGGGCACTCATGCCGATGCCGCCAGCCCCCACGAAATATACTGCTTTAATATTCTTTAGTTCCATTTTTCGTTCTTACTGCTTGATCATCTTCAATACCTCGTCGGCAATGATATCGGCCGAGTGGGGTAGTGCAAGTTTCAGGATGTTTGTTCTCAATGCGTCCAGACGGGCAGCGTCCTGAACGGTGCTGACAGCCATCGGCAGCAGCTGTGCCGGTGCATCGGCATCTTTTACGTAGAGGGCAGCGTCTTTCTGCACCAGTGCCATGGCATTCTTCGTCTGGTGGTCCTCGGCCACATTCGGTGAGGGAACGAGGATGACGGGTTTGCCAATGAGGCAGAACTCCGAGATGCTGCTGGCTCCGGCGCGGCTGATGACCAGGTCGGCTGCTTTGTAGGCTGCACCCATATCGCTGATGAAGTCGAGCACTTTGAGCATGGGCAGGTTCTTGCCCTCAAGCTGTTTGCTGATGGTGGGGTAGTAATACTTACCCGTCTGCCAGATGAATTGCACACCCGACGAAGCCACCAGGTCGAGATGCTGCATGACACTCTCGTTGATGGTGCGGGCTCCCAGGCTTCCGCCCACCAGCAGGATGGTCTTCTTCTTGGGGTCGAGGCCCAAAGCGCTGATCACCTCATTGCGGTCGACGCTCGTCTCGAGCAGTGATTGGCGAACAGGATTGCCAGTCATAATGATTTTCTCGGCAGGGAAGAAACGCTCCATACCCTCGTAGGCCACACATATCTTTTGAGCTTTCTTGGCCAGCAGTTTGTTGGTGACGCCAGCATAGGAGTTCTGCTCCTGAATCAGACAGGGAATACCCATCGATGCCGCTTTGTTGAGTGTAGGGCCGCTGGCATATCCGCCTACACCTACTGCAGCCATCGGACGGAATTCCTTGATGATATCTTTGGCCATGCGCTGGCTCTTCCATATCTTCAGCAGTACGGAGAAATTCTTCAGCAGGTGCTTACGGTCGAAACCGCTGATGGGCAGACCCTTGATCTCGTAGCCTGCTGCCGGCACGCGCTGCATCTCCATGCGCCCCAAAGCTCCTACAAACAGTATTTTAGCATCAGGGCGCTTCGCCTTGATGGCATTAGCTATCGATATGGCCGGAAAGATGTGTCCACCTGTACCGCCACCGCTGATGATAACTCTTATCTCGTTCTCCATATAGTCGTTTTTCTATGTCGTGCAAAATTAATGAAAATATTTCTTTTTTCAATATTTTCTTTGATAAAATTTGTTATGCTTGTTGATAAGCCACTTTCAGCTGCTTGTTTTTCCCTTCGTCGGTAGTCTCGTCGTCTTTCTTCTTGGCTGAGTAACTGACACTTAGGATGACTCCTATGTAGATGCAGTTGATGATGGTTGAGGTGCCTCCCTTGCTGATGAGCGGCAACGGCTGGCCGGTGACGGGTACAAGCCCGACAGCCACTAGCATATTGAACAGTGCCTGAGTGACGAGCAGCAGGGCCAGTCCCATGATGAGCAAGGCCGGGAACGCATTCACGCACCGGTTGGCAATGCTGGCTGTGCGGAACAGCAGGATGATGTAGAGCAGGCAGACAACGACTGCGCCCACAATGCCCATCTCCTCGATGATGATGGCATAGATGAAGTCTGAGAATGCCTGCGACAGGAAATCGCGCTCAACCGAGTTGCCCGGGCCTTTTCCCACTACGTTCGACGAGGCAATGGCTATGTTGGCATGAGCGACTTGCGCGTCTTTGTCGAGGTCGAACTCGTAAGGCGATATCTCTTTGTTGTCGAGGTGCTTGACGATACGCGATTTCCAAGTACCGGCTCGGTGGAAGATCTTCTCCAGTTTGCCGGGCTTCTCGGTCACCACATCGTCGGTCTGCTCGGTCATTGCCATTTTCGCGTCGCCTTGTGCCGGAGTTTCTTTTCCTACCAGCATAATCATCGAAACGGCAAAGATGAGCAGCAGCATGCCGATACCCATCAGCCGACCTATCTGCGACATGGGTACTCGTCCGATGAACATCATCATCAGGATGACCAGACAGAGCAGGGCTGCAGTCGACAGGTTCTCGACCATGATCAATGGAATGATGAAGGCGCTGACAATCATGATGTACTTGAATGCGCGCCGGTCGGCACCTCGCTCGGTTTGCATGGCGCTTAGGATCTGGGCCACTGCCAGTATTATGGCTCCTTTGGCTATCTCAGAAGGCTGGAATTGTATGCCTACCAGACTGATCCATCGCTGTGCACCATTGGTCGACTGTCCTGCCACCAATACCCATAGCAGCGTGACAAACGCCGCCAGCAGCATGAAAGGCGTGACAATCTTGAAATACTTGCACTTGATGTTCAGGACCACAATCATGCAGACAAAACCTACTACCAGCAGTCCGAAGTGTTTCAACACAGGGCTCCAGTAGTTGCCACTCTTGTACGACAGCACGCTCGAGGCACTATATACCTCGATGATGCTGATGATGCAGAGCAGGAAGAATACTGTCCAAATGATTCCGTCGCCCTTGAATTTCTTGCTGAAGAATTTGTCTAACATGTGGTTGTCGTTATAATGCTCTTACTAATGTCTTGAATTGCTCGCCGCGGTCTTCCATGTTCTTGAACAGGTCGAAACTGGCGCAGCATGGGCTCAGCAGCACGGTCATGCCCGGTTCTGCCATCTCGTAGCAGGCCTCGACACACTCTTTCATCGAGTGGGTGTCGCGCACGGGGATGCCCAGCGGGTCGAAGAAGTTGTGTAATTTGGTGTTGTCGGCTCCCAGGTAAACAAGTCCGGCGCACTTTTCCTTCACCAGATCCTTGATGGCGTTATAGTCGTTTCCCTTGTCCTTGCCTCCGATGATGAGAATCACCTTGGTATTCATGCTCTCAAGTGCATACCAGCAGGCATCGACATTGGTGGCTTTCGAGTCGTTGACATACTGCACGCCCCGAACGCTGCACACCTTCTCGAGTCTGTGCTCCACCCCGGGGAAGTCGCCCAGCGACTTGCGGATCACCTCTTTCTTGATACCGCTGATATTCGAGGCGATACCGGCAGCCAACGAGTTGTAGATGTTGTGCTTGCCAGTAAGGCTCAGTGCCTCTTGCTCCATGTTGAATGGGGTGGGCCACTCAATCTTGTATTTCCCCTCCTCGATATAACCGATGGAACCTTTTTCTTTCAGCTCAGAGAAGGGGCACTGAACAGAATGGATGTCATATTTTGCCAACTCGCGCTTGATAATGGGGTCGTCGTTCCAGTAGATGAAGGCGTCGTCGGCCGTCTGGTTCTGAATGATGCGCATCTTCGAGTCGACATAGTTTTGCATACAGTTGTCGTAGCGGTCCAAATGGTCGGGCGTGATATTCAGCAGAATGGCAATATTTGCGCGGAAGTTGTACATATTGTCCAGTTGGAAGGAACTCAGCTCGATGATGTAGTATTCATGAGGACTCTCGGCTACTTGCAGGGCCAGCGAGTTGCCAATGTTGCCTGCCAGTCCTGCGTCATAGCCAGCCTCTTTGAAGATATGATATATTAAGGACGTAGTAGTTGTCTTTCCGTTCGAACCGGTGATGCAAATCATCTTCGAGTTCGTGTAGCGTCCGGCAAACTCTATCTCGCTGATGATGGGTGTATGCTGATGAATCAGTTTCTGAATCATCGGGGCACTATCGGGAATACCTGGACTCTTGATGATTTCGTCGGCATTCAGGATTTTCTCTTCTGTATGATGGCCTTCTTCCCATTCTATCTGGTGGTCGTCAAGCAGTTTCTTATATTTGTCTTTGATGAGCGACATGTCGGAAACGAACACGTCGAACCCTTCTTTCTTGGCCAGTACGGCGGCACCTGCGCCACTCTCGCCAGCTCCCAAAACTACAATTCTTTTCTTCATTGTTCTTATCGTATCTTTAGGGTAATCATTGTCAGTGCAGCCAGAATGATGGTTGTAATCCAGAATCGGACGGTGATTTTCGACTCATGGAACTGTCGTTCCGGCCAGTTTTTGAAAATATACCGGCTGGTCTCGTCGAGCTGTGAGTCCAGCTTGCGGAAGTTATCGTGGATAGGGGTGGCGCGGAATACTCTGACGCGCTGTCCCTTGTGCTTATAATACTTGAACATCTGAGTCTGGATAATCACGCTCAGACTCTCTACCAGGAAGATACCACACAGGATGGGCACCAACAGTTCCTTGTGGATAATTACAGCACATACACCGATGATGCCGCCAATGGTCAGCGAACCCGTGTCGCCCATGAAAATCTGTGCCGGGTAAGCGTTGTACCAAAGGAAACCAATCATGGCGCCTACGAAGGCACATATAAAGATCACCAGCTCTTCCGAGTGGGGAATATACATGATGTCGAAATAGCTGGCATAGCCGATGTGCGACGAGACATAGGCGAAGATGCCCAATGCCACACCGATGATGGCCGCATTGCCGGCACACATGCCGTCCATGCCGTCGTTCAGATTGGCACCATTCGATACGGCGGTCACCACCAAGATGGTCATGATGACGAACAGAATCCAGCCAGCAGCCGTCTTGTATTTTCCGCAGAACGACATGATGCTCGAGTAGTCGAGGTTGTGGTTCTTGATGAACGGTATGGTTGTCTTGAGCGATTTGTGGGCCACAGCCTCATGTTTCACCACCATCTCGGTCTTGTCTTGCTGCGGAATGCTCACATTCTCGCGCATCACAGCATCAGGACTCAGATAGAGCGTAATGCCAACGATGAAGCCAATGCTCACTTGTCCGACAATCTTATACTTGCCTTTCAAGCCCTCTTTGTTCTTGCGGAAAATCTTGATATAGTCGTCGAGAAATCCCAAGAACCCCAGCCAGATGGTGGTGATAATCATTAGGATGAGATAGATGTTACGCATACGGCCCAGCAGCAACACCGGTACGAGGATAGACACGATGATGATGATGCCGCCCATGGTCGGTACGCCTTTCTTCTGTGTGCCAAACGGGTCGATGCTGGCATCTCGTTGGGTCTCCGAAATCTTCCGGCGTTTCATGAATTTGATGAACCGCTCTCCAAACCATGCCGAGATGACGAGCGAGAGAATCAGCGTCAGCAGCGCGCGGAAAGAGATGTACGACCACATGTGGGCGCCAGGAATGTCGAACTGCTCGAGGAAACGGAAAAGGTAGTATAGCATTTTTGTATATTTTTTGATGTGAATAGATCGTTTTTTCTCGAAGAACTGGGGTTGCTAGTATTACCAGTTTAACTTGTCCAACAAGGATTACCAGTTCAACTAGCTGCCCTGACCATCGTTACTGTGCAAAGATGTCTCTCACCACCTCGCGGTCGTCGAAATGGTGTTTCACGCCCTTGATCTCCTGATAATCTTCGTGGCCCTTGCCGGCAATGAGTATCACATCGCCCTTCTGGGCCAGCATGCAAGCCGTCCGGATAGCCTCTTTGCGGTCTACAATGCTCACCACTTTCTTCATCTGCTGGCTGTTGAGGCCGGCCAGCATGTCGTTGATGATGTCTTGCGGCTCTTCAAAGCGCGGATTGTCGCTGGTGATGATCACCCTGTCGCTCTGGCGCACTGCCTCTTGTGCCATGATGGGGCGCTTGCCCTTGTCGCGGTTGCCGCCGGCACCACACACGGTGATGACTTTGCCTTTGCCATTGAGCACCTCGTGGATGGCTTTCAGCACATTCTCCAGGGCGTCGGGAGTGTGGGCGTAATCGACGATGGCAGTATAACCCTCGGGCGAATGAATGGGCTCCAGTCGTCCGCTGACACTCTTCAACGTGCTCATCACCAGCAGGATGTCTTCAGGCTGTTTGCCCAGCATCACTGCTGCTCCGTAGACGGCTAGCAGGTTGCTGACATTGAACTTGCCGATGAACTGTACACCGACCTCATGACCGTCGACTTCGAGGTACATTCCCTCGAAATGGCATTCCAGAATACGGGCCTTGAAATCGGCCATCGACCGTGTTGAATAGGTCTTGACCGTGGCCTTGGTGTTCTGCACCATGAACATGCCGTTTTTGTCGTCGGCATTGGTGATGGCGAATGCGCTTTTGGGCAGACTGTCGAAGAAAGCCTTCTTGGCATCACGATAGTTCTCGAAGGTCTTATGGTAGTCCAGGTGGTCGCGCGTCAGGTTGGTGAACAAACCGCCGGTAAACTTCAGACCGCCGATGCGTTTCTGGGCAATGGCGTGGCTGCTGCACTCCATGAAGGCATACTCGCAGCCGGCATCCACCATGCGTTTCAATAGGGCGTTGAGCTCGATGGGGTCTGGGGTGGTGTGACTGGTGGGGATAGCCTCGTCTTCAATGTAGTTGCAGACTGTCGAGAGCAGTCCGCACTTATGTCCCATCTTGCGGAACATATTATATAATAAGGTGGCAATGGTTGTCTTTCCGTTAGTGCCGGTTACGCCCACCAGTTTCAGCCGGGATGTGGGGTCTCCGTAGAAAAGGGTGGCCACAGGACCGACGGCGTCTTCGGTCGACGCCACTTGCACATATGTCACTCCCTCTGCGCGCGCTTCGGGCATGTCCTCGCAGAGTATGGCCGCAGCACCCAGGTCGATGGCTTTCTGGATGAAAGAGTGGCCGTCCACCTGAGTGCCTTTGATGGCTACGAACAGATGACCCGGCTGGATGCGCCGCGAGTCGATATTGACGCCTGTAATCTCAACAGTATTGTCGCCAACGATGGCAACAGGCTCGATGTTCTTGATCAACGTTGTCAGTTCCATATCCTTGTCTTTTTTATTATTTCATTGTCAGTGTACAGCTTTCGCCCTTCTTGATGAAGTGGCCGGCAGGTAAGCTCTGTGCCGTCACTTTGCCACGGCCCTCCAGTCTCACCTTGACACCTCTGCTCTCCAGGAGGTAGACGGCATCGCGTGCCCCCATGCCCAATACGTCGGGAATGTAGGCATTGCCATATTGTTTGACGCGTGTCAGTTGCAACGCGTTGCTTTTTCTTACCACCTTTCCCCACAAGGGATTGCCTTCGGCATAGCTGCCGTTCCATCCGTCGTCGGCCTTGATGCCCAGATGGGCCAGCACATAGTCGGCTGCCAGCAGGTTGCCCTGTTTCACGTCGGGCACCAATATGGAAGTGGAGTCTTTAGCGTCGGCGACACTCAATTTCACATTCTGGGCCATGATACCTTCCGATATGTGGTGGAACACCAGACCGCTCATGCCGCCGCCCGACGCCGGAAGACCCGACTTCTGGATGCACACGATGCAGCTGTAGCGGGGATTGTCGGATGGGAAGAAGCCAGCAAACGAGAGCAGGTATGACGAAGTCTTACCGCCACGGTTCCAAATCTGTGCCGTTCCAGTCTTGCCCGATACGGGGAATGACTGCGAACCGGCCTGCTTGCCCAGTCCCTGGCTGACCACATGACGCAGAATGGTCTGCATGGTCTTGATGGTCTGTGGCTTGGCAATCTGTTCTTTCAGGACCACAGGCGGATACTCGGCAATCACCTGACCGTCTTTCATCACCTTTTTCACGAATCGCGGTTGCATCATGCGCCCGTTGTTGGCAATGGCATTATAGAAGGTCAGTGTTGAGATGGGCGGCACCTGCGTCTCATATCCAATGCTCATCCACGCCAGTGCCGTTTTGCTCCAGTTGGCCCAGTGCTTGCCTGTTTTGTCTTTCCGGGGCATGCGTATCTTGGCTGGTGAGGCTCCCTGCAATGGGATGTGCAGGTCGTCGGCCAGTCCGAAGCTGTGGATTTTCTTCACGAATCTCTCGGGTTGGTTGAAATAGTATTCGTCAACGATGCGGCTCACTCCTACATTCGAGCTGACCTCCAGCGACCTTGGCAGCGATATCACACCGTAGCCGCCACGGTGCCAGTTGTGGTCTTTCATGGGGCGTCCGTGCATCTGGTAAATGCCGCTGCCAGTATCCACCTTCTTCAATGTGTCGCACATCCCGTCGTCTAGTACAGCCAGGATAGAGGCCGTCTTGAACACGGAACCGGGCTCCAGCAAGTCGCTCACGGCATGGTTCTTCACCTCGCGATATTCACCGTCAATGCATTTCTCCATGTTGACGATGGCTTTGATGTCGCCTGTGGCTACCTCCATCACAATGGCTACGCCCACGTTGCCGTTGATCTTCTTCAACTCATCAATCACCGAGCGCTCCGCCAAGTCTTGCATCGACACATCGATGGTCGTCACGATGTCGGCGCCATCGACGGGCGGGGTGTCCATTATATTAAGGTAACGATTCATCACCTTCCGGCGATGAATCAGACCATTGCTTCCGCGTAGAATGGAGTCGTACGACAGCTCGAGTCCGAAGCGGGCGGTGTCTTTGGCACCATACATGTCGCCCACCGTTCGTCCTGCCAGCGACCCGAACGGTCGTTTCCGGGCGTTGAACTCCTCTACATGGAATCCGCCCTTGTAGGATATCATGTTGAAGATGGGCAGTTTCTTCACTTCCGAGTAGGTGCTGTAGTCTACGCGTCGTGGCCAGACAGCCAGGTTGCGGCTCATCTTCTTATGACCGGCCTCCAGGTCGTGCTTGAACTCAGTGGCCGACTTCTGCGGGAAAATCTGGTGCAGTCCGTCGCAGATGCTGTCCAGCTTAGCATACCATAGCGAGTCGTTCTTTGCGTCGTGCAAGGCCTGGAAGTCCATATACATCTTAAACTCGGGCAGCGAACTGGCCATGAGCCGTCCGTCGCAGCTGAGGATGTTGCCGCGTGTGGGTTTCACGTCGACGCTGTCTTTCTTCAGTCTGGAGGCCACCTTCATCCAGTAGTCGCGCTTCACCGTAGAGATGTAGAGCGCCTTGCCCACGATGAGCACACCTATGAGAAGCATCACATAGGCTATCATCTTGTAGCGTGGTACGATTTTCTTTCTGTCAAATTGGCTGCTCATTTCTCTGGTACATTGATGATATATGGTGGTTGATCGGCAATGTGCAACACACTGTCTTTGTTGTTTCTCAGCATTTCAAGCACGTGGCTCTCGCGGCATTTCTCTGTGAGCATGCTGCTGCTCGAGAGTGCTTTGTATTTTGCATCCAACAGTTCTTTGTTCAGCTTGTCAATCTCCAGCAGGTTCTGCTGGCAGCTGTAGCGGTTGGAGATATAGACAATGACGAAGGCAACGATGATGAGGATGATGCCGATCTGCCTCCTGAGCATGCTGGCGGTCAGGAAGTCGCCGCCCAGGATTTTGCGCAGCGTGATGCTGGAGGTCAGTGTCTCCTCGTCCTCGCGCGCCTGTTCCTGAATGACCTCCTTCAGCGAAGGCTCCTCTTTCGTTGGAGCCTTGTCGCTAGGGTTGGCGTTGCCAGTGGCAGGTGCCTCTTGTTCCTTTTCTTGTATGTCTTTTATCTTGTCACTCATCTTTTTTCTGCAATTCTAAGTTTTGCGCTGCGGCTGCGCGGGTTTCGCTCTTGTTCCTCGTCACTGGGAGTGATGACCTTATTGCTGACCAGCGTGAAGGGCGATGCTATGCGCCCGAAGAAGTCCTGTTCGGCCTTTCCCTCTACATTGCCGGCCTTCATGATATTTTTCACGATGCGGTCTTCCAGCGAGTGGTAGGTGATGACCGACAGCCTTCCGCCCGTTGCTGTCAGCTCGGTGGCTGCCCGGAGCATATCCTTCAGGGCCTCCATTTCGTGGTTCACCTCGATGCGCAGGGCCTGAAACAGTTTGGCCGTGTCTTTCTTCTCGCGCTCACGTCCCATCAGCCGTGCCGTCACCTCCATCAGGTCTTGTGTGGTCTCGATGCGTTTGCCGGCTCTGGCCTTCGTAATGGCGGCGGCGATTTTCCGAGCGTTTTTCAGTTCTCCATATAAATAGAAGAGGTCGGCCAGTTGCTCTTCCGTATAGTCGTTCACAATGTCGGCAGCCGTCTGTTGTGCCCTTTTGTTCATGCGCATATCCAGCGGAGCGTCGAAACGGAAGGAGAAGCCTCGGGTCTCGTCGTCGAAGTGATGGCTCGAGACACCCAGGTCGGCCAGCAGACCGTCTATGTGCTCCACCCCATAGTAGCGCATCCAGTTCTTCAGATACCTGAAGTTAGAACGCACAAAGGTGAACCGCCCGTCGTCGACGATGTTCTTTTCGGCGTCAGCATCCTGGTCGAAGCTGTACAAATGACCGTTCTTGCCTAGTCTTGACAGGATTTCGCGACTATGACCGCCACCGCCGAACGTTACGTCCACGTAAATCCCGTCGGGCTTGATATTCAAGCCGTCAATACTCTCTTTCAAGAGTACAGGCACGTGATATGTCGGAGCCGTCATCATCATCGTATCAGAAAGGCATGGTCATAATCTTCTCCAGTTCGCTGCTGAATTCCTCGTCGTTCAGGAATGTCTGTTCCAAAGAGCCCTCTGCCCATATCTCTATGGTGTTGTCGTTGCCAATGAAACGAATGGCCTGTTCGATGCCTGCCGCCTGGAGCAGACGCTTCGAGATGAGCAGACGGCCGTTGCCGTCGAGCACTACTTCCTCGGCTTGCGAGGTGAACTGACGGAACAACGATTCTTGTGCCTTGTTCCACATGCTCAGCTGCTTGCGCAGCATGTCGGTGCGTTCGTTCCATACCGACTCGGGATAAATCACAAGGCACTTCTCATGTACATGCTGGCGAAGCATCAGACGCTCCTCGCCGGATGCCTGGAGCACCTTGCGAAAAACAGCCGGCAGGAAGGCTCTTCCCTTGGCGTCGATCTTTGCTTCTATATTTCCTAAAAACCGCATACGTACATTTAAATATGGAATTCGGCTTCAAAATTACATAAAATTCCCCACAATCCACCACTTTTCTCCACAAATTTTTCAAAAAGCTGCATTTTTCTTGATTTCTCGCAATCTTTTCTCTCGAAAGAGGGTTTTCCCGTTGGGCTGATTTCTGTCGGATGGTGTCATTTTCCGTCTTGTCTTTGCAGCTATTAAGGGGTTGCCCGTGATGGTTATTGATGCTTGATGAAGAGAGAAAAAAGAGTGGGCGCATGACAGAAAAAACCGTTCAGACGCAAAAAAAGTTTCATGTTTGGAATATTTTTAAGGAAAAATGCCACGATTTTGAAAAATTAGCGTTATTTTTGCAAATTATTAATATCATTTAATAGCATGAAGCAACTTTCAGAGAAAACAGTCGACGTTGACGACATCCTACGTGGGAAAATGGGTCCGAAGGCAAAATATGTGCCTACGGGCTGGCTCAAGCGCATCGTCCATCAGGACGAGGTGAATCGTTTCCTGTGGGAGAGCCGCGACAAAACAGGCGTTGACTGGCTCGAGGAGTGTGTACGCTACCTCGACATGACACTCGAGATTGAAGGTAAGGAGAACTTGCCCGATAAAAACGACGGCCGATTGTATACATTTGTCAGCAACCACCCGTTGGGAGGTGTCGATGGCGTGGCACTCGGATCGGTCATTGGCCGGCACTACGACGGCCGTTTCCGTTATCTTGTGAATGATATCCTGATGAATCTGCCAGGACTTGCTCCTGTCTGCATCCCCATCAATAAGACCGGTAAGCAGAGCCGCGATTTCCCTGCCATGGTGGAGGCTGGTTTCCAAAGCGACAACCACATGCTGATGTTCCCGGCAGGAATATGCTCGCGGAAAATCAACGGTCAGGTGCACGACATCCCCTGGAAGAAAACCTTCATCACCAAAAGCGTGCAATATCAGCGCGACATCGTGCCCATCCATTTTGGCGGGCAGAACTCGGAGTTCTTCTACAAATTGGCCAACTTCAGCGACAAGTATGTGAAGAAGGTGAATATCGCCATGCTCTTTCTTGTCGATGAAATGTACAAAAATGTGCATAAAACCTTCCGTGTGGCCATCGGGAAGCCCATCCCCTGGCAGACATTCGATAAGTCAAAAACACCGATGGAATGGGCAAAATTTGTAGAAGACAGCGTTTATCAACTCTAGTAATCATAGCATATAACAACTAGCATGGAACAAGAGATTATCCAGCCCGTCGACAAGCAACTGTTGAAAGCAGAACTGACGCGTGAACGCCAACTGCGGATGACGAATAAGAGTCATAATGAGATTTATGTCATTACGGCCCATCAGGCTCCCAATGTGATGCGTGAGATTGGCCGTTTGCGCGAGATTGCTTTCCGTGAGGCGGGCGGTGGTACAGGCAAAGAGGTCGATATTGACGAGTTCGACACTTGTGAGAACTGCTACAAGCAGCTCATCGTGTGGAATCCTGAAGCTGAGGAAATTATCGGCGGCTACCGTTATCTGTGCGGCACCGACTGGGAACTCGACGACAACGGACAGCCCATTTTGGCCACCAGCCACATGTTCCATTTCTCGAAGAAGTTCCTCGATGAGTATATGCCCCGCACCATTGAGCTGGGACGGTCGTTTGTCTCGCTGCCTTATCAGAGCTCGCGCATGGGTGCCAAAAGCCTCTTCGCCCTCGACAATCTCTGGGACGGACTGGGCGCTCTTACCGTTATCAAGCCCAACGTGAAATATTTCTTCGGCAAGATGACCATGTACCCCTCCTATGTGCGTAAGGGACGAGATATGATTCTCTATTTCCTGAAGAAGCATTTCGACGACAAGGAAAACCTCATTATCCCGATGAAACCGCTGAAAATTGAGACTGACGAGCGCGAATTGCAGGCTCTTTTCTGCGAGGATAATTTCAAAAAAGACTATCGTATTCTTAATGCTGAGGTGCGTAAACTCGGCTTTAATATTCCTCCTTTGGTGAATGCTTACATGAGTCTGTCACCCACCATGAAACTGTTTGGCACAGCTATTAACTATGGTTTTGGTGATGTGGAGGAGACCGGTATTCTGATTGCTGTCGATGAGATTCTGGAAGAAAAGCGCATCCGTCATATCGACAGTTATATCCGCGAGCATCCAGAGGCGCTGCACATCACCTCCGGGGCCAATAAGGTAATTTATAAAGATTAATATCTATCCTTTATTCTATAGACTAGTAGAACGAGTGTAGCAGCATATCTCGTCGCACAAGTTCTACTAGTTCATCTTGTGAAGTGTTCTTGTCACATAGACAATCCGTTTTAGGCAAAAAAACAGGGCGTTTTTGTTCCTGAAACGCTGTGTTTTCATGCTTGATACATGGTGTTCTTATGCCTGAAACGAATTCCATTGGTCGTTTCATTAGAAGGCACCCGTGGTTTCTCAATCTCCTATCCTGTAAAAGGCAATAAAAACAGAGCCGTCGTCCCTCGCGGGAAAACGGCTCTTCATTTGACTAACAAATATTGGAGGAGAACTTATTGAGTTTTAATCAACTCCATTTTCATGTTGTCATGCTTTTATTTCTTTACCAGCTTCGAAGGATAGTTGAAAGCTGTAATGTTCGTATTGGTAATGCTAGCATAGGTACCGGCAGATGTGTTAGCCACACGCAGTGCATAGAATGTGTATCCTGAAGGAGCTGTTCCTACAAGATTCCATGTGATAGCACCCGCCGACAAATCGAATGAGGAAGTACCATCAAGTGATACGGAGGTTTTATTGCTGGTGCGGTAAATCGATGATCCGTTCGTATACATCAACAGCACGATAGCCTGGTCGGTAGTCACGCTGGATGTCTTCCAGTTGCCTACAAAATCAAGGTTGTTGAACTTCAATTTGGGATTCTCGGAGTCTCCAAGGGACATACTTATAGGTATAGCACCTTGTTCGAATACCAAATAATAATCTCCACCATCATTTTGTAGTTTTACGTCGACTTTGCTTGCACCATTCGTACCATAATAGAAGGTGTAGTCTCCCAGCATGTCTTTCTCGATCTCGCACTGATAAATCTTAACGTTATAGGTCAGCTCTCCTGCATAGGTAATGGTGGCTGTGGTTTGGCGGGTGTCACCCGTGTTGTTTGCATTGAGTTTGACCACCAGTGCACCGTCCTTGATGCTGAACGTAGCCCAGTCGACGCTTGATGGTGCCACCGTATAGGTGATGCCTGGAGTGGCCTCAATGGCCAGTTCTTTTGTGGTAGCGCCGTCGTTGGCTAAGTAACTGTTGCCGTCGTTGACGATGAACGACAGACCGTTCTGCAAGATTTTTATCTCTGTAGTGCTCTCTCCGTCGGTGAGTTTGGCAACAGTCTCACGGCTGCTCTTGTTGGGGTTCACCTTCAGAGTGACATGCAGGATGCCGTCTTCGAGGCGGAAGGTAGCCCAGTCGACCTCCGATGGTGCCACCGTATAGTTCTTGTTACCAGTATAGGCGACGACAAGGTTGTGGGTCATTGGTGCGGCACTGGCGTTGAGGTCATTACCGTTGTTGACACAGAAGGTAATACCCATCTGCTGCACCGTCACCTCAGCATAGTCGTTGCCCGAGTAGATCTTCAACTTGGCGGCGCGCGATGCTCGGTCGAGGTTCTGCTCCACATTCACTGTCACGGTGTTGCCGCTGGCTGAAGCCGTGCACCAAGAGGTGCTCGACTCCACGCGGGTGATACCGTTGGGCGATAAGCATTGGATGGTTCCCTGCGAGGGAACGCATTGGAATTCCACATCGGCCTTCTCGATGGTGATGGAAGATTTCTTTGCGTAGGGGTTCTCGGTCTCATCTTCGCCGCATGAGAACACGAGGAACGCACACATCAGAATACTGACGAAACTTATAATCTTTTTCATATCTTATTTCCGTTTAAGTCCTACCATTCCGTAAATACGGGTGTTACCGTTAATAGCATAGGCAGCCTGCTCGGCGTCTGTCAGAGAGATATAGCCCACACGCGAAGTGCCCTTGAAGACATAGATGCACCAGCCCTCTACCTTGTAAGAGCCCCATGCACCGTTATCGGTCCACTTGTACATTTGCTCCGACTCGCTCCAGTAGAGCTTCATGCCCGAATTCACCTTGGTGGTGTACAGTCCGTAGTGCACATAGCCCTTCGACGACCATCCTGCCAACAGGATGACATTGCCGTTGGCCAGCGGCTCACCCACGAGCTGCGGATGCAGCGTCAGCGAGTTCTCGGCCTTGTTGTACTCCAGTTCGAGGTCGTAGTTGGGATTGACGCCCTTCATGAGGTAGACGCTACGGTCGGGAACAGGCTCAAGCGACACGTTGAGGGTGCTGATGTCACCATCGACGGCCTTGCTTCGAATCATGAGCTCGTAATTGCCTGCCCAGCTGTCGTAGTTGATGACCCACTGCGGGAATGAGCCTTCCAGCGGATAGCGGTTGCCCTGCTCGTCAATGGCCGTGTAGTTATGAGAGGTCATGTCGTAGGCAAACTCGCGGATTTTCACACCGCCCACCGCCAGTGCCTTATAGAGACGCAAACTGTTCGGTGTATAGGTGTAGGCCTCGGTCTCTAAGTCGTTCTTGCCAACGGTAAACTCCATCTGGCGTGATGTGAGGAACTCGGCGTTGAACTGCTCGCCATTGATGGTGCCTTTCATGCAGCTGTACGACTGTTTCTCGGGATCCCAGAAGTCGGTCTGGAAGGTGTTCAGCGATGCCAGATACTCTTCGGCGGGCACCGTCAGGCGATAGAGATAATATTTGTTCTTTGTACGGGCACCATGCACACGGATGATGTCGTTGCCAATGCTGTCGATGACATACTCTGTATCGCCGCCATAAGCCTGATAACCCTTGCTGGAGCCTTCGGCAAAATAGTGCATAATCGGGCTGTAGGTATCGAAGATCAGCGTTGGGCCGTCCTCGTAGCTCAGCTTGTAGTAGCACACGTCGGTGCCTTTGGGAGTACCAGTTCCGGGCAGGGGCTCACTCATGATGGTGGCTGTCTGCTCGTCGAACTTACAGGTGAAGACGTAGCCGCCATACTCTTGGGTGTTCTTTGGGAAAATCTCGAAAATCCATCCGTATTCTGAGCTCATGAGCGTGCTCTTGGCTTTCTCGTTGTATTCGGTCAGACGGTGTGTAGCTAGGTCGTCGAACGTATCTTCCTGATTTTTCAGGCACGATTGAAACATCAGTGCCGGAAGCAGGAAAAGCAGATAAAATATGTTCTTTTTCATAATCGTTCCTTTTTTAGTTTACGGATAGGTCGGTCAAATCTACAATACGGTTGGCAACGTCGTTCTCACGTCGCAATACGATTTCGCGTAGCTCATCCATGTTGATGCCCCAAGAGTCGCGCATATAGCTCTTCACCAGGTCGAGTTTGGCATTGATCCAGCCTGCGCCTTCCTTACCGGCTGTCTCCAAGAAACCGTCCCAGGTAGCCTTGTCGTTGGTTACGTAGATGGAGAACATCTCTGCAAAGTCCTCACCGGCACTGTGCTGGGAATAGCCTGAGATGTAACCTTTGGGCAGATAAACGGTATCCGTGTTGTTAGTGCCCGAGCTCCACTCACCAGCAATGTATGTAGTGGGTGTGATGAGTTTGTATTCAGGTGAGTAGTCCCTGGTCTGGTTCAGGATGTGGGTGAACTCATGGAAGATAGTCTTCAGGTAGTAGTGGTTCAAGTTTGCACGACTCATTGTGTACTCGTTTACATGGTTCACACCAGACAGGAAGATTTTCTTACCACCTTCTGCGGTACCCAGCACCATCGTACCGTTGTTGCGGTACTCCCAGTTTCCTACCATATAGATAAGCTTCGGGAAGTTGGCACGTGTGAAGGCGATGCCGGCAGCCTCGTCGAAAGCCTCCAGACATGCATATTTCACGATGTGTGCCAGTTTGATGGCCTGGTTGTATTCGGCAGGAATCACATAGTAGTTGTGGTCTGACTCGATATCCTCGAAACGATATTTCACCTCGATGTTGTAGGTGTTGACAAAATTGGCCTCCAGCCACTCGTCGAAAGGATTCTTATCAACCTTGTCGAGGGTGATGATACTCTCCTTGTTGAGCTCATCCTCCGAGCAGGATGTCATGAAGAACGCTCCTGCCAGTAATGCTATTGAAAAGATTATATATTTTTTCATATCACGTCGGATTATAAATGTTACGATAAATCAACTTAACGTGGATTCGGTGTTACTCCGGCATCGCGGGCCTGTTGGGGCACCTGGATGGCCTTGCGCTCGTCGTCGACAGTCAGGACGTCGACCAGTCTTCCGGGAACATGGTTCTCCATCATGCGACGCTTGATTTCCATACCGAAGCGCTTGATGTCGAACCAGCGCATGCCGCGGTGGATGGTCTCGATGCGGCGCATATCGAGCAGACACTGATACATGCACTCGTCAACACTGCCCTCGGCCTCGATGGTGAAGCCAACGGGATGGAGATGCTTCTTAATGGTTGATACCATACCCGTCTGGTCTTCCTCGGTAATCTCGTAGCAATAACCAACTTTGCTGTAGAATTTCTGAATCGTGTCGGGAGTCAGTATCAAGGTTTCGTTTGTGGTATAGTTATGCATCCAGAGGTTCATATCCTCGCAAGCCTTGTTGTACTGCTTGAGATGGATATATGCCTCGGCACGCTCCAGCAGACAGTCGTCGGCAGTAAATGCGGGGAAGATGGTGCGATAGTAACCAGTACCGGCCACGGGGTCAGTGGTCTCAAACAAGTACGGGCAGCGGCGTGCCACGCAGTAGCCCAGATCGTTACCGCTGGGATAGTAGGATGTGCCACCGTCTTTGTAGGCATTCTTACCTTCACCCCAAATGTGAGCAGCACCGAATGTCTCGTTGCCGTTGATATACTGACCGTGAGCAAAATGCTTGTAGCTGTTATAGTTGGAAAAGCCGAGCGTGTTTGACCCCCGAGGGCAAAGCGATGTTGACCCCCGAAAACTTTTTTATTTTGACCCCTCTAAAGTCCTGACTGGCGGGGTCATTTTTATTTTACCCTGTTTACTTCTTG
>Ga0256404_1001248_pt1 | contig 63063 bp, 61 predicted proteins | sample RumenRJG_01DNA_FD_185990 | JGI IMG/M metagenome (GOLD analysis project Ga0256404, IMG submission 185990) | Bovine rumen microbial communities from Lethbridge, Alberta, Canada - RJG_01 | ecosystem: Host-associated > Mammals > Digestive system > Stomach > Rumen | place: Canada: Alberta | collected...
GCTTATAGATATGCGCTATGAAAAGAAAAGTACTATATTAACAACAAATATGAACTTTAATGAGTGGGATGGAATATTTTATGATGCGGTTGTTGCAAATGCCATTATGGACAGAGTTCTGCATCACACACATGTGATACCAATATCTGGAAAGTCATACAGGTTAAAAGACCACATAAAGCAAACAGACTAATTGTACATTTTTATATAATATTTTTTGTACATTAGGTCTTGACATTTTATAGATATTATCTCCTGTTGTTTTAAGACTCTCTCCCGTAGCGGCAATCTTCTGCATAGCCGTAGCCGACTGATTGGCTTGTGTTTCTAAGTTTTTTAAATCTTGCTCTGTTTCAATGATTTCTCTTTGTAGTGCATCGTACTGTTCCTGAGAAATCTCTCCATTGGCAAGTGCTGTATTAGCCTGCTCTGCTGCTGTTTTCAGTGTTGCCAGTTTTTCTTTGGTTTCGCCCACAGCCTCTGCAAGCAACTTATGTTTTTGAGCAAGCAGTTCTGTATTGCCTGGATCTAGTTTTAACAGCTTGTCTACATCTTTTAGCTGTTGTTGTGTGCTTTTTATTTGACCATTGACTCCCTTTAAGGCAGTCTGAAGTTTGGTGGTATCGCCGCCGATTTCGACAGTAATACCCTTAATTCGATTTGCCACGGCAAATACCTCCTCTCCTAAAAATGAGCATAAAAAATGCCCGGATTTCTCCGAGCAAGAAAAAAGCACCAACCTTTCGATTGATGCCGTTCTGATATTTATTTCTCTTTCAATATAGATGACTTTATCTCTTTAATTGCTTCATCAACGGTAATTTTACCAAGTAATGTCATAAATATTGAACTACTGAGCTGATTTAAAAGTTCTGGGCAAGATACCGTCAAATAATCAGCTGTTTCAATCGGTGCAAGTTCATAGAAATCATATGGGATTATGCTTGTAAGCGTTATATCCCAGCAATCATCTTCCGTAACATACATTCTCGGTACATACATATGACTTGATTTGTATAACATACCACCCATTCCATCATTAGGAGTTGTTGGAAATATTCGTGCATTTATGAAGTTCATTAAGCGATATATATCTTGTTTAAACTCACTTTCAGAAACCCACCTAGCACCTGTTTCATTGTAGTATACTCTACATTCCATTGAATCACTGAAAAAGTAAATGCAAGCTTCGATAATTTCATCAGGGCATTTATCATACCCCTTAAAAATCATAGTTATTCTTTCTGTTCCATCTTCACAGTCTCTAATATACTTGATGAAGTGTTCTTTTAAGTACTTCTCTATAGAAGTAAGAGCGGACTTTTTATTCATTATTAATAGGCTCCCTTCTATAAACTGCTGACCTTGAAGAAAACTTTAAATTTCCCTTGCTATCTGTACTTCTAATAACATCTCCAATATTACCTTCTTTTACACGAACATTAAACATTTTGCCAAGTCTGGCACGTACAATAGAAGGTTTAAGGTTTGCATTTTCTGCTTGAGCAACTGATATATCTTGAAATGATGGTAAATCTACAAGTGTAAAATCTACACCTATAGGCTGATTTTTTGCTTCCATCTCCAATGTCGATAAAGCAGACTGATAATCGAAAGGATTCTGCTTATATAACTTTTCAAGTATTGTAATAAGATAAACATTTACTGTGCATCCATTTGCAGTTGCATCTTTTTGTAACGAATTGAACAAATCATCATCAATAGAAAGGTTTATTCTTTGTGCCATAATAAGCACCTCCATAAAATTATTCAAAGTGGCATTGTGCAACTCTGTAATTCATATTATAATGGCTTTGTGCAACCATGTCAAGTATCATTTGAAAATTTTTTAAAACACATCAAAATCCGCCTGCGTAGCGACTGTATTATAATTCCAATCATCATTGCTGCTCTCTGCGTACATATCATTGACCATGACTGCGGTCTTTGTATAATGGTCATTTTTCTCATCCTCATAACGCATCTCAATACTGTCCTGTTGGTCACCGACAGAAGCAACATAGGTTAAGTATTCCGCTGCACTGGAACGGATGGTTATTTCATCTTTTTTATTTGCCAAACAAAGCATCTCCTTTTGCAAATTTCTTTTTAAAAAGTTTTTTCGGTACAAATCGTGACATTAAAGTAATCATCCGGCTTTTGTTATAGTTTAGACAAAAGAGCTACAGTCTCAACATGGCTTGATATGACAGTAAGTATGTCAAAGCCACATTTCTACCTTTACCTGTAAGTGGAAACATATCCATGGGAATTTTTCTGTACATGGGAACATATCTATTCAAACAAGCAAAAGAACGTTTTAATCAAATTTACACATTTTCATTTTTTCTGTTTTTTCCCCAGGCATTGTTCCATATATTATGGTAATATCCATATCCTTTGTCGCTGAATATATTGCTGGATATAACTGTCTTGTTTTTGATAAGTTCTTGTTTGTCCTATGGTACTTATCTTTTGGTAGCATTGGGTTCTTTGCATGAACAACCTCCCAATTTTTAATTCCAATCGGAAATATTCCGTCGCTATCAGTATCTATTCTATCATATTTCAAAATTGCTCTTCGCAAATTATCTGATAAGCTATATTCGAACGGGATTTTATTATTTAAATGATTTACAAAATCCTTTATGCTAAATTGTCCTTTACCTCTTCCAATATCAAAATAATCTGCAAATTCTTTGTATTTCTCATTTCCTTCTATGGTGAAACGATATCCTTTCTTTATTGGAATGGATAATATATCACCATGACCTCTTTTTATAAAAACCAATTTCCAAAGTTCAGAATCTCTTGTGTCAAAAATCACATCTGATATTATTCCGTTATATGTATATTCAAACGTACCAATTTGCACATTGATTTTTCGCATAGACAAATAAAATGTTTTTAGTGCTTCTATACTGCCACTATAATAAAATTCCATGTACTTCCTCCTCATATTTTTCCCGGCATTTTATGGCACTCATCTAAATACTTATGTGCAAAAGAAATCAAAGTTAAAATATCAAGTGCCTTGTCTTCATCAACCTTCCAATTAATCTTAGGCGTATGTGCTGCTGGATTTCTTACTAGATGGAAAATTGCCTCCATCAATTCTTTCAGTCCAATAAATTCACTTATCTCACTGTCCGTCTTCATACTATTAAAAAACAAATACGGAGCATTTTTAGAAAAAGCAGTCTGAAACAATGTACCGCCATCTGTGGTTAATCCAGTAATATCTCGTACTCTTTGTGCCAGTCCCTTGGCAGCTTCAAACACAGCATCATAATAATCTTTTTGCAAATAATCTTTGATGCAATATTTTTGAACCTCACTGTGTATTGCTCTATTATATAATTGCCGTTGCAAACTATTTACTCTTCTATCGACCTCGTCAAGAGTTTTCGCCTGCACCACTTCAATCATTTTACCTTCTTTTGTTACCTCAAGACCCGCTAATAATAGAACTTTATTTGTTCCTTCAAATAAAAAATAATATTTATCACGGCTTCTTTCATCTGTAAAAGCAACCGGATTTAATGCTTTTTCGATGAAAGAATAAACACGATTCAGCGAATGGCTTTTATTAACTTCCATAGCCAAACAATTATATAACCAATCTCTCTTGTTAAGTCCCATTTGATAAACATATCCATTACTCTGTTTTCCATCTGGAACTATTCCAATTCCGCTTTGTTCAAGTAACCGTGTAAGTTCTGTTTTTGTATATCCTAAGTTTGTTTCTGCCAAGACATCACACACTGCCTTTAACTGCTGTGCATCCATATTTTTCTTTATCATGTAGCCTCCATAACCATTATATTAAGAATATAATTTCATAGTTTTGAATCAAATCTTATACCATCTCCACTTGATTAAACCTTTCGACAAATTGAAGTTCTACCTAACGTGAATTATAAATTCTAAGGCATTTTCCCTAATGATAGCATTATATCTTTGAACCGCATCTTCCGTAATATGAGAAATATAGTACACACCTGTATCATCTGTACATTTACCTTGTCCTAATAAAATGCGTGGAGTTATCGGCATAATTCCTTGTAATAATCCATCATTTCTTTTAAACACAAAAGATGGACTATCTGATGTATCAAAATATGTTGGACCATCTGATATTAAAAAATGAAATCCGGTATGTTGCAGATTCGCTTCAGCATATGCAAATATAACCCCTCTATCTTCCAAATATTGTCTATAAAATTTCAGAAGAAGTTCATGTCTAAGTTCATCTGCCGCTGTTTCTAATCGTGGCAATTGCCTCTCCTTAAAAGGAATGTCTATTTTATCAAGTAATCCTTTTGTGAGTGTCTTAAAAGTTTCTTCAAACTGTTGGTTAGATTGAAATCCGCGCCAATTGAGAGCCACAAAAAACTTCATTAGATAATCTTTATGAAACACAGGCACGGACTCCGCTGTTGCATTTAATATATTTTTTTCAATATCGTTAACTACCGAATCCCATTTATCCTCATATTTAATGGACCAGTTTGTTTCAATATCCTTGATTTTAATTTTTTCAATTTCTCTTCTTAATGATTTTTTACTTACTAATGTTCCGTCTTTTCTAGTAATTCTCCAATTGTCAAAATCATAAAAATGCCTGTTCATCTCCATTGTATCTGTAATTATATTTCCATCAATCTCAACACAGTAATCTGAAAGAACAGCAAAAAATCTATCTGTATCTGATTGAGTACATATGGGCATTCCAACTTGAATGGAATGATAGTCTGTTATCCCTGCAATTTTCTCTTTATTTCTAGGGACAATAGTTCCTGGCTTATTCAAAAATTCTATATTTAGTGTTCCAGATTGGTTCGCCCATGCGGACATATATGTCTGTGGTATCAGATGATGATACTTAGCTTGTGTTTCTTCCACTAATTTTCCCCCAATCGTTAGTTATCATTGTATCCATTTCTTATGGTATCCAAGCACTTCTTCCAGTATTGTTCACGCTCCAGTATTTTTATCGGATCATATGATAAACCGAAATACTCAAGCAATGTGTATGTAAAATATTTTTCAAAATACTCCGAGCCTTTCTGCTCATACAGAGCAATCAGTTTTTTATTTCCACCATGTTTGGAATCCAGGTAGTTACCCCATCTTTGTGCAACTCCTCCTTCTCCTGTAGCAGAGCCTATATAAAGTTTTCCAGTGTGAGTGTCTGTCAGGCAATACACTCCGGTTATCTTTTTTAATGCCTCATAATATGTAGGCATTATTTTTCCGTTAAAAATATCAGCCAGACGGTTATACGGCAGATGGACTCTGTCATAACCTTCAAAGTTCTCACCACTATATAAGCATGGCAGTATTTCTTTTACAGTTGCCTGTTCAAGATACTTACTGAGGTTAAATACATATCTTGAGAAAGTGTTGCCTTTCTTACATTTGATAACCAGCCTGCCAAACAACGGCACAAATCTCTCCAGTACATTTGCAGTCGCCCACTCATCAGCAGGAACATCCACAATTTCTGCTGCCGAAATTAGCAACCATTCATCATCATTCATTCGCGCAAAACTGAATACCCACTGTCCGGGATAAAAATTACGCTGTTTTCCATACCATCCCCAATAAGAACAATCGGCACAAGTGCCGGACATTTTTTCAGCCTCGCTGTGTTTGAGCCATCTGTCAAGAAATGGCTGTCCACCACTTCCAGCTTGCATATTAAATTCAATTTTACTGTTTTGAATCTCTTCCTTTGTGAGATTCAAAACAGTATTCAATAGTAAATCCATAATCGCACCTCTTTCAGTTGCGGATTTATCTTATACTCCAAAGAATGCTGTCAATCTTCTTTATTTTTGATATCTCTTTGTAATCAGGCAACACCTGGTCAAACTCACTGATACATTCTTGACCTTTTTCTGTTTCCAAAAAATCGGCATACCACTTTTCCATATCAGCATAAAGCATAATTGCATTCTTCAATTTTTCTTCCTTCGTTGCTCCCGTCAGCTGCATATTCAGATTCTGGACAACATAGCGATCCCATATCGGCTTTTCCGGAAGTATCGTTGCAAGCATTTTACTCGAAAAAGACGGCTCGATATTTCCAGTACATTCATAAAGGTATGTAATAATGTTTTCAAAGGTTGGCTTTCCATTCTTAACACTTTCAAAATACTCATAATAAGATTTTCTCCAGCTTTCATTACGTCTTACTATATAGAACCCATTGAATGTTCGTTGAAAGTCAGTATCAACAGCAACATTGGTGATACTGACTTGTTCCATAATATATTGGTATTTATCAAGTCCCATACTTAATGCCAAACGTTCTTGGAATACTTTACTAACATCAAAACTCATATCCATAATTTTTACCTCGCCATGTTCCGAAACTAATCCTCTCTCTTGATATAGGTCAGTTCAATATCATATCCCAAAGCCTCTAGCATCTGCACAAAGGTCTTATTCACAACTCCGTCCTTTTTCTTTATGATGCGATTCACATACTGACCTGTGGTTTCAATTTCCTCTGCCAGCTGCGCCTGTGTCATACCATTCTCTATGCACTTTACTTTTACATCTACTTCTATATTGTTTTTAATCATATATGTCGCTCCTATTCGTAACTTTTGTTAGTTCTAACACAAATAAGATAATTTATTATAACATACAATTTGCAAAAATACAAGACTGGCACGTGACGTACAGATGAACTTTCTACAACAAAAAAACACCCTGCAATGCTGCAAGGTGCCCTAGTACTCTGTTATCTTCTAATATCTACACTAACCCCAGATTTAAATTCCATCGTGAAATAGCTATCATAAATCGTTACTTTCTCAAGTATCCTTCTAATCAGGCTTTCATCGTATTCTTCAATTTTTCCAATCTGCTCGTTTAGGAACTCCTTCATTTCTGCCATCCTCTGTTTCAAGGCTTCTCGCTCAGCACTCTTTGTCATTAAATTCTGTTTTTGTTCCCTAAGCCTGTCAATTTCATCTGCAAGGTCACTGTAATCCTTATGGGCATTGGCGGTCTTTAAGAGTTCTTTTTGCAGCTTTTCCATTCGCTCGTTGATGCTTTCTAAAGAATTATCATCCCCAAGTGCCAGAACCGTTCTTATATTTTCTTCTAAGGTTTCCAGCATCTCATCCTTGCCACCTAAAATTTGATTGATGGCTCGAACCACTGCTGCTTTAAGTTCCTCTTCCTCGACTGTCGGTGCATCACATATATCTGGTCCTCTTTCAATTCTATTGACGCATCTCCATACATTATGCTTTTTTCCACGATTGTTCCAAGCCGTCCTTCTGTAGATATCTCCACATTTCGAGCAATAGCAAATGCTTGATAGTGCATATTTAGAACTGTAAACTCTTTTCTTTCTGTCTTTTCCACTATGAAGATTGGCTCGTCTTAATATTTCTTCCTGAACCTGAGCATATAACTCCCTTGGAATAATTGCCTCATGGTTGTTTTCAACATAATACTGTGGCACAAGTCCGTTATTCTTTACTCGTTTTTTGGTAAGAACGTCTATGGTATAGGTCTTTTGAAGAAGTGCATCACCGATATATTTTTCATTGGTGAGTATCTTTTTAACACTTTCGGGACGCCACCTTGGTTTACCTGCTGCCGTTAAAATGCCATCCCTTTCAAGTCCATCCCCGATTTGCTTAAGACTTGCCCCTTGTAGGTATTCGAGATATATTCGCTTTATGATTTCCGCTTCCCTTGGCTCAATGACTAAATTTCCGTCATCGTCTTTGGTATATCCCATAAAGCGGTTATGGTTTACCTGCACTTCTCCGTTCTGATATCGAAACTGAAGTCCAAGCTTTACATTCTTGCTTAAGGATTCAGATTCTTGTTGTGCGAGCGATGCCATAATCGTGAGCAACACCTCGCCCTTTGCATCCATTGTGTTGATGTTCTCTTTTTCAAAGAAAACGGGAATGTTCTTATCCTTTAATTTTCGAATGTAATTAAGACAATCCACTGTGTTTCTTGCAAATCGACTGATGGATTTTGTGATAATCATATCAATATGACCAGCCATACATTCTTCAATCATTCTGTTAAACTCGCTTCTTTTCTTTGTATTGGTACCACTGATCCCATCGTCTGCGAATATTCCCGCAAATTGCCATTCTTCGTTTTTTTGTATAAATGCCTTATAATGCTCTACCTGCATTTCGTAGCTTGATGCTTGCTCCTCACTATCTGTACTAACACGGCAATATGCCGCAACCTTCAGCTTTGGCTTTTCTTCCTTGGCGATGGTATTTCCAACCCTTCGTTTAGGTGGAATTACTGTAACACTTCTATTCATCTGAATTCACCACACTTTCAATCTGACTATAAACATATCCAGCCTGCAAAAATGGATCTTTGTATTTCCTTTCAATCCTTGGAACCGTAAATTGGGTAGCTATAACTATTTTTTCATCTTCCTTTAGTTCTCTTACTCTGCCAAGGCTTGCTGCCTTTTTTCTTCTCATCTCCTCAGCTTTGTCAAAGGTCACCTTATCAATAATCTGTGGATAGTAATCATCACCAAGATAGTGCGTATTTCTAAGCATTCTTCCAACACTTCCATGATACATTTTAAGCCCTGCTCTTTTGGCAGATTTGATAAGACCAAGACCCTTTGTGTATTCTTCAAATATGGTTTTAACACATTTTGCTTTTTCTTCATCCACCACAGCCTTTCCATCTACAATCAAGTACCCATATGGTATATGCTTCATTTTGCCACCAACCTTTCTTTTAGTCTCAGACCGCATTTTAATTCAAGCTGAATCTCTTCTCTTGAAAGCACTAAGATTTTGTCTACAAACTCTAAGAAAAAATCATCGGCAGTCATTTCTTGTGGCAGATGTTTCATCAGTTTTTCCAGCTCTCGAATTTTATCCCTGTCTCCAAGAACGGAATTCATAATGCTTTCTTTTTCAGCAGTGAGCTGTCTTTCCCTTGCATTCAGCTTATTGTTTTCGCTACTTGCCATGCCTGGTTCTAATAATCCACTTGATATAAGGCTTGCCACTCTCGTTGATAAATGTTGGTGTCTGCTCCCTGCCGATGGAGTCACGAATCGTTACCCCATCTCCTTGGAACTTATCTTCCTCATCAACATGGTCTGCAAGTGCCTTTCTTGAATTGCTGTAACCAAGAATCTCTGCAACATCACGTCCGACAAAATATGGCTCTCCATTAATCTGTAATGTGCGGATAGAGCCAAACTCCGCATTTTTGAAAATTTGTAATTCGCTCATAAGAATTACCTCCGTAAAATTTATTAGAGGAACACCCTCTACTTGGTAGCCACGGCAGAGGGTGATATTGGACAGCTTTTTATAAAAACTTCAAATATTTTTTCTTGGCTCTCTGTAAACGCTTATATACCGTATCTCTTTTAAGGTCATGCATATCGGCATACTCTTCTGGAGTTACATCATCAAGTGCTGTTGCAATAAGCACATCAGCATATTCCGGAGTCAGTACCTCACGAATTTTCTGACAAAGTGCTTCATACTCAAACTTGTAATCTCTCTTTTCTTCATCAGTGTTATCAGCAACATAATCAAGACCATCAATTTCTTCATCGCTCTCATCATCTGTAAAAGGTGCCCTAATCTCAGTTCTATGACGATTCTCTGTATGCCAGCTGTTGTACTCACGCTTATTCATAAGGTCGAATACTTCTTGAACGGTTTCACACTTTTTTACCTGGTCCTTTTTATCTTCGGGAGCCTCCGCCAATCTATATGGCATTCATCCTATCTACAACACTGAAACAATGAGTCCATCTTGGAAAGTTGACTCTCTATTGTGTGCAGCATATTTTTCTGTATTCTACTTGAAACCTGGACTTGAATTATATAGACCGTGCGATAATCCTCGTTGTGGTAAATATTTCTTGGTAAAAACAACATCCACTAGAAATCGATATTGCAGTACCGAATGCTGTAATCGTGTCACGCAAGACCGCTACAGAAAAAAGAAACGAGAAATGTCCGAAAATTAAAATAATCCCGCTACTACTCTTCATAACGAAAGTAGCGGGATTTGTTTTAGTTTTCTTTACTTGAATCCGTGCCATATTGCGATTCTGGTTCAGCTACCATCATCAAGGATGGCTGCACACCACGATAGGTCACAGGCTCTGGTATAGGTGTTTCACCTGTATGCTGTATCGGATCACGACCTAATACCGCCTCTATGCACTCTGCAAGCATAACCTTTTCCTTCGTTGGTTTGCCAGAATAGTGATACATCAAGTGCCTTGTATCCATAACAATTCCTTGAATGCGTTCATAATACTTTTGATTAAAACGCCAATCACCAACTGCCTCGCCTATATTCCCAACAAAGGTATCCAGCTTGAAGAAATTATCATTCATATTATATGGCATAATGAATGCATTAAACAAAGAATCTGTGTTAACTCCTTTGTATTTTTCCAAATATTCTCCATAGGTAATCTGCTTATTGATTGATGAACCATTTGGAAGATGATCTGGTATTCCTGTCCGTCCGTACTTATAGCATTTTGCATCAAGCACATAAATCTTACCATTGTAAATCATAATGGTATCTGGCATGAGTGGATGTTTTTCTTTATATTTTCCGTAATCCAAAAGCCATCGAGATTTAGGAAAATATTTTTCTTTGTCCCTTTCTCCAAAGGCTCTATCTACCAATTTCTCCCATACATGGTCAAAATCATCGGTACCAAAATAAAACTGCTTATCAGATGTCTGTTCATCCAAGTATTCTAGCATATCTTTCATGCCACGGAATAATGCCTTTTTCTTATCATCATTTGTGGATGCCAACTTACCTTGTACAATTTGGATGGAAGTCTTTACATCTGGATGCGGTCCAGGCTCTTCCGGCATATAAGGAACATATAGCCATCCTAGTCTCTTGAATGCCTCATACACACAAAAACGATTTATTTGAGTTATCTCTTTTCTGTCATTTGGTGTAGATGAGCGGACTTCATACTCTGTAAAAACAAATGAACTTACGCCATCTACATTCTGAACTAATGGCATATGCTTTCTTGCAGTTCTAGCCCAGTTCTGCTTTCCAGTAGTTGCCGTTGTATATATCTGCTCTTTCTCTATATAGTAATTACCACCTATGGAAAAATAGTAATCAATTACACTTTGGAAAGCATTTATAGGAAAGTCCACTGTTTGTGGTGCTGCAAATTTATTGATTGCAAGAAGTCTATCATCCTTTGTTGTAAACTCCGATAGCACTTGAATTAAATGTTTTATATCCGTTCGAATATCATTATCGCTTTCCGGCAAATCATAACCTATAGGAAAATACACCATGGCATTATCGGTATCAGCTTTAATTCCTACAAAGCGGTCTCCATCTTCATTTGAGTTAACATGACAATGATCCTTAATATTAAAATCATCAGTTATTGAACTTAATACCGTACCTAAATCCATTCATCCACCGCCTTACTTCTCTGATTCTGTAAATGAATCTCTCACATTATCCTTGAAGATGTTGAATCTTGCAATTCCCTTAGCATACATAAAGGCACGGATTACTTGTTCCAAGCTTTGATATTCTGTAGTGTCAAAAATAATCTCTCTATTGAACTTGAAGGCATCATCCCACAAGTATTTGATTACCTTTTCTGGGAATTTGCGATACTGCATCATACCTTTACGGAGTTCTTCCAAACGTTCCTTATCTGCATCAGACATAGCTCTAGAGGATTCCTTCTTTCTTAACTCATCGTACTCAGCATCAGAGAAATTATCCATTACATCATTTCTCTTCAAATCACGAAGATGTACAAAGTATGCACCTAATCGTTTATCTTCCGCAGATGTCATTCTTGCATTGTTTCCTATCACAATGTTATTAATTTCTGTACAGAAATTCTTCCATGTTACAGTTGTATCTAAAATCTCTTGATTTGCAAATTTGGGATCGACATTATCAAAATTATTCTCAATCAGACGCATATCCCATCTACGCTGAAAAGCTGTATCCAACGTGAATACATTTTGGTCTGATGTGTTCATAGTTCCAATGATAGAAAGATTAGATGGAATTCGTACCTTCTCTGTCCTTCTATCCTTGCCATATACTATTTCTGCAATATCTCCATTTGTAATTCCATATTCGCTTGTGCCAATAGGGAATCCATCATCATCGTTGTCTCTCTTCTCAACCTTTCTGTCAAGTAGCTGGAATACCTCACCAAATATAGCAGGTGCATTACCACGGTTGATTTCTTCGATGATGAGAATATATGGTGTCTTAGGGTCGTTGTATGCATCACGAAGTATATTGGTAAATGGTCCTGGTGTAAACTTATAGCTTACCTGTCCGTTATCAGCAACATTCGGCAAAATCTGTCCGATAAAATCAGAATATGTATAATCCGGATGGAACACCAATCTTTCAACCTTAGTTCCCGGCTTGCAATACTCATGTTCAATAGTCCAACTCTTACCAGAGCCAGGGACACCATAAAGAAGAACATTGCATCCTACTGTTAATCTATTTTGTTCCGGAGAATCACTTGTAGCTTGTACAGAAATATCGCTATCAGTTTCTTGATTGCTTTCAAATGATTCTAGCTCAAACAGTGACTTTGTTGATCCAAGAAATCCTAAGTAATTTTCTGTTGTAAATACATTGGGATTTTGCTCAAAAATGAATACCTTTCGAGCAACCTCTTCAACCTTATCACTCTTCAGCACAATATTATCTCTATCAATGACAAGAGTATCTAACTGCTTTAAAGCCTGTATTAATCTGTTATCAAATTTAGTTCTATACTGTTCAAATTTTTCAGTAGCAGAATCATTATCTTCCCTTAACATCTTAATCAAAAGCAGTGTTTCTAAGAAACCTTCAAATACTTTTGTAGTTGCAACTAAATATCTATACTCTGTCATAGATATAGAATAATGACTGGACGCACGGCCAAGTTCAAGCAAAACTTTATAAAGAAGCATAACAGGATAAAGCCTATATTCTTGGCGAACACCTTGATGAGCCTCATCTATCTGTGAACTGATATACATCTTTTCTATCTGTCGTTGAATAATATCAACATATAATTCTGTTTTTTCATATTCTCCGTTGCATCTATCTGTGATTTCTTTAAAAGTATCTGTAATCAATGCATCATCATACTTAGAAGATGTCATAGTAATAAGGCCGAAGAAAGCTGCAACTCTTAAAGCACGATAATTATTTGATATTTCAATGTCCGGCTTTACGGCTTTTAACTCTGATATTTTCTGTCCTACATAATCCTGTAAATTTCCAGGAACAGTCTTTGTCTTGTAATCTGCCAAAAATGATACCAAATAGCACAGGCTGTCAAAGGCTGTTGGCTGCTTTACCAAATACCAACATTCATAATCACTTGCTCTTTCAAGTTCATCTAGTTTTGTCTGTAAAATAGGATTCATCTCTATGTTCCTCCGTTTCTATAATTTTTCTTACTAATTTTGCCAAGAAGAAAGAAATCTTCGGTGGCACAGCATTTCCAATTGTCTTACAAACTGTTGTCTTATTACCGTAGAAAACAAAATCATCAGGAAAACTCTGTATTCTTGCAGCTTCTCTTGGTGTTAATGTTCTATTTTCTGTAGGGTGGATAAATCTTCCACCCGCTGGAGTATCAAATCTAGTTGTAATTGTTGGAGCCTGTTCATCCCAACACAATCTTCCGTAAGAACCGCTATGAACAGAATTTATTTGTTCTTCCAATGCCGTGAAGTTTTGTCCGTTATCCACTCGACTCATTCTGTCCACTGCCAATTTGGAATGATTTGTCTTTGTATGATTGGTTAAAGTATTGCTGTTACATGACAAATAACTTTGATAGTCTGTCAATGGTTTAGGATTTGCTATTTTACCATCAATAGTTGTTCCTGGCATATTTCCAATAGCGTCTTCAACTGTGACTTTATCAAAATATTTTGGATATTCTTTTTTCATATCCTCAATTGTCAAATCCCATAGCTTTTCAACATCCACATTATCAATGGTTGTTCCGATAATAATCATTCTTTCTCTCTTTTGCGGAATTCCAAATTCCACTGCCTTAACAACACGGTAATATAAATGGTATGGTTGCCCGTCTAACATATCTGCATCTTGGAAAATCCTCTGAATTTCTTCAAAGATTTTTCCATTCTGCATTGTCATAATTCCTTTGACATTTTCCATTATAAAAACCTTAGGTTTTACAGTCTTTACAACATTGAAATAGTGCTTAAACAGATAATTTCTAGGGTCATCAATAAACCCCTCTCGAATTCTCGCTCCAGCCATCGAAAATCCCTGGCACGGTGGTCCACCGATGATAACATCAGCATCACCCTTCTTGAACACACCAGATTGATCTATATTTCTTATATCATCTACAATCATATCCACTTCCGGATGATTCATCATATATGTGTTTGCAATTTTTTCGTCAAACTCTACTGCTTTTTTTACTGTATAGCCTTCCTTCATAAAACCTAATGATAATCCACCACAGCCAGAAAACAAATCAATTACGTCCATTTTCAGCACCTCCACCTATTCTGTATCTATAAGAGAAGTTTTTAATGTAAATGCTCTCTTCATCAGTTAATCCGTATAGTGCATTTATATAATCATCAATCTCATGTATAACATTTACACACTCTTTATGTTTGTATTCATAGTCTGTCTGTTTTGTACCAACGAATACCTTTGTCTCTTCAAGTCTTTGTTCTAAAGCATTGGCTAGCCTGTTTGTTGTTTCAAAGTTCTCTATATCTGGCACTTTAAAACCTATCAGTTCTTTCCTAGTAATGTGCCAACAGTCTGATATACAAATCCAATACCACCAAAACAGAGAAGAGTTTAGTAGGCACATACAAAAATTTGCATACTCTTGATTTTGGCATTTAAACTCTTTATATTCTGCACCTCTATGCTGTGTTAAAAATGACTTAATCCAAAAGGCAGCTCTCATATTTAAATATATAGGCACATCGTCATTTTCAAGCAGTCTTATAAGCTCTGTTCTATGCCTCATCAATTTTCTATACACATTACTGTCAATTCTTGTTCCTAATTTTGGTATAAAGTCATCCTGTACAAATGTATTTTTAACCACCTCTGTAGAAGTAAAAAGTTCTCCTCTTTCTTCTTTATACCAATATCTATAATTTCCTGTATAGATATTCTGTGTAGTTTCTGTGTTTCTTCCAAAAAGAACACATAACTTTTGATGTACTGATGTAAACAGGCAATCTGGTCTGTCAGAATAACTTAATATATATTGTTCCGCAGTATGCACAAAAAGCTCATCTCTTATTTTCTTCATTCTAGGTGTAGATACATAAGACAATGGAATTACAAATCCCATTACTCCGCCTTTATTTAAGTGCAAAGCCGCATTTTCTAATACATTTGCATATATATTTCCGTATCTTGTTGTTGGTGTTGAGTCACTCTTAGAGTCCTCAACATACGGCGGATTTCCAATTATTATGTCATATTTTTTACTTATATCCGGCTTTGTTGAAACAAAGTCATATGATGCAAAGCAATTTTCCATAACTCTAGATAATCCTTTGATTTTTGATACTCCATGTCTATGTAAGACACAGAGCAATAATCTTATTTTTGTTATGATGATGGAATCTTCATTTAAATCATTTCCTTTTAAGGTTGATACCACCTTTTGAATTCTTCCTTTTGTTACCTCTGTATGATGTAAATCCAATAAATCTAATTTCATTTCTAGGGCTGCCAGTAGGAACACTCCTGCCCCACAAGTTGGATCGTATACAGTTTTTTCATAACAAAAAGAACTATATGGTATACCATTCAAATCAAGTACATGAAGATTATTTGGTTTCAATCTACCACAAACCATCTTCACGCTATTGAAAAGAATGAATTTCACAATATCTACAGGAGTATAATAGACTCCTTTAGCTTTTCTGATATCTTCTTTTTCATTGATGTTAGATAATATTTCCTGGACTTCCTCATATGAATACATTTCAGAATATCCATCAATCGAATCAGTCTCTTTACCCAACACATTTTTTATTTCTTCTCTAATTACTTTAAGCTCACTTTTACTGTAGTTCTGCACAAGATAACCATTAGTAATAGACAACGCATTTAATAACATCTTGCTTGCCATGTTGCACCTGCCTCAATTTAATATTCATTTATGTCTATGCCTGAGTTAAGTAACCGTTCATAGCGTTCATAGGAAATCACTACAGCTATAGGCTTTCCATTCTTCTGAATAAATGCTGCTTGGTCATTATCTACCAGTTTTCTTATTAACTTGGATGACTGTCCACGATTAAACTCTCCTATGTTTAAGTGTTCCATCGGTAATTTTGCTTTCTTTTCATTCATAGATGTCACCTCCAAAGCATAATTCGCTTGTTTATTATATCACAGTATGGTTCAAATTTCAATCCCTATTATAATTGTTAATAACATTGTAATTATCAATTTAATTGTAATTACTTTCCATCTCTATCATTGTACTACTTATTGTTGCAGCACTTTCTATCTCCCTTGTAATACAAGAATTTCTTACTACAACGATTGCTCATATATTTTCAACCATCGCTTTTATATTTTTCTGCACCGAACCACTTAATATCTTTGATGGAGCAATTCTAATAGTAAATTTTTTTCTTTCACCAGTTTTCAATCAGGTCTACTCCCACACCCTCCTCCTCAAAGTCAAAAAAAATAAGACCTCAAACAGGTCTATTCTTCACATCAATCCTATCAACTCAACTATCCCATTTTCATTCCGTCAACTCAACCCTATGAGAATTTAACCTTTGATATGTTTCCTAACACTTAAAACAATGGAATTTTGAGGCTTTGTTAATTTATCCCGAAGCACTCAAAATCCCTTTATTTCAAGCCTTTTCTCGCTATTTACTTCTGTACTTTTGTGAGCAATACAACACTCTCCACATGTGGCGTTCCCGGAAACATGTCAACCGCACACACTTTCTCCACCCTATAACCTCTTGCAGTCAGCACCTCTAAATCTCTTGCAAGCGAGGTTGGTTTACAAGAAATATATACCATTCGGTCTACCCCATAATCAATAATCTTCTCTAAAGCCTTTGGATGTATTCCATCTCTAGGAGGGTCCAAAACAATAAGGTCAGGTTTATCCTCAATATCATCGATAACCTTAAGGACATCTCCTGCAATAAATTCGCAATTATCTAAACCATTTAAGGCTGCATTTTCCTTGGCAGCTTCTACAGCTTCCTCCACGATTTCTACTCCTATTACTTTCTTGGCAACAGGTGCAAGCATCTGCGCAATAGTTCCTGTTCCACTATATAAATCGAAAATCAGCTTGTCCTTTGTTTCTCCCACGAATTCTCTCGCTTTTTCATAAAGTTTTTCTGCACCTAACGAATTAGTCTGGAAGAATGAAAATGTAGAAATCTTGAATTTTAATCCTAATATTTCCTCATAGAAAAATTCACTTCCGTATAAGACCTCTGTTCTGTCGCTTCTAACCATATCTGCGAGTCCGTCATTATATATATGCATTATTCCGACAATTTTACCACTGACTTTAAGTGATAAGAGTTCGTCAACTAATTCTTGTAAATCTAATGAAAGTGCTGTCGTTGTTACCAGACTTATCGTGATTTCTCCTGTTTTAACTGCTCTTCTTACTAATAAATGTCTTAAATATCCCTCCTTAGTCATTTTGTGATAAAAAGGAATATTTCTTTCTTTAAAATAAGCTAAAATCGTAGTAAGAATCATATTATAATCCTGATTAACAATCTTACAATCATCAACAGTCACAATATCATAAAAGCTTCCTTTTTTATGCAATCCCAGTGCCAAATCTCCCCCTTTACATTCATCACCAAATGAGAATTCCATCTTATTTCTATATCCAAATTCATCAGGACTTCCTATTATTCCCTGAAATTCATATGGCTCACTAATTACACCATCAATAATCTTCTTAACCATTTCACGTTTTAATGCTAATTGATTGTCATAACTTAGATTCTGATATGTACAACCTCCACATACTCCAAAATGTGGACAGGGTGCTATCCTGTTTTCTAACTCAGACTTCTCTATAACTTCTAATAATCTACCTTCACATTTACCTGAACGCTTTTTATTTACAAGAAATCTTACTTTCTGTCCCGGAAGAGTTCCTTTTACAATGACCGGAACTATGACCTTTTCACCTTCACGTTCTTCCTCATAATGTATTATGCCTTTATTTGGAAATGTAATTTCATCAACTACACCTATATATTCCTGACCTTTTTTCATTGTTTACCTCGTTTCTATATTCTGTATATAATATTTTCTTAAAATCACAAATTTACAATTTTATCTGATTTTCTGTAATATCTAATTATCTGTAATATCTAGTTTACCATATTTAATAATAAATAATTATATCCTACATTAGAACATAATATCAACCTTTATTTTCGCACTTCGACATATATCTGATTATTTTCTATAAATTAAAAATACTGACAAAAGATTTCTCCTCTGTCAGTATTTGTATGTATTATTAATTCGTTAAATTTATCCACTTAATTAAATTTATCATTGATTTAGTCAATTTTATTTTTTAAATTCATTTTCTCAACTAATTCAATTTATCATTAATTTCATCAATTTTATTCTTCTTAGATGGTTTATCCTTACCCAAATCAGGTATAAATAAAATTCGAAGTGCTAATGCACCGCCACCAAATATTAATACAAGCATTAATACCATTTCATATAATGTTGAAGGTATCCATCTTAATTCAACTGATGAAATAACACCAAATACGATAAATAATGCTCCTAATATTGTTACGAGTTTTCCTGCTGAATTTCTTTCATTCATCTTGTTTTCATACCTCCGTAACTTGTAAACTGTTGGTTTAAATTTCATTTGTAACCATTATAACTTATCGCTACACATTCAAACAGCTATCGTTTTGCACGATAGCCGTTCTATTATATTGTATTATACACAATATAGCTTTTATTCCTCGTCTTCGTCGAGGAAGTCTTCTTCAAAGTCATCATCTTCGAAATCATCATCAAATTCATCTAAATAATCTGGTTTGAGATGTTTATAAATGCCATATGCTACAGCCGCAAGTGCAATCACTGCACCTACTACTATAAGGACACAACACACCTTTTTCTTCTGCTTCTTCTCTTCTTCCTGTTTGTTGATGAGATTGTTAAGTTTAGACATACTAATAAGATTTTCAAGTTTATCCATAAGTTCACAACCTTTCTTTCGCTCTTACGAACTTTATTGTAATAGTATACCATCTTTACGCAATTTTTACTACACTTTTTTCAATTAACCTGCAAATCAAATCATATAATATTTTCATATTGCAGGCTGAACTTCTATTATACTTTGCATATTTACCTGCAAGCTAATTTTATATTACACTTTTTTCAATTTTGCAAATGAAGCAAACATTTTCTTTGTTCCTGCGGTAACGAAATCAACTGTAACCTCGTAATCTCTGCCTCCCTCTGTTATATCTATTACCTGACCTACTCCGAATTTCATATGTTTAACAGTGTCACCGACTGTATATTCAAGTTTTTCCTGCTTTTTAACAGTATATTGTTTCGTTTCGAATGGCTTAGTATTAAATATAGGCTTGGCATTAGATTTTGCAGACGGTTTTACGAAGCCTTCTTTCATCGAAAGATTGTCTGCTGAAACATTTGTATCCATAATCAGTCTAGGTATCTCTTTAACGAATCTCGATACTTTTCCATAATATGTTTCGCCTCTTATCATTCTTACCTTGGCACAGGTAATTGTAAGGCTTTCCATTGCTCTTGTTATTGCCACGTAACAAAGACGTCTTTCTTCCTCTAATTCAGTTTTATCATCTGAATTGATTGTCATATAGCTTGGAAATAATCCGTCCTCCATACCACATAAGAATACTTTAGGAAACTCTAATCCTTTTGCACTGTGAATTGTCATCAGAACGACATAATCACTGCTTTCGTCTAACCCGTCAATTTCCGCTACAAGTGCAACTTCTTCTAAGAAACCACTTAATGTAGGATTCTCAGTTTTCTCTTCGTAATCAACAATTTTACTGAAGAATTCATTGATATTATCAATTCTTCCTCTTGCTTCATCCGTATCTTCTAATTCTAAATCTCTTACATATCCGGTATCTTCTAAGATAATTTCCATAAGGTCTGATACCTTACCATATTCGCTTTCGGCTCTTAATCTCTGTATAAAATCTACGAACGGCTTTACCTTAGAAGCACTTCTTCCTAATATAGCCATTGCATTTTCATTCTTAAGTGCATCATAAAAGCTCATATCGTTAGCCTCTGCAAATGTCTGAACTTTATCGACTGTCGTTGCACCTATTCCTCTTTTTGGAACATTTATTATTCTCTTTACGGCAACGTTATCTCGTCCATTGTCAACAGTTTTTAAATATGCTATCAGGTCCTTGATTTCTTTTCGCTGATAGAAATTCTGTCCGCCAAAAATCTTATATGGAATATTCTGTCTTATGAAATTCTCTTCAAGCACACGCGACTGTGCATTGGTTCTGTATAAACAGGCTATATCGTTGTAACTAAATCTTCCATCTCTGACATATCCATTAATTTCATCGGCGATATACTCTGCTTCCTCATATTCATTTCCTAATTGCTTGAATACAATCTTGTCCCCTGCTTCTTTATCAGTCCACAACGCCTTTCCTTTTCTCGCTTTATTGTTAGCAATTACGGCATTTGCAGCATCTAATACCATCTTTGTTGAACGGTAATTCTGCTCTAATTTTATAACCTTAGCTTCCGGAAAATATTTTTCAAAATCTAAGATATTTGCAATATTAGCACCTCTGAACTTATATATTGACTGGTCATCATCACCTACAACACATAAGTTTCTATACTTAGAAGCTAATAATTTGACTAACAGAAACTGTACTGTATTAGTATCCTGATATTCATCAACCATAATGTACTTGAATCTCTCCTGATAATTCTCAAGTACCTCTGGATTAGAACGGAATAACTCAACAGTTTTAACAAGCAAGTCATCAAAGTCTAAGGCATTACTTCTTTTTAATTCTAACTGATATTCCCTGTATGCTTCAATAATATTCTTCTTACTGTAATCTCCTGAATTCTCCAATGCATAATCTTCCGGAAGCAGCATCTCATTCTTAGCTGATGAAATAGCATTCAGAATAGCCTTTTCCTTTGTATATTTTGTATCAATCTTTAATCTCTTACATATGGTCTTTATTACCGTTTTCTGATCATCTGTATCATATATTGTGAAATTATTATCATACCCTAATCTGTCAATATATCTTCTCAAAATTCTTACACACATAGAATGAAATGTACTTACCCATATGCTGTCTGAGCCAAAACCTACGAGATTATCTACTCTTTCACGCATCTCACCTGCTGCCTTATTAGTAAATGTAATGGCAAGAATATTCCAAGGCTGTACGTGCTTCTCTTCTATAAGATATGCAATCCTGTGTGTAAGTACGCGGGTTTTACCCGAACCCGCACCGGCTAAAACAAGAAGCGGTCCTTCTGTACAGTAAACCGCTTCTTTCTGTCTGTCATTAAGTGAATCGTATATACTCATTTTCTTGTATTTCCATTTCCATACAAAATTAACTAAATTAATTTAGTTCCACAATTTGAACAGAATTTTGCTCCTTCTGTCTTAGTTCCACAGTTAGGACAGAACTTAGGTGCAACTCCACCCTCCTGTGGTGCTGCCTGCTGCATCTGCTGGTTTGGCATCTGATTTGGCATCTGTCCATTCATCTGCTGTCCCTGGAAATTAACACCTGCCATAGACTGCTGCATATTGTTCATAGGAGCCTGCATTGAATTAACCATCTGCTGTCCCATCATCATACCCATCTGCATACCTGCCATTGTGTTAGCCATTCCAGCCATATTGTTAGCTGTTCCGCCTGCATTTCCATTCTTTGACATACTGTCAACCATGGCCATCTGAGTATATCTTCCCATATCTCCGACCATACTCTGTGATGCAACTTTTTCCTGCATTCTCTTAACAGTTTCAGGATAATTAAAGCTCTCAATGTTGAATGCTGTAATTGTAATACCTAATTTGATAATCTCCATATCAAGGTCTTCTTTGATACCGTTACCAATATCTATTGCATTTGCCTGGAGATTAAACATATCTTTACCCTCTTTTGTTATCCACTTCATTAATAATGGATTGAGAGTAGATGTTACTCTTTCTTTAACTTCATCAACTAAGAACTGCTTCTTGATACCTGCAATCTTCTCAATAAATGTATCATAATCACTTATCTTACAACTGAATGTACCAAATGCTCCGATTGGCATACCTCCAGGTAAGCCAGGTGCCTGTATATTAATAGGATTCTTTGTACCCCATCTGAGTGTAAATTCCTTTGTATTAATGAATAATACTTCAGCACGTACACCACTGTTAAAACCAAACTTAATTCCTTTTAATGTTGAAAGGAAAGGAATAATCTGTGATTCAATATCAAAGCTTCCAGGATCTCTAAATATACCCTCGACCTTACCATTATACATAAATATGGCATCCTGGCCCGGTCTGATAATTAACTTACTGCCTTTTTTAATCTCGTCATTATTCCACTTCCAAAACATAATGTCGTTTCTCTGCTCTTGCCATTCAACAACATTAGAAAACTGATTTCCAAAAAGTCCCATTCTCTTCCTCTTTCTGCGGCGATAATATTATGTTTTTGTGTCTGCACCGCTGACACTTTATCTGATAATTCAATATATGTATTTCAGAAATATTCTATCGCAAATGCTATCTATATGATAAAGCATTTACCTAAATACATTTTATCATATCATAACTATATTTTCTATAATTATATTTATATATCTCTCTATAATATTTCGATATCTTTTTCTATAAGATTTTCATTATATTTCGATATCTTTACTATAAGATTTCCATTATATTTCGATATCTTTACTATAATATTCCCATTATATTTCTATATCTTTTACTATAACATTTCTATAGTATTTCAGTATCTTCATCATTAATATACTCATAATCTGACATCTCTAAATACTGACTGTCATCATATGTGCTCTCAATTGAATATCCTGTTTCCATGCCATTTCCGTAGACTGAATTGTCTGAATTGTTGTTGCCTTTCATATTCAATGCAATAAGAAGTGCTACAATTGCTGCAATTATTGCTACAATTATGCCTATCTTAACAGGACTCTTCGGATAACTTCCCTTAATCTTTCCTGTCTGTCCGTTAACTAATACGGTATAATTTTTATTTGCATATGTAAATGCTGTAGAATATACAGGAATCAATATGTGCTTGTATGTCTCGTCACGATAATCCGGTGCGATTCTTACATTTCTGACTTCATCATAGCGCTTTCTTACGTCTTTTCTTGCAAGTTCACGTAATTCAGTCTCCATAATATTATTAGCTTCTCTATGTGCATCATCTAATGAAACTGTATAACATTCTGCACCATATCCTGATAAATATTCAGGAGAATATGAAACAAGCTGCTTCTTAGTATCATATGGCTCAATTCCTTTTAAAAGTGAATCTTTAAGATTCTTAGAACCTCTTACCTGAACGTCATCAAAGAACTCTTTCACACGTCCATGTGTATTATACCAATCTGTCTCAGTTCTTGTCTCTGTTGTTCCATCATCTTTCTTAACTTCTACTTTGCGGTGTTTACCACCCTCAGCAGAATAATCACATACTACATCAGCATCAAATGTCCAGTATGGTATGTATACACCCTGTATCTTACCACTTTCATACAGGTGTTTGAGTTTACCCGGTGCTAACCATCTTCTGTTAATCCATTTATTAAATGTCTCCTGAACCTTATGTTTATCAACTTTAAAAGGTACTATACCATCAGGAACAATTGCTGCCTCCTGCTTCTCTGCTAAAACATATTTAGCTCCACAATATGGACACTCTGTTGCTGTACAGTCAGGTGATACCTCCACCTTTGCACCACAGCCTTTACATTCCATTGTAGATGTCTGTTTCTCTTCTACAGCTATAGTTTTCGCTATTCGTTTATTAAATTCATGTTCTATAATCTTCTTTTTATCATTTACAATATTAACCTGTGTGTCACAATTAGGACACTTTAAGGATTGTGTCTTTACGTCAAATTCCATAACCCCGCCACAATTACTGCAATAATAAATGTTCTCCGACATTTTCATATACCTCATTTCTCAGTATTTAGTAGATAAATTTAAAAAAGATGCCTACCACACCACTAATGGTGTGGCATATGTAAGGCACCTTTTTCTATAAAATATTACATTCCCATTTTAGCTTTTAATGCTGCTAATTCATCATCAACGGCTGGTGCAGATGCTGATGTTGAATCATATTTTGCTGCAAGGTCATCAAGGCTATTGTCTTCTGCTGATGAATTTAAGTCTGCCATTGCATTAGCTTTATCAAGCATATTGTCTGCTTTAGCTTCCATTCTGTCAAATGCTGACATACTTCCTTTAACACCTTCAACACTTGCGCCAAGCTTGTTAATCTTCTCCTGTGTCTTAGCCGCTGCAATCTTAGCTTTGATTGAATCTTTACGTGCATTAAGATCTGCAATATCCTTGCATAACTTATCATGCATCTGTCTCATCTTTGTTGCATTAGCTGATGCTACGTCATAAGCCTGCTGTAAATTTGCCTGCTGTGTAGCTAACTGTGCTTTCTTAGCAAGGAACTGTTTAGCATCTTCATCATTACCTGCAAGTACGGCTTTCTCTGCGTACTGCTGATATTTATTCATCTCTGCTGTACATTCATCTAACTGTCTCTTGCATCTTGTCTCTTCAGCCATAACTGCTGCTGTCTCTGCTTTTACTTTACCAAGGTCACTTTCCATATCTCTAAGATATTGATCAATCATCTTCTCCGGATCTTCTGCCTTATCAAGTAATGCGTTAATGTTTGCTGACATAATGTCTTTAAATCTAGATATAATTCCCATTTTCATTCCTCCTATGATATGAAAAATTTTTGTCGAATTGTTATTCGCCTGTGACACATATTATACAGTATATAAATATAAAAGTCACTATCAAATATTCAAAAAAATGCCGTTTTAGACTTGTCATCTAGTTTTTAATACTATATAATCTTTATTGTGTAACCTCGTAGACGGTTTTACATTATAACGTATTTGAAAGGTATGAGTTTTACTATGATAGATTCAGAAAAATTACTAAATGACATCATTTCCAAGCTAAATATTATCGATGAGGCGGATATTCCGGCTATAGATTTATATATGGACCAGGTCACAACGTTTATGGATAAACACCTTAAAGACAATAAACGTTTTGATGATGACAAGATATTAACTAAAACCATGATTAATAACTATGCTAAAAACGACCTGCTTCCTGCCCCTGTTAAGAAAAGGTATTCAAAACAGCACGTTATACTTCTTATTTTTATATACTACTTTAAGAATATATTATCTATTAATGATATTAAGACTATATTAGGTCCTATTTCAGAGAATTACTTCGACGTTAACTCACCTATTTCTCTTGAGGAGATATATTCAACTGTTAAGAATTTAGAAAACCAGCTTTCTGATGATATAAAGAATGATATTCAGAATAAAATTAATTTATCTGAAGAAACTTTTGCTGATAAATCTGATAAGGATAAAGATTTTCTCCAATTATTCTCATTAATTGTATCACTCAGCTTTGATGTGTATGTTAAGAAGCAGATGATAGAAAGCATTGTCGATAAGTTAAATGCTACAAATGAAAGCACTTCTGCAAAACCTAAGAAAGATAAGGATAAGAAAGAAGCTTAGTAGTTTGTATTTTATGAAACAAACGATTAATATTGATATAGGCAAACTATATTAAGCCGACTATTAAAAACTATATTAAGCAATTTAAACTATTAAATGCCGCTTATATGAAAAATTGGTGCAGCAGATTAACATTCAAATGAACCTTGTTAATTTACTGCACCATAATATTTTCTACATAAGGCGGCATTTATTTATATACATTATTTTTCACACTATTTTCCCATTCGGTCTAACACAGTTGCATATCCGTCATTACCATAATTAAGTGAACGGTTTACCCTGCTTATAGTTGCAGTCGATGCTCCTGTCTCTTTAGCAATTTCCTGATAGGTTTTCTTCTCTCTTAACATCTTCGCTACATCGAAACGCTGTACTAAAGACTGTAATTCATTAATTGTACATATATCCATAAAGAAATTATAACATTCTTCTTCATCTTTAAGAGTTAAAATTGCCTTAAATAAATCATCCATTTCCTGGTTTCTTATTTTTTCACTCATAATTTTCTCCATTCCGCAGACACATTGTGCCGGAGGAATCGCGAGCCAAATGTCAGATTTGGTTCTGCGATGATGCTTAATGTGGCGCCTGCGGCACATTAAGCTGTGTGAAAAATCAGATATCAATCTGTATTTTTCACACTATTCTCCATTCCTAAGCGACTTTTAATAATCTCTATTTATTTTATTTCTTTTATATTTTCCAAGGTATTTTCTTAACTTATCAATATGATAATTCATAACAAGTTCATTATCAAAACCGACCTCGTCCATTACATCATACGCACGTTCATTTAATCCGACAACATCTTCTGAATGTGCATCACTGCCAATAACTACAGGTACTCGGTACTTCTTACATAATTCAAGTATGGTCTTATCATTTTCTCTTGTATTCTTTCTGAAACCGCTCGGATTCAGGGAATTATTATTAATCTCTAACAATGTACCATATTCTTTCGCAGCCTTAACTACCTGTTCATAATCAAGAGGTATTCTTCCGTCATCAGGATGTCCGATTATATCTATTAATGGGTTCTTAATAGCTCCAATTACTGCTTTTGTATTCTCTTCTATCGTTCCCGGAGTATATCCGATGTCTGCATGTATACTTGCTATAACTACGTCCATCTGTTTAATAAGTTCTTCGCTCATATCTACATTTCCATCATAATCTATGATATTGAGTTCTACGCCTAATAACAATTCTAATCCATCACCATAATCTCTTTTGGCATTTCTTAGATTAGTAAAGTAAAATTCATGGCATGTTCCAGGCATCGTCATAGAATGTTCTGTAATTCCAAGAATTGAAAGATGCTTTGCCTTGGCTGCATTTACCATTTCATTAATCGTATTATATGCATGTCCACTTGCAACTGTATGTGTATGCAAATCTGCAAGATAATTAAGTTTCTCCATATACTACTCCATTTCTAAATGAAATATTTTCACATTATTTCTTATCATTATATTGCTTAATATTGCTTATTAATTAAATTTATCACTTTAGCAATTTACATTATAACAGTTTAGCATTATTCATACAAAAATTCAAGTGCAAGACCTTATATATCCTCTTAAATATGCACAATTTTAGAGGGTAATCTTCGTGCAAGTTTAAATTTGACACTCCCTATAAAATATGATATTCTATATAAGGATTATTTTATAATCCAATTAATTATTTCGGAGGTATCACAATGAACAAAGGTACAGTTAAATGGTTTAACAACCAAAAAGGTTACGGATTCATCTCTGATGAAGAAGGTAACGATGTATTCGTTCACTACTCAGGACTTAACATGGATGGCTTCAAGTCTTTAGAAGAAGGCGCTGCTGTTGAATTCGAAGTTGTTAACGGTGCAAAAGGACCTCAGGCTACAAACGTAACAAAATTATAATCAAGAAGTATAAATGGTGTGCCTTTTTCATAATATATAAATTTCGATTTTTTTATTTTGAATTAGCTCTATTGTTTAACAACATGATTACTAAAAGCTATCCTCTCCGGATAGCTTTTTTGTTCTCTACTATTATTTAATTCCATTTAGAATTTCTTTTAATTCATCTACACTGAATTTATAATTATGATTACAGAAATGACAGTTCACTTCGATTTCCTTACCATCATCAATCATATCTTTAATCTCTTTCTTACCAAGACTTACTAATACTTTTCTGACTCTTTCCTTAGAGCAGTCACATTCAAAACCTGTAGGAACTTTATCTAATATTTCCACACCAAGTTCTCCTAATACCTCATTTAAGATATCCTCCGGTGTCATTCCCTGTTCAAGCATTGAAGTTACCGAAGTTATCTTAGATATCTTCTCCTCTAACACTTCTATAATCTTCTCATCAGCAAATGGCATTAACTGGATTATAAAACCACCTGCACTCTTTACAGTATTGTTTTTCTCCATCAATACACCTAAAGCAACTGATGATGGTACCTGCTCAGAAGCTGCGAAATAATATGTCAAATCTTCTGCAACTTCACTTGTAGTAAGTGCTATCTGGCTTGAATATGGCTCTTTCATACCCAAATCTTTAATTACAGTCATTGTACCGTAACCGATGGCAGCACCAACATCTAATTTACCTAAATAATTAGGTGGAATAATAACGTTAGGATTACCCGGATAGCCTTTTACATATCCCTTAGAATTAGCAGTAACGGTAAGCCCATTAATAGGTCCGTCACCTTTCATCATAATTGTAAGTACGTCATTTTCACCTTTCATCATTGTTCCCATCATAGCTGCACCGGTTAATAATCTTCCTAATGCTGCTGTAGCTACAGGGCTTGTATTATGTGTCTGTCTTGCAAATTCTACCATTTCCCTTGTAGTTGCTGCAAATGCTCTTATCTGTCCGTTTGCTGCTGTGGCTCTAACTATATAATCTTTCATAATATCTCCATTCCGCAGGCACAACGTGCCGGAGGAATCGCGAGCCAAATTTCAGATTTGGCTCTGCGATAGATGCTATTTGTGGTGCCTGCGACACAAATAGCTGTGTGAAAAATAATCGCATCAGCATTATTTTTCACACTAATCCTCATTTCTGAGCGACTTGTTGCGAAGAGGCGAAGAGAAATTCGCGAAGGCGATTTCTCTTCTGCCATAATTGCTAATTGTTTTCGCCCGGAAACAATTAGCTGTGTGAAAAATAATCGCATCGGCATTATTTTTCACACTATCTCCATTCTTCTACATTCAATTTACTTTCTTGCCTTTTTCTCTGGCTATCACATATATTCTTTCACTGTCTTTTCTTACTGCATTTTTAGTAAATGCATCATAAGACGTTACATATTCTAAACCTGCTTCATTAATTAATTCCTTTATTCTATCTAAAGAATATGCCCTTTGTATATGATTTTCCTCATATTTATCATATTTTCCATTTTCATCTTTAATAAATAATGTTAAATCATATTCGTTGATATTTTCATCTTCATAAAATGTATTCTCCCAGATAAAGCTGCCCTCATCTCTGTTCTCGGCAATTACCTGTTCACCTATTGTCTCATATTTATGAATAGTATTCAAATCAAATATAAATATACCACCAATATCTAAATAGTTATTTACTAACTTAAATACATCTCTCAAATCTTCTTCTGTAGTCATATAATTCATTGAATCGCAAATACTTACAATTGCCCTGACTGTTCCATACAATTCAAATTCTCTCATATCCTGATTAAGATAGAGGATATTGTTTCCGGACTTCTCTTTCTTATCTAAAGCAACGTTTAACATATCTTCAGAATAATCTATGCCAATCATATCATATCCTTTATCCGCAAGTATTTCAGTGATACTTCCTGTTCCGCAGCCTAAATCAAGAACCAGACCGTCTTTAACACCATATTCTTCTAAGAGATTTATAAGATATTTTCCCCATTCTTCATATGGAACATTATCCATAAACATATCATACACTTTTGCAAAACTTGAATAAGCTTCCATACTATCTCCATTTCTGAGCGACTTGTCCGCGAAGAGGCGATGAGAAATTCGCACAGGCGATTTCTCATCTGCCATAAAAGCTATTTGCTTTCACTCTAAAGCAAATAGCTGTGTGAAAAATCAGATATCAATCTGTATTTTTCACACTATCTCCATTTCCGTTATATAATTAAAATATTATGTTCCATAAAAATATAACCTATTTTTTTAATAAAAGCAACCTTGATTATTACACTATGTTAACGTATAATCTTATGTAAATGTCGTAACAAAATTAAAAGAAAGCGAGGGATATTTTTGAAAAAGAATTTCATATATTCATATATAAAGAAAATATGTATGTGTAGTGCTGTAATTTCATTATTTGCATTGATAATTATATTTGTCATATCTGTACACATTCCATTTTCAGAAGTATTTTCTCCGACTTCAATGTCCTATGCAACCTCTGCATCAACTGTATATAATTCCGGGGTTGAATACGTGGAAGTAACTCTTAATAATGCAAAATATACAGGCTATGACTGTATCAGACGTGGAAAAGTATATGGTTCTTATTACTATTGTCTTGTAAATAACAATTGTACATTTATACTTGTTAAAAATTCATCAAAGAACTCATTACCTGATACAATCAATGACTACACTATCAAAGCAAGACTCGTGCCATCGAATTCTTTATCCAAAAAAATGTTTAGAGATTTCGCTAAAGACCTTAACTGGACAGAAGAGGGACTAAAGAAAGTCTCTTCAGAAATTATAATTGATGAATTATCTTACCACATTGATGTATATTTCTATCTTGCTGTTTACTTAGGAATTATGGCTCTTATCCTTGTAAGCTTTATTATTGTAAATATAATTTATATCGTGATGCCGGCTTTTCATCCTGCCTGCTTGAATTTCGGCCGTATTTCCCATGGAAATCACTCTATTCATCACGTAAATTATGAATTATCTTCAAGAGTGATTATGAAGTCAGGAAATATAACTTTAACAGAAAGCTATATTGTTGCAACAGGACTGTTTAGCATTGAAATCGTACCGATAAGTAAAATCGTATGGGCATACGAACATAGTACGTGGCATCATTTTCTGTGGTTTAAGATGAAGCTGACTTACACCTTACATCTGTTATGTGAGCATCATATTTATATCTACTCACCAAGAAATACTAAAGAGGATATTGATGCTGTTATCCAATATCTGCAAGATAATTATCCTAATATTATATTTAATTATTCTAAGGAGAATAAGAAACTGGCTCTATCAAGAATCAAACGTAGAGCCAGACGTAAATCAAAAGAAACATAAAGCAGGAACGTCATAAAGCAAGAAAGATGTAAAGCATGAAAGACGTAAATCATGAAAGTCGTAAATCAAGAAAGACTGGAAATCATGAATGACTGGAAATCATGAATGACTGGAAATTAAAGCAAATGTAGTATCTATTACCAGCTTATCATCTTCAATATGAGCTTCTATATTTCCATTTAACTGCTCTGTAAATTTCTTGGCAATTGCAAGTCCTAATCCTGTACTTCCCTTAGTTCTTGAAATGTCAGTTGTATAAAAATCATCAAAGATTTTGGTGGTGTCTAAATCTTTATCAATTATTCTGTTTATAAAGCTTATCTTAATTACACCCACATTTGCTTTAATTTCATTCTTACCTATAAATGGTTTTATATTTTTATATATATTCTTACCTTTATTTGCATCTATATTTTCAGAAATAACCTCAATTGTAAGATTACCTGAACCATATTTTAATGCATTGCTGATAAGATTTTCAAATATACGGCTTAACATCGTTCTATTAGTGGAGATAGATATCTTATTATTAGAAGTTATGAAATCTACTTCTCTGTTTTCCTTTTTATAATCCTCGTAGAAATTTCCTATACATTCTTCTAAAATTCCTATCAGATTAACTGTTTCTAACTCGATTTCCTTATTCGTAGTCAGAATTTTAGAAAACTCGAAAAACGAATCTACAAGTTCAGTCAGTCTCCTTAACCTTGCTTCTACTATCTTCATTTCGTGAATTTTCTCATCTTCTGTTAAATCTGAATTCAATATCAGGTCAGTATATCCCGCTGCTGAAGTCAATGGGGTTCGTAAATCGTGTGAAATATTTCGCATCATTACCATAAGATTATTGTTCTTATGCTCTATTTCCGTTTTACGCTTCTGAATCTCCGACAGATACATATTGACAGCACTTACGAATTCCTTTAACTCTTTTGAATTAAATTCTGTATGTAATATCCTGTTTGTATCATTAGACATTATAAAATCAAGTTCTCTTTTAAGCCTCTTTAGCTCAGCTTTCTCAAGAAAAACATAGCATAAAATAAATGCTATTAAAATCACCAATACTACTATAATTGTTTTCATATGTTCCTATCCTGTTATCCAAATACTAAATTCTCAAACTTCGCACAGACATATTGCAGTTTATATTCATCTATTAAAGTAAATTTGACATATATAAATATCGAAACACCTTGCAAGAATTGTGTGAATTTGTAAGATATCTTGTTTCGGCTCAGATTTTGTGTACATTCAACAGACATACTCCTAAGCCGAGATGTCCGTCTATGGCATACACTTTCATATTTCCTTAATCTAGTGCGAGTAGATGCCATCCTCAGCAGAGTTTATTACGGTGCAGTAAATCAAACGCACTTCGCTTGAACGGCGATTTACTGCACCGACCTTTTGCTTCAGATGGCATTAACTCGCACACGATACGTCATAAATCAAGTGTATGTCATAGGCGGACACATCGGTTTAGGCGTATGGCATTGAATGAACTCAAATAATCATAAGAGCCGAAACAAGATATCTACAAATTAGCAATTCTTGCAAAAGTTTCAATATTTATATATGCAAATTTACTTAATACAGATGATTTAATTCTATTATGTCTGTGCGATGTTTGAGTCCATTATTTTATTTCTGATTTTCTAAATACATTATAGCCTAACATATTGAATACAACAATATATATTATCGCTAACGTAATTGATTTCATAACATATGAAAACGATGCATCTGTTACCAGATTTGACAACATAAACTGGTACTCATATTCCATTATATGACTAGACTTAATGCTAAGTAATACTGAAACTCCCATTATTACTATCTGAAATGCCATAACAAATGGTATGGATACTGCATTGAATGCTGCTGTCTTTCTTAACAGAAATGCCATACATACTAGCAGACTTATTATTCCACACATTATAGGTAACTGTAATAATGTATCCTTTGTAATCTTTCCAATTTCTGACGTAAATTTCGCACCATTTATTAATCTGTTAAATATATATATACCATAGTTATTTAACAATACCAGACCAATGCATAGCAGACAACAGGTAAATAATTTGGATAGATAATATTTCTTCTTAGATATTGCAGATGATAAGGTGTTCTTAGCTGTTGAATGTGATAAGTCTGTCACAAGTACACCTACAACTATTATAATAAACATATAATACAGATTAACATTTGTACCGATTATGGCACTGTCAAGTGGATAGCCACCAGTTTCTTTAAGTATTTTTCTGGTTTTACTAATACTATTAGTGGCACTTAGTTCTAATCCTGTCTCATCATCAACCATTGAATCACCGGAAGTCGTAGCCGATGAAGTAAGCCCGATATATCCCGGTTGCATAACATATATACTTGTACCTGCCATTATTACCGCTAACAATATAGCAAGATATATTCCTTTACCTCTGAACACTCTGTATAAATCAGCTTTTATCATATTTATCATTATTTAACACCGTCCTTTACAAGATTTTCGAAGTATTCTTCAAGTGAAATTCCAGTCTCGTAGATACTTTTAACGTCAACATTATTTTCTGCTAATACTTTGTTAACTTTAGCTGAATTATCAAGATAATCGTATATTCTTATTTCTTCATCATCAATCACCTTGTAATTATCAACCTTTAAATCTTTCTCAAGTACAGTGGTAGCTTTCTTAACATCTAATACCTTAATTACAATGCATTTGCTACATTCTGCATCTAATTCCTCTTTGGAAATTTCTTTAATTATTCTGCCTTTATCTATAAAGCAGAAATGATTTGCCACGATATAGAGTTCTGATAAAATATGGCTTGAAATCATTATTGTTATTCCGTTTTCTTCATTTAATCTTGTAAATGTATCTCTTAAACTTTTTATTCCCATTGGGTCTAATCCATTTATCGGCTCATCTAATATAATAAAGTCCGGATTATCTAATATTGCAAATGCAATACCTAATCTCTGTTTCATTCCCAATGAAAAACTCTTGAACTTTTTATTTCTCTGTTCTTCTAAATCAACTGTTTTAAGTGCTTTATCTATCTGGCTTAAATCTACAATACCCTTTTGAATTGCATAATATTTTAGATTCTGATAAGCTGTAAGATTTCCAAAAAAAGCAGGGTTCTCAATAAGGCATCCAACTCTTCTCTTAGATTCCGTTAATTCAACATCGCTCTTTCCAAACAATTCAAATTTGCCACTACTTTTCTCAGTAAGTGTGGTTATTGTTTTCATAAGCGTTGTCTTACCTGCACCATTTCTTCCTATAAGTCCATAGATGTCACCCTTATAGACTGTAATATTGGCATTGTCCAAGGCTACAAAATTTTTATACTTTTTCGTTAAGTTCTCTGTTTTTAATACTATATCTTTCATAAGTATTTCTTCACCTCCACGCCATATTATATAAAAGAAGTGTTAATTTACTCTTAAATCAAATCTTAATTAATTCTTAATTCTTCATCTTGTACCCGATTTTCCATACTGTTTCAATATATTCCTCATCAGGATTAGCTTTATTAAGCCGGTTTCTTATTTTACTGATATGGACATTCAGGGTATTATCGTCTGCTGAATCTTCGTTATCCCATACACTTTCAATAAGATTATTCTTGGTATGCACCTGATTCGGTCTTTCCATAAGTGTCCTGAGAATTTCAAATTCTATCTTAGGTAAAATGATATCTTTGCCATTACATTTTATGGTATAGTCATCTAAATTAAGTTCTATATCTTTAAATGTCAGGTTTCTGCTCTGTCCTGCATTATTCTTCTTTCTTAAATGCACTTTAATTCTGGCAAGTAACTCATTATTATTAAACGGTTTCGTTACATAATCGTCCGCACCTAACTCAAATAAATCTAACTTTTTATCCATATCGTGAATGGCTGTCGTAACAATAATAGGTACTACACTTTTCGCCTGTAGTTCACTAATTATCTCTTCACCATTTTTACCAGGAAGCATTAAATCTAAGATAATAAGTGAGATATACTTATTATGTAACAGCACTCCCTCTGTTCCTGAATAAGCACTCACTACGTCATAACCATTTACTTTTAATAGTTTCTGCAGCATCTCATTAATGTCTTTATCATCTTCGATAATCAATATTTTCTCCATCATTTTCACCTGCCTTAAACCTTCTTGAATGTAAATTATATATCAGTATACATAAAATTCTTTTGTATGTAATCATATTGATCACATTTTAACAATTTAATCTTATTATGCAAAAAGATGTCAACATAACATTGACATCTTTAATATGTTCTTATTAATATTATCAGTTAATAGTATTATCTTCCACAACAGAATTTATATTTCTTTCCGCTTCCGCAAGGACAAGGATCATTTCTTCCGATTTTCTTCTCTTTAACTACTGTATGTGAAGATTTCTGCTCTTTGTATAATTCTTTTCTTCTGTCTTCAGGAATAAGGTCATTCCATGCTTCAAGTGTATATAACCACTCTGCCTTAGCTTCAACCATATTCTTGTATAATAATTCTTTATCATATCCAAGATTAACAACTGTATCTTCTGTCATTGTGTCAATTGGATTCTCTTCTTTCAAGCTATCATTGATTCCATCAAGGAAACCAACCATAATTAATAATTCTACATCGTATTTCTCAGCTAATTCTTTAACTGTTCCCTTTACTACTTCATCAGGATTTGCAAGAATTTTCTCATAAATTCCTTTCTCTAATACGAAGTAATTTGCCCAAAATCTATCACTTTCCTGTTTAGTTGTCTGTGATGAATAAGCAATTCCTCTCCAAGTCTCTAATAAAGTAAGCTGTTTTTGATCTTCCATTTTAATCCTCCATGTCGGAGCAGTTTTTTCAAGAACAACTGTCATATATTCTGACAGTGATAAAAGAATCCGTGGCTCCGTCACGAATTCTTATAATGTAACATTATATCGCATATGCGTATTTTTTTCAAGTATAGGATAATTTCTTCACAAAATTTTGACATAATTTCTGATATATAAATATCGGAATATTCATCTATAACATATACTTTTTAGAATATTTTCAGAGCATCTGTTAATACTATAAATGTATTACTAAAGTATAATATAAAATACTTATCCTCCCCTTTTTAGCAGACAGTCTATACGGCTGTCTGTTTTTTTCTCTATAGGAAATGTTGTATTACGTTAAAACATAAAATTTATATTTCTTATACTATATTTCCTATAGAGTAAAAAGCCCTATCGGGTAGAATGCACAGCTCGCAAAGATGAGTTTATAGCTTCGCTATCCGCTCGCGCGTAAAACAAAAGTTGTGCTATTGATAGAAGTTGAGTGCTGAAGTGCACAAAGCACCTTTTGTTATTGAAAATATAAGAGATTTACTTTATAATACCTTATATGTTTAAATCAAGAATCGGAGATAGTGTTAAAATGTGCTGATGCACTTTTTTCACACAGCTATTTGTTTCTGAGCGAAAGCAATAGCTTTTATGACAGATGAGAAAACGCCTGTGCGAATTTCTCATTGCCTCTTCGCGGACAAGTCGCTCAGAAATGAGGATTAGTATGGACAAAGTTCTAAAAAAAATAAAACAAATTGCTGCCATTATTGCAATTATAATAATATTATCGTTATATATTGTTACTCTGATTTTAGCAATTATGAATAACTCATATACTCACAAATTCTTTTATGCATCGCTATATGCAACATTTTTTGTTCCATTAATACTATATGTTTTCATATGGCTTGCAAAAGTATTTAGAAGTTATAATCCAAACTTAACTGAAAATGTTTCTAATATAAACAATCAAAATAATACTGATTCTTCAAAAACATCTTCAAATAATAGTAAAAATACTACTAATAAAAACAGTAATTTTACAAACTTTGACAGTTCAAAGAATTTAAAAAATATTAATTCAAAATCAGATAAGTAATTTGCTGGTTCCAAGTCTATCGGCTCCTGCATCTATCATAGCCTCAGCGGTCTCTATATCACGTATTCCGCCTGAGGCTTTTACTTTTAATCTGTCCTTAACAGTATCTTTCATTAATCTGACATCACTGACTGTTGCACCACCTGTACTAAAACCTGTCGATGTCTTAACGAAATCTGCATTGGCACTTTCTGCAAGCTCACAAGCCTTAACTTTTTCTTCATCGGTTAAAAGACAGGTTTCTATGATTACTTTGAGTGTTTTACCAATACATTCATTTCTGACAGCTTTAATATCATTAAGGACGTATTCATAATCCTTATCCTTTAAAGCGCCCACATTTATTACCATGTCGATTTCATCTGCACCGTCTTCTACAGCTTTCTTAGTCTCAAATGCCTTAACCTCGCTACTTACAGCACCAAGTGGGAATCCCACAACTGTACATACTTTTACATCTGTTCCTTTAAGTCTTTCTGCCACCATTTTAGTACGATACTGATTAACACAAACAGAGGCTAATCCTTTTTGGACTGCCTCTGTAATTACTCTGTCAACTTGTGTTATATCAGCATCGGGTTTCAATATGGTGTGGTCAAAATATTTTGCTATATTTTCCATATCTGCCTCCATGCCTAAATATTATCTGTAGATAATTTCATGTCTGCCAGGACCATTTGATACCATCTTAACAGGTACTTCAAGTTCTTTTTCAATAAATTCAACATATTTTCTACAATTTTCAGGTAAATCTTCGTATTTCTTAATTCCACGAATCTCTGATTTCCAGCCTGGTAATGTCTCATATACTGGTTTTGCCTTAGCAAGTTCAACTGTTGTAGGGAAATCTTTTGTTACCTTTCCATCGATTTCATAACCTACGCATACCTTAATCTCATCTAAGTAACCTAATACGTCGATTACTGTAAGTGCTACCTGAGTCGCACCCTGAATCTTACAACCATATCTTGAAGCAACACAGTCAAACCAACCCATACGTCTAGGTCTTCCTGTTGTAGCACCGAATTCACCGCCATCTCCACCACGACGTCTTAATTCATCTGCTTCTTCACCAAATATTTCGCTGACAAATTCACCTGCTCCAACGGCACTTGAATATGCTTTAACTACTGTTACAATATCTTTAATCTCATATGGTGGTATACCTGCTCCGATTGCACCATATGCTGCTAATGTAGATGATGATGTAACCATTGGGTAAATACCGAAGTCAGGATCTTTTAATGAACCTAACTGTCCCTCTAATAAGATGTTCTTGCCTTCTTTAATAGCATTATGAAGAAATGTTACTGTATCACATACAAATGGTTCAACCATATCTCTGTATTCTCTTAATGTAGCAAGTAATTCCTTTGGATCAATTGTTGGTTTGTGATACATATGCTCTAAAATAACATTTTTCTGTTCACATACTCTGTTTACTTTTTCCTCAAGAACTGCATCATCGAATAATTCTGAAACCTGAAAACCGATTTTTGCATATTTATCTGAATAAAATGGTGCAATACCTGATTTTGTAGAACCGAAAGATTTCTTTCCTAATCTTTCTTCTTCATATTCATCAAATAAAATATGATAAGGCATAAGTATCTGCGCTCTGTTTGAAACTAAAATCTTAGGTCTTGGCACTCCTTTACTTACAAGTTCATTTACTTCTTTTACAAGATAAGGAATATTAAGTGCTACTCCGTTACCGATAATAGATGTTGTATGATTATAAAAAACACCTGATGGTAAAAGATGTAATGCAAATTTACCATAATCATTTATTATTGTATGTCCTGCGTTGCTTCCACCCTGAAATCTAACAATGATGTCGGAATTCTCAGCAAGCATATCTGTAATCTTACCTTTTCCTTCATCGCCCCAACAAGCTCCAACTATTGCTCTTACCATAGTTTCGTCCTCCTTGATATACGCACATGTATTTTTTAGTCAATTCAAATGTTTTGAATTATAAAAGTGCTATATTAACATTTTTCGTATATGTTTTGACACATATAACGCATACTATGTTAATATAGCACATTTTTTGTCATAAGTAAATTCAATATTATTTATATTATCTATAATCTGGTTTTCCACCACCCATTCCTGATGATACGTTTCCAACAGTTGTTGTTATATCAGAAACAGTAAATGTTCCCTCCTGTGTGTCTCCTGTATATATGGTATATGTTTCGCCTGATTTAAGTTTATCTGTAGAAAATACAAATGATTGGAAATTCTTAGCAGGTGTGTAAGTAAGCACTTCATTACCTGATGAATCCTTTACCGTAACTTTTGTACCTCCATTATATGTCGTAGAAAATGCTGCATTTACAGAATACTGTGTTGAACCTGAAGTTGGTGCTGTAGCCATTCCGATACTTCCTGCTGCTACTAATATACCTCCGTTAATCTCACAGGTATCAGCATAATCTAAAGCTCCATCTCCACCTGAAGTAGGACCATCTACATAGATTTCGCCGCCATTTATAGTAATTGTACCATTAGAATCTATACCATCACCACTTGCATTTACATGAACTATTCCACCATTTATAACAAGTTCGCTTCCATCACTTTCATCAAAGCCTCCCTGACCGCCACCTGGCATCATTCCGCCATCGTTACCTGAGGTATTGTCACCGTTTTCATTTGTTGGCATTTCTGGTCTGTTTCCTACATTGGTGTCTGCTTCGCCATTCTCATTTGTTGGCATTTCCGGTCTGTTTCCTGCATTTGTGTCTGCTTCGCCATTCTCATTTGTTGGCATTTCCGGTCTGTTTCCTGCATTTGTGTCTGCTTCGCCATTCTCATTTGTTGGTAGTTCTGGTCTGTTTCCTGCATTTGTATCTGCTTCGCCATTCTCATTCGTTGGCATTTCTGGTCTGTTTCCTGCATTTGTGTCTGCTTCACCATTCTCATTCGTTGGCAGTTCCGGTCTGTCTCCTGCTCCCGGTGCATTTCCATCGTCTGATGTATTACTTGAACCACTTGATACATTAATTCCGTCATCACTAGATGTTATGTCAATATTTCCGTCATTTATGGTAATATATTTTGCTTCTAAGCCCTCATATGATTCACTTACCGTAATATCTCCATTATTAATAGTAAGTTCCGTATCTGCATGCACTCCGTCATCTCCGGAAGCTATATTCACTGTACCTGCATTTACTGTTATACTATTATTTGAATGTATACCATCATCTTCACTGTCTATATCGTATTCGCCATTTTCTATAGTAATATCTACTCCTGCTTTCATACCTTTTCTGCTATAATCTGTAGAAGTGTCTGAATTTGATGTTTCTGAAGCTTTGCTTATATCTGAATCATTACTTGTACCTGATTTCTTACTTGTATCTGAATCTTTATTTGCTACATTGCTTTGGCTATTCTCACCTGTTTCAATATTATAATTACCATCTTTTACATACAGACAGGTAGCTGCCTGAACGCCATCTTTCTTAGCTTTTATAGTTATTTCGGGATTATCAAGATAAATATATCCTTTATTTTCTTCAGCTTTGGTTGCTTTTATTCCATCTTCTTCTGAGTCAATATTTATAACGGCTTCTTTAACAATAACTCCGTCCTTACCAATTATTGAATCGCCTACGGAAGTGATATCAATATTTCCACTTATAATTTTAAGCAAATCTTTGCTCTGTATTCCATGGTTATAATTAGCATTGACGGTAAGATTCCCCAAACCATTTATAACCAAATCATCTTTACTGAATATTGTTCCATTTGGTTCTTTGTCGCTATCATCATCTAATGTGTAATTTTCACTGTCAGATAAAGTATTTTCTGTTCTCTCTACAAGGGTTACAATCGTTTTTTCGGCATTTTTAATATACAATGGTGATGTAGTGCTGCTACTTATTTCCACACCATTAAATATAAGTCTTACATTTTCTTCGTCATCACTATCTACAATGATACTTCCATCTGTTAATGTTCCTGATAATAAATATGTACCTGCTTTCTGAATTGTAATCGTACTTCCATCAATCTTAACATCAGATGATTTACAGCTTATACTGTCTCCATTAAGAGTAATTGCAACCGCTTCTGCCTCGTCATAATCATACTCTAATTCATCAGCAGTATAATCAGGATCTATCTCAAATTTTGAAATATTACTTGTGTCTGTCTCATCTTCATCTAATGTCGATGTCTGGTTTGATACCTCTGAATTATTCTTTGATGAACTTTTGCTCTGACAACCACTTAATACAACACTTACACTTAAAACACTTATACATATTATAGAAATTAATTTTTTTCTCATAACTATCTTCCTTTCATTTTTGATTATGGATTAATAATAATCACTCCGTCTAATGAAATTTTGACAGTAATGTTAAAAGTATGTGAAAATTCTTGATTTATACGATTTAATTCAAGCATCTTTGCTGCCCGATAATCAACTATTTCCCGGCTATACCGAACACCAGGGCAATGTCAACATAGGACAACATATGTTGTATCAACTAATTTAATTAATCAACTATTTTGCTTACTATACACGTATAATATTATACATTTCGCTCTTTTTTAACCTTCAGGATTACCTCATCTGTTATTTTCATAATTGCATAAATAATTTCTACTGAAAAATATATTACCAACACTGGCTTGTATGTCTTTCCGTAATCTGATTTCAGAAAATATTTATCCTCATCTTTAACAGAAACATATATTTCTCTATTCTTATCATCTACACTTTGAACGTACTCTCCTGCATTTATCTTACTCAATCTGCTAAGGTCACTGCTTACCGTAAATACTGCAATCCACGCCATAACGCAAGTCCATTTTATCGTAAATCTGATAAATCTCTTTAAGTTTGAAGTATTATTTTTAATATTATTTTTTATAGATTCATTTTCTTTATTATTCTTTACATTAAAACATTCTTTTGCTTCTATATATGAACCTTTATCTCCTAATATTTTCAGATATTCACAAAACTTTTCATCTTTCTCAAATACTCGTTTTATATAAATATTTTTACGCTCTGTGCCTTTCTTACTTTCCACTTTTGCTGTTAATCTTACAGATTTCTTATTAACAACAACATTGCTTATCTCTGAAAGTTTCTCCATTTTACCCATTGCAATGAAATCTTCATATGTAACATCTTCAGCAGTAGCCATTAAAACTACCTTAATGTTATTTATCATATAGAATACTCTCATTAATCTTCCGCCAGTACTTCCTGTCGGATTAATAAGATACATTTTGTCTTTTATCTTATACCAGAAGGTTGATGCCCTGAGTCTGTATAATTCGCCTTTTTCATCAATTATATATACCCGCATCATATTAAATACCCACAGTATTATGCTCGCAGCCATAATAATTATTAATACGATTGCTGCCGAAAACAGAAGAATTCTATATAAATCATATGAAATCTTTTGTATAAAACACGAAAACAGAGACAAAAACAATGGTATAAACGGAAAGATACCTAAAAAGGTTATAAGGTATCTTCCCGGTCCCATAATGTTGTTTTTGCTCTGCTCAATAGCTGAATAAGTTAAAATTGTACTTGTTTCTTTTTTATTTTCCATTAATTAATTCTAACTAGACCTTTCGTTTTAATCTCCATATCTCTATTTCTTCAAAAGCGATTTTACTGATGGATAGTATCTGAATATTGCTTTCGCAATAATTTCTTTCTTCTTAACTGTTCCCCAGACTCTTGAATCACTTGATTCGTCTCTGTTATCTCCCATCATAAAATATTCACCCTCAGGCACCTCATATTCGGTTCTGCCTTCACTCTTCTCCCAACCATTTCTCACATAATCTTCTTCCAGTTTCTCACCATTTATGTAAACTGTATTATCTTCTATAACTATTTTATCACCTGGTAAACCGATGATTCTCTTGATATAAATAGTATTTTCCTTATCAGGTGCATTAAACATTACAATGTCTCCACGCTTAGGATCACTAAACATATATGATAATCTGAAACCAAGAACTTTATCATTAATATTTATCGTACTAATCATTGAACCTGATGGCACTTTTGCATTTACTATAACGAAATTACTTAAAATGTATGCTACGATAAATGCACCCGCGAAAATCATTATCCAGCTACAAAGTTCTCTAAACCATGATGTTTCTTCCTCTTCTTCATCATCTTTATTCTTTTTCTTAGATTTCTTCTGTTTATCATCAACTTCTTTGGCTTTTACTACTGTTTTAGTATTCTCTGCATTTTCATTATTAATATTTTTTTCTATATTTTCACTATTTGATGCGTTATCTCCATTAGTTTTCATTTCATCTAATATTTCATCATGATTATAATTCATTCTGCTACCCGCGTATTCTACGCTTACCCTTTCCTTGTATTAAAGTAAATACTTGTCTGTTACCTTTCTACTTGCTTACATTTATAATTTTATCAACTGCCATATCTACAAATGTGTTGTCTGCTTCATCAAATCTGCCCTCATCTGCTAATTTAGCAATTGCAGGAACAATTGGAAGCTTTCCTAATACCTCAACACCAATCTCTGATGCTATCTCATCTATTTTACTTTCTCCAAATACAGATATCTTCTTACCACAATCAGGACATTCTATATAACTGTAATTCTCTACTATTCCCATAACCGGAATGTCCATTTTCACAGCCATATTATAGGCTTTCTTAACAATAAGCCTTACAAGGTCTTGTGGAGAGGTTACTATAATTCCACCATCTACCGGAATTGACTGAAATACTGTCAATGGCACATCTCCTGTTCCCGGTGGCATATCTATTAACAGATAATCTAATTCTCCCCAGTAAACGTCACTCCAGAACTGTTTTACAACACTTGATATAACTGGTCCTCGCCAGATAACAGGTTCTTCCTCGTTCTCTAACAGAAGATTAACTGACATTACCTTAATTCCAGAGCTTGTCTCTACAGGATATAAGCCATTTCCATCTCCATTCGCTGTTTCATTTAACCCAAACATTTTAGGAATAGACGGTCCTGTAATGTCTGCATCAAGAATTCCGACTTTATAGCCTTTCCTCTTAAGTTTGACAGCTAAAGAAGAAGTAACTAATGACTTACCTACGCCACCCTTTCCACTCATAACTGCTATAACTTTATTAACCTGACTTCTACTGTTCATTGGCTCATATCTCATTCTGTTATTTGATGAACAGCCTGCACAACTTTCGCTTGTACATTCTGAATTATTACATTGTCCTTCTGACATAGCTTACTTCCTCACTTCATAGATAAATCTTAATATATAATATCATATTTTAGTACAAACCACAATCTTCTTCAATAATATGAATCTCCAGAAAATCAAAATCTATACTTTCAACAAAATTATCTGAATTAAATCTTGTCTTTGCTACTTTTTTAAATTCTGAAATATTCGATTCTAACCAGATTGGTTTACTCAAATCAAACTCTAAGCAGACTTCATCAAGTGCTGCAAATATCTTCTTTGTCCTTGTCATATTTATATCTGGATTTTCAACTACCATATCCTTAATCATATGATTATCTTTATATATTTTAGCCCATAATCTAAACATTGTAATCCTCATTTCTAATCGATTCTTTTGCGCCATTATAACATAAAACAATATTTATATACAAATTATTTAATTTTTATATTATTTCATCTTGTAGTTTTAAAAACCACATGATATAATATCCACGTCTGTTAGAATTAGTTAATAAACTTTCGGACATACTTAATTTACTTATGAGATTTGTGTCTGCGCGCACTTGACACATTTCGTTATATACAGAAGCGTGCGCGGAAATGAGGAATATAATGAATTTTCAGATAATCAGTGATGGAGCATGTGATTTGCTCCCTGAATATACAACCGAACACAATGTGACAATAGTTCCATTCTATGTAACCTTTGATGGAGAACATTATACTAAAGAAGGCGAAGGAATTGACCACGATACATTCTATCTCAAGATGATTAATGAACATGCTGTACCTAAATCATCTCTTCCTTCAGTTCAGTATTATTTAGATAAATTCCAGCCATTTGTCGATGAAGGTATGCCAATAATCTGTATAACAATCACAACTAAATTCAGTGGTTCATATAACAGTGCATGCACAGCTAAAAATTTAATACTCGAATCCAATCCTGATGCTAAAATTGCAGTTATAGATTCAACACTCAATACAGCAAGTGAGGGATTATTCGTAAATGAAGCTGTAAAATTAAGAGATAAAGGTATTTCTTTTGAGGATGCAGTTAACGAATTAGAAAGTATAAAATCAACAGGAAGAATTTATTTTACAGTTGGTTCTTTAGAATATTTAATCAAAAACGGACGTATCGGCAAACTTGCAGTTTTAGCCGGCGATAAACTTGGCATACGTCCTACAATTATTATGAAAGATGGCGATATTTCTCTTGGTGGAATCTCAAGAAGCCGTAAGAAATCTCTTCAAAGTGTATTGAATTCGATTTCATCATATTTCAAAGATCCTGCAATAAATATAGCAGATTATAACTTCTCCGTTGCATGTGGTTATGGAATTGAGGAAGCTAAAGAGTTTCAGGCTCAATTTGAAGAGTTATTAGGCGTAAAATGTGATCCTACAGTCAAGATTCGAATCGGTACTACAATCGGTTGTCATACAGGCCCATATGCTCTTGGTGTTGGACTTGTCAAAAAAGCATCTTTATAAATAATTTTCTATATAAAAATCATTAACTTCTAAATATAAAAATTAAAAGCTGATGTATTACAATTCATATAATTGTTATGCATCAGCTTTTAATTTTATATATTTTTATATATCAAATATTTTCACATGTTCTACAGCTTATATATGTCTGTTCAATTATAAATTTTCTTTTACATATATGCTGTAAGAAATCTATATGCACTCATATCAAATATCACTTCGCCCTGTTCTCTGACATAAGCTATTATCTTTTTGTTATTGGTTATATTTGATGAATACTCGATTGCAAGTCTTGTTATCGTCTTAAAATCATTTACGGATAATCTATTCTTATCAATCACTAAGCAATACAACTCTTTATTCTTAAGATAATATAACTCACTCCTGATGGATTTATTAATATTTACTGCTTTACAATAATCTACCAATCCCTGAATCGTTGGCATCGCAACCATAATCTTTGGATAATCCAGCATATTTCGGTAATCTCTTCCTACAGTAAAATTCTCTTCAACTAAGTCATCTTTCTCATCACTGACTTCTATCTCATCTTCAAAATCTTCTATTGCATCATCACTTTGCAATTCATCATCTGCCTCATTCTCGCTGATTATGTCTGCAACTGTTTCCTTGATATTATTAATCATATCATCGTATCCACCATCTTCTTTCTCTGTGAAAGTTATGGCTATTGAGTTCTGGCTTATCGGCATTATCTGCATTGAAAGAAGTCCCTCTTTAGGTTCATATCCTACTTCCTGCTCTGCCCTTTCCACAACTTCATGTAAAAAATCATGTATTTTACTTTTATTCTTAAAGAAATCTTCTAAAACAATTCCAAATTCCTGCATATCTTCCTTAGATACTATGCATCTTACCGTATCTTCATCAATTCTTCGAAATTTCATAATACCACCTACTTTCTGTGAAATTTCTGATTCATACTCGTCTTCCCTCAATTTTCTACCTTTTGTTTAGAATATAATATCATATATTACTCAATTATGACAGATATTTTTTATCAAAAAAATATAAAATTTTTATTTCATTTTTCATAATTTTTCGACATAATTATTTCAAAAAGCCATTTACAATTTCTGCTTCTGCCTCTTCTTCAGTAAGTCCAAGAGTCATAAGTTTTATAATCTGCTCGCCTGCAATCTTACCAATAGCAGCTTCATGAATTAATTGTGCCTCAAGATTATTTGCAGTAATTTCAGGTATAGCGCTTATCTTAGCATTATCCATTATTATCGCATCACACTCTGAATGTCCGGCACACATATTATTTCCATTGATTTTAGAAACAAATAACTGTTTTGAATCTTCTTTTGCAACAGCTCTTGAGATTACATTTGTACTTGAATTTTCACCATTAAGATTTACTTCGAACTCTGATTTCGCATACTGTTTACCATGAGTCATAAGCTTCTCTTTAATGATAAGTGTTGCATTATCCCCTAATTCAGCTTTAGTTATTCTGTCTGTAGAATCAATTCCTTTTATCTGGACAGTTTCCATCTCCATATATCCGCCATTAGCTATATGAACTATCGTTGTCGGATTCATTACATTTTCACCCGAGCCGTCACCTGCTCCATAATGTTTCTCAACATATTTAAGCTTAGAATTCTCACCAACATAGAATGTATGAATTCCATCATGCTGTGCCTTTTTCTCTCCACCATTATGTATTCCACAACCTGCAATTATCGTTACGTCACAATTTTCTCCGATATAGAAATCATTGTATACTAAATCTGTAAGTCCTGTCTGGCTTAACACAACCGGAATATGCACACTTTCATTCTTCGTATTAGGTTTAATTATAATGTCTATTCCCGGTTTATCTGTTTTAGTAACTATATCAATGTTAGCTGTTGTATTCCTTCTTGCAAGCTGTCCGTTTGCTCTTATATTATATGCTCCCTCCGGTACTCCATGAAGATCAGCAATTTCTTCAAGTAATCCCATTTGTATTCTATCTATTTTATTCTTGTTATCCACAATATTCTCCATTTCTGAGCGTCTTGTCGCGAAGAGGTGATGAGAAATTCGCGCAGGCGATTTCTCATCTGCCATAAATGCTATTTGTTTTCGCTCTAGAACAAATAGCTGTGTAAAAAAATAAGTGCATCAGCATTATTTTTTTTACACTATTCTCCATTTTTGATTGCTATATATTTTATTTATAAAATTTACAACTGCCTGTTCCATCTAATAATTCAGGTAAAATATCTTCTTTCTTACCCTGTGCCTGTATCTCACCATTTGCAAGGACTAATATCTCATCAGCAATATCAAGTATTCTTTCCTGATGTGAAATAATTATTATGGAAGTATCTTTCTCTTTATGCATTTTTTCAAATACATCTATCAGATTTTTAAAACTCCATAAATCTATTCCTGCTTCCGGTTCATCAAATAAACTTAACTTAGTACCTCTGGCAATAATTGTAGCTATCTCAATTCTCTTTAACTCTCCACCGGAGAGACTTCCATCAACATCTCTGTTAATATAATCTCTTGCACAAAGTCCTACTTCTGACAAATAATCACATGCACTTGACACTGATAATGTATTACCTGATGCTAATTTAATCAAATCCTTAACTTTAATACCTTTAAATTTGACAGGCTGCTGAAATGCAAAACTTATTCCTGCTTTTGCTCTGTCAGTAATACTCATATCTGTTATATCCTGACCATCGAAAATTATCTGTCCTTCTGTTGGCCTATAAATGCCTGCAATTATTTTTGCCAATGTAGATTTACCACCACCATTAGGTCCTGTAATTGCAACAAATTTCTTATCATCTATCTTAACACTAACATTTTTAAGTATACCTTTTTCTCCATCTCCCTGTGGCACGTCAAATGATATATTCTTTAGTTCTAACATACATAAATTCCTTTCCTGATTATACACTTAACAATTACATGCCATATTGTAACACAATTTAATCAAATTGCACAGTATACACATCATATGATTTTAGTTATATTTTCTCATATTCTTCTCAGACTTTTTCTTTCTTGCCACTATCATTCCACCAATTTTACCTGATTCCTTAGCAGACAATCCTTTCCAGCCCAGTTCTTTGACCTTGTCTAATAATCCTAACTCCTCAGCTATCTCATATTTTAATTTATCATTTTCAGACAGATTATCATAATTACCCATACTACACCTCATTTCTGAGCGACTTGTTGCGAAGAGGCGATGAGAAATTCGCACAGGCGATTTCTCATCTGCCATAAAGGCTATTTGCTTTCGCCCTGAAGCAAATAACTGTGTGAAAAATAATCGCATCAGCATTATTTTTCACACTTTCTCCATTTCCGCAGGCACAAAGTGCCGGAGGAATCGCGAGTCAAATATCAGATTTGGCTCTGCGATAGATGCTAAATGTGATGCCTGCAACATTTTATTCTAATTATATTATGTTTAATTACACTTCACTTATTCACAAAAACAAAAAACGCAATCTAAATCATTTACACATGTCATAATGCAAAATCAATTAGATTACGTTTTATACCAGAACAAGCTATTTTTTAAAATATTATGTCCTTATTATCAGTTGAATCATCATCGCTAACTACATTTGTTTCGTCTGTAACTTTAACTTCTTTTTTCACATTCGCATCTGTATTAGCTGAACTCTTCTCTGATGAATTAATATCTTTACCCATAAATGTTGGTAATTCCATTCCTGCCTGTTTAAATAACTCATTCATTGGAGGAATTGATTTCATCATTCCTGAAAGAAAATTAGCTGTTGTTGGTGTTCCATCACCATTGCCATTCATAGAATCCCATACTGTAACCTTATCAATTTTAATATTCTTAATAGCATCAACCTGTATCTGCATAAGTTCCTGAAGCTTGTCTGCAACAATAAACTTAACTGCTGCATCTGCATCTCCACCTGCTGCATCAACTAACTGTTTCATACCTGCTGCCTGCTTAGATAACATTTCCTGAACACCTTTTGCCTGTGCTTCCATCTTAGCATAGATGGCATCAGCTTCACCTCTAGCCTTTCTTCTTGCAACTTCTGCTTCGGCTTCCGCTGCAATCTCCGCCTGCTCTTTGGCAATCTGTGCTTTAATAATGATATCTGCCTGCTGTGTTGCTCTCTCAAGTTCTGCACGAGTCTGCTCTGCTTCTTTCTGAGCTACATATGCCTCTTCTTTAGCCTTTGCTGCTTGAACCTGTTCTGCTGCTGTTGCTATCTTTAATGCCTCAGCTTCTTTTTCTCTTCTTGCTGCCTCTGATAAAGCTACCTCTATCTTAGCTTCATTTTCACCCTTAATAGCTGCTGCATCTGCCGCTGCTACCTGAATACGTTGTTCTCTTCTTGCATTAGCCTGACCTATTTCACCGTCTTTATCCTTTTCAGCAACACTCTTCTTAGCATCATTTATAGCCTTAGCTGCTGCTTCCTTACCTAATGCTTCTATGTAACCTGATTCATCGTTAATATCTGTTACGTTAACGTTTATAAGTCTTAAACCGATTTTCTTTAATTCAATTTCCACATTGTTTGAAACTGATATCAAGAATTTATCTCTGTCTGAGTTAATTTCCTCAATCTCCATTGTAGCAATAACTAAACGTAACTGACCAAGAATTATATCCTTAGCTAATTCCTGTATCTCGTTCATCTTAAGACCTAAAAGTCTCTCTGCTGCATTCTGCATAATTCCCGGTTCAGTTGAAATTCCAACTGTAAATCTTGATGGAACATCTACTCTGATGTTCTGTTTAGATAATGCATTTCTCAAATCAACATTAATGGAAATCGGTGTTAAATCCATATACTGATATGACTGGATAATTGGTACTATAAATGCTGCACCACCATGAATACATTTTGCTGATCTAGCCTGACCATTCTTGTCTGCACCTACTTTACCATAGATAACTAATACCTTATCTGATGGACACTTACGATACCTTGAAAGAATTGCGACTATTAACATAATAATAACAACTGTTGCAACTCCTACGGCAATAATAAATTCGTAACCCATACTTTTTCCTCCTGAAATCTGTATTTGTCTGCACATAACATTCTTAATTTTTTAATTTTCAGATTATTAATAATTATATTAAATAACTAATCTCATTCATTTACCAAATAATCCTTTATTGTATGTGCTGTTTAAAATATATGTAAAAAGTTAAGTAGACATTTTATAATAAATGTCATACTTCCTTTTCTACCAGAACTACATCATTAATTATATCAATGATTCTAACAGTCTCACCTGTTGATATAATGGTATCACTCTCTGTTATGGCATTAAGTTCTACCATTCGCTCCGATACCATAACATTTACCTTGCCCTGACCACTCTTAGCTGGTGGTATAGGAAGATAAACCGTTGCATTTACTCCTAATGTGTCTCTTATATCAAAAGTACCATCCTGTGCTAGTCTATAGGAATATTTTATAATTACAGCCACAACAAACATTAAGATAAAACCAAGTACAAAACCTATCAGAATCGCAGGTCCCGGTTTCATATTGTTCGCTATCCCTGCTATCGATGCCCATGAAAACATACAGAAGAAACCAATAATTCCCTGCATGGTAAATAATCTGAATGATTCAAGATTATCGCCTGCATCGTGATGTGTACTTGCATCATCTGCTGAAATATGACTATAATCAAGTTCTCCATGGTTCAAATCAGTTCCATGAACTCCTGATATATCATGTCCACAGCCTGCTCCATGTATTCCCGATATGTCGTGTCCACAGCCTGCTCCATGTATTCCCGATATATCGTGGTCTAATCCTATTCCATGTATTCCCGATATATCATGGTCTAATCCTATTCCATGCATTCCTGATATGTCGTGGTCTAATCCTATTCCATGCATTCCTGATATATCATGGTCTAATCCTATTCCATGCATTCCCGATACGTCATGGTCAAAATCAATTCCCGAAGTATCACTCGTATCCATTCCATGTCCATGACTTCCGAATATGATAAATAACGCCTGCATTACAAATATAATCGTAGATGGAACTGCAATACAATATAAAACTTTTTCAATTGTCATAAGTGATTCCCACCAAACTGCCATAACATTTCCTCCTGAACCATATATTGCTTAATTAGGTGTTCGTAAAACTGAATTAATATGTCATATAAATTTATTTACCTATACAACTATGCCACGTAAATAATATTTACATTGATTATAACATAGCAACTAAATTTGTCAATTATTTTTACATAAAATGTGTTGAAAAATATCTAAATATCTGTTATTATCTGATTATGTAAATATTATTTACCTTTATCGTGTAGAAGGAGATATATATATGGATTCTATTGAACTTGGTAAACGTATTCGTGAAGCAAGGCTCTCTAAAAAAATGACTCAGAGCGAGGTTGTCGGTACATTTATTACAAGAAATATGCTAAGCCAGATTGAAAGCGGTACTGCCACACCCTCATTTAAAACCCTTGAATATCTGTCTGGTGTTCTAGACATACCGGTTAACCAGCTTATACCCGAACCTGAACAGAATACAGTTACACACTTAACCGATGATGAACAATATTTAAACGGAAAGCAATATTTACTTAAACATAATTATTCTCTTGCAATAACTACATTTGAAAATCTTCTAATAGAGGATAATCCTTTATATGATGAGATATCTGCCCTGCTTGCCAAAGCGTATTACGAAGAGGCTAAGGCATTATCAGGCTCTAAGGGTAGTAATCCACAGGTACTCATCTCTTATTTAAAGAAAGCGGTACAACTTTCATCAAAAGGACTATTTTCAAACCGCGAGCTTAAGACTTCTTCTCTTATCCTCCTTGACAGTCTGTTAGAAGAACAATATAATGAAAAATTATAAGATTTTATTTTATATAAGGAATGGAGATTATTATGGCTAGTGGAATTTCAACAGATACTAATTTTGATGTAACTAATATAATAGAAGATACTAAAAAAGTCGTTTTAGAATTATTAGATGTAGCTAACTTAGAAGAGGGGGATATCCTTGTAGTCGGCTGCTCTTCAAGTGAAGTGGCAAGTCACCAGATAGGTTCATTTTCAAGTAAAGACATTGGTGCTGCCATCTTTAATACTATATATGAGATAACAAATGAAAAGGGATTATATCTTGCAACCCAATGTTGCGAGCATCTTAACAGAGCCCTTATTGTAGAAAAAGAATGTGCGAAAGCATATAATCTTCCTATAGTAAATGTAGTACCACAATTAAAAGCAGGCGGTTCATTTTCCACTGCTGCATATGCCGGTTTCAAAAATGCAGTTGCAGTAGAAAATATTCAGGCTCATGCCGGAATTGATATCGGTGATACATTAATAGGTATGCATCTCAGACCTGTAGCAGTTCCTGTAAGAACTGAGCAAAAGACAATCGGTAATGCTCATATTGTATGTGCAAGAACAAGATATAAATATATTGGTGGCGAACGTGCTACTTATAATAAACAGTAATTGAGCCATAGGAAATAACGTGTTGATAACAGGAATTAGTTATCAACACGTTTTGTCCTATAACCTATACTCAATTGTTCCAACATTTCCCTTATCACACTTTACATTGGCAATTGCTCCATTTATCATTGTCATTCTCGGTCCACGATGTCCGAAATCACAGTCAAATATCACAGGAACATCAAACTTTCCAAGTGCATACATAACAGCCTCTTCATAATCCGTTCCCGTAAAATCTTTATAAAATAATGGTCGTCCAAACATAAAGCCTTTTGTATATTTAAACCAGCCTATTTCCCTCAATTTCCATAAGAACATCATAATATTTTCACCGCTTATGTCAAATGACTCTAGGTACCATATTATTCCATCTTCTTTGTATTTCTCTATAAATTCCTGTGTTCCATCATACTGTGTTCCCTGAAGAAATAATAATACATCAAGACAACCTCCAATAAGTCTACCACTCATTTCTATGCTGTCACTTTTCTTTGCAGTCCTCTTATCTATCTTCCATTCTACTTTCGTGTCACACTCATATCCCTCTAAGCCTGTTATCCTATCCGTCAGTTCGTGCTGATATTTATCATAAGAAGTCTGGGTAATATTTTTACCCTCCAGAATAGCTAAATTATCATTAACACTTTTATGCCAGTCATTCATTCCAAATTCACCAAAATTACTGCCATAAATCGTTGCAACATCATATTTCGTTGTCAATGTATGGACAAGTCCCGTATTATCCGAATATCCCTGAAACCACTTTGGATTACTTACAAACCTTTCGTAATCCACATATTCAAGCATTTCATTTAAGAAATTTCCACCCTTTGCAGCAATTATTCCACTTACTATGTCATTAGATAAAAGTCCATTAAATTCTTCGCCTCTTACGCTGCCTAAACTGCTTCTTCCCTGCGAATCAGCCTTAAATACATTATCTGTAAATATAACATCATAGCCCTTTTCCTGCAATTTCATCTTAGCATTTTCAAATCTCTTTATATCAAGCTCATCATTAACTCCATCCGAAGTCGCTGTTACACCAATAATGTCACCTTTTTTTATAAATTTTGGATAAATCATATCTTTGTTCCTTTCTCACGTCTCAATTTCATCCGACAATTCAACCGAGTACAATATCTTCTCTTTAACTTTCATTCCTGTTATCTGTTCCACCGCCTGTTTATACAACTCAAGCTGTACATAATAATGGTCTTTTAATTCCTGCAGTTTCTTTACCCTGTCGGTTTTATAATCAGCTATTACGACATTTCCGTCTTCTATAAAGTAAACGTCAATAATACCCTGAATTAAGATAGTATCGCCATCTCCAACTTTAACAATATCTTCCGGTTTTAGAAATACCTTTTCTTCCCTGACTTTTCTGGCAATTTCCTTAAATTCTTCGACTTTTGCCTCTGAGATTCCCATAACAAACTGTGCCTCTCTATATAGTTCGCCGCGCAGATATGCTGCTTTCATACGTCTGCCAAGTGAAGAACCGGCAAATTTAATTATATCATCAATGTTTATGGCATTTTTCTCTTCTTCTGATAATCTGCCTGATTTTCTGATATTTTCAAGCATTTGCTCAATATTTTCCCTTGTTGGCTCTATGTTAAAGTCAAAGAGTTCAAATACAGTATGATATGCTGTACCTCTTGCTGCACCTGTAAGTTTACTGCCTTTATCTATGAATTCTGGTACAACCGCACTTCTATTCTCACTTATTTCATCAAGTGATTTGAAGAGATTTTCTGCACTTAAGCTTTCCTCTGTATCGTCTGCTTCTGCTTCGTAGCTTATTTTCTTAATCTCAGAAACGCTCATCTTCGCATTGCTTTTAACTTCTTTCTCATATAAATATCTATAATTAATCTTCTTTTCCAATTCATCTCTTATGTTTTCTGAAAATACCTGCTCAGTAGGAAGATTAAGCAAGGCGTCCGCATTAACTTTTTCGTTTACTTTATCTTTAATGATTCCCTCAAAGATATTCTTAAACTCAACAAATTTAACATCTACATTACTTTCAACATTAAACTGCTTATTTTCCATAGGTACTTCAAATGTCAGATTATTCTTATAAATATCCGTAAATGCTTTATTTCTGCCAAGTCCATAGGATATCATATCAAGAAAGCTGTTGCATTTAACCACGACACCGTAGCCTAAATATTCATCATCTTTCATTCTCTTAGAAGTCATTTTCTCTAATTTTCTGTCATTAATTCCACCAGCAGTCAGAATCAGCTTCTCTTTTGCCCTAGTACACGCAACGTAGAAAAGTCGGATTTCCTCCTCTATACAGTCAATTGCAATTCGGATATTTATTGCAGAACGCATAATGTTTCTTGTCTTAATTCTTGTGTTATCGTCAATATATTCCATTCCTATTCCCATATCGGAATGTATTACTGATTTCATTCTGCTATCCATCATATTGAATTTCTTCTGCATATTTGCAACGAATACGATTGGAAATTCCAGACCTTTACTCTTGTGAATTGTCATAATTCGAACCGCATTATCATTTTCTGAAATTATTGATGCTTCGCCCATATCTATTTCATACTTATTCATTTTCTCAATATATCTGATGAAATTAAATAGTCCTTTATAACTTCCGCTTTCATATGCTGCCGCTTTCTCTTTTAACATATCTACATTAGCTTTTCTTCTTTCTCCGGCAGGCATTGCCTTTACGAAATTATAATATCCGGTTCTTTCTAACATTTCACATAATAAATCATATATAGACATATAAGTGATTTTCACTCGGAAATCATTAAGCATATCATTAAATTGCTTTAAACGTTCGAATAACTCAGCTTTATACCATTCTGTCTCTTTAGATTTTTCTTCATTCAGATAATCGCAGATATTTTCATAGAGGGTACTGCCCTCTCCACCATTAAGTCTTATAAGAGCTAATTCTTCATCATTTACTCCTACTATCGGTGATTTTAAGACAGCCGCCAAAGCTATATCCTGTAGTGGATTATCTATTATTTTAAGATAATTTAATATTGTTCTTATCTCTAATGTTTTGAAATATCCTGATTTTGCCTCCATATAGCAGGGAATTCCCGAACTCATAAGTTCATTATTAATAACTTCTGCTATTCCTGATGTACTTCTAAGAAGTATGACTATATCTGAATATTTTGCCGGGCGGTATTTAGACGTCTCTTTATCAAAAACTACCATTCCATGTTCAGTATCGACAAGTTCCTTAATCCTTGCAGCTATTGCCTTAGCCTCTAACTCATTAGCTGTTGTCGGAATATCATCTTCACCACCATCTGCTTCGCCCTCATCACTAAATGCCGACATTTCCTCGGACATCTCTTCAGAATTATCATTTCCTACCAGATATAATTCTGTCCTATCATCAATCCTTCTAGCGTATTCTTCGTTGTCACATTCTTTAAATATTGCGCCATAATTCAGTCGGTTTTCCTCATCATAATTAATTTCGCCTAATGCTTCATTCATTATCTGTCTGAAGAAGAAGTTAGTGCTTGTAAGTACCCCCTCCCTGCTTCTGAAATTCTTATCAAGAACTATTTTATAATTCTTTGCATCTTTATTCTTACTGTCATAAGTATTATATTTCTCAATAAATATATCAGGTTTGGCACCTCTGAAACCATATATGCTCTGCTTGACATCACCCACCATAAAGCGGTTATATATGCCCATTCTTTCTTTAGAAACGCTTGATAAAATTGTTTCCTGCACTATATTACTGTCCTGATATTCATCAACCATAACTTCATCAAAGCTGTCTGCTAACTCATCAGCCACAGCAGTAGGAATAATCTTATCTCCGTCTTTTTTAACCAGTATGTCAATCGCATAATGCTCGAAATCATTAAAGTCAATAACATTTCTGTCTCGTTTCTTCTCATTGAATTTAATGATAAATGCCTTTGCAAGCTTCACATACATTTCTACAATCCGTCTGCACTTTTTCATTTCTTCAAGCGCTTCACTTAGTGTCTGAAAATAGAATTTCTCTCTTATTTTCTTAAAACTGTCCTTTATCTCATTTCTGTAGTCCACAACTACCTGTTTTAATTCAGCATCACACGAATCAGCTTTACATCTTGGAAGTGTCTGGAATTTATAATTCAATTTGACTTTTCTTCTGTCGAAATCTTCTTCCTCAATGATTCTTTTTATTTCTTCTCTTTCTGCAGTCAATAATTCTTCATATACAATTGGTCCACCTGTCGAACATATCTTAAGCATTAATCCATATTGTTCATACATTTCACTTAATAGTCCGTTTGTATATGTAGTAATTAATTTCACATATTCACTTTCTGCTAACTCACTCTCGTTACTACAATTATATTTCTCTACACAGGTATCTAGCCATTCTTCAGGCCATGGATAATCCATTGCTTTTCTGTAAAGTGACAATATCATATTCTCTAAATATGCATCACTGTTCTTACTTTCAAATTGTGCTACAAATCGGTGAAATTCCTCGCTTCCCTCTTCATAGAAATCTTCTAATACTTCTTTTGCCACATCTGAACGAAGTAATGCCATTTCACCCTCATCTGCTACTTTCACACCCGGATCTAAATCTACATCATTAAAATGCTCTTTTACAAGTCCTAAGCAAAAGCTGTGTATCGTTGTAATATTTGCATTATTAATAAATGCCTGCTGTCTTTGTAAATGTACATTCTCAGGATTATTATTAAGCTCATTTTCAATTGCCCTTAGAATTCGCTCTCTCATCTCTGCCGCTGCCGCATTTGTAAATGTAACAACAAGCAATCTGTCTATATCTAACGGATTCTCCTCGTCCGTAATTCGTTTAATAATTCGCTCAACTAAGACCGCTGTCTTACCTGAACCTGCTGCTGCCGAAACTAAGATATTTCTATCTCTTGTATCTATAACTTTCTGCTGCTCATTAGTCCAATTCGCCACTGTTTTCACCTCCTTTTTTTCTATCTTTATCTATTTCTTTGTTTTCATCTGTTATATTTCTATCCGCCAGATTATCCTTAACTTTTTCATCTGTTATGTTTCTATCCGCCAGATTATCTTTAACCTTTTCGTCTGCTAATTTCTCTGATATATCTTCACCGGCGTAGACTTCCTGTCTTAATAGTTTCCAGACTTCTTCGTCTTTCTTTTTGACTAATTTACGATATTCATATCCACTTACTTTTCCATCAAAGCCACACACATCATTGTATTCACAATACGCACATGGTGTTTTTCCATTATTAAGACCTCCACTTGAACTTACCTTAATATACGGATTAATGTCTATCTCACCATCTAGAATATGCTGTCCTAATTCTCCCACTTTATTGTGTACAAATGTGACTAATTTCTCCATATCATATTCTGATACAACACCTGATTTTGCCTTGAAATCTCCGCTTTTATTGTAGCCTAAAGGAATTACTGATGATTCACCGCCGTTACTTTTAAGTTCGTCAGCATTTTTATCCATTGCCCTGATTGATTTACTGTTGTTACTGATGAAGCCCTCAACTTTCTGATGGTCTAATGTCATCTTTAAAGCACAATCCTTAATTATCTCTTCTCTGTCTTCTGCCGTTGCTTTTATTACTCTTGAATCTTTAAGTATTCTGTCGCCATCTAACACCGGATTATCGATATTATAATAGAATAAAGCAGCCGGAATTATATTCTTATCAGGATATCTCTTCTTTGCAAATTCTACCGCTGCCTCCATATATAAGACTAACTGCAGCTGCAGACCATTATATATATCATTTATTTCTAATTTCTTATTACCTGATTTATAATCAACGATTTTAACATATATGTCATCGCCATCGTTATAATAATCCACTCTGTCGATTATTCCGCTTATATTCATAGTAGTTCCGTCAGCATATTCATACTTTAACGCATCTAACCCTTTTTCAGACGAAAATCTTAACTCAAAATCCTGTGGAATGAATTCACCCGCTATAATCTGCTGTTGTAATACCCAGGCCGTCTTTTGAGCCATTTTTCTTATACGGTTGACTATAAATTTATTTCTTGCACTATCCTCAAATACATCGTTTCCGTTTTTGATAACTGCCTCGCTTACACATTCATTAATAAGCTCATTTCTTCGGTTATCATCAATGTCTTTCCACGATATCTTCTCATCTCTTATTTTCTTTGAGAATAATTCAATTGTACTATGGTAAATACTTCCTATATCCGCACTATTTACTTCGAATTCACGTCTTGGCTGCAGATTTAATCCATAATTCATAAAATGCTCATATGCACAGGCTGCAAACTTCTCTAATCTTGATACAGAATTATGCAGATTATCGCCATAAACAGATTTAGCAACCGCCTTATCTAACTTAGTAGGTGTATTTTCATATGTTGCCGCCTTGACTAACTCGTCTAAATTCACATCATATCTCTGGCATATTGCATATAATTCCCTGAAAAATGTCTCCTCGTCCTTATCATATTCTTCTCGTAAATATCCTCCAATCAAATCTGAAACGTATGATTTGGCTGATTTGATATTAGTTATCTTATTTACAATTGCGCTTCCTCTTGCATTTTCTTCATCATACACCTTAATACCTTTAAACATTTTCATTAAATTATTGATAAGATATGAAGGTCTTGCTGAACCTCCATCTCCATTCATTCTTTTAAATGAAATATATAATTTATCCTGCATTTTCGTAAGCATAAGATACAGATAGTATTTCTGTATAAATACATTCTCCCTTGCACCTGGTGATAATTCGATATCATTTTCTTCAAGGAAACTGCGTTCTCCCTGCGTAAGCACTCCACCTTTTACCTCGCTCTTCGGAATTAAGCCGTCATTTACGCCTATGAAGAACAATGCCTTAACATTATTTAATCTTGTTCTCTCTATATCTCCGACTACGACTCTGTCTAAGGTTGTTGGAATTATTCCGACTTTGATATCCTCAAAGCCTGAATCTAAGATAGCGGCTAATTCTTTGGCATTAACCATTTCATCACCAATTAAGAATACTGTTTTATCGAAAAGTTTCATTACTTTTTCATATGTCTGGGCATACTCTTTAGCCATCGAAAGATTATTATTTTCTCTAAAATATCTCTCCATGGCTGCTAATTTACCGTCCATATTAAGTCTTACAACAAATTCATAAAGTGCCGTAACAGCTTCTCTTACCGTAATTCTGGTGTTCTTCTTAAATGCCTTATATAAATTATCTGTATCATCTATGAATTTCTGTCTTGCTATGTTAATATCTTCGTCAATCTCTTCATTTGCACTCACAAATTCATTAGAATATCTCTTATACCCTCTTATTCCATAACGAATTACATAATTCTCTAGTTTATCTATCTCTTTTCGCTCTAATGATGACATACCGCATTTAAGAAGTCGGAATACTGACTCATACGAATATCCCTCTGAAATAATTTCTAAAACTGCTCTCAGACTTTCCACCATTGGATTGGCAATCACACTTCTTTTATAATCAATAAAGCAAGGAACATCATGTTTTTGGAACACTTCTGTTATTACTCTGTGATATGTAGAAATATCCGCAGTAACCACAGCTATATCCTTATATCTATAGCCTTTTGTATTAACTAATTCTTTAATATTATATGCCACATAATCTGCTTCCGTTTCTGCATTTGCACAGACATGAACACTTATACGTTCACTATCCTTAACCTCAAATGGCTTCTTGCCATATAAGAATATATTTTCTTCTAAATATCTGAACTCACTACATTCTTTAAATCTGTAATTCTCTTTAAGTATAATGTCGCTATATATTTCAACATTTTCATCACTGGCAATTCTCTTTAATTTATTGACTGTCTTAACAGTAATTCCAAATGTATCTAATCCGTCACCGGCTTTTGCATAATCGATTTCATCAGCATCTCTTACTGTAAGTGCAACATTTATGTCACCGGCATATTTTAATAACATTCTTATAACTTCGTACTGGACAGGCGAGAAACCTGTATATTCATCAAATGTTATATAGCTGTTTTTAACTATTTCAGATTCAGGAATAAGTTCGCATACTCTTCTAAGTATCTCTTCATTCATTATGAATTTATCTTCAAGATATTTCTTTAATTCTACCATTATAAGTCTTATATCCTCAAGTTTTGCATATAATAATGGCTTCTTAGTGCTTTTAACAAGCATCTCATCTAGTTCTTTCTCGCCTATTCCATATTGGTAAAGTTCTGACACAAGTGATTTCATTTCATCAATGAAACCTGACATCTTCACTTTTGAACCGAATACCGTAAGCCTGTTCTTGTTTTCTTCTATTATCTTTCTGATAATAAGACATTTTCCGGTATCATCTAACACTTCTAGTGTATTCATTCCTGCCTCATCGAATATTCTCTTAGCAAGTCTGTCAAAACTTAAAATATCTATATCCATTGTTCCATGTCCCGGTGACAATTCTACTATGATTTTCTGTGTCTCCATAGTAAACTGTTCCGGCACAACAGCTAAATATTTTCTATCTTTATCAATGCTGCTTTTCTGCAGCATATCATTGTAAATTTTCGTAGTTTTACCTGTTCCACTACTTCCTAAAATAAGTTGTAATCCCATAAGTTCTCCTATTTATAATATCTGCCTATCTCTACTTGTCGCTGTGCCAGTCCGATTTCGCTTCGCTCTATCTGACTGACGGCTTTCGCACTATCACCTCATAAAAATATAATATATATTCTGCAAGCAGATATATTTTATATTTTTATGAGGTGGCACAGCTCAATGCTAAATCATATTATAACATATTTCTGGTATATTATCATAGGTTTGATAATATATTAGAATATAATTTATTCGGGAGAAATAATATATGAGTAACAATCCTCACATTGTCGTTTTTAAATTAAAAGAACTAATATATACAGGTATTTTTGTTGTACTTGGCATTCTTCTGATTGTTCTATTTATTAATATGTTTAAATCGGATAAGAAGAAGCCATCTGCATCTTCAGGCGAAGTAAATGCTGCTAACAATGATGTTTCTAAAAGAGAAAGTAATTCTTCTGAATTAACGGATAGCGCAAATGCCACCAATAATCAGGACACTCAAGGTAATACTGATGTTCCTAAGACTAATGAAGCTGATAATACTGATTTAGCTAATTCTACTAACATTTCCGGTTCATCTGAAACGCAAAACACTTCTGATAAATCTAACTCTAAAAATACTGCCTCTGATAGTGAAACTACTTATAATCCTGGTGTGTATACATCTTCACTTATGCTTAACAACAGTTCTTTAGAAATTGAAGTATGTGTGGACTCGCACCGAATCAATTCGATATCTGTGAAAAATATGGACGAAGCAATTACTACTATGTATCCGCTTATGAAGAATTCAATTAACGATTTATCTAACCAGATTATTAATTCACAGTCACTTGAAAATATAACTTATACAGATGATTGCAAATATACATATATGATTCTCTTAGATGCTATTAGTACAACACTTGATAAGGCACGTAAATAAGGTTGGTAGTGTCAAGTGACTTATGAAAAAACAGAGCCAAAGAAAAAGGCTCAATTGAACCTTGAAAATTGCAGATATTTAATCTTTTGATGAGTGACGCCACCCTTGACAGCACAACAAAAACTGCTGT